>Ga0209702_10001533_pt1 | contig 44039 bp, 42 predicted proteins | sample FRY01_FD_187210 | JGI IMG/M metagenome (GOLD analysis project Ga0209702, IMG submission 187210) | Freshwater microbial communities from Lake Fryxell liftoff mats and glacier meltwater in Antarctica - FRY-01 (SPAdes) (version 2) | ecosystem: Environmental > Aquatic > Freshwater > Ice > Glacier...
GTTCCGTAGCATTAGCTGGTTATACATATGCATGGTTACCAATAACCGATTTAGATGACCCTACAATTGCACAACCTACAGTAACAACTACCAATAATACAGGAATAGATCAAGTTACAACTTATACATTAACTGCAACGAGTGGTGATAATTGTATTAATACAGATCCAGTAGATGTTACTATTTTTTCTGCTTCAATAGCTGATGCAGAAGTAAATGTTTCCAGTTGTAGTGATGTTGGATTACAAATAGGTTCCGTAGCATTAGCTGGTTATACATATGCATGGTTACCAATAACCGATTTAGATGACCCTACAATTGCACAACCTACAGTAACAACTACCAATAATACAGGAATAGATCAAGTTACAACTTATACTTTAACTGCAACGAGTGCTGATAATTGTATTAATACAGATCCAGTAGATGTTACTATTTTTTCTGCTTCAATAGCTGATGCAGAAGTAAATGTTTCCAGTTGTAGTGATGTTGGAGTTCAAATAGGTTCTATAGCAATAGCTGGTTATGCATATGCATGGTTACCAATAACTGATTTAGATGATCCTACAATTGCACAACCAACAGTAACAACTACCAATAATACAGGAATAGATCAAGTTACAACTTATACTTTAACTGCAACGAGTGCGAATAATTGTATTAATACTGATCAAGTAGATGTTACTATTTTTTCTGCTTCAATAGCTGATGCAGAAGTAAATGTTTCCAGTTGTAGTGATGTTGGATTACAAATAGGTTCCGTAGCAATAGCTGGTTATACATATGCATGGTTACCAATAACCGATTTAGATGACCCTACAATTGCACAACCTACAGTAACAACTACCAATAATACAGGAATAGATCAAGTTACAACTTATACATTAACTGCTACGAATGCAGCAGTTGGAGGATGTTCAACAACCGATCAAGTTAATGTTACAGTTCAACCTTTACCAACAGTAAATGCAGGAATTGATCAAACGGTATGTAATAATGGAATGACAGTAACTTTATCAGGAAGTGGAGCCGTAAGTTATGTATGGAATAATGGTGTTAGTAATGGAGTAGCATTTACGCCTACTTTAGGAACTACAACCTATACCGTAACTGGTACAGGAGCAAATAGTTGTACAAATACTGATCAAGTAGATGTAATCGTTAATGCTTTACCTACAGTTGATGCAGGTTCGGATGTAACATTTTGCAGTTCAAATTCAACTCAAATAGGTTCATCTTCTCAAGTAGGATATACTTATTCTTGGTCTCCAACTACTGGCTTAAGTAATGCTACAATTGCCCAACCTACAATTACTTTAACAAATTCAACTGCATCAAATGTAACAACCATTTATACATTAACTGCTACGAATGCAGCAGGTGGAGGATGTTCAACAACCGATCAAGTTAATGTTACAGTTCAACCTTTACCAACAGTAAATGCAGGAGTTGATCAAACGGTATGTAATAATGGAATGACAGTAACTTTATCAGGAAGTGGAGCCGAAAGTTATGTATGGAATAATGGTGTTAGTAATGGAGAAGCATTTACGCCTACTTTAGGAACTACAACCTATACCGTAACTGGTACAGGAGCAAATAGTTGTACAAATACTGATCAAGTAGATGTAACCGTTCAAAGTGGAGCGCCAATAAATGCTGGAACAGATGTTTCAATATGCGATGGAGCATCAACAACTTTAACTGCAACAGGAGGAGTTACTTACACTTGGGATAATGGTTTAGGCGCAGGAGCAACTTTTATTGTTTCACCAATTGTAACAACAACTTATACTGTAAATGGAACGGATGCAAATGGTTGTGCAGGAACTGATGCAATTACAGTTACTGTAAATGCTTTACCAGTATTTATTGTAACAGACCCTGCCCCAGTTTGTAGTCCTGAAGTAGTAGATATAACTGCTTCAATAGTAACTAGTAATAATGTTGAAACTTTATCCTATTTTTCTGACATAGATGCATTATCGGTATTGGTAAATCCTCAATCTTTAAATTCTTCAGGAACATATTATATTAAAAACACATCATCTTTAGGGTGTTCCTATGTTGAGCCAGTATTGGTTCAAGTTTATAATAAACCTGTAGCTTCATTTTTCGCTTCTCCTTCGGAGATAAGTAATTATAATCCAACTACATCGATGGTGAACACCTCTGCAGGTGCTGTGTCTTATCAATGGACGTTTAGTGACGGTGCACAATCTTCAGATATTGCGCCAAGTAAAATGTTTGATTTTACAGAAGTTGGTTTTCATGATATAACTTTAGTAGCAATATCATCAAACAATTGCTCTGACACAACAACTATTTCAGTTGAAATGAAGGAAGAACTGTTATATTATGTACCTAATTCATTTACGCCAAATTTAGATGATTTTAACAATGTGTTTCAGCCTGTTTTTGTAGCTGGATTTGACCCATATGATTTTACAATGTTAATATTTAATAGGTGGGGACAAATTGTTTTTGAAACACATGATGCATCTAAAGGGTGGAGTGGTACTTTTAATGAAGAAATTTCGCAAGATGGGATATATATATATAAAATTGATTTCGTGATTAAAGAAACAGGTAAACGTGAAATTATTTCGGGACAAGTTAATTTAATGAAATAATAGATAGTTTTTTTTAGAAAGGAAAGTTTTTTTAAAAAAAAGTAAGGTTGTAAAAAAGGTGTGAATATAATTTATCCACACCTTTTGTAGGTTTTAATAAGCTTCGTCTAATTTCAGGTTAATAAATCAGGTCTTTTAGCCTTTGTTCTTACCAATGCTTGATCTTCTCTCCATACTTCAATCTTACCAGAATCACCCGATAATAATATTTCTGGAACTTTCCATCCGTTAAATTCAGGAGGACGTGTATAGACAGGAGGTGATAATAAATCATCTTGAAAGCAATCTGTTAATGCGGAGGTTTCATCGTTTAAAACTCCTGGGATTAGCCTAACGATACTATCTACTAAAACTGCAGCGCCGAGTTCTCCACCAGAAAGAACGTATGAACCAATCGAAATTTCACGTGTAATGTAATGTTCTCGAATCCTTTCATCAATTCCTTTGTAGTGACCGCAAAGAATTAATAAATTTTCTCCTAAACTCATTTGATTACAAATAGATTGCTGTAATAACTCTCCATCTGGAGTCATATAGATAATTTCATCGTAGTTTCTTTGCGACTTTAAATCTTCAATCGCCTTGGCAATAGGTTCAATTGACATTACCATTCCTGCACCACCACCATACTGATAGTCATCTACACTTTTTTGTTTATTCGTAGAGTAGTCCCTAATGTTGTGAATATGGATTTCTACATGTCCTTTATCTTGCGCTCTTTTCATAATAGAAGCAGAAAAAGGACTTGTTAGTAATTCGGGAACAACAGATAAAATATCAATTCTCATAACTTCTATTTAATTAGAATGTAAAATTATCTAAAATAGTTTAAACATGAATTATATAATTTTAAAAATGTTACACAAATAGAAACTCTTTGTAAAGTTGTTAAGGTTTGTTTTTTAATGGATTGAAGTGAAAAACAAAAAAAAATTTTTTTTATTGTAAGAAAGTTAGGTGTAGTAATTTTAAAATCTATAGATTTGTTAATCTATCGTGTTTATAATTAAATAGTGTAAGATGACAACACCAAATGATTTTTTACCAATTCTGATTCAAGCTGGTTTTGCAATTGGATTTATTGTTTTAGTTTTGGTTGTGACCCATATTTTAGGTCCAAAATTAAAATCTAAGAATAAAAATGCAAGTTTTGAGTGTGGTATAGAGTCTCAAGGAGATGCACGTTTCCCTGTTTCTATCCGCTATTTTTTAACTGCAATACTTTTTGTTCTATTTGATGTAGAGGTAATATTCTTTTACCCTTACGCTGTTAATTTTAAAGCTTTAGAATTAGAAGGTTTACTTGCGGTAATCATGTTTGTAGCTTTCTTTTTAATCGGATTTTTCTATGTACTTAAAAAAGGAGCTTTAGAATGGGAAAAGTAACATTTGATGCAAAAGTTGAGACTATAGATGGTCAAGGCTTTCAATTAACAAGATTAGATAAGGTTATTGGAGCAGCTCGTGCTAACTCTTTATGGCCTTTGCCTTTTGCAACTTCATGTTGTGGAATTGAGTTCATGGCTACTATGGGGAGTAATTATGATTTAGCTCGTTTTGGAATGGAAAGAATGTCGTTCTCACCAAGACAAGCTGATTTATTAATTGTTGCTGGTACAATATCAAAAAAATTAGCTCCAGTACTTAAAAAAGTATATGAGCAAATGTCAGAACCTAGATGGGTTTTGTCAGTAGGAGCTTGTGCTTCAAGTGGTGGTATTTTTGATACTTATTCTGTTTTACAAGGAATTGATAGGGTAATACCTGTTGATGTTTATGTTCCAGGATGCCCTCCAAGACCAGAGCAAATTATTGATGGGATTATGAATATTCATGAGATGGTTAAAAATGAATCTTTGAGAAGAAGGAATGCACCAGAATATAAAGAAATGTTATCGACTTTTAATATTGATGTAGATGGAGAATAATGGTTTAACAAACGATTCGCTTTACACTCAATTAGAAGCAAAGTTTAGCGACAATACGATTAGTTCAAGAGAAGATCAGTTTGGTCTTTTAACGGTAGAAATTAGTTCTGAAAAGATCATTGAAGTTATCAAATGGTTGAAAGAAGAAAAGTCTATTAATTATTTGACGTTGATTGGAGCAGTTCATTATCCTGAAAATGAGGGTAGAGAGTATGCTGTAGTTTATCACTTACATAGTTTGACAGAGAATTTCCGAATTCGTTTGAAAGCTTTTTTATCAAAAAATCATTTATCAATAGCTTCTTTAACGACTTTGTTTGTTGGTGCAAACTGGATGGAAAGAGAGACATTTGATTTTTATGGTGTTAATTTTAAGGGACATCCAAATATGAAACGTATATTGAATGAAGATTCGATGGATTATCACCCTATGAGAAAAGAGTATCAATTAGAAGATGCTACGAGAGAAGATAAAGACGATACTTATTTTGGAAGATAAATAATACTTTATGAGCAACGAAGTAAACAAAGATTTAAGAGAAGATTACGAAATAGATAGATTGTCTAATGAAACCATTGATGGTGATTTAGCAACTTTAAATTTAGGACCAACTCACCCTGCAACTCATGGTATTTTTGAAAATATCTTAACAATTGACGGCGAAAAAATATTAGATGCTGTTCAGACAGTTGGATATATTCATCGTGCATTTGAAAAAATTGCAGAAAGAAGACCTTATAACCAAATTACTACTCTTACAGATCGTTTGAACTATTGTTCTTCACCAATCAATAATATTGGATGGTGTTTAACTATGGAGAAATTAATCGGTTGTGAAGTTCCTAAAAAAGTAGATTACATGCGTGTAATTATTATGGAATTAGCACGTATTAATGACCATTTAATTTGTAATTCAGTTGTTGGAGTAGATACTGGAGCCCTAACAGGTTTTACTTATTTGTTTCAGCAAAGAGAAGCAATTTATGAGTTGTTTGAAGAAGTTTGTGGAGCTCGTTTAACAACTAATATGTGTCGTATAGGTGGATTTGAAAGAGATTTCAATGAAACTTTTTATAAAAAACTAGATGCTTTCTTGATTAATTTCCCGAAAGTGTTTAATGAGTTCGATAGTCTTTTATCTAGAAATAGAATTTTCATGGATAGAACTATTGGTTCTGGACCTATTTCAGCTGAAAGAGCATTAGAGTATTCATTTTCAGGACCTAATTTAAGAGCGGCTGGAGTTGATTACGATGTTCGTGTTATGAATCCATATTGTTCATATGAAGATTTTGACTTTATTATTCCTGTTGGTTCTAATGGAGATACTTATGATCGTTTTCAAGTAAGACAAGAAGAAATAAGACAAAGTTTATCTATTATTAAACAAGCGCTTGCTAAAATGCCTGAAGGGAAACACCATGCAGATGTTCCTGAATTTTATTTACCGCCTAAAGAGGATGTTTATGAAAATATGGAAGCTTTAATATATCATTTCAAAATAGTAATGGGAGAAACACCTGTTCCAGTTGGAGAAATATATTCTTCTGTAGAGGGTGGAAATGGAGAATTAGGATTTTATATGATTAGTGACGGTGGAAGATCACCATATAGATTACAATTTAGAAGACCTTGTTTTATTTATTACCAGGCATATCCAGAAATGATTAAAGGGCAAACGATAAGTGATGCCGTATTAACTTTAAGTAGTTTGAATGTTATAGCAGGTGAATTGGACGCATAGATTATGATAAGCACACAAGAAATACAAGAAAAAAGACCTCCTTTTAGTCCTGAAAAACTAGAATTTGTTCAGACAATAATCAAGCAATTTCCTGATGGTTGTGAAAAAAGTGCAATTTTAAGAATTTTGCATATCGCAGAAGAGGAATTTGGTGGCTGGTTAAGTCCTGAAACAATGGATTATGTTGCTGGATTATTAAATATTCAACCTATTGAAGTATATGAAGTAGCTACTTTTTATACAATGTTCAATATGAAAAAAACTGGAAAGTTTGTTTTTGAAGTATGTAGAACAGGACCATGTATGCTAGTTGGTAGTGATAATATTATTGAGCATATAAAAATACGCTTGGGTATTGAAAAAGTTGGAGAAACAAGTGCAGATGGTATGTTCACTTTAAAAACTGCTGAATGTCTAGGAGCATGTGGTTATGGACCTATGTTACAATGTGGTAAAGTGTACCATGAACATTTGACACCAGAAAAAGTGGATGCATTAATAGAAGAATATAGAGCTAAATACTCATCATCAAATAATTAAAACTAATGGGAAGAAAATTACTATTAGAACATATTGATGTTCCAGGAATTGAAACTTTTGATGTTTACCGTAAAAAAGGAGGATACAGCTCTGTTGAAAAAGCATTGAAAACGATGTCTCCTGCTGAAGTAGGTGAACAAGTTTCAAAATCAGGACTTAAAGGTAGAGGAGGAGCAGGATTTCCAACTGGAATGAAATGGTCTTTTTTGGCGAAGCCTGAAGGTGTTCCAAGATATTTGGTTTGTAATGCAGACGAAAGTGAGCCAGGTACTTTTAAAGATCGTTACTTAATGGAGAAAAATCCTCATTTATTAATTGAGGGAATGATTACTTCAAGTTATGCTTTAGGTGCTAATACATCTTACATCTATATTCGTGGAGAGTATATGTTTATTTTAGAAATACTTGAGAAAGCAATTGCAGAAGCTTATGAAAAAGGATTTTTAGGTAAAAATATTTTAGGTTCTGGTTTCGATCACGATTTATATGTTGCACCAGGTGGTGGAGCTTATATCTGTGGAGAAGAAACTGCTTTACTTGAATCTTTAGAAGGTAAGAGAGGGAATCCAAGAATGAAACCACCTTTTCCTGCAATTAAAGGATTGTATGGTTGTCCTACTGTTGTAAACAATGTAGAAAGTATAGCAACTGTTGTTCCGATTATAAATTTAGGAGGTGAAGAATACGCTAAAATTGGTACAGAAAAGAGTACAGGAACGAAATTGATTTCAGCTTGTGGAAATTTAGCACGACCAGGAGTTTATGAAATAGAATTAGGTTTATCTGTAGAAGAATTTATATACGGTGATGATTGGTGTAGAGGAATTGCGAATGATAAAAAAATCAAAGCGCTTATTCCTGGAGGATCGTCAGTTCCGATTTTGCCAGCACATTTAATTACAAAAACTGCAAACGGAGAAGATCGTTTAATGAGTTACGAAAGTTTATCTGATGGTGGATTTGCATCTGGTTCCATGTTAGGGTCTGGTGGATTTATCGTTTTTGATGAAGATCAGTGTATTGTTCGTAATACATGGAATTTTGCTCGTTTTTATTCTCATGAGTCTTGCGGTCAATGTTCTCCTTGTAGAGAAGGTACTGCATGGATGGAGAAAGTACTGCACCGTCTTGAAGTAGGAGAAGGAAATATGCGTGATATTGACTTATTAGCAGATATCAATAAAAAAATTGAAGGAAATACGATTTGCCCATTAGGTGATGCTGCTGCATGGCCGGTTGCTGCAGCTATACGTCATTTCCGTGAAGAGTTTGAATGGCATGTAACTCATCCTCAAAAAGCTCAAAAAGGTAATTATGGGTTACTTACAGTTCCTGAATTAAAATTATAAAAATACAATTATGATTAAAGTCACAATTGATGATATAGAAATCGAAGTAGAGGAAGGTACAACAATCATGAACGCTGCTCGTCAGGTTGGTGGTGATATTGTTCCTCCTGCAATGTGTTACTATAGTTCTTTACCGGGAACGGGAGGAAAGTGTCGTACATGTTTGGTTGAAATTGCAGCTGGTTCTACAAGAGATCCTCGTCCGATGCCAAAATTGATGGTTTCTTGTTCAACTCAATGTCAAGATGGTATGATTGTAAAAAATCGTACAAGTGAACGTGTTATTGAAAATAGGGGAGCTGTTGTTGAATTTTTATTAGTGAACCATCCTTTAGATTGTCCAGTTTGTGATCAAGCGGGAGAGTGTGATCTTCAGGATTTAGGTTTTTCACATGGTAAAGCTGGTACGCGTTACGAAGAGGAAAGAAGAACATTTGCACCTAGAGATATCGGTGACAATATTAAACTTCACATGAACAGATGTATTTTATGTTACAGATGTGTTCATGTTGCTAATCAATTAACCGATAAGCGTGTTCATGGTGTTATGCACAGGGGAGATCATGCTGAAATCAGTACTTATATTGAAAACGCTGTTGATAACGATTTTTCAGGAAATATGATTGATGTTTGTCCTGTTGGAGCTTTAACAGATAAAACATCTCGTTTCAAAAGTCGTATCTGGTTTATGAAACCGATGAATGCAACTTGTGAATGTTCTAAATGTTCTGGAAAAGCTGTTGTTTGGATGGTAGGGAAGGAAGTTTATAAAGTTTCTACTCGTCAAGATAAATATGGTGAGGTTGAAGTTGAAAACGGAAAACCTAACTGGATTTGTGATGAGTGTCGTTTTGATAAAAAAGATGTTGCTCAATGGAATATTGAAGGTCCAACTAATATTGATAGGCATTCTGTTATTTCTCAAGGACATTACGAAAAGGCTAATCCTTTGAAAATTGAAAACAAAAAATTAAAGTAATGGATAGTAGTTTATTTATAGAAAAGCTAATTTTAGTTGTTGTCTTGTTTTCAGTTTCGTTATTGATTGCAATGTATTCCACTTATTTCGAGCGTAAAGTTGCAGCTTGGCTTCAAGATCGTGTTGGACCAGATAGAGCCGGCCCATTTGGAATCTTACAACCTATGGCAGATGGTGCTAAAATGTTCTTCAAAGAAGATTTTATACCTTATAATTCAGATAAATGGCTATTTATTTTAGCTCCAGGTATTGCTATGTTTACAGCATTAATAACTAGTTCAGTTATTCCTTGGGGACATAATATTGAAGCATTTGGTAGAGATATTTCGCTGCAAGTTGCTGATATTAATATTGGAATTTTATTCATTTTAGGATTTGTTTCAATTGGAGTATATGGTATTATGATTGGAGGATGGGCTTCTAATAATAAATATTCTCTTTTTGCTGCAATTAGAGCGTCCTCACAAATGATTTCCTACGAGCTAGCAATGGGAATTTCTGTTATTACAATTGTATTAATGTCGGGAAGTTTAAGTTTAAGAGAAATTGTTGATGCACAACACGGAATGGGATGGTTTATTTTTAAACAGCCTTTGGCATTTATTATCTTCTTTGTTTGTGCTTTAGCAGAATGTAATAGAGCACCTTTCGATTTAGCAGAATGTGAAAGTGAGCTAATTGGAGGGTATCATACAGAATATAGTTCGATGAAATTAGGTTTTTTCCTTTTTGCTGAGTACATCAATATTTTTATTTCAGCGGCAGTTATTTCAGCGTTGTTCTTAGGGGGATATAATTTCCCTGGAATGGATGCTTTTGAAGGAAATACATTGGCTCTTATAGGGATTGGAGCATTTTTCGCTAAAATCTTTTTTGTGATTTTCACATTTATGTGGATAAGATGGACTTTACCAAGATTTAGATATGATCAATTAATGCATTTAGGATGGAAAAAAATGATTCCAATTGCTTTAATTAATCTATTAGTGACAGCTTTAGTAATAGCTTACTCAGAAGGTTGGTTTAATTAATTTATATATTTCCAAGTTTAAAGACGATGCAAAGTTTAACAAATAGAAGTAAAATGGTTTCAAACAAGAAAATGACTTTTCTTGAGAAATTATACTTACCTGCTGTTTTTGGAGGGATGTTGATTACAATCAAACATCTTTTTAAAAAGAGAAATACGATAAAATATCCTGAAGAACAGCGTGTGTTTGCACCTGTTTATAGAGGTCAACATGTTCTTAAACGTGATGAGAAAGGTAGAGAAAACTGTACAGCATGTGGATTATGTGCTGTTGCTTGTCCTGCTGAAGCAATTACAATGATTGCTGCTGAGCGTGAAAAAGGTGAAGAGCATTTATACAGAGAAGAAAAATATGCTGAAAAGTATGAGATAAATATGCTTCGTTGTATTTTCTGTGGTCTATGTGAAGAAGCATGTCCGAAAGAAGCAATTTTCTTAACGGATAGAATTGTACCTTCTGATTTACAAAGAGACGAGTTTATTTATGGAAAAGATAAATTAGTAGAAGAAGTTGACAATAGAGTAGATATATCATTACGTCAGTTGACGGGTAAACGTAAAGAAAAATGAGTATAGAAACAATTTTTTGGATTTTAGGAGCGCTTACTATAGCGTCTGCTTTAATGGTTATTATTAGTTCTCATCCAGTAAGAAGTATTTTATATCTTATTGTGACTTTCTTTATGATATCTGCACATTATGTATTAATGAATGCTCAGTTTTTAGCAATCGTTAATATTATTGTTTACGCAGGTGCAATTATGGTATTATTCCTTTTTGTATTGATGATGTTAAATTTAAGTAAAGATAAAGAGCCAAAGTCACCACTTAAAATGACTGCAGCTGCTGTTATTGCTGGAGGATCTCTCTTAGTGGTATTAGTTGCTGCAATGCGAGATGCTGTACTATCACCTTCAAACATTATTTCTTCAACAAACCAACAAGGTTTAGTAGAAAACTTAGGTAAAGAGTTGTTTACAACATACGTATTGCCTTTTGAAATTTCATCTGTTTTATTTATCTCAGCGATTGTTGGAGCCGTAGTTCTTGCAAAACGTGAAAAACAATTGCTTTAGCATTCATGAGAACAATAAAAAAATATATAAACACTCATAAATAATAGATTAATTATGATTTTAGCTTCTTTATTTGATTCGTTATCTGTACAACATTACTTAGTATTGTCAACAATACTTTTCGTAATAGGTGTATTTGGAGTATTAACTAGAAAAAATGCCATTATATTATTAATGTGTATTGAGTTAATGTTAAGTTCTGTGAATTTATTACTTGTAGCTTTCTCAACATACTTTGGAGACGCAAGTGGTCAATTGTTTGTGTTTTTTATAATGGTCGTTGCAGCTGCTGAAGCAACTGTAGGATTATCAATTTTAGTTCTACTTTACCGTAATACACGTTCTGTAGATGTTGGATTTTTTAATAAACTTAAAGGATAAAAAGTATGTCAATCGCACAACTAATTCCGTTAATAATTGCTATCCCGTTAATTGGAGGTTTTATTAATGGTGTTTTCGGAAAAAAACTACCAAAAGTTATAGTTGGCTCGATTGCTACTATTTCTGTGTTCACTTCTTTTTTCTTAGCTCTTTCTGTTTTCTTTCAGTTAGAGGATGCACAAACAATTCATTTGTTTACAATTCTAAACTTAGAAGATATTCAATTGAATGCTCGTTTAATGGTAGATAATTTGTCAATTTGGATGACATTAATTATTACAGGTGTAGGAGCTTTGATTCATTTGTTCTCAATGGGATATATGAGTAAAGATGAAGGATATTATAAGTTCTTTACTTATTTAAACTTATTCATTTTTGCAATGTTAATCCTTGTTTTAGGAAGTAACTATTTTATGCTGTTCTTTGGATGGGAAGGAGTAGGTATCTGTTCTTACTTATTGATTGGTTTTCATTACAGTGATGCAGAGAAGGGAATGCTAAATGGTTTAGCAGCTCGTAAAGCCTTTATTATGAATCGTATTGGTGATTTAGGGTTACTAATAGGATTGTTTTTATTACTTGCTCAGTTTGGTACACTTGAATATGGTGAATTAGCTAATAAAATATTAGTAGAAGGATTATCTTATTCTGATTGGACTGTTTTTGGAATTACTTTGTGTTTATTTATTGGAGCTACTGGAAAAAGTGCTCAAATTCCATTATTTACTTGGTTACCAGATGCAATGGCAGGACCTACTCCGGTATCTGCTTTAATTCATGCTGCAACGATGGTAACAGCAGGTATCTTTTTGGTTGTTCGATCTAATTTCTTATTTGAGTTAGCTCCAATGACACAAGATATTATGTTATATGTTGGTCTTGCTACCTCTCTTGTAACAGCGTTTATTGCAATGCGTCAAAATGATATTAAAAAGGTATTGGCTTATTCTACAGTTTCTCAATTAGGCTTCATTTTTGTTGCTTTGGGAATGGGAGCTTATACTGCTGCAATATTTCACGTTACAACGCATGCTTTCTTTAAAGCTTTGTTGTTCTTAGGGTCAGGAAGTGTTATTCATGCAATGTCTGATGAACAAGATATTCGTAAAATGGGTGGTTTGAAAAAGTTTATTCCTATTACACATATCACTTTTCTAATTGGAACATTAGCGATATCAGGATTTCCATTATTATCTGGATTCTTTTCAAAAGATGAAATCTTAGCACACGCTATGCACCACAATATGTTTGTTTATGTTTTATTAGCTTTTAGTGCTTTACTTACAGCGATCTATATGTTCAGGTTATATTTTGTTGTTTTTCATGGTTCATTTAGAGGTTCTGATAGTGCTAAAAGTCATTTACATGAAAGTCCGTTAAATATGACGTTACCATTAATGGTTTTAGCAGTATTATCTGTTATAGGTGGTTTATTAAATATACCTTCATTATTAGGAGGTCATCATTGGTTTAGTCATTTACTTAAAGAAAATGTTGCTGGATTATCAATAATTCATGATGTTCATTTAAGTGATGGTGATACATTAATGTTAATGCTCTCAGCTTCTACCTTAACAATTTTAGCTTTATTCTTTTCTTATAAAGCTTATGTAAAAAAAGAAAGCATTCCTTTAGGAGATCATGATATTAAGGGGTGGACAAAACTTTCTGCTAATAAATTATATTTTGATGAAATCTATCATTCTCTTTTTGTAAGACCGATAGAAGGAATCTCTAAATTTCTTTATAAAGTTTTTGAAGTTATCATTCTAAACGGTATCATTTCAACACTAGCAATAACTCTTGACAAATCTGGAGAGTTAGTGAAAAAGATTCAATCAGGTAAAACGGACTGGTACATCTTATGGATGGTAGTTGGAATTGTAGGTTTGGTTATTTATTATCTTGTAAAAATATAACGTTTTGGAATTATTATTAATACCTTTTGTTTTTGCATTGCTTGCTTTGGTTGTACCAAGTAATATGATGCGTTCTTTTTCTTTAGTAGGAGGATTGATTTCTTTATTGGCAACAATTGCTCACGTACTGAACTTTGATACTTCAAGTTTTGTGTCAATTTTCGACCCTCAAGTTGTTAATTCTATTGGACTGACTTGCAAGTTAGGTTATGATGGAATGAGTTTGTTTATGGTTCTTTTAACGAGTTTAATTACATTCTTAATTTTATTAGCTAATTACAACCGTGAATTATCAGCTAATAAATCATTTACTTCATTATTGTTTTTCATGCAATTTGGATTAATTGGAGTATTTACTGCATTTGATGGTGTTTTGTTTTATATCTTTTGGGAATTAACTTTAATACCAGTATTCTTAATTGCATTATGGTTTGGAGCTCCAGATAGGAAGAAAGTTTTAATTAAATTTTTCATCTATACTTTTGTAGGTTCTCTTGCAATGTTATTATCTATTATTTCTATTAAAGCTTATGCACCTTCTTTTTCACATGCTGATTTAATGGCTGTTGAGTTAACAAGTAAAGCTGCCTATTGGATTTTTGGAGGTTTCTTCATTGCTTTTGCAATTAAAATACCTTTATTCCCTTTTCATACTTGGCAACCAAAAACATATACTGTTTCTCCAATGGCCGGAACAATGTTATTGTCTGCATTAATGTTAAAAATGGCCTTGTACGGTATGATTCGCTGGATGATTGTTTTAGCACCTGAGGCTTTACCTGAAATGACTTATCCAATTATTGTATTAGCTGTTATAGGTGTTGTTTATGCTGCTTTAATAGCGATTAAGCAAAATGATATTAAAACGTTATTTGCTTTTGCTTCTATTAGTCACGTTGGATTAATTGCAGCTGGGGCTATTTTATGGTCGCATGATAATTGGTCGGCTGTATTTATTCAAATGGCTAACCATAGTTTGGTTGCTGTTGGTTTATTTTTAGCTGCTGATATTATCGAACAAAGATTAGGGAATAGAAGTTTATCTCACTTAGGTGGTATTGCTAAAGTTGCGCCTAAGTTTGCATTTATGTTCGGTGGAATTGTTCTAGCTTCTATTTCTGTTCCTTTGTCTTCTGGATTCATTGGTGAATTTATGTTGTTGAAAGGATTGTTTTCATACAATGCGTTAATAGGGATTATTGCAGGTTCAACTTTAGTATTTGGTGCTGCCTATACCTTGAGAGCTTATCAATTAAGTATGTATGGTCCAGCAACAAAACATCACTTTGCTGATTTAAGTTGGAATGAATGGTTAACGTTTTTGATTTTGTTAATTATAATTGTTGTTTTTGGAATTTATCCTCAGGCAATTATTGATTTTGTTTCACCAAGTATAGATCAATTATTAGGATCTATAAAATAGAACACGCACTTTATACAATTTAAAAATATGAACGCTTTAATTGTCATTTTTATTACTGGTTTATTATCATTGTTTATAGCATTTGCTAAAAAACCTTTACTTGTTTTAATTACTGCTTGTGCTGGTTTAGTTACAGCTGCAATTTTATTAGCACAACAATGGGGATTAGAAACTCCTCAATCTTTATTCAAATACAAAGGGTTATTATTTGACCATAATGCTATTGGATATTCTTTAGTTGCTATTTTGTTTGCATTTCTTGCAATCCTTGCCGGATACAAAAGTTTTAAAGAAAATGAAGAGCATATTGGTGATTATGTTGCCTTATTACTTTTCTCTTTGGTAGGAGCGATGTGTATGGTTTCTTACACTGATTTATTTATGTTTTTCCTTGGATTGGAAATTCTTTCTATTCCTATCTACGTTATGGCAGGAACAAAAAAGAAAGATGTTAGATCAAGTGAAGCTTCTATTAAGTATTTTTTAACGGGTGCATTTGCTACTGGTGTTTTACTTTTCGGTATAGCTTGGTTGTACGGAGCAGTTGGTTCTTTTGATATAAATGTGATTGGAATGAAAATTAATTTGGAAGCTTCTCATTCATCTTTATTATATGTTGGTTTACTTTTGATTCTTGCTGCATTCTTATTTAAAGTAGGTGCTGCACCATTTCATTTTTGGAGTCCTGATGTGTATTCAGGTAGTCCAAGTATTGTAACTGGCTATATGGCTGCAGTTGTTAAAATTGGTGCATTTGGAGCTTTCATAAAATTATTTACAGTTTGTTTTCCTTCTTTACATGAGTTTTGGGCTCCTGCACTTGCTGGATTAGCAATTTTGACAATGTTTGTAGGTAATTTATCTGCATTGAGTCAAATTACATTTAAGCGATTATTAGCTTATTCTAGTATAACACATGTAGGTTATGCTTTATTGACTATTTTATCTACTGATGGTGGAAGTCAATTTAACTTATTGTTTTATTTATTTGCTTATGGTTTTTCAATTATATCTCTAATTACAATTTCAATGTTGTTAAATGATGAGGAGGATAAAATTGAAGCTTTCAAAGGTTTAGGTAAACGTCATCCGTTTTTAGGGTTCGTTGCAATTCTTGCTTTACTTTCTTTAGCTGGTGTTCCTCCATTAGTTGGTTTCTTTGGTAAGTACTTAGTGTTTGCTGGTGCAATTAGTGAATTCCCTACATTAGTAGTTATTGCTATTATTAATTCAGGTATTGGTATTTATTATTACTTGAAAACAATTATGACAGTTGTATCAAAAGACGACGTTTCTGAAGCTAAAATTGAAGTTACAGGTATTCAATACTTTGTTTTAGTTGTTTGTGCATTAGGTCTTCTTTTAGGAGGCTTGTTTGCTTCACATGTTTAATAAAAATAGATTATAAAATTTAAAGACTTCTAATTTAGAAGTCTTTTTTTTGGCGTATAATTTTTTATTGTAAATTTATTCCGATAATGGTTTTATTAAGCATTATTGTTTTTTTTGAACCATAATATTAAATAATATGGTTTGTATAATCTATCTTTGAAAAATGAGCAGAGAATTTAAAGATTCCTATAAACATAAAGGAATGCGTAAGTTGTTAATTAATGAATTAAGAGCTAAAGGAATAACGGATGAGAATGTACTTCTCGCTTTTGATAATGTTCCTAGACACTTTTTTTTAGATTTAGTTTTTACAGAGCAAGCTTATTCAAATATGGCTTTTCAAATTGGTGCAGGACAAACTATTTCACATCCATTTACTGTCGCTTTTCAAACTCAATTATTAGAAATAAAAAAAGGAGATAAGGTTTTAGAGATTGGTACCGGTTCTGGTTTTCAAACTTCTATACTTTGTGAGATTGGCGCCAAAGTATTTTCAATTGAAAGACAGCGTGAGTTGTATTCAAATGTTGGTTTTATTTTAAAGCATTTTAATTTTTCACCTCGTCTCTCTTATGGTGATGGTTATAAAGGTCTACCAAATAATGCACCGTTTGATAGCATTATAGTAACTTGTGGAGCACCCTTTGTTCCTGATGCTTTGTTAGAGCAGTTAAAGATAGGAGGGAGGCTCGTTATTCCATTGGGAGAAGGTAGTGTTCAAAGAATGAAGTTAATTACTAAAATATCTGAATCAGACTTTGAGACAAAAGATTATGGTGATTTTAGTTTTGTTCCAATGTTAGAGAATAAAGCTAGATAATTTTTTTGGAAACAAAAAAGTCAGAGTTTTAAGCTCTGACTTTTTAATAATATTTTTTTATTTTTTAATGACCTTTAGCTGCAAGATATCTTTCAGCGTCTAAAGCTGCGATACAACCAGTTCCAGCAGCAGTAATTGCTTGACGGTATGTTTTATCAGCAGCATCACCAGCAACAAAAACTCCTGGGATATTTGTTTTCGAAGTTCCAGGTTGAGCATATTTTATATATCCTGTTTCGTCTAAATCGATAAAGCCTTTAAAAATATCTGTATTTGGTTTGTGTCCAATCGCTACAAAGAAACCTGTAGCTGGAATTGTAGTTTCTTCTCCCGTCAAGCTATTTTTTACTTTAACAGCTTCAACAACATCGCTACCTAATACCTCAAGCGTGTCTGTATTGAATAATATATTAATATTCTTTGTGTTTTTTACTCTATCGGCCATTATTTTAGATGCTCTAAATTCGTCTTTTCTTACGAGCATTGTAACTTTGGTACATAATTTAGATAGGTAATGTGCTTCTTCACAAGCAGAGTCACCTGCACCTACAATTACTGTTTCTTGACCTCTATAGAAAAAGCCATCACAAACAGCGCAAGCAGAAACACCACCACCACTAAGTAGGAATTTCTGTTCACTAGGAAGTCCTAAGTATTTAGCAGTTGCACCAGTAGAAATTATAACTGTTTCAGCATGAATTTCTTTACCTTCTTCTGTCCAACATTTATGGATTGGACCTGAAAAGTCTACTTTATCTATAAAGCCAAAGCGTACGTCTGTTTCAAATCGTTTAGCTTGTGCTTCAAGCTCTAACATCATAGCTGGACCAGTTATTCCATCAGGATAGCCTGGAAAGTTTTCAACTTCATTTGTTGTTGTTAGTTGTCCACCTGGTTGCATCCCTTGGTACATTACAGGCTTCATATCTGCTCGTGCAGCATAAATAGCAGCAGTGTATCCTGCAGGTCCTGAGCCAATTATTAAACAGGTTACTTTCTCAATTGTACTCATATTTAAATTTATTATTATTGTTTATTATTGATTTCAAATAAAACATAAATTTAGATAAAACATTTAAATCACGTTTTAAAAGTGTTAAAATTATTTTGAGGTGCTAGCTCTATATAACTATTGCAATCCTAAAGTGGAAAAAGTCTAAATCTCTCGAACCATTATTTTTGCGAATAGCATCTTTAATTTTAGCATTTACACTTTCTGTAATGGCATTTGTTTTATTTCCATGTTTGTGATAATTCAATATTCGTTCTTCATGATTTATTACAAGATTTCTGAAGTTTTTAATTTCATTGTTTGGATTATCTTCAGCTTGATCAATCCAATTTCCTAATTCTTTTTCATTTGTAAAAGGTTAAAAACAAGCTAATTTAGGTTTGTACCACTCTCTAAAATCAATAATAGTTTGATACGCCTGTTTTAGTATTGGATATTTTTCAAATAATATATTTGCTCTTCTTACTTGATATTCATTCTATTTTTTTTTGAATTATTGCTAATAAATGTCGACTTCTTGAAAGTAATTCAGTAGCCGTTTCTCCATTAGCTAACTTTTTGATTTTAAACCCTTTTTAAATTTTCATTTTGGTCCAATATAGGTTTTATCTTTTCTTTGTAGTGTTTTTCATGTATAGCTTGCTCTTCTCCTTGATGTTTTAATTCTTCTTGTTTTAATCGAATTCTAATTGCTTGAAGATATTCAAGACCATTTTTTATGACATGTAATTTATCCGCAATTTGAATAGCATTTGTAAATTTTTCATTGACAACTAATTCAAATGTGGCAGATAAATCAAGTGATTCATAGCTTACTGTTTCCAGTTTATTACCGAATTTATCAAGACATATTTTTAAGCTCATTAGCCCTTATCGTTGAACATAGTAAAGCCACTTTTCCTGTTATAGCATTTGATAATACGTTGTAAAATTGACCATTGATATGTTTCTCATCTATTGCCATATGGATTCCAAAACACTCAGGTCGAAAAATTGGAACCAAAATCTTTTTATATTTTCCATTTGAATAAATTTCAAAGTCATGTTGATGAAGTTGTTCCTGCCCTCTCTCTGTTTTAAAATCAGTTAAACACTCTTTAAACCACCGATAAAATTTATTGTAAGAAATACCTAAAACACTGCTAATAATCGAAATGTCAAACGGGTGTGTATAGACTATTTTCTTTTAAAAAAGCCCCAAATGATTGAGTTGCTTTTGTTCCTTCTAACATGAAATTATATATGTTTGTGTAGGCTTGAAAAGCCATCACTTCCACGTTGTTTCCATTTACGCCTAGTGAGCTTTAAGAAACATCGCTTACCTGTAACTGGAAACGAATTCAACTCTTGTGGACTCATGAAACCATTTTTAACCAAATCAAGCTCTTGAATTGGAATACATGAAAGTTTCTCTATTAAATTGATAAATAAGTCGTCTTCTTTTTCAACGAATAGAATCTATTTCAAAAACTTCTAAAATCTCATTTGGGATAAGCAAGCTAAATAAATGTGCTTGAATTGAATCTGTATTTGTACTCTTCTTTTCCATGATTCCTAAAGTAATATAAAATACAAATTTAGAACTCCAGCACCTCAAAATAAAATAATCCCTAAAATAGGTTGTATAAAACAAGTTAACAAATAATTTATTATATTTGCATACAAATTAATTTATTAAATGGAGTTTCGTACTCCAACTTATAAAAAAAACAAAACAAATGGCAACACGTATTAGATTGCAAAGACATGGTAAAAAAGGTAAACCTTTTTTCCATTTAGTAGCTGCAGATTCAAGATCAAAAAGAGATGGTAAATTCATCGAGAAATTAGGAGTTTATAATCCTAACACAAATCCAGCAACTATTGAGATTAATTTTGATCGTACATTGAACTGGGTTCAAACAGGAGCTGAAATGTCAGAAACTGCTAGAGCAATTCTTTCTTACAAAGGAGTTCTTTACAAAAATCACTTGATTAATGGTGTTAAAAAAGGAGCGTTAACATTAGAAGATGTTGAAACTCGTTTTTCTGCTTGGGAAAGTGATAAATCGGCTAAGATTGACGCTAAGAAATCAGGTCTAGGTAAAACTGCTGATCAATTGAAAGCTGATAAATTTAAAGCTGAAACAGCTGTTAAAGAAGCAAAAGCAAAAGCTGTTGAAGCTAAGAATACACCAGAAGTTGCTGAAGAAGTTGTAGAAGCTACAACTGAAGAAGAGTCAACTGAAGGTTCAGATGAAGAAACTTCAGCTGAATAATAAATATTAAAACTATTCAATGAATAAAGCAGAATGCTTTCATTTAGGATATGTAGCGAAACTTCACGGATTTAAAGGTGAAGTTTCGTTGTTTTTAGACGTTACATCCCCTTCGGATTACGCTAAAATAGAAAGTGTTTTTATTGATATCAATGATCAGTTGACACCCTTTTTTATTGATTCATTTAAATTGAAAAATCATCCTTTTGCAGCAGTTAAGTTTGAAGGAGTTGATTCTGAAAAGGACGCTAAAGTTATTGAGCGAAAAAACTTATACCTCCCACTAAGATTTCTTCCTGAATTAAAAGGGACTGACTTTTATGATCATGAAGTTGTTGGTTATGAAGTTATTGATGTTAAGTATGGTTTAGTCGGAGTACTTGAATCTATAATCGACCTATCTATTAATCCATTGATACAAATTATGAATGGAGAGAAAGAAATTTTAATACCGCTAATCAAAGAAAGTATATTAAAAGTTGATAGGGAAAGTAAGCAATTGCATGTTGATGCTCCAGAAGGTTTAATTGAACTTTATTTAGAGTGATTTAACTTTCTACGTTTTGTCTGTTTTTCAATTTAAAGAATTTTCTATAGAGCAAAGTAATGTATCTATGAAAGTAGGAACTGATGCTATGCTATTAGGTTCGTTTATAGAGGTTGAGAATAGTTTAAGAGCATTAGATATTGGTACAGGATCTGGTGTTTTAGCTTTAATGTTAGCTCAGAAAAGTCCATCTTTGTATATTGATGCGATAGATATAGATAGTGATAATATATTAACTTCAAAATTTAATTTCGAAAACTCTAGATTTTCAAAACAATTAAATGCAATTAAAATTAACTTTTTAGAATATAAACCTTTAAATCAATATGATTTAATATTCTCTAATCCTCCTTATTTTGAAAATGGCTTATTAAATTTAAATAAGCGTAAATCAGTCGCTCGACATGAATATTCATTACCATTAAAAGATCTTTTTGATTACACATTTCCCATTTTAAGTGATGAAGGCAATTTTTGGATAATTCTTCCTTATGAAAATTTTCAAAAATGGATTCGCTATGCTGAGTCTATAAAGCTATATTGTATTAATGAAATTATTATAAATGGAAAGTCTGACTACCCTAAAAGAGTAGTCCTGTCATTTAGTAAAGTTAATAAGACTAAATCAATAAAGGTTTTTACTATTCGAGATAATCAAAATAGCTATACTGATGAATATATTAATTTAACAATAGGCTATCATAATATTAGCCTTAAGAAAAGTTGATGGAATAGTTTATGGGTTTTGCTGTTTTAAATAGGAGTAAATTTCATCTTTTCTGTTTCGTGAAATGGGTAGAAGCTCTCCTGATTTAAGTTTTATAAAACCGCCATTCTCTTTTAAAAGTGAGCATATATGCCTTGTGTTTAATAAAAATGATTTATGAGTTCTAATAAATCCAGTGTCTTGTGAGACTAATTTATCAGCAAAATATTTCAGAGGTTTAGATACTAAAATACTTGAATTATCATTTAGAAATATTGTACAATAGGAAGCGTCTGCTTTTAAGTATAATATTTTATATAGTTCAATATATCTAAATCCTTCTTGAGTTGGAATTGCTATTTTTTTTATCTCTTTCGATTCAATATCCTTATCTAACCCAGTTTTAGTGTTAAAGTCTTCTAAAAGAGATATTAAATGATTTATCGTCTCTTTAAATGATTCAGGATCTATAGGTTTTAATAAATAATCTACCGCTTTGTACTTAAATGCCTTTAGAGCGTATTCATCATATGCAGTAGTGAAAATGATTTTAGGTGTACACTCTGTCAATTGATCGACTAAATCAAAACCTGTCCCATCGTTCATTCTAATATCTAATAAAATAATATCGGGATGAGTTTTATTTATAAGATTAATGCCTGATTTCACACCATCAGCTTCTCCTATCATAATTATATTAGGAAAGTAGCGTTCTAAGTATTTTTTGATGATTCTCCTTGCGTCTAATTCGTCATCAATTATTGCAACTTTAAAATTCCTCATTTGATTTGAAAATTGGTATTTGAATAATTATTGTTGTTCCAATTTCAGCTCCCCATTTTGAGCCTTGTTTAGATGAAATATTGTAATGTTCGGTTTTCTTTTTACTAAAAAATGAAAGTCGTTCTTGAGTTATTGTTGTTCCAAGGGATAGATGAGTGGTTTTTTTATCATTTAAAGATGTATCAATACCAATTCCGTTATCTTCTATTATGCATGTTAATTTATTACCTTCAAGCGTTTTTATGTAAAGGTTTATTATTCCACCTGATTCAATGTTTTTAAATGCATGTAAAATTGAATTTTCAATATAGGGCTGAATCATCATTGGTGGAATTTTAAAATCTAGTTCTTTTATATTATTATAAATATTGAATTCAAATCTATCTTTAAAACGCATCTGCTCTAACTCAAGGTAACGTGATAGAATATTAATTTCATCTTCGATAGATATGACTGTTTTTCTTGAGTTGTTTAAAGTTTGTCTAATTAAATATGCAAATTTCACTAAATATTTTTCAGCTTTTTCATTCTCTTCATAAACAAGAAAACTTTGAATTGAATTTAAGGCATTAAATATAAAGTGCGGATTCATTTGAGCTCGTAGAGCTTTGCTTTCTAGCTGTTTAATTTTTTTATTGAATTGATTTTTTTGTTCAATTTGTTTAATGCGATATCTAAACCCAACATACATAATTGAGAAAAGTAATAAAATTAGTGTTAAAATTGAGTACCATTTATAATAGAATGGCTGGTCAATAATGAAACTATAAATTAGTTGTGGATCGGACCATTTTCCATCTTCATTTAAAGATTTAACTTCAATGTTATAATCGTTAGGGGCTGGTTGATTAAATATTATCTCAGGAACATGAATGAATTGCCATTTACCATTTTTAGAAGTTCTATATGCAAAAGTTGGGGGGCTAGCGTTTTTATAATTGTTAGATCGAAATGATATTTTAACAAACTCTTCATTAAATGGAAGAATATTTTTTTTCTTAGTGTAATAAGTTTTGTTTTTTAAAGTGACTTTTTCAAGTTGAATAGGTTTTTTGATAAATGATCTTTTGAAATTATTAAGATCGATTATAGAGATACCTTTTTTTGTAGCGCACCAAATAATATTGTTGTATTCATACACTTCGTTTATCTCATTACTGATTAATCCGTTTTTGGTAGTGAATTGATCGATTTTATAATTGTTTTTTTGTTTTATGATTAAATTCAAACCTTTGTTAGTACATACCCACAATCTTTCTTTCGAATCTACATAAAGAGAATTAATGTCGTTGCTTAAAAGACCATCGTTCTCTTTAATATTTGCTGTAACACTAGTGTCTTTAAAAAAAAAGACACCTTTACTTCTAGTAGCAGCAATATTATGAAAGTTATCTGAGTATTTCAGATCAGTAATCCGAACTTTAAAAAGTGAGTTTTTAAAGTTTTTCTGTGAAGCTTTCTTGTTTTTAATTTCTGTTAATCCGTTTAGATTACCAACTAATACTCTGTTTTTGGAATCAATTAAAATTGCTTCTAAACGTAACTGTTTGTTTAATGTTGTGTCATAAAAGCCATCATATAATGTGTCTATTTTATTATTTTCATTAATTTTTAATAAAATCCGCGCACATAAATACGTGTTGTTTTTGTGGAAATAAATAGACCGATACCAATTATTATGAGATATTATTTTTGATATATTATTTTTAATTTCATATAGATTATTTGAAGATATTAATATTTTATTAGAAGAGCTTCCGATTTTAGGTGTTATTTTTTGATAAGAATATTTTTTGAAATTTGGATTTAATAACGACATCCAACCGTAATTTGTTATTCCAATAAATATGTTGTTCTTTATTCCGTTTATAGACGATATGGTCGTTTTAGGTAATCTTATGTTTTTTGAAATATTTGTGATACTTGTAGATTTAAGTTGGAATATTCCATTTTCTAAAGTTGAAAGCCAAAAGCTTTTTTCAGTATCTAGACAAATTGATGTTATAGTATTGTTTTTGAGAAAATGAAATTTCTTGATGTATTTGCCATTTGATTTTGTATATACATGAAGGCCATTATTTGTCCCTATAGCTATATCTTTTTGGTTAATAGGTTTTATGCTATAGATAATACTGTTAGGTATTTGTAATGCTTCATGTTTAAATTCATCTATGTATAGTTTGTTGTTTATAATGTAGTAAGAATGATTTAAGCTTTTATTACAAAGGATAAATCTAATATCCCAAATTATTTTTTCTTTTTTGACTTTATCTATTAGTATGGGACTTGATTGATGGCCGGTTTTCTTTTTATCTATATTTGTAATACCGATAATTGACTGTTCTATATTGTAGAAGTTGATAGAGTATTTATCTAAAGATGTTAATGCTTCGTATTGTCCCTTGTTGTTTATTTTGTAACCACCTCTATTGAAAAAACTAAGAAATAATTCGTTTTTAGTGTTAATATATATGTCTTTTGTAGGGTTGTCAGTTGAAATGAATAGTTTCCTAATTAAGTTGTTATATTTATAAGCAATAATCTTGTTGTTTTCAAGATATCATAATTCATGACTCATTGAAATAAACCAAATTCGTCCTTTATAATCTTCAAATACTTTGAAAACTACATTGCTGAATAAACCATCTTCAGTTGTAAATGTTTTATACCTATAGCCATCAAATCGAACAACACCTCTATCTGTGCAAAACCACATATATCCTTTTGAATCTTGATGGACAAAATATGTTTCAGAACTTGGTAGTCCATTTTCTATTGAAATATTTTTGAAGCTTGGAGAAGCAGGTAATATTTGAGAAGTTACGCTATTCGATCGAAATACAAGAATTGAGATTAAAAGTATTAACCGAACAAAAAGGCTCATTTAGTTATTTTATTTTTTGCAAATATACAATTCTTAAAAGATAATTCAATTGAATTCGATTTTTCAAGTTAGATTTGTTGAATGGAAAAAGGTTTGACAATCGGTATAATAGGAGGAGGGGCAGCGGGTTTTTTTGCTGCAATATCTGTAAAAGAGCATTTCCCTTATTCTAATGTAATTATTTTTGAAAAGTCGAATAAGCTATTGTCTAAGGTTAAGGTTTCAGGAGGAGGTAGATGCAACGTAACAAATTCTGAATTGGATATTAAAAGATTGGCCTCCAATTATCCAAGAGGTGAAAATTTTCTTAAGAAAGCATTTGGTCTTTTTAACACAAAACATACTATTGAGTGGTTTGAAAATAGAGGAGTACCATTAAATACTTTAGAAGATGGCTGTATTTTTCCTGTATCGAACACTTCTCAATCTGTAATTGATTGTTTTTTAAATCAAGTAAAAATCAAAGACATAGATATTAAGATTCAAACACCTATAAATCAATTATTGTATTCAATTGTAAATCAAAATTTTGAATTAATTTCAAATGAAACTACTTATCATTGTGATAAGGTTATTGTTACAACAGGAGGTCAGCCTAAATTAGCAGGATTAACCTGGTTGGAAGTACTTGGACATAAAATAATCCCTCCTTTACCTTCATTGTATACATTTAATATGCCTAAACATCCTATTTGTGAATTAATGGGTAATGTTGTTGTAAATACTACTGTTAAGGTTGAGGGTACTAAGTTGATTTCTAAAGGACCTTTGCTGGTAACACATTGGGGTATGAGTGGTCCAGCAATTTTAAAATTATCAGCTTGGGGTGCTCGGATTTTATCTGAAAAAGATTACCAATTTTCAATTTTAGTGAATTGGTTGGATGATATAAAAGAAGAGAAATTAAGAAGAGATTTTGAAGGTTATATAAAGACAAACGGGGAGAAAAAAGTAACTAATTTTAATCCTTTCCCTATGACGAATAGATTATGGCAGTATCTTCTTGAAAAATCGGAAATCAATCTCGATACTAAATGGAAAGAAATCAGTAAAAAAAGCAAAAACAAGTTGGTAAATTCTTTAGTGAATGATAAGTATGATGTTTCAGGTAAAACTACTTTTAAGGAAGAATTTGTGACTGCGGGAGGGATTTCTCTTGAAGATGTAGATGTGAAGACGATGGAAAGTAAAATTGTTCCAGGGTTGTTTTTCGCTGGTGAAGTTCTAGATATAGATGGTATTACTGGAGGCTTTAATTTTCAGGCTGCTTGGACAACTAGTTATATTGCAGGTAAATCTGCAGGGAATTAACTTTCCTTCTGAATATGTAAAACTCTTTGAGGGAAAGGAATTTGAATATTGTTTTCTTTAAAAAGATTGAATATTTCTACTCTAATCTCACTTTTCACGTTTTCAATCCTAAAAATATCATCAGACCAAAATAAAACTGTAAAGTTTAATGAGGAATCTCCAAACTCAGTAAAACGAACAAAAGGTGCAGGTGTTTTAAGTACTTTTTGGTGCCTCGAAACTGCCTCTAGAAGTAACTTCATAACATTGTTTATATCAGAATTGTAATCAACTCCAACTTCAACTTCAAAACGTGAAGTAACCTGACTATGAGTCCAGTTAATTAATTGACTACTTGTTAAGTCTGAATTTGGTATAATAATATATTTCTCATCTCTAGTCATAACAGTAGTCGTTCTAAAATTAATTTCCTTAACAGATCCTACTAAACCATTCAATTCAATAACGTCATTGACTTTTACAGAAGCATCAACAAGAATAATAATACCTGAAATGAAATCACTGAATACATTTTGTAAACCAAATCCAATACCTACTAAAAGTGCCGCAGATCCGGCCATTAAAACGGACAGATCAAAACCTAATATTTGTAAGGACGTTATAATCGAAAAGAAGATGATAAAATACTTACATAAGTTGTAGATAGAGAACTTTTTGGCACTATCAAACTTGTTAGAACGATAAATAACTCTTTTAAGTATTTTGAGAAGTACTGCTGTGAAGAGTATAAATAAAGTAAGAATAATAATTGTAGAAATCTTTAGTGTATAACCGTCAATTTCGAAAATCGAAAAATTAACAATTTCATTTAAGGCTTTATTTTTAAAATCAGTCTTCATTGTTTATTTTGATATCGAAAGTTGGTTTTTTGTAATCAGAAGATTTATAGTTTGAAGGAATAGTAACATCATTTCCATCTCTAACTCCTCTGTAATGTGGTGACATTATTTCGATATTATTTTCATTGCAAACATCTTGAATATTTTGATGTAATTCAGAATACATTATCGCTTGTTTGTTAGGTGCTTTAGTATATGCATTGACTTGATAAGAAACATAAAAATCATCTAAACTTATTTGTAATACGAATGGTTCTGGTGTTTTTTCGATTAAACTTGTTCTTTTAGCAGCTTCAATTAGATAGTTATGCATTTCTTTCCAGGCTACATCATAACCAATCGTTACAGTTGAATGAATGATTAAGCCATTTTCAGAAGCATCGCTACTATAATTTAATGTGTGGCTATTCATAATAGATGAATTTGGTATTGAAATGATTTCATTTTTAATAGTTCTAACTCTTGTAACTAAAAGCGTCTTTTCAATAATATCTCCTACTACGTCACCAATTTTTACTCGGTCACCAATTTTAAATAAACGCATATAAGTAATTACCAAACCAGCAATAATATTAGAGAGTGACCCTGCTGAACCAAATGAAAAAAGTATACCTATAAAAACTGAAACGCCTTTAAAAACAGATGAATCACTCCCTGGTAAATAGGGAAATATAACAATTATCATAAAAGCATAAATCAATATTTTTACAATTTGATAAGTGGAATTTGCCCAGTCTGGATAAAATCCATTTATTTTTAAATGCCCTTGTTGAATTTCTTCTTTTAGGTAATTTAAACCTTTAAGTATATATTTAAATACAATGTATATTATAATAATAGTGATTAGGTTTGGAATGTAATCCCATATGCCATTTAATATGCTTTTAATTGGTTTGGCGATATAGCCAAATAATGTTCCTGCAAGATTTTTTGTCCAAGGAAAAATACCAAATAATATAGGAAGAGATATGTAAACAATAAGTATGTTAAATAACCATTTTATAAAAGTAGAAAGTCCTAATAAGAATTTAACTTCCTTTTTAGTATCAAATAAAGTATAGTTTTTAATCTTTATTCCATTTATTTTAACATTTTCTTGACTTAATATTTTATCAGAAATGAAATGAAATAGTTTTTTGTTTAAAACTAGAAATGCTATAACTATTGATAATGTTAAAATTGCTAAACCAATTTCTTTAAATATTGTAATTAGACTCGTTTCAGATTTATAAGTGTTTAAATTGCCTATGATGGTGTTTTTGTATTCGTAGGCTAAAAGCGTGATGTCTTTCTTTGCGGATATAGCATCATTGTTTGATATTGAAATTATTATTTGATCTTGGTAACTCAGGTCAACAATTCCTTCGTTTTCAGATATTTCAAATGAATTTACATCCAATAAATTCGTACTTCCTAGTTTTTTGATCCTATTAGAAATAGCAATTGATCTTTCTTTAGGTGAAAAGCTACCAGCTCTATTATAAACATAAAATAAGGTGTCATTTAATGGTCCTAATACTGGATGTCCAATTTCTAAGCTGGATGGGGCAGTTGTATTTTCTTCTGCCCTTAAAATGAGTACGAAAACAAAACAACTTAAAATTAGTAGTGCTTTCTTAATGTTGATGCTCATTTTCAATTTCATTTTCAATTTCTTTTTTCTTGTTAAACATAACACCAAACATCATAACTAAGGTTGAAAGTAAAATTACTTGAATGATTAAAGATTGATTGATGAAGCTAATGTTTAAACCGTTTTCTTCCAATATCAAAAATAATAAGATTGTAATCAAACCTCTTGGAGAGATAAAAAGTAATGGAAAAATAGGAATCTTAGCTATTGCTAAATAAATAATCCTAATTAAAAGAATTGTCCCAACTATTCCCCCTGCTAACATTAAACTTTTAGGATTAAGAACATCTTTTGTTTCTATAATGAATCCGAACAATAGAAAAAACATTGTTCTAACTAAAAAAGTAAATTCAACTACTATTTCTCTAAATCGACCGACTTCTTTCGTTAATTTTTCAGTGTTTATTTTTTTAATGAATTTTATTTTTGGTTTAATTTCATCAATGTTATTTACTAGTAATCCAAAAATTAAGATGAGAATTAAAGAAGGCAAATGAAAATGTTCAGACACTTCATAGATTAGAACAATCATAATTATAATTGGCAGAAATTTTACGGGGTGATCAATTCGTTTGATTAATAGAGCTAATAAAGCGCTAGCTACGATTGAAACTACCAGCATTATAATGATTTCTAAAAAGAAATTTCCTATTGCGAAAGCATCAATGAATTTATTGAAAAGAAAAAAATTGAACAATACAACGCCGAAAATATCAGAAATGCTACTTTCATAAATGATGAATGTTTTTCTATCTCGGGATAAGTTTTCTGCACTAGGTATTGCTATTGCACTACTTACGATGCAAAGAGGAATAGCATTAATGTAACAAATCATTAAATTTTCACCAGATAAATAATGAAACGCAAATGCAAAAGCAGTCATCGATAATAAGAGGGTGATTATTGCTGAAAACGTTGATTTAGTGAGTGTGTCTTTATTGCCTTTTTTAAGTTTAAGTTCTAATCCACCTTCTAGTACAATTAAAATTAACCCGATACTACCTAAAACAGGAAGTAGTGGGTTTAAATCAGGGATTGTTAATTTAAAAAAATCTGAAATTTGGTGTACCCCCCAACCAAGTAATAATAAGAAAATGACGGTAGGTATGCGAGTATGCTTTGAGCTTAAATCAAATAAATAAGCAATTAAAAAAAGGATACATAATGTTACGATAATAGAAAATGTCATCTAATATATTTTATTTTCTTAATGATACAATTCTTCCTGAAAAACCGATACTGAAGAAAAAATTTGGGTGCAATAAATTTAAGCTCGTCCCTCCATAGGCATCAAGCTGGAAATTGTTATTTACTAAGTAACTAAATCCTGCATCCCAATAATTTTCAAAATGGTTTTTCGTAAAGTTACTATAATTTTCAATAAATATTCCCCACTTTTCCGAAATATTGTAGCCATAGTTAATTATATGACTAAACGTGTGATTGTTATTGTTTTGAGGGTTTGAGTATGCTAAATTTACGAGCAATGCAGAATTTTTGCCAGTGCTTTTTCTTAAAACTAACCGAGAGCTTAATCCAAAATAGGTAGAGGAGTAGTCGCCCGTATTAAGAGGGGTTCTTAATGAAAGTTGTATTCCTATTGCAGGCAATGTATTGGTTGGTTTAACAAGGTGTATCCTAAAACCAACTGAACTTATATTGATTCCTCTTGATTTAGAATTAGATAAATCGAACGTTTCTTGTTGAATACTCCAAGCAGAATTGATTTCAAATCTTTCTGTAATTCCATATCTAAAGTTTGTATTTAAGTTCTTATAATGATAGTCATCTGAGGATATATCATTTCCCCCAGTGTCAAATCCTGTTTGTATTTGAATTATTCTTTTACCAGTTGCAAATGGTCCAATTGCTTGACCAGGTCTACCAGTCCTTATTGTTTCGTTAAATTGTGAAGCAGCATTTTTTGATAAGCTAGTTATTAAAATGGATATAAAAATAATTTTGTGCATCTTAAATTGTTTTTTGTAAATTTAAGAATTATGAAGCAGTAATTAATGGATAAGTTTAATAAAATGGAAAATAGAAATATTGTTTTTTATGATGGGGAATGTGGTTTTTGTCAAGCTACTATTCAATTTTTATTAGATCATGATAAAAGGGGAGTGATTCATTATGCTGCTATTCAATCTGAATTTACTGTTAATTTTTTTAATCAATTAGGCGAGTTGCAGCCAGATCTTTCAACTTTCTATTTTTATTCTAATGGTAAATTAAAAAGTAAATCAGCAGGTGCTCTTTCGGTTTTAAAATTTCTTACTTTTCCGTATCCTTTATTAATTGTTTTTAGAATTATCCCTCAATTTATTCGTGATTTTGTTTATGATTTAATAGCGAAAAACCGATTGAAATTAGCGTCTAATTCTTGTAGGATTCCATCGGTAGAAGAAAAAGGTCGTTTTATTTCTTGAATTTTTATTTTTGTTTAAAGTGTTGATTTACATTGTCTTCATTTGTTTAATCTACTAAATCCATAGATTTTATAAAATAATTTACAGATTTTCTTTTTTTTATTGAAAACATGTTATAGATTTGTCAAAAAAAAACAATATCAAAATGATTCAAAAATTTAAGATAATACGAATGTGCTGTTGCTGAATTAGGGGCTATAAATCATTATTAACTAAAATGAAAAGTCCTTCAATAATTTAATGAAGGGCTTTTTTTGTAAAAAAAAATAAATAAATGGAAAGTTTTATATCAGAAATAGAAAATCCAATTGTTCAAAAAGATATAATTGAATTAGGGGAGAAAATAGCAGCTTTTAAAAGTGGGTCGATTGATTCTGATAAATTCAGGGCATTAAGACTTGCCAGAGGAGTGTATGGTCAGCGTCAGCAAGGTGTTCAGATGATTCGTATTAAGTTGCCTTTTGGAAAGGTTACTACAAATCAATTGGTGAGAATTTCAGATGTCGCAGACAAATACAGTACAGGTAATTTACATATTACAACGCGTCAAGATATTCAGATTCATTATGTGAGTTTGGATAGGACGCCTGAATTGTGGTCTGAGTTGGAAAAAGATGATGTTACTCTAAGAGAGGCATGTGGTAATACTGTAAGAAATGTAACGGCGAGTTCAATTGCAGGTATAGATCCAAACGAGCCTTTTGATGTGGCTCCTTATGCAGATTTAGTTTTTAGGTATTTTTTGAGAAAACCGTTTGGGCAAGAATTAGGTCGTAAAATTAAGATTTCTTTTAGTTCAAACGATTCAGACGATGCTTATTCATTTATCCATGATTTTGGTTTTATTCCTAAAATAGAAAATGGTGAAAAAGGTTTTAAAGTATTAGTTGGTGGAGGTTTAGGTGCACAGCCATTTTTAGCAAAAGTAGCTTTTGAGTTTTTAGGAGAACGTGAGTTAATTCCATTTCTTGAAGCGTCTATTCGTGTGTTTGATAGACATGGAGAGAGAAATTCTCGTCACAAAGCACGTATTAAATATTTAATATCTAAAATTGGAATTGAAGATTTTATTGAATTTGTGAAAGAGGAGAGGTTAGCTATTCAGTATTCTGATTTAGATTTTGAATTGTTTCCTCAAAATGAAAGTCTTTCATATGAAGGTCAATTCATTTCAAGGGACGAATTAATTGCTCATTCAGAGGATGTTTCATTTAAAAAATGGTTGATCACGAATGTTTTTGAACAAAAACAAAAAGGATTTTTTGCTGCTTTTGTAAAAGTGTTAATTGGTAATTTTTCAACCGATCAAGCCCGTGAACTTTCAAAAATTGTGGATAAGTATGCCGCAGATGATATTCGTTTTACGATTGATCAAAGTTTACTTTTAAAGTATATAAAACCAGAAGATTTAGAGTCTTTATATAATGATTTGAAGGCGATAAAACTAGCTAGTTTTGGATTCAATAGTGTTACAGACGTTACGGCTTGCCCTGGTACAGATACTTGTAATTTAGGGATTTCTGATTCTACTCATGTTGCAAAAGTAATTGAAAGTGTTGTTTTAGATGAGTATCCTGAATTAATTTATAATCAAGACATTAAGGTTAAGATAAGTGGGTGTATGAATTCATGTGGGCAGCATGGTTTAGCGCACATAGGTTTTCATGGTTCTTCACAAAAAGTAGATGGTAAAACACTGCCGGCTTTACAGGTTTTATTAGGTGGAGGAAGATTAGGGAATGGACATGGAAGAATTGCTGAAAAAGTGATTAAGGTGCCGAGTAAAAGAGTTTTGAATGTAATGCGTTATTTGTTAAATGATTATCAAGAAAAACAATTAGGTGATGAATTATTTAATGAATATTATGATCGATTTGGTAATAAATATTTTTACGATCTGTTAAAGCCTTTAGCTGATACGACGACATTAAAACCTGAAGATTTTGTAGATTGGGGGCACGAAGAATTATTTAAAACGGAGATTGGTGTTGGTGAATGCGCGGGTGTAATGATTGACTTAGTAGGTACGTTGTTTTTTGATGCTGAAGAGAAATTAGATAATGCTTTTACTTCGTTAGCTGAAAATAGATTTTCGGATGCGATTTATCATTCGTATTCTGCTGGAATTCATGCAGCTAAAGCATTGTTGTTAGATCAAAAGGTGAGGTGTAATACGCAGCAAGGAATTATTGAAGATTTTGATAATTTAAAAGCAGAAAAATTTACTTTTTTCAAACAAGAGAGTTTTAAATCATTTATTTTAAGAATAAATCAATATAAGCCGAGTAAAGAATTTGCAGAAGTTTTTTACATCGATTTAAAATCATTTGTTTCAGAGGCAAAAGAACTTAGAAATCAATTACAATTATCTAAAGAGAATTAAAATGAAAATAAATAAAATAATACCGAAAATAACCTTAGTTGGTGCTGGTCCAGGGGATGTAGAGTTGATTACTTTGAAAGGTTTAAAAGCTATTCAATCGGCTGATGTAATTCTGTATGATGCACTTGTAAATGAAGATTTATTAAAAGAAGCACCAAATGCTCATACCATTTTTGTAGGGAAACGAAAAGGATTTAAAGCTTATTCCCAAGATGAAATCAATAAATTAATTGTCGAAAGTGCTTATTTGTATGGAAGTGTAGTGCGATTGAAAGGGGGAGATTCGTTTGTATTTGGACGTGGTTTTGAAGAAATTCTTTATGCTGAAGCTTTTAGTATTCCGTGTGAAGTTGTACCTGGTATTTCAAGTTCTATTTCAGTGCCTGCATTAGCAGGTATACCGGTTACTCATAGAGGAGTAAGTAATAGTTTTTATGTGTTAACTGGTACATTGTCTGATGGTTCATTGAATCAAGAAATTCATAATGCAGCTCTTTCCTCAGGTACTGTTATTGTTTTAATGGGGTTATCAAAGCTTTCAGAGATTGTTAGTGTTTATGAAAAAGCGGGAAAATCGAATCAATCAATCGCAGTTATAAGTAATGGGTCTCTGCCTACTGAAAAAACGGTGAAAGGTAAGGTTTATTCGATTGAAAAAATTGTCTCTGATGAAGGAATTAAAGCTCCCGCTATTATTTTAATTGGAGATGTAGTAGATTTACAAAAGAAATACGATGCTATCTTAAAAGAAGCATTATTTAATTGAATAGAAGAATGTCTCAAGTTGAAAACAGATCTGTAAATGAATTGTTTCCTGTTTTTTTAAAACTGAATCAATTTAATGTATTGATTATTGGTGGAGGAAATGTTGGACTTGAAAAACTTTCGGCTATGCTTAAGAATTCGCCGAAAACAAATGTGACGATTGTTTCGAAAACGTTCATTAAGGACTTGGTTGATTTGGCACAATTGAATGAAAATATCACATTGATTACAGATGAGTTTAATGATTCATACTTAGATGGTAAAAACATTGTGATTTCAGCGTTAAATGACATTCAGATGTCAGGTGAAATTAAAAAAATAGTTAATAGTAGGGGTTTGCTTTACAATGCTGCCGATAAACCTGAATATTGCGATTTTTATTTAGGAGCTACGGTAACAAAAGGGAATTTAAAAATAGGGATTTCTACTAATGGGAAATCACCTACAATGGCTAAGAGAATTAAAGAAACGCTTAATGATGTTTTTCCAGAAGAAACAGAGGAGGTTCTAGAGAATTTATACAAGATTAGAAGTGAGCTAAAAGGGGATTTTGAGCAGAAAATTAAAACGTTGAACAAGATCACAAAGGATATGGTTATTAGGGAAGACTCTGTTTTTTATAAAATTAAAAAAGCTGCGTTGTATTCAATTCTAATAATTATAGGTGTTTTAATCAGTCATATATTACTTTCATACATCCCTTTCGAGAGTGTAAAAGATTTAGGGAATGACGTTATCTCAAATTTGGATGAAAACATGGGGTGGTATCTTCTAATAGGTTTTGTTGCTCAAATGATTGATGGAGCATTAGGGATGGCTTACGGTGTGAGTGTAACCACTTTTTTATTAAGTTTAGGTATACCAGCTGTTACGCCAGCTATTGCTAGTGCAAGTATGCATGCTTCAGAGATTTTTACAACTGGTTCATCATCATTGGTTTATATGCGTCATAAAAATGTAAATAAAAAGATGTTTAAAGCTTTGTTGTGGCCTGGTATTATTGGTGCAATTGCGGGTGTAATAACCGTTTCTTTTGTGAGTAAAGAATATTTTTCAGTGATTCGACCATTAGTTGCAATTTATACTTTAATTTTAGGTGTATTAATTATTTTTAAAACAATTAAAGTCCCTAAAAAGCGTAAGAAAATAAAGAATATTTCACCAGTAGCTTTTACAGGAGGATTTTTGGATTCTGTTGGAGGAGGAGGCTGGGGACCTATTGTAACCACTTCTTTGTTGGCTGGAGGTCGTCACTTAAGGTACGCTGTAGGTTCTTCTCATTTAGCTAAGTTTTTTGTTGCCATTACAAGTACAATTACGTTCTTTGTGTTTATTGGATTAAGTCATTGGCAAATTATATTCGGATTGGTAATTGGAGGGATGATCGCATCGCCCATGTCGATATATTTTTCAACTAAAATTCCAATCAAAAAAGGCTTGTTGCTAGTAGGAACATTAATTATTATCATTAGTCTTAAAACGATTATTCAAACAATATTAAAATAAAAAAGATGAAAAAAGTGTTTTTAAGTGATTCAGGTCCAGTAACATCAGATTCTATTTATAGTTTTTGGCGATGGAATGAAGCGAAAGATCTTCAAGTAGATAAAATTGAAGAGATAACTAATTACTGTTTGGATCTTGGAATCAATTCATTTGATTTATCTAATACATATGGTTTAGGTCAAGTTGAAACATTATTTGGACAAGTATTAGCCTCTAAATCTATTAAGAGAGAAGATATTGTTCTTTTTTCGAAGTGTGGCTTTAAATCTCAAGAAGTAGGAACAGGTAAAGTTATTTATAATCAGTTAAATGAAAAATACATTAATAACAGTGTTGATGCTTCATTAAAAGCTTTAAATACAGATTACTTAGATGTTTTTCTTTTAAATGAATTTGATCCATTAATGAAGATTGAGGAAGTTGTTTCTATACTTACAAGTCTTGTTTTGAAAGGAAAAGTAAAGCATATTGGTGTTTCAGGATTTAATGTTTTTCAACATAGATTATTATCAAACCTATCGTTAGATGTTGTTACGAATCATTTTGAACTAAATTTATTCAATACGTCTCCAATTCATGATGGACGTTTAGATTATATTAAAGAGCAATATGCTAAACCAATGGCTTGGGCTCCTTTGGCGGGTGGTCGAATTTTAAATGGTACTGATGATGAATCTTTAGCTTTAAGAGCTGTTTTGGAGCCTATTGCAGAAAAGTATAACTCGAACATTGAGCAAGTTGCAGTAGCTTGGATTCATAAATTAGGAGCTCTTCCTATTATAGGAAGTTTAAGTAAGGATAGAATTAAAAATGCGGCTACAGCATCGGATATTAATTTGACTCACGAAGATTGGCATAAGATTTATAACGTTACGAAGAAATAGGTGTTAGTATTTAGGTGTTGGGTGTTAGGTGTTGGGTCTTGGTTTTAGTTTAAAGTAAATGAAAGAAAAGTTATTAAATATTGAGGAAGGAAATTTAACTGAGGTTTTATCTAAAATAGCGTTAGAATTTGGAGATAAAGCTGCTTTTTCTACAAGTTTAAGTTGGGAGGATCAAGTAATTACACATTATATTTTTTCAAATAATTTACCTATTCGAGTTTTTACTTTAGATACAGGTCGTTTATTTCCAGAGACTTATAGTGTTTTAAGTAGAACAATAGAACGTTATAAGAAAAAGATAGAGGTTTTTTTTCCAAAACATGAAGCTGTAGAAAGTTTGGTTACTGAAAAAGGACCATCAAGTTTTTACACCTCTTTAGAAAATCGAAAAGAATGTTGTTTTATCCGAAAAGTTGAACCTTTAAATCGTGCTTTAGAAGGGGTTGAATGTTGGATAACTGGTTTGCGATCTGATCATTCCGAGAACAGAAAAGACATGACAATGGTTGAAAACGATGATCAAAGAGGGATTGTGAAAGTTCATCCAATATTTAATTGGACCTTAGAACAAGTAAAAGAAGATATTAAAAAGAATAATATTCCTTACAACTCACTTCACGATAAAGGATTTGTAAGTATTGGCTGCCAACCTTGTACAAGAGCCGTTAAAGAAGGTGAGGATTTTAGAGCTGGAAGATGGTGGTGGGAGCAGAATGATAAAAAAGAATGCGGATTGCATTCGTAGGGACAGGTTGAGGCCTTTATAGGTATAGTTAGTAGTAAGGATAGATCGAGATCTGTCCGTACATTAAAAAAAATAAAATGAAAAAATTGGATTATTTAGATGAATTAGAAGCAGAAGCGATATATATCATGCGAGAAGTTGCTGGTCAATTTGATCGACCTGCGCTTTTATTTAGTGGTGGAAAAGATAGTATTTGTTTGTTGCATTTGGCTTTAAAAGCTTTCAGACCTGGTAAACTACCTTTTCCTTTGGTTCATGTAGATACAGGTCATAATTCTCATGAGGTTATCGAATTTAGAGATAAAGTTGTAGAGGAACTTGGAGAAACATTAATTGTTCGAAAAGTAGAAGATACTATTAAAGCGAAAAATCTCCAAGATGGAAAAGGAAAATTTCCTAGTAGAAATGGACTTCAGACATATACTTTACTCGATGTTATTGAAGAGTTTGAGTTTGATGCATGTATGGGAGGAGCTAGAAGAGATGAAGAGAAAGCGCGAGCGAAGGAGCGTATTTTTTCAGTGAGGGATGAATTCGGTCAGTGGGAGCCTAAAAAACAACGTCCTGAACTATGGAATATTTACAACGGTAAAGTTGATAAGGGGGAGAATGTTCGTGTTTTTCCTATTAGTAACTGGACAGAATTAGATGTTTGGAATTATATTAAAAGAGAAAATATTCAGCTTCCTTCAATTTATTTTACGCATGCAAGAGAATGCGTTTTAACTGATGCAGGTCAATTAATGGCAAACAACGAGTTTCTGACTTTGGATGAAAATGATGTCTTGGTAACTAGAAATGTAAGATACAGAACTGTTGGAGATATGACTTGTACAGCTGCTGTAGAAAGTGAAGCTTACACAGTTGATGAAATTATTGAAGAGCTCAAAGCGTCACGAATTAGTGAAAGAGGAGCTACTCGTATGGATGACCGTGTTAGTGAGGCAGCGATGGAAGATCGTAAAAAAGGAGGGTATTTTTAAATTAGATGAAAAAAACTCGTATTGACAGGTCTAGACCTATCAATAAAAATACTACGTAAAAAAACAAAAAAAATGGATTTATTAAGATTTTTTACTGCAGGAAATGTGGATGATGGAAAAAGTACTTTAATTGGAAGGTTACTTTTAGATAGTGATTCAATTTCTACAGATATTATAGAAACTGTTACAAAACAAAGTAAATCTAAAGGGGAGAATGCTACTATAGATTTAGCTTTACTTACTGATGGCTTAAGAGCTGAAAGAGAGCAAGGTATCACTATCGATGTTGCTTATAAATATTTCAGTACTGCAAAAAGAAAGTTTATTATCGCTGACACACCTGGTCATACACAGTATACACGAAATATGTTTACTGGTGCTTCTAATGCCGATTTAGCAATAATTTTAGTCGATGCAAGAAATGGTATCACTGATCAAACGAAAAGACATAGTATCATATCATCTATTTTAAATGTACCTCACATTTTAGTGTGTATTAATAAAATGGATTTGGTAGATTATAAAGAAGATGTTTTTGAACAGATTCAGAAGGATTATTTAGAATTTGCAAAGCCTTTAAAGTTGAATAAGGTTTCATTTATACCTGCAAGTGCTTTAGTTGGAGATAATGTTGTGAAACCTTCTGAAAAAATGAGTTGGTACAAAGGGGGTTCGTTCATGCAATTTTTAGAAAATGTTGAAGTTTTTGAAGATAAAGAAGAGAAAGAGTCTCGATTCCAAGTACAATATGTTATTAGACCTCAAACGACTGAATTACATGATTATAGAGGGTATGCAGGAAGTGTTTTAAGTGGAACGTTTAAAGTAGGTGACAAGGTTAAGATTTTACCTTCAGAAATGGAATCTACAATTTCTAGAATTGAAAGTAATCAAAAAGACATAGCTGAAGCAAGTATTAACGAAGCAATAATTATTCATTTAGAAGATGATATTGATATTAGTAGAGGTAGTACAATCGTTTTATCTGATTCTACAATAGAAGCTGAGAAAACAATTAACGCTACAATTTGTTGGATGGATAACAAAGCATATCAAGCAGGAAATAAATTATTATTGCAGCAAAATAGTTTTAGAACTAAGGCTGTTATTAAGGAAATTGAAAATAATATTGATATTCATACATTTGAACTTTCTGAAAATGATGGGACAATGAATTTGAACGATTTCTGTAAGGTAACTCTAAAGACTGCTGAAACAATTGGATTTGATTCTTACAAGAAAAACAGAAAGACGGGTGCTTTTATTTTAATAAATGAGAATACTAACAATACAGTTGCGGCTGGAGTTATTGAGTGAAAAATGAAATCGTTTCTAGAAATTTTACAAAATAGTCATTCGGTTAAATCGGTTTTACCTTCTCAACAAAAAGTGGAACTTTTTTTGGATGGCTTAATGTCTATATTGTTTCCTACTTATAGTAATAAGGTTTATTCAACTAAAGAGAAATTAGAAGAAGCTATTTTGATAAATAAATCGCATTTAAATTTATTATTACTTCATGTTAGGGATTTATTAGAGAAGGATTCAGTTCGTGTTAGTGATGATTTTTACGATAAATTAGGAGCTGTATATGAGTTGCTATTGTTAGATGCGAAAGCTATAGAGTCGGGGGATCCAGCTGCTAGGTCAGTTGAAGAAGTAATACGAACTTATCCAGGGTTTTACGCTATAAGTATTTATAGAATTGCTCATTCTATTTGTCAATTAGGTGTTCCTTTTATTCCTAGAATCTTAACTGAAATCGGTCACAGTAAAACAGGTATTGATATTCACCCAGGAGCAAAAATTGGTTCATCATTCTTTATAGATCACGGTACAGGCATAGTCATTGGAGAAACAACTATAATCGGCAATAATGTTAAATTGTATCAAGGAGTAACATTAGGAGCATTAAGCGTTTCTAAAGAAATGGCCGAAACTAAACGTCATCCTACTATTGAAGATAATGTAGTGATTTATGCGGGAGCTACTATTTTGGGAGGGAGAACAATTATTGGGCAAAATTCTACTATCGGAGGGAATGTATGGATAACAAAAAGCGTCAAAAAAAACTCGATGGTGTATCATAATCCAGAATTAATAATTAGAGAGAAAAAGTAAAATGGCAAAATTGATAGATTTTATAGGAAACACTCCTTTAGTGGAATTGGAAATTATCAATCCGAATCCAATGGTTAAAATTTATGGTAAGTTAGAAGGTCATAATCCTGGAGGAAGTGTAAAGGATAGAGCCGCATATGGATTAATTAAAGGAGGAATTGAGAGTGGCTTAATTAAAACTGACTCAAAATTAATTGAAGCTACAAGTGGAAATACGGGTATTGCTTTGGCTATGATAGCCCGTTTGATGAAGATTGATATTGAATTGGTAATGCCTGAAAATGCAACCAGAGAAAGAGTGCTTACGATGAGAGCTTATGGAGCTACTGTTACTTTAACTCCAGAGTCGGGTGGGATAGAAGCATCAATTGATTATGCTAAAGCTAAAGTGAAAAACGAAGGATATATTATGTTGGATCAATTTGCAAATCCAAATAATCCAAAAATGCATTACGAAACTACTGGACCAGAAATTTATAGAGACACAGATGGAAAGGTAACACATTTTGTTTCTTCTATGGGTACAACAGGAACCATTATGGGTGTTTCGAAATATTTGAAAGAACAAAATAATTCTATCCAAGTTATTGGAGTCCAACCAAAGGATGGTGCGAAAATACCAGGAATTCGTAAATGGCCAGAAGAATATCTGCCTAAAATTTTTGATCGTTCAAGAATTGATAAAATTATTGAAGTTAGTGAGTCAGAAGCTACGATTACAGCTAGACGTTTGGCAAAGGAAGAAGGTGTTTTTGGCGGAATGAGTAGTGGGGGAGCGGTAGCTGCAGCATTGAAGTTAAGCGAAACGTTAACAGATGGAATTATTGTCTGTATTATATGTGATAGAGGAGATAAGTATCTTTCAACAGATTTGTTTGAATAATAAATTATCGGCTCATTAAGGATAATGGTAGCATAAGAAAATAAATAAGGATTAATAAGTATTTTTGTAATCAAGTAATTAATTACTTAAAATTAAATAATAAAACAAAATGATAGAAACAGATATTATTATTATCGGTGCAGGACCTGTAGGTTTATTCACGGTGTTTGAGGCAGGGTTGTTAAAATTAAGAACCCATTTAATAGATTCATTACCTCAACCAGGAGGGCAATGTTCAGAGATTTATCCAAAAAAACCAATTTATGATATTCCAGGATTTCAATCTGTTTTAGCAGGAGAATTGGTAGATAATTTGATGAAACAGGCAGCTCCATTTAAGCCTGGATTTACTTTAGGAGAAGCGGCTGCTGATATTGAAAAATTAGAAGATGGTTCATTTATCGTTACAACAGTAAAAGGGACAAAACATCACGCTCCTATTGTAATGATTGCAGGTGGATTAGGTGTTTTTGAACCAAGAAAACCACCTATTGCAAATATTACAGATTTTGAAGACAAGGGGGTTGAGTACATCATTAAGGATCCTGAGTTTTATAAAGGTAAAAAATGTGTCTTAGCAGGTGGTGGAGATTCAGCATTAGACTGGTCAATTTTCTTAGCTGAGAACAATATTGCATCTGAAGTTACTTTGGTTCATAGAAATAGTTCTTTCCGTGGGCATTTAGATTCTGTTCAGAAAGTTATTGATATGGCTGAAGCAGGAAAAATAAAATTAGTAACAGAGGCTGAAGTAATTGGTTTAAATGGAGGAGAACAATTGTCACAGGTAGTTATTAATCACGCAAAAGACGGTGAAATAATTACTAATGCAGACCATTTTATTCCTTTGTTTGGATTGAAGCCAAGTTTAGGACCTATTGCTAATTGGGGATTAGAAATCGAAAAAAGTGCAATCAAAGTAAATACTTTGGATTACTCGACTAATATTCCCGGTATATATGCTATTGGAGATGTTAATACGTATGAGAACAAATTAAAATTGATTTTATGTGGTTTTCACGAAGGTACATTAGCTGTTCAGTCTGCTTTTGCACGTATTCATCCAGATAAAAAAAATGTATTGAAATATACGACTGTTAATGGTGTGACAGGTTTTTAATATTTTTTCATAAAATTTTAAAAGCTCTAAGTTTAATTAGGGCTTTTTTTATTTCAATTAATCTTCATTAAAGAGTCTCTCTTTATTCAAAATGTTTAGGCTTGTTTTAAATATTACTTTATTTCTAATTAAAAATTGAAGCACGTAAATAGATTATGTTTACGTGTATGCATATTTGTAATGTAAATTAAAAACAAGAATTATGAAAACATTAGATACAGCATTAAATTTTATAGAATTCAACAAGGAAATAAAAGCAACTTTTGGAATGTTTTACCACAAGCAAGTTGATTTATTTTTCGAAAGAGCGATGTTGCAAACACAACAGGGATTGTATTTGTCAGCTATTCAAGATTGTAAATTTGCTTTAGCTTTAAACGAATTCTCACATGACCCTATTAATAAACATTATATTATTGGTTATATTTCACAACTATATTGTGATTTAAATCAAATGGAGAATGCAATGTATTATTATAGACTTGGAATGGATTTATTAGATAGCACTTGTTTAAATTTTGACAACGATTTAAATCTTTATAGTCATTTGAGGGAATTTCTAGATTTAGAAAACTGTAAAGTAGCTTAGCATTTTTTACCAAGGAGTTAATTGGGGTCAAGTGAAATTATTTGTTGTCAATTTTATGCGCAGTGTCTGGCCGGAAATTGACTGTCTTTACAATGAAATAAATTGCCGAGGAGATTTTTAATTTCTTTATATGATTTTATGCCTGATAATCAGTCGAATATAAATAATAGAAAAGATTACGACAAGAATTTTATTTAATTTAGATGAATTTCCGTTCAGACACTATTTAGGTAAGTGTAATTGTAACCTTCCTTAATCCTTTCCGCCATTGGTTGGTTAAACTCTCGAGGAAGGAGACTTATGATTGCTTCGAATAAAAAATAAAATAAAAAATTCTGTGGATTAAGGCTCTCTAAATCCAATTAATATTCAAGGATTCGAAATGAAACACCAGCAGAAACTAAAGGACCTCCTATTCCGAATTCAGCATTAATGCCTATGTT
>Ga0209702_10001536_pt1 | contig 43956 bp, 30 predicted proteins | sample FRY01_FD_187210 | JGI IMG/M metagenome (GOLD analysis project Ga0209702, IMG submission 187210) | Freshwater microbial communities from Lake Fryxell liftoff mats and glacier meltwater in Antarctica - FRY-01 (SPAdes) (version 2) | ecosystem: Environmental > Aquatic > Freshwater > Ice > Glacier...
CCTGTTTGGTGCGGGAATAGCAATCGGCTCTTAAATACCTAGCGTTCACTGCAAAAAAACCATCCGGAAATCTGTTTAAATAGCGCGTAAGCTCCGGAATTGCCTTTTCACAGTCGTTTTGATTATACACCAATTCAACCGCCTGAAAAGTTATTGAATCCTGCTCAGTCAATGTTACTTGAGCCGATGGCACCGTGGCTGCGTAAGCCAAGTAAGTATCAACCTTATTGAGTTGGATGTAGATGTTCTTAATGCCACCTAAGGCATCTCGCGCCTCTTGGGTTTTTGGATGGTCGGTAATTACTTGCTTGTAAGCTGTAATTGCTTCCTCATATTGCTCGTTGTTGTAGAGTATGAGTCCTTTAACCAGTAGCGCATTCTTTACTAAAAAACTGTTCGGACGCTTCAAAATCAAACTATCCAATTGCTTTAGCGCGTCGTCATACTGATCGTTGATGAAATAGGTATTCGCCAACTCTAGCATCGCATTGTCGAGATACAACGAACCAGGGTATTTACGAATCATGCCCTTGATCGAAGAGATCTTTTTGTCCTTGTTGTTAGTAAGTCCCTGTAAAATGGCCTCCTGGTAATTGGCGTAGTCAGCACCAATCAAATTGCGTGTCATCACCATCTGGTAATAACTGACAGCCTGTGGGTATGCATTGATAGCAAAATGGGCATCACCAAGCCGCAGCAGGAGGTCACCGAAAATCGATTGGATGAACTGGTGCTGTTGGATTTTGGCATCGCCCGCTTGGATTTCTTTACTGGCACTTTCGAAGTGACTAATGGCCAATAAATAATCTTGCTGCTTGAAATAACAATAACCCAAAGCGTAATTAGCCGCAATCATGGAATTTTCGGGCTCTAATCCGCTGGTGACAGGAAAAGCTCGCACGAATTTCTGGAATTCTACCACTGCTGGTTTCAAACTCCCGAGTCTGTACAGGGACTCCCCTTTCCAAAAATATGTCATCGCAGTGATGTTTTTATCGAGCGACTGGGTGAGCGATTTGTCGAAATAACGGATGGCTTCTTGAAAAACCCCTTGATTAAACAATTCAACCCCACGATAAAAGGCCACTTTTTGGAACGAACGATTGATGGTTAAATTGCGATTATTTATGCCCTCAATGACTTCCACAGCCTCTTTGAAGTTTTTGGTAGATAACAGCAAATTACCCAAATGTTCGCGTGCCTCGTCTCCATATTTCGAGCGCGGATAATTGATTACAAAATCCTTCAGCCAAGTAAGCGATTGCGGGTGAATATTGAGTTCATAGCCCAATTTAGCATGATTGAAGGCCGCCGTTTCTTGGATCTCCAAATCAAAACTCAAGCGAGAGGCGGCGTAAAAGCTGGTTAAGGCTTGCTCTTTTTTGTCTAAGCGCAGGTAACAATCTCCCAAAATAAAGGTGGCACTTTGTCCTACGCTGTCATTGCGCGAAGCTGTTTTGGATAAATTAGAAACTGCTGTTTTATAATCCTTGCCGATATATGCGGCATATCCAAGTTGGTAATAATCTTCACTCACGAGCTGTCCACCTTGCTCCTGATAACGCTTTAAATATGGAATGGCCTTCACAAATTCCGACTTCTTAAAGTAGGCTTGGGCGATGAGGTAGTTGATATTTGCAAGCTGCTTCACTTCCTTATTGGCCGAAAGCGGCAAGGCATAAGCCAAAAGCTCGTCGTACATACCCAATTCAAACTGCAGCTTAGTAATATAATAGGGAATGATACGACTATAATTGGCAGACTCTTTCAGTAAATTGAAATATACTAAAGCTGCCAATCCGTCGCCTTCTTCATAAGTTATTACTCCTAAATAGTAATTAGCTGGATAGTGATATTCGTTTTTTAAGCCACTTATTTGCTCTAATTCCCGTTTGGCTTCCTTGAATTGATCCCTCGTGAAATAGCTGTATCCTAAATAATAATGGGAGGCAGCAGCTTGTTGAATCGGTAACAAGGAGGCATCTAGAGCGGCTAAAACTGGGATGACTTCTCTGTATTTTTTAGATATAAAATAAAATTGCCCTAGATAAAATTTGGCTTCATTCACTTCCAAAGCCGCAGGAAAGTCTTCGATAAACGACAACAGTTGAAAATCAGCATCCTTTTGCCGCAATTGAGTTGCACTCAAAGCGCGATAAAAGCGAGCTTCCATGTAAAGACGTTTCTCTGATTCTAAGTCAGAAGGAGGAAAAATCTCGTCGATGATCTTCTCAAATTGATTTTTCGCTGCAACATATCGCTCTTGCTCATATAACCGAATGGCTGTTCGCATGCCAGCGTCAGGCTGATTGAAGATTTGACTAGGCTGCGCAGTAGCAAAAAAGACAGACAGAATCCAAAATAGAGTAATCGCTGCTTTCAGTAAGTTTTGCATGCTTGAGGTTTGTAAATCCGTATTGAACATCTTTTGCACGAAACACTGCAAAAGACTACGGTTAAACAAAATTAAGTAACTGAAACCCTAAACCGCATTAAATACGGTCGTTTACGAAGGAGAATTTACTAACAGTGTGGATAACATCAGGCTTTTCGCAAGTTTGAAATGGCCTTCGCTAAAATGACAAGGTCATACCAAAGCTGGGTAAGATTGGCAATTGATTCACGCGGGTAAAACGCACACGATCAAAGTAGAATATGTTATCTCTATTATAGACGTTACTCACGCTGAAGTTAAAATCCAATTCTGAACGATCACTGATGGCAAGGGTGTGTTTCACCGACACATCTAAGCGGTGATAGGTGGGTAAGCGCCCTTGATTAAAATCCGCATAAACAATGCCTAAATTGCCGTTCTGGGTCAAATAATCAGTATTGACACCCCCACCAAAGTTAACATCAGGATAAAAACCCTGTGTTTGAGTAAAAGGAAATCCAGAACCGAAATTCCAGCGACCGCTAAATTCCCAATTTAAATTTTTACCCGTAATGTAAGTACTCACCAAATTCACATTATGACGCCGGTCAAAACTTGGATTGTACGTCCTTACACCATCAAAACGATCTACATAAGTCCAAGAATATGTACCCCACACATAAAACCGCTTGCGGTCATATTTCAATCTGAAATCGAAGCCGTAAGCCTGCCCTCTTTCTATGATGAAGTCCTTTTTCAGAAAATCTGGTTGATTCTCAAACGCAAGAATATCCTCGTAAATCTTATCTCTGTTTAGATTTGTAAGTTGATTGAAGTCTTTGATGTATGTTTCAAAATTAAATTCTAAAAACTTCCCGAAATCCAATTCCACACCCGCAATGGCATGACGTGCTTTTTGCAACTTAGAAGTTACTGGAGCCCCGTCAAAAGTGCGTGGTAGGTTGTCTGGTCCAGATAAAAACCCATAAAATAAATTCACAATATCGCGGTCTGATTGGGCGCTGATTAAGTTTTGCGAATACAAACCACCTGCAAATTTCAAACGGATTTTTTTGGTAAGGTTGTACTTGGCTCCTAAGCGCGGCTCCAGCGACATTTCGCCTAATGAAGAGTAATAGTGAGCTCTGAAGCCAGGCTCGAAAACGAGTTTATCGGTGAGATATTTGTATTTCACAAAACCCGCTAACTCGGTAGTATTAGCATCTTGATTAAGGATGATACCGCTCGGATTGGTAAACTGAAAATTTGTACCAAAACCCACTACATCAAATCCAAAAATCACTTCGTCCTTAGCCAAAAACTGAGTGATTGTCAAGTTACCATTGAAGCCCGCAATGCCACTTATCCGGGGTGCACCATCCGCTTCAATTTGTGTGGCTTGATAATCAGAATACGCCATAGTACCGCTGATTAAACTGGTTGATCCGCTCGGAATGATTACAAAATTAGCGCCTAAACCTAGTGAGTTCCAACTAATGTCGGCTACTTGCCGAAAGTTTACCCTGTCGTTGAAATTAAAGCCAAATAAGCTCAATTTACTGCCATTATCTGCCTTAAAAGTCACTTTACCGTAAAGGTCGTTAAAGCTAAAAGGCAAGCCATTGCTATCAGCGTAGCTGTAAAGAATGGGCGAAGTGCGATTAAGGTAAGAGGACTTTCCCGCCAAAATAAAGGATGCGGCTTGTTTCTCAGGGTTTTTGGGTCTAGACAAAGGTCCTTCTAAAATGATGCGACCCAAAAACGGACTCGCCCCTACTTTACCACTCAACCGTTTTTGGTTACCATCTCGTGTTGTTACGTCCATAACGGCAGAAATACGTCCGCCGTGGTTAGAATTATAACCCCCAGTATGAACGTCTGCATTTTTGATAATGTCGGTCTCGAACACTGAAAACAGTCCAATAGAGTGAAACGGGTTGTAAAGAATCATACCATCGAGCATCACCTTGTTTTGTACTGGTGAGCCCCCGCGTATGTACAATTGGCCACCTTGGTCGCCTGTAAACACCACACCGGGCAGAATTTGTAAATATTGTGCAATATCAGCTTCACCGCCAACACTTACAATTTGGGAGATTTGTTTGGCCGTAACTGTTTCGACCGACACTTTCACCGAAGTAAGCTGTTCTTGTTTTTCGGCGCTAACTTCAATGGCGTTGAGCTGGATAGAGGATTTGTTGATGTATAATTTTTGGTTTATAATACCACCTGCTTTTACAGTAATAGGCGCCTGAGCTGTGTCATAGCCTAAATAAGTACTCACCAGGGTGTAATTACCTATCGGAACTCGCGTAATAGAAAAGAAGCCATTTACATCTGTGCTGGCGCCATAGGTGGTGCCTTTTAAATATACGTTGGTAAACAAAATGGGCTCACCAGTACCCTTATCGTAAATGAAACCTCTGACGGTACCTGAATTATCTTGGGCTTGAGAAAATGATGCTACAAAAACAAATAAAATTACGAACAGCAACTTCTCGACTACTTCCTTCATGTAAAAAAATTAGAACGTCGAATTTAGGCTTATCTTAATCAATACCCAACAAAAACATTGATTTTAATACTAACAACCTAGCATTCCTGTAAAACCGACAGGTTTTTTTTACAAAATCGATAAATCGCCCTTACCTTCTCTGAGTATTTCAATTTCATCGCCAGTGCAATCTAATACAGTTGATGCCTCGTTATCACCAATTCCGCCATCTACCAGCAAGTCGATTTTGTCCTCGTAGCGTTCATAAATCAAATCAGGATCGGTAGTGTATTCGAGTACTAAGTCGTCATCGTGTATAGAAGAAGAAATAATTGGGTTACCCAATGCTTCTACGATGGCACGGGCGATGACATTGTCAGGAACACGGATACCAATGGTTTTCTTCTTGCTGTGAAACAGCTTCGGAACCTGATTATTGGCTTTTAGAATAAAGGTATAGGGACCAGGCAACGCCCGCTTCATCATTCTAAAAATATCGTTGCTGATTTGCAGCGTATAATCAGATAAATTGCTTAAATCATGACAAATGATTGAATAATTAGCCGATTCACTGATTTTTTTGAGCCGGCTAATCTTCTCTACGGCTTTGGAATTGTACATGTCTGCACCAAAGGCATACACCGTATCTGTTGGATAGATGATAACACCTCCCTTTTTCAAACAATCGACCACTTGATCTAATTGTTTCGTGTTCACATTTTCTTCGTACAACCGAATGCGCATATCCAAAAATACGAAAAGCAGGGCGTTAACCCTGCTTTTCAATATATAATCGCATTTTTTTTAATTGCCCATTACTGATTTAACCAAATCTGCGGCTTCTTTCAATTCTACGGCAGCCATCAATTTGAGGCCAGAAGAATCCAAAATGGCTTTGGCTTCTTCCGCATTGGTACCTTGTAAGCGCACAATAATCGGCACTTTGATGTCTCCAATTTGCTTATAAGCGTCTACAATGCCATTGGCCACACGGTCGCAACGAACGATACCACCAAAGATATTTACCAAAATTGCTTTTACATTCGGGTCTTTGAGGATGATGTTAAATGCATTAGCTACGCGCTCAGCATTAGCAGTACCACCCACATCCAAGAAATTCGCGGGCTCACCACCTGCCAATTTGATTATGTCCATGGTAGCCATCGCCAAACCAGCACCGTTTACCATGCAACCTACGTTACCGTCGAGTTTTACATAGTTCAAATTAAACTCGCCCGCTTCTACTTCAGTTGGATCTTCTTCCAAAGTATCCCGCATGGCTGCAATATCACCGTGACGGAACAAAGCATTTTCATCGATATTTACTTTTGCGTCAACGGCAATGATTTTATCATCAGAAGTTTTAAGCACAGGATTGATCTCAAACATATCTGCATCGGTAGCTTCGTAGGCTTTTACCAGTGCAGTTACAAACTTCACCATTTCTTTAAAGGCAATGCCCGACAAGCCCAAATTGAAAGCGATTTTTCGCGCTTGGAAACCTTGCAAACCAACACGAGGATCGATGGTTTCTTTGAAGATGAGATGCGGCGTGTGCTCGGCTACTTCCTCAATGTCCATACCACCCTCAGTTGAATACATCACAATTGTGCGTGCATTGGCACGGTCAAGCAAAACTGACATATAAAATTCCTTGGTTTCACTTGCACCGGGATAATAAACATCTTGAGCAACCAATACTTTATGTACTTTTTTACCTTCTGCAGTCGTCTGAGGGGTAATTAATTGCATGCCTATGATATCAGAAGCTTTAGATTTTACGTCATCCAACGATTTAGCTAGTTTCACACCACCGCCCTTACCCCTGCCACCGGCATGGATTTGTGCTTTTATAACCCACCAGCCCGTACCAGTTTGTTCTTGTATTTTTTTGGCGGCCTCCACAGCCTCTTCCGGTGTGTAAGCAACAATGCCTTCTTGAATAGCTACGCCATAGCGCTTCAGCAACTCTTTACCTTGGTATTCGTGAATATTCATGCAGTATTTGTATTAAGCTGGTCAAAAATAGGGCGAAATACCGTGATTGCAAAGCTATTTATCACCATTTATCGACCAGATGCTGCTATTTAAAACCACCAATACCCTCAAGGAAGCCATAGAAAACGTATAGTTTTTGCGACTCTTACACCATACAATGGCTCGTATCGAATAACATAAACGGAAATGCCGGTTGCTACCAACAGCCCAATATGAAGGCCGTGATAACTAGGGCTAATTCCGACAGATGTAAAAATCAAATTTCAACAATGGATATAAACGCCACAACCAGAAGTCACCACGAAAACACAGCGTAAGTGATCACCACCCATGCTGTTGCTGGTATAACTAGCAACTGCTGGCATGAGCACTGCGGAAATGTTGAAGGCAGATGCAGCATGGGCAGGCAGACTTAAAGTAACCAATGTTTGAGTTTCCGTATATTCTAAAATAACATAAAATCGGTGGCCAGGCCGGAGGGCGGTGTGTTGCACTTGTGGTGTCACACCAAAGAAGCCTGCTTGATTGCGCAAACATGCCGATTTAGCGCTAAAAGATCAAACACAGAAAAAAGCCAACTAAATTCATTGCTATCATCCGTGCAGCAACTTTTACCCTATTACATACAAAAAACCGCCCCTAAAGGCAGCTTTTTGTCGAATTGTGGTCAAATATTACTTAACCACCGAAGTCGTCAAAGCTTACATGCTCCTCTGGGATTCCCCAGTCATCACACATTTTAACAACAGCTGCGTTCATCATCGGCGGTCCGCAGAAATAGAACTCAATTTCTTCTGGATCGCTGTGATTCGACAAATAGTTATCGATAAACGCCTTATGTACGAATCCTAAGAAACCATCCCCTTCGCGATCGTCTACTCCCTTAACCACTTTCCAATTGTCCTCTGGCATCGGCTCTGAAAGCACAACGTGGAACCGGAAATTTGGAAACTCCTTTTCAATGGCGCGGAACTCATCAGTGTAAAAAAGTTCGCGCTTAGAGCGACCACCGTACCAAAAACTTACCGTGCGATCGGTGCGCAAAGTGTGAAATAAATGATATATATGGCTCCTCAAAGGCGCCATACCGGCACCCCCGCCGATGTACACCATTTCGTTTAGGGTTGGACGGATAAAGAATTCGCCGTACGGACCAGAAATGGTTACTTTATCGCCAGGTTTTTGTCCGAATGCGAACGACGAACAAATACCCGGATTTATCTGCATCCAACGGTTGTTTGCGCGGTCCCATGGTGGTGTAGCAATACGAATATTCAACATGATAATGTTGCCTTCAGCCGGATGGTTGGCCATAGAATAAGCCCTGAAGATTGGCTCAGGATTTTTCATCTTGAGATCCCAAAGGTTAAATTTATCCCAATCTTCTTTAAACTTATCCTTTCCGGCAGGATCGTTTGGATGCGGAGCTATGTCTATAGTGCTGAAATCAACCTCGCATGCAGGCACGTCTACTTGGATGTAACCTCCTGACTCAAAATCTAGATATTGGCCCTCTGGCAACCGAACTACATATTCTTTGATAAAGGTAGCCACGTTGTAATTTGATACCACTTCGCACTCCCACTTCTTGATGCCAAATACCTCTTCAGGCACATGTACTACCATGTCGTTTTTAACTTTCACCTGACAAGCCAAACGCCAGTTGTCGGCTTGCTCCTTGCGTGATAAATGTCCTTTTTCTGTTGGAAGCACGTCGCCACCACCGTCAATCACCTGACACTTACACATAGCGCAAGTACCACCACCGCCACAAGCAGATGGTAAAAACAACTTGCGCTCGCTCAAAGTGGTTAAAAGTGTGCTGCCAGGCTTAGTAATGATGGGATTAGCTTCGTCGCCATTCACCACAATTTTGATATCCCCAGAGGGCACTAATTTCTTTTGAGCAAACATCAGCATAAATACCAAGGTGAGAATAACCACCAAGAATGCGCCTACACTCAAACCTATAATCGTAAATGTGTCGAGAATCAACATACTTCTTTGTTTAAAGATTAATACCTAAAAAGCTCATAAAGGCAATGCCCATCAAACCTGTAATAATAAAGGTGATACCCAATCCACGCAAAGGCTTGGGAACATCAGAATAACGGATTTTCATACGGATGGCTGCGATGGCTACGATGGCAATGAACCAACCTACACCTGAACCCAAGCCAAATACAGTGGCTTCCGACAAAGTATAATCCCGTTCTTGCATGAAGAGCGACCCACCCAAAATCGAACAGTTCACGGCAATCAAAGGCAAAAAGATACCTAACGAACCGTAAAGTGCAGGAGATATTTTTTCAATCACCATCTCCACCAACTGCACCATGGAGGCAATGGTTGCAATAAACATGATAAAGGCCAAAAAGCTCAAATCTACTTCCGCAAAAGAAGCTGATACCCAAGTCAAACTACCCTCTTTCAAAACGTGATTCAACAACAACCAGTTGATTGGCACGGTAATGCCCAATACGAAAATAACTGCTGCACCTAAGCCAATGGCGGTTTTTACGTTTTTCGAAACGGCCAAGTAAGAACACATACCCAAAAAGTATGCAAAAATCATGTTGTCGATAAAAATCGACTTAACGAATATGCTAATTAAATCAGCTACTAAAAACATCATGCTTAGGCCTCCTCAAATTTTTGGTTGATCGAACGTTGAATCCAAATAATAATGGCAATTACAAACAAAGCACCTGCTGGAATAAGCATCAAACCATTGTTCACATAGCCCATTTCGTAAAAAACATCAGGAATCACTTGGAAGCCGAACAATTTGCCTGAACCAAACAATTCGCGTGCAAAGGCCACCGCTAATATGATCCAACCATAACCAGCTGCATTACCTAAGGCATCAAGCAGAGATGGTCCTGGTTTATTGGCCATGGCAAAAGCTTCTAAGCGTCCCATGATGATACAGTTGGTAATGATTAAACCCACAAATACAGACAATTGTTTGCTTATATCGTAAACAAAGGCCTGCAAAATTTGGTCAACCAAAATTACCAATACCGAAATTACCGTCAACTGAACAATAATACGGATGCGCGAAGGAATGGCATTGCGGAGCACGGATACTATCAGGTTCGAAAAAACCAACACAGCCAACACTGAAATAGCCATTACCGCAGTCGGCTTCATTTGGGTAGTTACCGCTAAGGCTGAACAAATGCCCAGTACTTGAATGGTAATCGGATTGTTATCGCTCAATGGATCGACCATTAACGCGCGATTCTTTTTAGAAAGAAGCGGTTTTACTTCTTTTACTTTCGTTTCTACTGCACTCATGACTGAGATTTATTAAGATAAACTAAATAAAACTGAATGTCTTCCATCAACATGTTCGAAACACCATTGGAAGTAATGGTACCACCAGAAATGGCATCCACCTTGTGCATCTCCCCTTCAGCTTTAGCCCCCTTGGTTACTTGCACACTTACAAACTCGTTGTTATCGTTGAGAATACTCTTGTTTTCAAATTGGGATTCAAAGGCATGCGTATTGATTTCGGCTCCCAAACCTGGTGTTTCTCCTTTATGGTCAAAAACAACCTGCTTAATGGTCTTCCCATCTTCTTTTAAAGCTACGTAACCCCAAATTGGGCCCCAAAGTCCCACACCCGCCAATTGCAAAATGTAAGTCTTTTTGCCGTTCTCCTCAAACACATACAAAGGGTATTGTAGTTTATGACTGGCGTCTTTTGCTTTCACACGTTTGTCCATGGCCAAGTCAATTTCGAAAGCTTTTACACCCTCAACTGCTTCGCCACTTTCGTTGATCACCAATGCAGTGATGAGCTCGTCGAATTGTTTGTAATCGTTTTCGCCTGTTTTACCCACTACCGACAGAATGTTCTGCTGCTTTTCCTTTTTACGGTTGGCATCTTGCATGGGCTTGAGCAAAGTGGCAGCGCCAGCCAAAAGCACAGCTGCTATCACGGTAATGATTACCGCAAAGGTGAGAACATAATTATTTGAATTACGCACGAACTAATCTCCTTTTAATATTTGCTTGAACTACAAAATAATCGATCAATGGGGCCATTACGTTACCAAACAAGATGGCTAACATGATGCCTTCGGGATAAGCTGGGTTGAAAACACGGATCATCACCGCCATCAAACCAATAAGAAAACCGTAGTACCATTTACCACGTTCAGTTTGCGCAGCAGTAACTGGGTCGGTTGCCATAAATACAGCTCCAAACACCAAACCACCCATTAAAAAATGATAATAAAACGGCACTTGCATGAATTCATTTAAGGCCAAGCCATTGAATACAAGTCCCATAAAAGCCGCTCCGACAAATACCGAAAACATAATTTTCCAACTGCCGATGCCCGTGAGGATTAAAAAGGCCGCCCCAATGAGGATCGCAATTTTACTGGTCTCTCCTATGGAACCAGGAATAAAACCCATCAACATATTGCCCGTGCTATATCCAGGTGAACCCGCAATAGAATTGGCCAAGGCCGTAGCTCCGCTGTAAGCATCGGCTTTTTCAGCAATCCAAACAGTGTCGCCCGACATAAAAGTAGGGTAAGCGAAAAACAAAAACACCCGAGCGGTCAAAGCCACGTTTAGGATGTTCATGCCAGTACCACCAAATACTTCTTTCGCAAAAATGACAGCGAAGGCAGTAGCTACAGCCACCATCCACAAAGGAATGGCTGGCGGCATTATTAACGGAATGAGCAATCCTGATACCAAAAAGCCCTCGTTAATGGCGTGGCCTTTTTTGGAGGCGATGAAAAACTCAATCCCTAAGCCTACACCATAGGAAACAACCACAACGGGCAATACTTTGATGGCACCGTAAATAAATTTATCAATCAAGCCTTCTCCAATACCCAAAAACTCACCATTGCTAATGAAATGCTGGTGACCAACGTTGTACATACCAAAAAGCAAGGCAGGAAGCATGGCAATAACCACAAAAAACATCGTGCGCTTCAAATCAATGCCCGCCTTGATGTGTGTACCACCATGGGTTACGTGGTCGGGAGTGAATAAAAAGGTAGAAAACCCATCAAAAAGGGTGTGAAACTTTTCGTATTTGGCACCTTTTTCGAATTGCGGTCTAAATTCTAATATTTTTTCCTTCAGAAACTTCATATTCTGGTTTTAAATTATTGTTCTTCTTGATACATTAAGTCCAAGCCCTCGCGGATGATCTTCTGCACCGGAATCTTGGAAGTACACACGAACTCGCAAAGAGCCATATCTTCTTCTGCAATCTCGTAAATACCGAGCTCTTCCATTTCCTCAATGTCCTGGTAAATAATAGACTTAAGCAAGAAGGTAGGCAGGATATCCATCGGGAGCACTTGCTCATATTGACCTGTTACTACAAAGGCACGTTCTTCACCATGCATATTGGTGTTGGCTTTGTAGCTGCGGTTTTTGAACCAGCCACTTAAGAAGGACTTGGAAATGTCGGGACGCGGATAGCTCGGCACCAACCAACCTAAAAACTCTAAATCGTCACCTTCAGGGATGGCTGTGATTTGCTGATCGTAAAAACCGAGAAAGCCTTCTACGCTGGACCGAGTGCCCGTTAATACGTTTCCGGTGATGATGCGCACCTTACCAGGCTTCAAATTACCATTTAAAACGCTCGAAAGCTGGGCGCCAACAGTGGTTTTGAAATATTGCGGCTTTTCAAATTCACTACCAGTAGCTGCTACCACTCGGGTCATGTCGAGTTTACCCGTCAAAAATAAACGACCCATAATCACCACGTCGCAAGGATGGATGTGCCATACCCGGTCGCCCTTTTTAATGGCATCAAGGTGGTGGATTTGCACGCCCACGTTGCCTGCAGGGTGCAGTCCTTCAATTTTATTGATGGTAACGCCTTTAGCTTGAGTCAACACCTCTGACTTCGATTTGCTGTTGTGCAAATTCAAATGAATACTTACACCCGTCATTTTTTTGATGGCGTCGATGCCAGCCTGGAAAGCTGCTGCCTCACCGGCGATGGCAAAATCGACTGCTGGAGCCAAGGGCGCCGTGTCGAAACCGGAAATGAAAATGGACTTAGGCAACTCATCAGGATTGGCCAGGACATTGTAGGGACGCTGACGCAGCAACGCCCAAGCACCTGAAGCCAATAATTTAATTTTAATTTCGTCGGCAGAAAGGTTGTTTGGGTTGGCTGCACCGAAATCTATATATTCGGTTTTGCCATCGGCCAAAATCACAATGGCTTCCAACACCCGCTTCTCTCCCCTGCGTACTTCCACCACTTCCCCACTCACAGGTGAAGTGATTTGGAGCTCTGGGTGAGCCTTGTCGAACAGCAATGGTGAGCCTGCCTTCACTTCTGTGCCAACTTCTACAACCACCTTGAACTTGGTGTGCCGGAACTCTTGCGGCTGGATCGCAAAGGTTTTGGGCATAGGAGCGGCCACAATCTGTTGTTGTGCCTCGCCAACGAGTTTAATGTCGTAGCCCTTTTTGAGCTTGATGATTTTGGACATACTGCTTCTTAGCAAATTTTAAAACGCCGTTTAACTCTCAAAAAGAAAGAAAAACTATCTTGATTTTCGAACAGCAAAATTAGGAAAATGTTTCAAAAGAAGGGAGAATAAGTAAGAAATCTTAAGTCCTCTTCCTTTGCCTGAAAAGCGGTTACTTTGTAGCTTCATGATTACTGTACAAGGACTCCATTTTGGTTTCGGTGGGCAAGAGCTCTACCAAGACGTTTCGTTTGATATTCATACCGGTGAACGCATTGGCCTCATTGGTCGCAATGGCACTGGCAAATCCTCCATCCTTCGCCTATTACACGGTGATTATCAAGGAGGTTCAGCCATTCAAAAAATGCGTGGATTAAAAACCGCCTTCTTCAACCAAGATTTATTGTCGTACCAAAGCGATGAAGGAATCCTATGGGTAGCGTCGCAAGCTTTTGCTGATTTGCTTAAAAAACGCGATCAATACGAAGCCATCACCTTGGGGTTAGCCGAAAAACATGATCAAGAAACGTTAGAGTTGCACGCTCATTTGTACGAAGAACTTGAACTATCGGACGCCTTTCACATAGAAGTAAAAGTAGAAAAAACATTACGCGGCTTAGGATTTAGCAATGCCGATATGCAAAAGCCCTTTTCGCAATTCAGCGGGGGCTGGCGAATGCGGGTGATGCTGGCCAAGTGCCTTTTGGAAGCCCCTGACTTGCTGATGCTCGACGAACCCACCAACCACCTCGACTTACCAGCCATTCAGTGGCTCGAGACCTATCTCAAGGGGTATGATGGCTGTGTGCTCATCGTATCGCACGATAGGCGGTTTTTAAACCAGATTTGCTTGCGCATTATGGAAGTCGAGAACAAACAAATTCGAAGCTATAAAGGTAATTACGAAAATTTTGAAGAGCAAAAGACCCTACGCTTGGAGCTCGAAATGCAGACTTACAAAAATCAACAAAAGCAATTAGACCAAGAGATGCGCTTCGTGGAGCGGTTCCGTTCGAAAGCCTCCAAAGCCAAAGCGGTGCAGTCGCGCATCAAACTCATCGAAAAACGCGAATTGGTAACGGTAAGCGAAACCGACAACCGCCGCATCAATATGAATTTGCGCATTGCCCGCCAGCCAGGTAAAATCATAGCGGAGTTGGAGGATGTGAGCAAGGCTTATCCGGGTATCCAAATCCTCCAAAACGCTTCGGCTTTGATTGAGCGCGGCGATAAAATAGCGTTGATCGGTCCCAATGGCAAGGGTAAGTCTACCCTCCTGCGCATGGTGCATGGGTCTGAGTCAATGGAAGGCGAATGCAAGCACGGTCACGCCGTGAGCATGTCGTTTTACGCCCAGCACCAGCTGGAGGCGTTGCGACTTACCAACACCGTCTTAGAAGAGGCCCAGCGCCTTTCCCACAACCGTACCGAGCAGGAGCTACGTAACACCCTCGGGGCCTTCCTCTTTAGCAATGAAGAGGTCGAAAAGAAGGTTAAAGTGCTTTCGGGAGGCGAAAAGGCTCGGGTAGCCCTGGCCGGCATCATGTTGTCGGAAGCCAACTTTTTGCTATTTGACGAGCCCACCAACCACCTCGACATGGAGGCGGTTGACATGCTCATTGAATCGTTGCAGCAGTACGAGGGTAGCTTTATTGTGGTTTCGCACGATCGTTACTTCTTAGAAGAGGTTGCCAACAAACTGTGGTACATCCAAGAGGGCGAAATCAAAGTTTATCCTGGCGATTACCGCACTTTTGTGGAGCAATATGGGGAAGAATTTTTCTTCCAAAAAGACACCAACATTACCGAAACACCGCAAAAAAAGGCAGAAATAGCAGCCGTTAAAGGCAGTGGTAAGGCTGAATACGAACGCCAAAAAGAACTTCGAAAGCAACTCAATAAGCTTCAAAACCAATTGCAGAGGCTAGAGGCAGAGATCGAAAAGTCGGAAGCACGCAAAACAGAGCTCCAGAAAAAAATTGCACAACAAGAAATTTTTACCGATTTTGACACCTTACAGAGCTGTCAAATTGAAATCGGCGTCCTCGAAAAAAGCCTCAAAGGACTGCATGAGCAATGGGAGAAGCTTTACATCAACATCGAAAAAACAGAAGCCACGGCATGAAAAGATCGATCCTCCTGCTCCTTTGTGCCTTTGCCTACCCCGTACAAGCTCAAGACTACGACAACGTTATTTTTGAAGACGTCACTTACGTGGAAAATGTCAAAACTGTACAAATGGTAATCGAAGGAAAGCCCTTTTCAAATGCCATTTACAATATGGATGTGCCAGCAGAACGGCTTTTGCTCAGTTTTGATGATTTGAATGGCGGTTTTGAGAACTATGTATACACTATTATTCATTGTAATGCCAACTGGACCCCAACTAATCTCTTCCAAAACCAGTATTTAGCGGGCTATTTCGAGGATCAATTTTCGGGACAGCAGCAGTCTTTTAACACCTTAACCAAATACACTCACTACGAGCTCTTTTTGCCAAACGAACACATGGAGATGAAGCTGTCAGGTAATTATGTGGTACATGTGTACAAGGACTTCAATAAATCAGAGCCCATTTTAACGCGCCGGTTTTTTGTATTGAAAACTTCGATGGCCGTGGTGCCTTATTTGCGTCGTCCGAGCAGACCCGATGCCATTCTAACCTCGCACGAAATCGATTTCGACATCAATACAAGCGGAACCACCATTTTTAATCCTTTCGAAGAAATTAAGGTTGTGATTCGACAGAACAACCGCTGGGACAACCAAGTACTAGGATTGCTGCCGCTCTTTATCCGCGACAACGTGCTTACCTACGATTATGCCGACCGGAATATCGTGAAAGCCGGCAACGAGTTTAGAAAAGTAGACCTGCGGAGTATTCGATTTAGAGGTGAGCGGGTAGCAAGACTCGAAATAGAAGGCACCAACATTTATGCCTGGGTGAGTCCTGAAGACGGCCGAGCGCACTTGCGTTATTTGGCGTACCAAGACCTTAACGGTCGTTACCTGATTCAAACACGCGAAGGGCGCGATGCTAAAACTGACGGTGACTACCTCATTACCACCTTTACCTTATATAACCAAGGGCCTTTGGTTGGTGGCGAAGTACATATTTTGGGCCAACTTACAGATTGGCAAATCACCGAAGGCACCAAAATGAAGTATGATTACGATTTGGGTGCTTACCAAATCACACTTCTCCTCAAACAAGGCTTTTACGATTATACCTATGTTTATAAACGCGATGGCGCTCAATTAGTAGACGACACTTGGTTTGAGGGAAGCCACGAAGAAACGGAAAACGACTACGAGATATTTGTATATCACCGCCCTCCTACTAGCATGCAATTTGACCGCTTGGTCGCTTACACCAAGATCAATTCCATGAATCGATTAGGAAGATAGAAAGGTTGATGCCTTAAGTTTAAAACTAATTTCAGGTTGGCCTTGGTGTAGAAGTCACTTAGCAATCATGCGATTCCATGCGGTTTAAGAAAAAACGCATTGCTATTCGAATTTCGTTTAAATATTGGCCTAAAAAGTAAAATGAAAAGATTGGGAGGCAAATAAATTTCACGGATTTTCGGGTTCGTCGAACTGATTTAGTACGACTAAAAACAATCGCGTTGCAAGCATCATAACAACTTTGAAGATGCTTTTTTTCATTGCAGCGTCTGTTTTTTAATAAAACAAGCAGCTACGTTGATCAAATCAAATTGACCTAATTATACGCAATTGCGCCGTACAATTTACTTCGTTTTAAGGAAGTAATTGGTGATTTGAATCACCCCTAAGTCACTTACACGCGTAACTCACACCTTTCAAATATAAAATTACCGAGTGTTAGCACACGCCTCTCTACAACAACTCATTCGCCAAATTGGCCAAATCAGAACGTTCTCCTTTTTCCAAGGTAATGTGGGCAAATAAGCTCTGTCCTTTAAGCCTTTCGATAATATAACTTAAACCATTCGATTGCGCATCCAAGTATGGTGTATCAATTTGATTGATATCACCGGTAAAGATGATTTTGGTGCCCTCTCCCGCTCTTGTAATAATGGTTTTTACTTCATGAGGCGTAAGATTTTGAGCTTCATCAACAATAAAACAAATGCTTGAAAAACTACGCCCGCGGATGTAGGCCAAGGGTGTGATGGTGAGCTTTTCTTGCTGCACGAGTTCATTGATTTTTTGGTAATCCTTATCCCCCTCGTTAAACTGGTTTTGGATGAATTTGAGGTTGTCCCAAAGTGGTTCCATGTAAGGATTGAGCTTCGATTTGATATCGCCAGGCAAATACCCTATGTCTTTGTTGCTTAAGGGTACAATGGGGCGGGCTAAATATAGCTGCTTGTAAAAGCGGCGCTGCTCCAGGGCTCCGGCAAGTGCCAAAAGGGTTTTTCCTGTACCTGCCACGCCTTGCAAGGTCACCAAGCGAATGTTTTCTGACATCACCGCGTGCAGCGCAAACGCCTGCTCTGCATTGCGAGGCTTGATACCGTAGGCGAGGCGCTTCTCTACCTTCTCCAAACGCCCTTCAAAGGCATTGTAGCAGGCCATTACAGAGTCTTTGCCGTTACGCAATATGTAATAATGATTGGATATTGCATCCACCAAGCCTATATCGTTTGGCAAACAATAGCCGTCTTGATAAAAACGATCAATGATGTCGGAAGTGATGCCTGTAACAACGGTTTTGCCGGTATAAAAGCCGTCGGTAGTTTTTACCTTGCCGTAACGATAATCTTCCGCGGCTAAATCTAAGGCTTTGGCCTTTAAACGGAGGTTGATATCTTTGGTAACCATGATCACCTTGCGGTCTGGAAAGGTGTCACGCAAATACAACGCCCCATTGAGTATGCGGTGGTCGGCTTTACGCTCGCCAAACACCTTTTGCGCATCAATTGTTGCGCTTTCGTTCATTTCTACGTGAAAACGGCCGCCTTCTTGGTTGCCCAATGGGATCCATTCTTGCAGACTGTGGTCAGCCGACAATTTGTCGAGGAAACGGATGAATTCACGTGCCTCAAAATTAAGGCTATCGTTGCCCTTTTTAAACTGGTCTAACTCTTCTAATACCGTGATGGGAATGGCCACGTCGTGCTCGTGAAAATTGTTTATGGCGTTGTGATCATGGAGAATGACTGATGTATCGAGCACAAAAATCTTATTCTCTTTGGCAGCGGCAGTGGTTTTTTTGGCCATTTCGGTAGATAAAAGTTAACAACCTAAAATAGCCCAAATAAGTCGATAAAAGCAAGCATGATTTTTACACCAGCTTGTGCAAAACTTTTAGACTTTTTGCCCTGGATACTCTAGCCTCACGTGATAAATGCTGTTGAGCATCTTTTTGAAGAGTTTTTTAATGCGGGAGATGTCACGCATCGTGATGTCAGCATTCATAAATTGCCCTTGCTGCTGCTGTTTTTCTACAATGGCATCTACCAAATCGCTGATGCTCTGCGCCGTTGGCTCTTTTAAGCTGCGGGAAGCCGCTTCTACCGAGTCAGCCATCATCAGCACGGCGGTTTCTTTTGAAAAGGGTTTGGGACCAGGATAACGGAATTTTTGCTCGTCCACTTCTGTTTCAGGAAAATTGCGGAGGTAAGACTGGTAAAAATACTCCACCCGCTGATCGCCATGGTGGGTGCGTATAAAATCGATAAGCACATTGGGCAGTTTATAGCTTTTGGCCAAACTGATGCCATCTAAAACGTGCCCTATAATAATTTGAGCACTTTCTTCGAAGGGCAAGTCGTCGTGCGGATTAATGGCAGCGTTCTGATTCTCAATAAAGTAAATCGGATTAGTGAGCTTGCCAATGTCGTGGTACAACGCCCCAACTCGCGTCAACAAAGCATTTCCTCCTACTTCAAAAATAGCAGCCTCGGCCAAATTCGATACCTGCAAAGTATGTTGGAAGGTGCCAGGAGCTTCGTAAGACAATCTGCGGAGCAAGGGACCGTTGGTATCACTCAATTCCATCAAGCTAACATCCGACACAAAACCAAATAACTTTTCGTAGCCAAAAAGCATGGGCGAGGCAATGAGGGTAAGCAGCGCATTTACTGCAAAATAGCCGTAATAAAGCGGTATCAATTCGTTTAAATCGCCTTTGCTCACCAAAGTATAGGCCGTATAGCCAAGTGCATACACTAAAAACACGATGCCCGAGCTCAAATAAAACTGTGAGCGCTTTCGGATGCTGATGAGACTAAAAATAGCCGCCATACCAGCCGTTAATTGTAGCACCATAAACTCTGAAGGGTATCCCGAAAAGAAGGCCGTCAGCAAGGTAGCCACCAGCAGGAGCATAATTGCCAGCCAAGCATCAAATAAGGCCCTGGTAATCATGGGTAAGATGGCCAAAGGAATCAAATACATCGAAGGTATACTTTGAGCACTGGCAAAACTGAAAACCGCCACGGTGAGGGTCAAATTAAGCATCAGCACCATCATGCGGTTGAGGTCTTCGAACATCATTTTGCGGAAGAAATACAGATAATAAATAAACATGCTCAAAATCAGACTCACCAGCAAAAGCTGCCCTATCCATGCAAGCCATTTTTGTCGGCCCGAAAAGTTTGTGCCACCATACTCACGCTCTAATGATCTTACTTTCGCGAAAACGCCATCCCTCACCAAGCTACCTTTTACGATGATGAGCTCGCCAGCCAGCACCATGCCTTCAGTCGATACTACTTTTCGCAGCAATTCAGACTTCAGTTTGTCGGTAAAGGCTTCGTCGTACACCAAATTAGGGCGAATTTTTTGTGTGCCAAATACTAACAAACTATCGCGCAAGCTCGCGGAAAGTCCGAGGTCATTAACCCGTATTTTATATTTGTCGTATGCTTGTTGAATGGCTAAGACGTCCGACAATTGCTTTAAAACGCGTTTATTGCCTTCGTCGAGCAGGTAAAAACTGCCTTGTTCGTTGAGGGGTGCGGCTTGCACTACTCCTACCTCGTACATTTGCTGAAGCTCGTTTTTCAAGTCACGCAAGTCGGATGACGGTAAAGCAGTCGAAAAATCCCGCTCAAAGGCTTTCTGCAAATCGGTCGGCAGCTGCTGATCGAGTTGATAATAAGGCAAATGCTCTTTTAATGCCTCGCTTCGCTCTTGTTCTATTTGAGAAGCGGCTTTGTAAACAGGAAAGTCGAAAGGCGCAATTAAATCTTTGTAACCCCATGGTTTGTTCAATTCGTATTGGTACCGAAAATTTATTTTGTGGGGAAGCAATAGCGTAATGACAATGGCCGTGCTCACCAATAAAACGATCCTCAAAATAGATTTCCCTTGCAAACTAAAAAATGCGCTCACTACTTGTGACAGGGATTGGAGGGAAATTGGCTTCATAAACGGAAGAAATGGGACAAATAAACGCTAGCTTTGTGCTGCAAGTTAATCTGATTTGATTAAAATTTAACCTTTATGAAAGAAGTCTATATTGTAGCGGCGGCTCGCACGCCCATCGGAAGTTTCAACGGTACCTTGGCAACAGTGGCCGCTACACAACTAGGAGCCATTGCAATTAAAAAGGCCATGGAAAACATCAAACTTGATCCAACGCAAGTAGATGAGCTTTATATGGGAAATGTTATTTCTTCTAATGTAGGTCAAGCGCCAGCAACCCAAGCAGGTATTTTTGCGGGCATTAGCAATACCACTCCTTTTACAACGGTTAACAAAGTTTGCGCAAGTGGCATGAAAGCCATCATTTTGGCGGCACAAAGCATCCAACTCGGTCAAAATGAGATAGTAATTGCTGGTGGCATGGAAAGTATGAGCAATGTGCCATACTACCTCGACAAGGCCCGCAGTGGCATGCGTTTAGGTCATGGTCAAATTATTGACGGCATCCTCAAGGACGGCCTCACGGATGTGTACAATAACTACCACATGGGCAATGCTGCAGAACTTTGCGCCACAGAAATGAATATTTCTAGGGAAGAACAAGATGCTTATGCCATCTCCTCTTATACTCGTGCTGCTGCTGCTTGGGCGGCTGGCAAATTTGATGCAGAGATTGCACCTGTTGAAATTCCAGTAAAGGGCAAAGATCCAATAATAGTGCGTGAGGATGAAGACTTCCGCAAGGTGAGCTTCGACAAACTCCCGGACTTACGTCCCGTTTTCGATAAAAACGGTACCGTTACCGCAGCAAACGCTTCCAACCTCAACGACGGCGCTTCGGCGGTGATTTTGATGAGTAAAGAAAAGTGTGAAGCCCTAGGCTTGAAGCCTTTAGCAAAGATAATCGGTTATGCCGATGCACAACAGGCTCCTGAATGGTTTACCACTGCACCCGCTAAAGCCATTCCCTTGGCCATGGCACGTGCAGGTGTAAAAGCTGAAGATGTAGATTTTTACGAAATAAACGAGGCTTTTTCGGTTGTTTGTATAGCTAATAACCAATTGCTAAACCTCGATCCGGCCAAAGTAAATGTGTATGGCGGTGGCGTATCCATTGGCCACCCAATCGGCAGCTCTGGCGCCCGCATTGTGGCAACCCTCTGCAACGTTTTACACCAAGAGGGTGGCAAAATCGGTATTGCTGGCATTTGTAATGGTGGTGGCGGTGCCAGCGCTATGGTAATTGAAAAGCTGTAAACTGTTTTATGTTCAAAAAGCCTTCTCCTTTGGTTGGGAGAAGGCTTTTTGCATTTTATCAGCTGCCATGCGACAACTCAAAGCGTTACATTGAGGTTGCCACTCACATAATTAATGTGGCATACGTCGGCAGCAATGCCATAACTTTCGTTCACTACCAACGAATCGTTGATAAAGCCTTTAAATACAAAGTTTTCGGTACGGCCTTGGATGGTCGATTGAAAACTATCATCCAAAATGGGATATACGCCCGCCTGACCGCCTATATTTTGTGGATCAGTACGGATAGTGTCGCCGGTTGAGGTACGCAGCGTGAAATAAGAGGTTAGTGCAGGCCCGTTCACCGTTACCGTCACCGTTCGGAATTCCATAGTGCAGGCCGTTGGGTCTTCTTTACACGCCGAAGCGGTTCCCAAAAGGAAAATGAGTAAAAATGCCATTCTGACGTTCATGAGATTGTTATTTATTTCATGGCTTTAACGTGGTTCTCTCTTACAAAGTGCACGTACTTAGTAAAATTTATTGGACGCGAAAAAAACAATCTCAAATACCAGCTAGGCTAGCCATTTCAGACGCCTTTTACCAGTCAAGATCAAAAGAAGTGCGTCATAAACAAGACCAAAATTACCGAAGTAACTGTTCGGGCCAAAAATAAAAGCTCACCTCCATTGCCCACAAGCTTAATGACCAAAAGCCAAGACGAGCAGCAATGATACGAGCATGGCGTCCAGTATAAAAGCCACTCCCTAAGGCATCCTACTACATATCGGCCAAAGTAAGCTAGCGATAAGTTTTACCACCAAAAGATTTTCTGTCAGTAAGTACGGTGCCAAGCGGCGTTAAGAGCAAGTAGAATACCTGCATTATCTACCTTGCATAATTTGCTTTTAAGTTTAAAACTACTTGGGGTAGCGGCCAGTTGCCAGACCAGTTACAGCAAGGTTAGGCTGTACAAAGTTTTTATTTGATTATTTTTTTAAAAGAACTTTTCGTGTGTGGTTCTCACCGCTTTCGGTTGTTAATTGAATCAAATAAAGCCCTGATGACAAATCATCCCGGAGCTTAATCTCACCAGCCAAGGACGCTCCTTTTTGGAGTAAATCCCCTTGCAACGTATACAAACGAAAAGAAAAGGGCTCAGCTTGATTAGACTTTAAAATACCGGCAGTTGGATTTGGATACAGCCGCAAAGTAGCGTTAATGGCAATATCTTTTGTAGATGTTTGCAAGCTTGAGGTCAGCAAATCACTTCTGGCTGCTTGGATTAGTGCCCTTTGAGGGTTTTGCTGTAAAATGCCAAAAGCTGCTAGCCGGGTTAAGTCCCAAACACCCAGAACAGCTAAGCGTTTGGTGATGATCAACGAATCGTTGATTTGCATTGGCAAACTAATTATTTCTTGATTGGCTGCCACCAAAACCTGGTGGTGCGCCAACTCACCATTTCCACCGTTCCCAAAAATGGTATCTTGAGAAAGGCCCGAAAAAAGAAAAGCGCTTTCGATCGATTCTGGTGCCAATTTGATAATTTTAACGCGGTAGATAATGGAATCAATGCCTTTTTTCTCAATGCTTACTTCCATCGAAAAGGCAGTAGAATCTTGCTGAAAGGGAGAAAAAATGCTCGGAGCACCAAAATTTACCCCAGGAGTCTGCACCACACCATTAATCACAATCCTAGGTGTTCCTCCATAAATACCGTAAAAATTCGTCCTAGAATCGTTTACTATTGCATTTCGCTGGCTTAAAAAACAATTTGCAAAAGGCGAACTTGGATGAATAGATAGATTTAAAACTTGCGGATGACTGGCCAGGTTTTGTAAAAGTGCAGGGTTGCGGTTGGCACATATGCTGCAGCGAGAATTGGTAAAATGCTCGAGGACTATGGCCTTGCTCGTAAGCTGGGCGTTTGCGCTGCTAAGCACACTCATCCAAGAGAAGATAAAAATAAAGCGTTTTAATGACATAGCTTAATCACTTTAGTGTGGTCAAGGCAATAGTCTTTCAAACCCTTCTATCCTGACAACAGAAAAATATTAAAAGTGTGCAACGCACGTTAACCTGCATCACCGTTAGGAAGTAAAATTACGTTTCCTGTTTTTTGTCCTGAAGCCACATAAGTGAAGCCGGCTGCCACTTCTTCCATGGGATAGGTACGATCAATAAGGGGCTTAAATGTTCCCGACGCCAGAAGCTGTCCCATTATTTGCAAGCTCTTAGGAATATTAATTGGAATCGGGAAAAGGACCCGTTTTCCACCCTTTATCCATGTAATTAAAGGTAGATAAAGATTTTCGGCACCCGGGCCTAATTCTGAAGAGATATAGATGCCATTTGGTTTCAAAATGGGCTTGCAAGCAGCAAAATTGCTTTTCCCAACGGCATCGAACACAAAATCGAATTTCTCTTTGAGCTTTGTGAAATCTTGTTCCTCATAATTAACGAGCGCATTTGGCCCTAAAGCCGCAATGCGTTCCATGTTGTGTTTATTGCAGGTAGCGGTCACCCAAAAACCCCTCGAAGCCAAAATCTGAAGCGCTGCCGAACCGATAGCGCCGGTGGCACCATTGATTAAAATACGGTCTCCGTGCTTTAAGCGCGCTTTATTGATGAAATTAAGCGCATAATGCGCACCTTCAATGCTCGCCGCCGCTTGCGCAAAAGAAATATCTTTAGGAATCACCGCTATCGGGTTTTTAATAGAATAGCACATGAACTGAGCGTGTGAAGGAACCCCATTGTCATGCATACCCCATACCCTATCCCCTATTTTAAAGGTAACTACTTCGTTGCCTACAGCTTCAACCACACCAGCAAAGTCAGAGCCGAGAATAGGTGAATGAGGTTTAAATAAGCCGGTAAATAGTCGGATGGCCCAGGGGCTTCCTGTTAAAATCCCACAATCCGTTCGGTTAATGGTGCTTGCCATTACTTTTACCAATATTTCACCTGGCTTGGGTCGTGGTTGCGGCCATTCCTGGATTTGTATGGCATCCGGTCTACAATAGTGGTATCGTACAGCTGCTTTCATTATTAGAATTTTATAACAAGTTAGTCTTTGATACCCATTTCTTATAGTTCTAATCACAAACTCCTTTTATGAAAGAACCAAAGGCTATGGACTTAAATGATAAATGGAGTTTGAAAGCACCTGATCTAGTCTGAAACCAAAGCCCGAATTACTTGATTGTATTAAATGTTAAAAAGTATAACAAGATTCAAACTATAAAAAAGCACCTTATCATGCTATTGTTAGCTCCCTTCGATCTACTTGCATAGAAACCTGATTTCAAAAACTCGATACTTATTTTGAACAAGCACTCAAAGACTAGAATACACTTGGTATGACCGTTGGCATTGTAAAAGAGGGACCCACTCGTCTTTGCCAAAGGCTACGGCGAAAAAGAAATTGGAAAAGGTGTTAACCCTGATCAAAATACGCTTTTCGCAATCGCTTCGAATTCCAAAGCGTTTACCTCTGCAACCAATGCCATACTGGTTCAAGCACGTACGCTCGGGTGGAACGATAAATTAAAAAGACCACCCAACCTATTTTGAACTTTAGGACCCTATTGTGACCCAGTAACCGCCAGCCGCAATATTTTATGGCACCGCGTTGGCCTTGGAACTTTCAGCGGAGACGTGATGTGGTACTTGTCAGGGTTGTCAGCTAATGAGCTGATAAAACGGGCAAAACACATTGAAAAAGCTTCTGAATTTAGAACTGTTTATGGCTATTCCAATGTAATGCATATTACGGCCGGTAGAATCATCACAAAAATAACCGACAAAGCTGGAGAGCCTTTGTGAATGAGCGCTTTTTGTAGCCTTTAGGTATGCATCACAGCATTTATTTACTTGCTGATTTAGAGAGAAAAGGCAATTTTGCCACACGGTATAGTTATTCAGATGGTTAAAATCAACCCATTAAATGGGCCAACTGGGAGCGGGTGGCTGCCACTGGAGGATTAATCAGCTCAGTAGAAGGTTTATTGCAGTAGCTCCTTTTAACATGAGTAAGGGCATTTGGGGAAATGATACCCTCTTCTCCAAAGACTACAGAAATATCATGTGGACACCGCACAACAATTTTGCGGTGGAGCACACCAATCCCAATAAAACCAGCGATCTGGTCGGTTATGGCTTAAACTGGCAGTCAAGCGATTACAAAGGACATTTCAAAGTGAGCCATACTGGAGCGCTTGGCTTGAAAAATATCGCAAATAAGCGGATGGCCCATGGTTTGCGCGCGAAAATACCGCAATTGATCCGATTCAAGGTACTGGCCATTATTTTGATCAAGACCTCCCCTTTTTCAGGCTGTGGTTTGGGCAAAGGCACGACTTGCAATCCATTTGCATCACAATATTAGTGGCAAACCGCGGCTTTCATTTATTCTATGCTGGCAATCTAAGCATTCGGGAAACGAGCTAGCTACGTTACTTTAAACGGGAAATTTAACGATGAAGGTGGAGCCGATTCCCACCTGACTTTCAACCGAAATACTCCCTCCCATGGCTTCGACGTGGTTTTTGGTAATGAATAAACCAAGACCTTTAGAATCTTTGAGTCCATGGAAGGTTTTGTACATGCCAAAGAGTTCATCTCCATACCGGTCTAAATCAATCCCCAAGCCATTGTCTTCAACCCGCATGCAAATTTCCGATTGACTTTTCGACAAACTAACATTGGTAAAGGCTGCACGATTGGTTGCTTTAAACTTAAGGGCATTTGTAATTAAATTCAACACAATACTATCTACATAAGCAGGCATGGCATTCAGAAATAGTTCACTCTCCGCCACGAACTTGATTGTCACACCAGCATTTCTGGCCAACAGCGATACACTACTTAAGGCGGATTTAATAGTGTCGTTTAGGTGGATGTTGCTCAGTTTCTCCTTGGCAGTACGATTAATATCAAGCACTTGGTTTAAATTCGTAATGGTTTCATTCAAATTTTCGGCAGAATTTTGCACCATTTGTATGAGTTCGTTCTTGATCAAATCAGGACTCTCCAATTCGATTAAACTAAAAATACCCAGCATATTTGCGGTATGTGAACGCAAATTATGCGAAACGATGTGGGTGAAATTCCTGAGGCGTTTGTTCTGTTCCTCTTCCACCTGCAACAGACTTTTGATGCGTTGCAAATGGTTAACCGAATCGGTGATATCGGTAATAATGCCGTGCCACAATGTACTACCATCGGGCATACGTTCGGGACGGGCATTCGACAGCCGCCATTCCTGCGATTTCCCAGGTAAAATGACGCGATATTCGCAATGAAAAATGGATAAATCAGCTGCAGACTTATAAATATCAGCAATTACACGCGCACTGTCGTCAGGATGCAACCTATCAAAAAGCACGGCAGCATCCTCTCTAACTTCTTCCGGCGAAACGGCATAAATTTGCTGAATACCGGGGCTTGCGTAAGGAAAACAAGTTCGGCCATCTTTAAATAATTGAAATTGGTACACTACCCCGGGTACAAGCGCAGCCAATTTAGTAAGTTTTTCATCCGCGGTACTGAATACCGTTTTAATATTATTTTCATTTGTTAAATTGCCAACCAAACCTAACTGAGCTGCTTCCTTCGAGTGATAAAGGAGACCCAATATATAAGCCGACTGTTCATCCTCATCCATCACCCTTTGCATTGCACATTCTAAAGTTAGCAGTTGTGCATTGGCACTAAGCAATTGAACCGATTGGGTGCCCGAAGAAAACGCTTTTCCCTCAAAAAGGCCCTTCAGTTTAACCCAAGAATCTGGTGTAATGCTCCTCTCCCAGGCGGTTAAAGAAATTTCGCCATAGCCTAAAAGCCGCAATCCCTCCAAATCCATCCAAAATGAGTCATTGTTGTTTAGGTCAAACAACCAAACACCCGCACGAACTTCCGATGGTACCCACTCAAATAAACTTGGATGATGAGCCAAAATAGATTGGTAGGTTGACTTTAAGTTTCGCATAGCATGGGTGCGCTCGGGTTTGTATTATTCAAAATAACAATATTTTACTAAGAAAATCTAGCGAAAAATGGCGTTGGATTCCAAAATTCGAATCTATTCCTATTAAAATTAAATAATTATACACTCTTTCATCTACTTTATAAAATGGTCACTCCTCCTTAAAACAGGAAGCCTTATAAAGTCAAAACATCGATTATTACCAATTCCTTACGACATTAGCAACATGAAAAAGCCTGTTTCATTTCTACTTTTATTTTTGTTGCCGCTATCCATTTTAGCTCAAAAAATTGATTTTAAAAAACTAGACGTCTATTTTGAGCAGTCGCGTAAAGATTGGAACACCCCTGGCATGGCGGTTGGTATTGTAAAAAATGGTGAGCTCATTTTTGCCAAAGGTTATGGAGAAAAAGAGATCGGAAAAGGCGTTAAACCAGACGAAAACACCCTTTTTGCCATTGCTTCAAACTCAAAAGCATTCACCTCAGCAGCCATTGCTTTGCTAGTACAAGAAGGCAAACTTGGCTGGAACGACAAAGTAAAGGATCACCTGCCCTATTTTGAGTTGTATGACCCCATTGTCACCCACATGACCACCATCCGTGACATATTGTCGCACCGCGTAGGTTTGGGCACTTTTAGCGGAGATGTATTGTGGTATTTATCTGAGTTATCAGCCGAAGAGATAATCAAACGTGCGAAGCACGTCAAAAAAGCCTATGAATTTAGGTCTGGATATGGCTATTCCAACGTCATGTACATCACCGCGGGCGAAATCATCACCAAAGTAACCGGAAAAAGCTGGGGAGAATTTATAAACGAGCGCTTTTTGGAGCCCTTGGGTATGCACCGAAGCATTTATTTGCTCTCCGAATTGGAGGAAAAAGGCAATTATGCCACACCGCATGGGCTTCATGCTGGAGTAAATAGCCCTATACCTTGGGCTAATTGGGAGCACGTAGCAGCCACTGGCGGCTTAATAAGTTCGGTGAAAGACCTGTCAAATTGGTTGGTTTTTAACATGAACGACGGTATTTGGGGCAGCGATACCCTCTTCTCCAAAGGTTCCAGAAACATCATGTGGACACCCCACAACAATTTTGGGGTGGATCATACCAATCCTGCTAAAACCGGTGATCTAATGGGCTATGGACTCGGTTGGCAACTAAGCGATTACAAAGGTCACTTCAAAGTAAGTCATACCGGTGGCTATGATGGTATGATTTCGGCTATTCAGCTGTTTCCGAATGAAAAACTGGGCATTATTGTACTCACCAATGGTTTACGTGCACCAATCGGTGCATTACCAAATTACATTGCTGATGCCTTCTTAACTGGCAAAAACAACAAAGATTGGTCGAAAGACATGTTGGCAAGTCGTGAGCGCCGGGAAAAATCCGATACCCGTATCGCTGACCGCAAAGCGGCCCGTGTAGCCAACACTCAACCTGCGCTATCCAAGGAGAAAATGGTAGGCAACTACCAAAGTAAATTGTACGGTAAAATCGAAGTAAAGCAAGAAGGCGACATATTAAGAGTGATTTACGAACACACTCCCTCCTATAATTGCACCTTGCGCCATTGGCATTACGACACTTGGGAAATCGTTTGGGATGTACCACAAGCTTGGTTCGAACATGGCACCATCAAATTCAATTTCGATAACAACATGAAAATATTGGGTTTAGAGTTTGACGTGCCCAACGATGATATTTTCTTTGAAGAAATTGAAGCCATGAAGGAATAATTAGGTCTTCCGTAAGTTATTTATTGGTTGGCATTTTAATACTTGGTAAAGTACATTTGATCTCTTATTTTTATAACTCAAACGTACTCGAGAATGAGATATATTTTGATATCCTTATTGTTTTTGGTGGTCTCTTCTAATGTGGAAGGACAACATGCTGCCATGGGCATCAAATTGCAGCAGTGGTTGGCTAGCAATCCTTCCGCTTCAACACAAGAAAGCCTTATCATTTGCTTCAGCGATCAAGTTCCCGTTGCCGAACAATTGTATGCCTTTGAACGCGATTTTATCCCGCTCGACCAACGCGCCAAACAAATCATCCACACAAGCATGCAGCTTTCGGCTCAAACCCAAGCAAATTTTCTTCCTCAATTTGAAGCGCTCCAACAACAAGCTGGAATCCATTTAGAGGTTTTGTCCTTTTTGTGGATTGCCAATGCCGTGGAAATCAAAGCCAACCGAAAAGCCATCTTTGCGTTGCAGCAATTAAAGGGCATTATGGAGATAGAATTAAGTAATGCTTACCAATTCATGCTCGAAAAACCAATCGCCGAGGAACCAGCAACGGAGAGTCCAAATGGTAAAGAACAAGGACTAGCGGTTATTGGTGCGCCAGCCATGTGGCAAATGGGCTATACGGGCAAAGGGCGGCGTGCCTTGCTCATAGATACAGGCGTTTGGCCTACACATCCAGCCATTGGAGGTCAATACCTCGGCAATCGCCAGCCTTTGTCACAAGCTTGGCTGCCTTACGATTTTGCCACGCCCGCTGACAAAAGCGGAAACCATGGCACCCACGTTATAGGCACCGTGCTTGGCCTAGATTCGGCCAATAACGATACGATTGGAGTGGCATTTGGCGCCTATTTCATAGCTACGGACCCCGTTGCAAACTCGCAAACCACCGCTAAACCCATGCTTGATTACGTTCGTGCGTATCAGTGGGCACTCAATCCCGACAATGACCTCACCACTACTAACGACATTCCCGATGTGATCAACAACAGTTGGGGGCGCACCAATGTAGGTAACGACAGTTTATGCACTCATCCACTCCTGCAGCAAGCGTTGTTAGCAGTAGAAGCTGCAGGCATCGCCAATGTTTTTTCAGCTGGAAATAATGGCCCAGGCACCTCCACTACTGGTTTTTTAGGATCAATCGCCATTGACACCCTCAATGTATTTTCTATAGGTGCTTTAGATGGTAATATCACTACCTCCCCGATCGCTGGTTTCTCGAGCAGAGGTCCTACTACTTGTGCTGCAACAGGCACTTCGCTGGCCATTAAGCCCGAGGTTTCAGCACCCGGTGTAAATGTGCGCTCAGCAGACGGGCCAACGGGTTATGGCAATAAATCTGGCACAAGCATGGCAGCGCCGCATGTAAGCGGTGCAGTACTTTTGCTGAAAGAAGCCTTTCCGCAGCTTTCCGGCCGCCAAATCCTGAATGCACTTTACCAAACTTCCAACGATTTAGGTGCTCCGGGAGAAGACAATGTCTTTGGTCGAGGCCTTATAAATTTGCCAGCAGCTTTCAGCTTTTTAGCTGCCAGCCACACCCCAACCTCCCCAGCCAGCACGGCATTTGACTTGGCCATCGCAGGCATCGATAGTCCTGCCATCTCCTTTATGGGAAGTACAGGTTGCGACCAAATCAACCCCAACCCAATCGCGCAACTAATGCGTGCCGTTGTTGTTAATTTGGGTGATAGCAGTGTTAGCAGTTTTCAGCTTTTGATTCGATTAAATGGCTTTACTGATACCCTTTTGGTTAATCAGACTTTAAATAGCGGCCAACAAACTACCGTTACTTTTCCCCTTTACAACCTTCTCCCTGCGAGTGTCGGTAATACGCAAGTCAACGATTTACATCTAGAAGTTCGTCAAAGTGCCACTGAAGCTGACTTGCTAAACAACCATTGGCATCTCAGTTTTAGAAGTCAAAATAGCTATACCACTTGGATTGATAACGAGACTTTCGACAGCAGCAGAACCAATTCAAGTGTAGATTTAGCCGATTGGCTCATTCTCAATCCCGACCAAGATGGCAGCACCTGGACCTTTGCGCAAATACCAGCACCTAACGCCAGCAATACCGCAGCAGCTATGCTGATGCGCAGTTATGCGCCCCGTAACGGTCAAATTGATGAGTTAATTAGTCCCGCTATCAACGTTGTAATGTTCCCAGTGGTAAGCAGCGGACGGCCAACCATCTCCTTCCATATGGCCTACAGCAACCGCGCCAATTACAAAGATTCACTTTTTGTAGAATTTCAAGCTTCTTGCACCAGTCCGTTTTTTGAAGTTTATAAAACTGGCGGCGATAGCATGCGCACTTTTACTGGCATCAATCCAATCAACAGTAGCCAGTGGCGCCTCGTTACAGCAACTTTTGCGCAAGACAGCTTGGTGCCATTTGGATTGGCGCGAGTAAAACTCAAGACCAAAAACGACTTTGGTGGTAATTTATACGTTACTAATTTGAGTTTCTCTTATTTAACGGGGAATGTGAATGACTTAAGCTTGCCTCAGCTCAAAGTATATCCAAATCCTGTTGCAAATTTGCTCCATTTAGAATTGGCAGAGGGGAATATCTTGCGCATCAAATTAATGGACATACAGGGCAAACAGCTTCAGGTCTGGACAATGGTCGAGGACACCAGCAAGGCTCAAATTCAACTCTCGAACGTCCCTGCTGGCATGTACTTGCTACAGATTGCTACCGACAAAGGAAATATTCATTCACGCATCGTCAAACAATAATATGCGCCCATTCTATGCTGTTATACTAACAGTTTTCATCTGTGCTACTACGCAAATCAGTACTGCCCAAAGTGCTTGGCTGCATCCCGAACTAGAAAAAATTGTGCAAGAAAATAAGCGCGAGCGGGTGCGCGTTGGCATTTATTTGCAGGAGCAAGTCAATGCGCCCGCCTTAAAAGTGGAAATGGCTGAACAAAAACTGGACGCCGGTGCGCGCGCCCAAAAGGTTATACAGGCAGCCTACGCCTTACAAAACAATTCCCAGAAGCCATTTTTAGCACGCTTAACGGGTATTTCGGCAGAAATAGAAGTGGTTCATGCTTTTTGGCTGGCCAACATCATCCTTGTAGACATTCCTGTCGCTTTGATTCCGCGTTTGCAACGCATGCCAGAGATTTTTTGGATGTTTGCAGACGAAAGTTTTGAAACTGCACTCATTGAGCCCGTTAATATTAAAGTGCTTGAGCACCAAACGGAAGTGGTAAATGGCCGAGAGCCTGGGCTCAATGTCATAAACGCACCAGCGCTTTGGGCTTTGGGCTATACAGGGCGTAACCGCAAAGCATTTACGGTTGATACGGGTACTTGGACCGACCATCCTGCGCTAAAACATCGTTTTTTGGGTCATTATCTTCCTTTAACGGAAGGTTGGTTTAGCCTAGAAAGTCGTTTTCCTGTAGATCGCCCTTCGCACCATGGCACCCATGTAAATGGTACCATCCTAGGGCTAGATACCGCCACCAACGATACCATAGGCGTGGCCTTCAATGCCTATTTCATGGCCTCCAATCCGCTTACCAACAGCAACCTTACCCCTTTGAGCATTAATTTGCTCAGTTTTGAATGGGCCATGAACCCTGACGGCGATACGGCTACCACAAACGACATCCCAGATGTGATTAACAACAGCTGGGGACAGGCTGGCGCTGCTGACACCAGTATCTGTGTGAGTTGGGCAACCCAAATATTCGATATGGTAGAAGCCGCAGGAGTAGCTATTGTATTTTCGGCGGGCAACGAAGGCCCTGGACCTGCAACTGTAAAACATCCTCAGTTTGTGAATACCAGCAATGTCAATATTTTTTCGATTGGCGCTATTGATGGTAATTCAGCAGCCTTACCGATTGCCAATTTTTCTAGCCGTGGCCCGAGCCTTTGTGGCGGGACGGGCTCCTTATTAGTAAAGCCTGAAGTGGTTGCACCTGGCGTAAACGTGCGTTCCGCCTTCGGAAAATCAGGTTATGCCAATTTATCTGGTACTTCAATGAGTAGCCCACACGTTTCTGGCGCCGTTGTGCTTTTAAAAGAAGCCTTTCCCTACTTAGGCGGCGATAGCTTGATGTTTGCCTTGTACCAGTCTGCCATCGACATGGGCGATCCTGGCGAGGACAATATCTTTGGACGCGGCCGCATAGATGTACTCGCTGCCTTCCAATATTTAAGTAATCATCACCTCCCGGTACCCCCGCGTACTGGTTACGATTTAGCTATACGACAGCTTACTTTACCGCAAGCAGAAAACTATTGCGTAAATAACTTCCCCAATGGTGTCACCGCCCAGCTAACCCTAACCAACAAAGGCGATAGTAGTATTACAAATGCTACCATAGATTACCGGGTAAATCAGGGTACTTGGCAATCCACTACCTTCTCTGGTAATATGACAAGCGGAATGACTTCCGGTAATATCCTTTTACCTGCTATCCCCTTAACGGCTGGCTGGAACGAGTTGCAGATCCGCACGCAAATTCCTGGCGTGACTCAAGAAATAGACGAAATAAATAATTATCGGTCAATCAGCTTTTATGTTCTGGACACCGATACCCTAGCTATCAATAACAACCCACAAGTCTATAGCATCCGGGCAGAAGACTTTGTACCCGACAGTAGTGTGCGCATAATCGATCGCAACAAGGATGATATTACCTGGGATACCGTAACTGTTGCTGGTTTAACGCGCGATGCCAAAGCTTTTGTGATGAGGCATACCAACTACGGTGTAAGACAGCGGCAGCAAGATGACCTCCTAACGAGGCAATATGTTGGCGGTATCGGCCTTGCCTCTGGATTTGAAGAAATTAGCTTCAAATTGGCCTACCGCAACCGCAATACGGCTTTCCGCGATAGCTTGCGGATCACCCTCGAATGCGATTGCGGGAACCAAGAACAAACCTTATACTACAGTGGTGGTGACAGCATGAAAACCTATCCAGCAGGTACAGCGCCTACCGAAAGCAGTCATTGGCGAGCTTTTGCATTTAATGTAAACTTGCTGGCAGGCCCTTGCTTTGTTCGATTCCGTAGTATCAATGATTTTGGCGGCAATCTGTATTTAGGTGATTTGAATATAAAAGCGGGCAGTACTTCAGGCGTTCCATCCATGCCTGCAGCTTACGTAAACATCTACCCTAACCCCTTTAATAGCCAAGTCACCGTTACAACAGAAAACGGCGATTTATTAGAAAAAATAGAGCTTTTAGACCTTGCGGGCCGCAGACTTTACATGAGAGAACAGCTGCTTTCAACACGATTTGAAATTTTATCCGACTTCTTGCCAAGCGGCTTGTACCTGATTCGCGTAAAAACATCTTCGGGAACTGTAGTTAAAAAACTCATTAAGCCATAAATTTGGAGCCGGATAGATAAACACCCATGCGCCAAACCCTGATTTTTTGTCTGCTTTTTAGCACCAACATAGCATTTGCTCAAAAAAACAAAGATGCCGGTGTGCTGCGCACCGATTTTGACGCCAGCTTGTATGAAGAACAGCTTCGTTTAACCGAGCTCATGTTTTGGTCGCAGTATGGCGACAGTACCTTTGACCGCAACGACGCCAATTACCTCTTCATTCGCGGCTTGGTGCGTGCGTTAAGAACCGAAGGCGCCTTTGATTTCCCTTTCGATTCACTGCGTTACGTCTCCAAACTGTACACGCCAGATCGTAAATACCGAATTTTCACATGGCAAGTAAAGCAAGAATTTGGCACCTACCGGCATTTTGGCTGTATTCTGTCAAACGAAGCCAGTGCGCCGATATTACCACTTATTGACCAAAGCGATGTATATATTGGGCGAGACGACACCATTCTTACCAACAAAAGCTGGTATGGTGCGGCTTACTTCCAAATAGTACCCGAAATCATTAAAATAAAAGGAACCACATATTATACCCTCATTGGATACGATCCCCACGAACCTTTTTCACAGCGCAAAATGATCGATTTTTTATGGTTTGATCAAGAAGGTATCCCACATTTTGGCGCACCCTTGCTCGAAACCGCCGCTGGCATCAAGCACCGCTTTTTCATTGAGTATGCTAGCGATGTGATGGTGCAGTTACGATACGACCTAGACGCCAAAAAAATCGTGTATGACCACCTCATTCCTCGCAACAACGAAAACGCAGGTTTAGGTTTCGACGATGTGCCAGATGGTAGCTTTAACGCATTTGTTTTCAAAAAGAAAAAATGGCGTTTTGAAGATAATACTGACATACGTTTACAATACAGCTCACCAGAACCGGAGAAAAAAAAATCAGATACGCCCAAAAAAACACAGTCTGGCTTGCTACCCCCCGAAAATTAACTACGCCCGCAACCAAGAACACACGATGCCCGTGGCCACAGCTGCATTCAATGACTCAGCTGCACCAAAAGCTGGGATGGTTAGCAAATGCCCCGCTTGAGCCTGCAACGCATTTGATAGTCCGAACGACTCGCTCCCCACCAGCACTACCCCGCCTTCAGTAAACTGCGTTTTCCGCAAATCTTCACCACCCAAAACCGTTGCGTAAATGCGCTTAGGGTCTTCTTTCCCCAAAAAATCCTCCAAAGCAGCATAAAGCACTGGCACCTTAAAAACCGAGCCCATCGACGACTGAATACATTTAAAATTCCAAAGCTCAACCGTATCGGGAGAACAAATTACGCCCGCAAGGCCAAACCAGTCGGCAATGCGGATGATTGTACCTAAATTACCTGGGTCTTTGATTTTATCAAGTGCCAACACATAGTTAGCATCTCCTGCTTGCCACTTCCACGGCAACTCTTGCTGCTTAAAAACGGCCAAAACGGGAGAAGGACTGCTCAACTGGGTCATTTTCTCCATCTCCACCAAGCTCGTTTCAAATAAATTTTGCCCTGTAAAAATTCTAGGTAAATCGTGCTTTACATACCAGTCCGACCTGATTACCAGCCTATCACAAAACCAACCAGCACCTAAAGCCTCCGAAACGCTCTTCTCTCCTTCCACAATAAAAAGCCCAGTTTCTTGCCGAAACTTCTTGATTTTTAAGGAAGAAATTATCTTTGCCGTTGCCTTGCTTAACATTTTGTCGTTTTTGAAAACATATCGCTTTGTTTTGATGCTGCTGACCTTGCTTTTGCTGGGTGCCTGCAACGTTACTAAAACCTTACGCGAAGATGAGGTTTTAGTCATGAAGAACAAGGTTTCGGGCATCGATAAAAAAGCGCGTGACGAAATGAAACTGCTGATTCGACCGAGAGGTAATCGGAAATTCATAGGCCTGTTTCGAATCAAAGCTTGGGTTTACCAAAAAACGGGAAAAGGACGCCAAACTAATTTCAAAGAAAGTCTCCGCAGCAGTTTTGGCGAGCCACCTTCAATAATCGACTCCGCCGGCATGCGTGAAAGTACTGCCAACATACAGCGTTATTTAGCGGATAAGGGCTATTTCTATGGGACAGTTGAAACGGAAGTCATCCCTGCCAAACGCAATCCCAAAAAAGCAACCGTTCTTTTCCGCATCACGCCTGGACCTCAATATACTTTCCGCAAAATAGAATTTGAACCTACCGAATCGCAGATAGACGAGTTTGTAGCCTATCATATGCAACAAAGCAACAGCTTTATGCTAGTACCAGGCCAACCCTTTGACGCAGATAAAATGGCCTCTGAACGTACACAATTAGCCAATTACTTGCGAGAAATGGGCTTTTTTTACTTTAACAGAGACCTTATTTATTTTGAAGTAGACTCTGCCTTGGGTAGTCAACAAGTAGATGTGAAACTCAAAATCAAACGCCCGAGAGAGCCCTTTGCCTTTGAGCAATTTACTTTCGATTCCATCTTCGTAAATGTAGACTACCAAGCCTACCAGCGTCAGAACGATACCCTTGTTTACGATACCATTCAACAGAGCGATTACCTATTTATTGATCGCAGTCCACCAAGTATTCGCAAAGACATTCTGGTGCAAAACATGCTTTTCAAAAAAGGCCTTATCTTTTCTGAATCGGCCATGCGTCTTACCCAAAGCAGAATTTCGGATTTAAAAGTCTTTGGCTACAACAACATCCGTTTGCAGCCCAACGATTCACTACGCAAGCTTAACATTATTGTTAACCTCACCCCATCCAATAGGCGGCAACTCAAACTCGAAAGTGAAGTGTCAACCAACAGTATTTCCCTCTTTGGCATTGCTGGCAGCCTTACCGAAACGCGGCGCAACCTATTTAAAGGCGCTGAAATGCTTGAAATCGGAGCCAACGCAGGTATCGAATCACAGCAAAACGTTACCGCCACCGACGCGCTATCACGTACCGCTTTTAATACGCTCGAGTACGGCTTAAGCGTGGCCATCACCGTACCCCGCTTTTTATGGCCTTTTAATAGTTGGAACGAGCGTTTTTACACGGCACCTCGTACGCGCTTTGGAATTCGCTACAACCGTCAAATACGCCTCGATTTCACCCGAGAAATCCTGCAAGCCAACGTTGGCTATTTATGGATGAACAAAGCCCGTGAGCGCTACGAATTTTTCCCTGCCGAAATATCCTTGGCGCGTACCGCCCGCATCAGCGACAATTTGAGCAACTTACTCGATCAGTTCAGTGATCCTTTTTTGCAATTCAGCTTCACCAATTACATCAACATAGCCACGCGTTTTGCCTATTCTATAGATAATTTAACACGGCGAGGCACCTTTATGCGGGTAAACTTTGAATATGCCGGCAATACCATGCATGCACTTTATAATATATTCGACTTTCAAACCAACGATCAAACCCGAAAGTTTTTGGGTCTTCCATACTTTCAATACGTGCGTTCAGACATTGAATATCGTAAATATTGGAAGCATGGTGACGCCTCCACCCTTGCCAGTCGTATTTTTGTGGGCGCAGGCTTGCCCTTGCAAAACTCAATCATCCTACCGCTCGAAAAACGTTATTTCGCTGGGGGAACCAACAGTATCCGCGCTTGGCTTGCGCGCTCGCTTGGTCCTGGCGGCTTCGGCGGTTACGGGCAACGCCTCGACCAATTTGGAGAAGTCAGGCTAGAAGGCAACATCGAAGAACGATTCCCTATCATTGGTAACTTCCAAGGAGCTATATTTTTGGATGCCGGAAATATCTGGACCCTCAAAGACACCACTGCCGTGAAGCGTGACTTGGCCAATTTCCAGCCCAATCGCTTTTACAAGGAAATTGCCATTGGCACAGGCTTCGGGCTTCGCTATGATTTCGAATATTTTGTTTTCCGTATCGACATTGGCATCAAAGCGCACGACCCCGCATTTACCACTGGAAACCGCTGGGTTATCAATAAGCTATTCGACCGCGCTTGGAAGCAGGACGACTGGCGAAGCGATTTAAATACTCCTTTGGCCGATCAAATCCGTTATCCCTTCACCAGTTTCAATATCGGGATTAACTATCCCTTCTGATCTTTTTGCAGAAGAGTTGTGACTTTCCATTCTTTCGCTTATCTTTGCAATTCTAAAATTTGCACGAATATGTTTGCTATTGTTGACATTCAAGGACAACAATTTAAGGTTTCAAAGAACCAACACGTTTATGTGCATCGTTTGCCAGCCGAAGAAGGTAGTATTATTACCCTCGACAAAGTGCTGTTAGTAAATGATGACAACAACGTATCAGTTGGTGCACCTTATGTGTCCGGTACTACCATCTCAGCCAAAGTTGTTTCTCATTTGAAAGGCGACAAAGTGCTGGTATTCAAGAAAAAACGTCGTAAAGGCTACCAGAAGATGAACGGTCATCGGCAGTCTTTCACGAAAATCACCATCGAATCAATCGGTTAAAACAGGAGAAATAATCCATGGCCCACAAGAAAGGCGTCGGTAGTTCGAAGAACGGACGCGAATCAGAAAGCAAACGACTTGGCGTAAAGATCTTTGGTGGTCAGTACGCAGCAAGCGGTAATATCATTGTTCGCCAGCGTGGCACTAAGCACCACCCTGGTAACAACGTAGGCATCGGTAAAGACCATACACTCTTCGCTTTGATAGATGGTAAGGTTCAGTTCCGTAAAGGTCATTCAGACCGCTCTTACGTTTCTGTAGTTCCTATAGCAGTAGAAGCAGTAGAGGCAACAGAAGCTAACTAAAAGCTAACACTCATAAAAGCCTCATTCGTAACGGAATGAGGCTTTTTTATGTGTAACAAATAGCTCCCGATTGGAAAGCTAGCTGGCTAAAGTAGCTGAGTTACTTTATTCTTCGCGCGCAATAAGGTAGTTTGCAAAAGCTTTGAGCTTGGCTTTAGCTGCTTCATTGGCGTCTTCGATGGCATCTAAAGCATTAAAAGCACGCTGTACGAGGGCTTGCATTTCATTTTCGGCCAATTCACGAATGCCCAAACTTCTAAACAAATGGGTAACTTCTAACACCTTGGCCTCCGAATCCGGGGCAGCGTACCAGCTATTCAAAGCCAAACGTGTTGGCTGGTCAGCTATTTCCATGGCTTTTACCCGCAAATAGGTGTTTTTGTTGGCCAGGATGTCACCACCTGGCTTTTTTCCAAACTTTTCTGGATCGCCAAACACGTCAAGTAGGTCGTCTTGCACCTGAAAGGCTAAGCCAGTGTACAAACCAAAGTCATAGGCTCGCTGCTGGTCTGCATGCTGTGCACCGGCTTGGATGGCGCCCATTTTCATGGCTGCGCCGAGCAAAACAGAGGTTTTGAGCTTAATCATGCGCATGTACTCCTCAGTAGTAACCCGCTCCCGTTCTTGAAAGTCCATGTCATACTGCTGACCTTCGCACACTTCTAAAGCCACTTGATTGATTTCAGACAGTAAAGCTGGGAGCTGACTTGGTGCTGCAAGCAATAATTGCTGATATGCCAACACCATCAAGGCATCGCCAGAAAGAATGGCCACATTCGAATCGTATTTTTCGTGAACAGTTTGTTTGCCCCGACGCAAAGGCGCCTTGTCCATGATGTCATCATGTAACAAAGTAAAGTTATGAAACAGCTCCACGGCTAAGGCCGACGGCATGGCCATTACAGCATCTTTACCAAATAGTTCGGCTGAGAGCAGGGCCAAAACGGGTCGCAAGCGCTTGCCACCTATGCTCATAAAATAGCTGATGGGCTCGTACAAACGAACCGGATGCTCGGGCAACTTTAAATTCATCACCTTTTGGTGCACAAGGTGCTGTAAAATGGCAATGTGCTGCTTAATTTCAGTGTTATCGCTCATTTTATTGCTTCGGGTAAGTATTCAAAATCTACCTGACGAGTACGCAGATCGGCTTTTTTGAGCTCCACTTGTACTTTTTGACCTAAACGAATTTTGCGACCGGAGCGATTGGCAACAACACAATATTCATCCTGATCGAAGAAATATTTATCATCACGCATATTGGCAAAGCGTACCATCCCTTCGCAGCGGTTGTAGTCAATCACCACGTAAAAGCCAAAATCAGTGATGCTGCCCACCAATCCTTCAAAAACCTCTCCGACTCGATCCTTGATCATCTCAATTTGCTTGTATTTGGTTGAAGCCCGTTCCGCTTGCGTGGCGGCACGCTCCCTTTCGCTGCAATGCATGCAGTCCTTTTCGAGTTGTTCTTGCTGAACGGGTTTAGCACCAGCCATGTATAAATCGAGCAAGCGGTGCACAAGTACGTCGGGATAACGGCGGATAGGCGAAGTAAAATGACTGTAGTGCTGAAAAGCCAAGCCATAGTGCCCGATATTTTTGGTGGTATAAATGGCTTTGGCCATGGTGCGTATAGCCATCGACTCAATGATGTCTGCTTCCTCCTTGCCTTCTAAGTCTTCTACCAACTTGTTGAAGGAGGCACTTATTTCTTTCCGTCCTTTGGTGTTAATTTCGTAGCCAAAGCGCTCTGCGAAACGCGCAAAAGTGCGTAAGCGCTCCATGTCTGGTGCATCATGTACTCGGTAAACGAAGGAAGCGCGGAATTGACCACCTGACAAAGCCGATACGTAAGCCGACACCATGCGGTTGGCTAGCAACATAAAGTCTTCAACCAACATATGGGCGTCTTTGCGCTCTTTTACAAACACCGACAACGGTTTACCAGTATCATCAAGCTTAAATTTGAGCTCTTCCGACTCAAAGCGGATAGAACCGCGACGAAAGCGCTCTTCGCGGAGCTCGTGGGCGAGTTTGTTGAGAAGCAGTACTTCCTTAGCAAAAGGACCGTCGTTGGTTTCGATGATATTTTGTACCTCGTCGTACGTAAATCGGTGGTCAGAATAGATGATGGTGCGACCAAACCATTCGTTAACCACATCACCAGAAGGTGTGATTTCAAATACGGCAGAAAAACAGAGTTTGTCTTCCTTCGGTCGCAGCGAACATACCATGTTACTCAGGTTTTCTGGCAACATAGGCACTACACGGTCAACCAAATATACCGAAGTCGCCCTGCGGTAGGCTTCTTTGTCTAACGGACTCCCGGGCGATACGTAGTGCGAAACGTCCGCGATGTGGATGCCTATTTCGTAATGGCCGTTATTGAGGTACTCGATTGACAATGCGTCGTCAAAATCCTTGGCATCATCGGGGTCAATGGTGAAGGTGGTAATACCTCTAAAATCGCGACGTTTATCGATTTCGGCCTGTTCGATTTTGAGACTGAATTTTTCCGCTTGGGCAATTACCTCGGGTGGAAATTGCAAGGGAAAGCCAAATTCTGCAGTAATCGACATCATTTCGGTATCATGGTCGCCAGGAGAACCTAAAATTTCGGTGATTTCACCGTTTGGATTGTCGCGATGTGTCGGCCAATCAATGAGTTTCACAATTACCTTTTGGCCATGCTTGGCTCCCATCAATTTATCACGCGGCACTAAAAAATCTATGCCCATGTCTTTGCTATCAGGTGTAACAAACGCAAATTGATCGCTAATGGCCACTACACCTACAAAAAAATCGCGGAAACGACTTACGATTTCGATGACTTCAGCTTCGCGTTTACCTTGGCCACCTCGTCCTTTTTTCACTTTAACGCGCACGGTATCATTGGGCAAGGCATTGTTAAGCTTGCTTTCGGGAATAAAAAGATCATCTTCGCCTTCTTCCGTGATTAAAAACCCAAAACCCTTTGCGGTTATGGATACTTTTCCTTCTATGGTTTCTTCTTTTTTGCGTAAACGGAAGGATCCAGGCCGCACTTCTTCTAAGCTTTCTTGCGCAAATAGTTTTTCAACCACCTGCTGTACCATAGCCCGCCCCATTTCATCGGCGATACGTAATTTGGCCGCAATTTCTATGTAGTTGTACGATTTGTCGTTTTTAGAAGCACGGTATATCCGCAATACCTCATCCGACAAATTGATGAGTTCCTTCTTTAGTTTATTGTTGGGTGCTTTTGCCATAATTAATCAAATTTAGCTTCGGGGATGGCTGCAATAAGCTTGCGGGTATAGGCTGTTTGTGGCCTTAGATACAAGGCATCTGCCTCCTGCAACTCTTCACATTTCCCTGCTTTTAAAACCATTACTCTGTCTGAAAGGTGTTTGACCACCGATAAATCGTGTGAAATAAATATATAAGTTAAACCTAGTTCTTTTTGTAAACTTTTAAGCAGATTTAATACTTGAGCTTGCACAGATACATCTAAAGCCGAAACCGATTCATCACAGACGATAAATTCTGGCTCCATGGCCAAACAGCGAGCAATTACAATACGTTGGCGCTGACCTCCGCTGAACTCATGCGGATATTTACGCAAGGCAGCCGTCGGCATACTCACCTGCTCAAGCAATTCAACAAGCCGATTCTGTCTGTCAGCCGCTGATTTTCGAAGTCCATGCACCTCAATAGGCTCTACCAACGCTTCTCCGATGGTCATGCGGGGATTCAAACTGCCAAAAGGATCCTGGAAAATTACTTGCACCTTACAGCGAAAGGACTTCCTTTCTTCTTTATTCATAGCATTGTATTGCACTCCCTTATAACTCAACGTACCTGCCGTTGGTTCCTGCAACGCTGCTACTAGCTTGCCAATGGTGCTTTTCCCGGAGCCGGATTCGCCTACTAATCCCAGGGTTTCGTTTGGAAAAACGTCAAAAGTCACACCGTCCACCGCTTTCACGTAGCTAGGTTTTTGCCAAAAAACCGCTTTTTGTGGATACCACAGTTTTAAATCCTTCACTTGTAAAAGAGGCTGTTCCCTGTACAGGGAGGTTAATCGCTGGGCACGCGCTTCAGCACTTACCAATGGCAGGCTGAAGGCGGCATCTAACGGAGCTTCCAAATAGTCCTTTACGGTAAGTAATCGCT
>Ga0209702_10001538_pt1 | contig 43931 bp, 31 predicted proteins | sample FRY01_FD_187210 | JGI IMG/M metagenome (GOLD analysis project Ga0209702, IMG submission 187210) | Freshwater microbial communities from Lake Fryxell liftoff mats and glacier meltwater in Antarctica - FRY-01 (SPAdes) (version 2) | ecosystem: Environmental > Aquatic > Freshwater > Ice > Glacier...
TGTTCACCGGGGACTCCTTGGTTGTTTGTTTTGCAACAAAAAAACTTACCACAGAGCCCGGTGGACGTCTATATTCTTAAACGATTACATTGTCTTTTGTTGTGTCCGGCTTAAGATCTTACCTATGAGTCCGCGTTGCCGTGCTCGAGGTCGAGGGTGCCCTTGTCCATCTCGAGGACGCGGATGTAGCTCTGGTAGCTGGAGCGATCGTGGTTGTTCTCGACGTGGCAGGCCTCGACGCACTTGCGACAACCGATGCAGGCCGTGAGGTTCAGCGCGTAGCCGAATTTGACGCCGGGGATGGCCTGGGGGTCGCGGATCTTGACGTCGGCGCCGTACTCAGCCTTGGCGTCGGCCTCCAAGCGGGTCAGGACGGCTTTCAGGTCTTCGGGTCCAAGCTCGCGATAGTGATTCTGCAGAAGCGAGTCCACAGACTGGTCGCCCGCGAAGGAGAAGATCGGGGACATCGCCTTTGTGAAGGCCGCGGCGCCGAGGGTCAGGCCGCCGATCTTTAGCAGCGAGCGACGATTCGCGTTCGCGGGGGGTGGCGCGGGCGGGGGTGAAAAGGGTGAGGGAGTCATACTCAGTGTCCTTTGATAAAACGGGGGTCGACGGGGCCACGGGCCGGATGCATGCCCACGAAGGACGGGGCGTGCGGGTCATGGCAGGTCGTACACATGTGGCGCGTGCGGGGGCCGCGGCTTAGGTCCCAGTGGCCGTTCATTCCACCGTGAAGACCACGGTCGAAGTCGCGGCCCTGGGGGCCATGGCACTGGCGGCATAGGGTCTGCACTTCGGTGTAGGGCAGGGGGGTGTTGTCGGCGAGGCGCAGGGTCTCGTAGTTCGGCGCCTGATGGCACGACCGGCACGCGATGTCCGCGTGAGAGACGGTGAGGCCTTGGTGGAACAGCTGCGTCGGCGGGGCCCCACGGCTGGCGCGGCGCTCGGGGTCGCCGAGGTCACCAAGCGAGTGGCAGGTCGGACACCCGGCCGTGACGGGGCGGCCGAGGCTGTCGACACGATCGGTCACGATCCGGGGCGAGGCCGCGGGACGTGCGACCGTCACCGCGTGTGCTGGGGGTGATGGCGGCGGGTCGGCGATGGGGGTATCGGCGTGGTCGCTGCAGGCCGTCAGTTGGACGGCGAGGAGGGTCAAGATGGCGAGAACGGGGCGCATGAGGGGGGTCGCCTTGGTCGGGACGTGAGAAGAGGGCCGAGCTGGCCTGCGACAAAGCAAAATTCATTCCAGACCTGCACAGGCCCGGGGATCCGGAGGGCCGGCCCCCCAGGGTCGTTCTTTTCAATGCGTTTTCGCCCTCGGCGAGCGCCGCTGGCATGGCCCTTGCTGGTGTGGACCCGTCGGCGATGGTGTCAAGTCGCACAGGGCAGACACACAAGACCTCTACCGAAAAACATAGGACGTGCAATGATTCAGATTCGCTCCGTGACCTCAGTGGTCATCTTTGTGGCCGCTCTTTTGGGTGTGGCTGGATGTGGTAAGCCATCGGAAAAGACTATTGAAAATGTCCCGGCATCGGCGACAGATGGCGCTCTAGAGGTCGCCGCGGCTGACGCCCAAGACCAGCCCAATGTGGTGCAACGTGAGATGCGGTCGCTAGAGTCAGCGATGCACGCAATTCTGACCGCGATCGCGAACAATCAGCTCGCGCCGATCGCAGAGAAACTCTTCGCGATCCACGAGTTCAGGGATGCGACAGAGAAGGAGATCCACGAGGGGCGATATCACCCACCCCACGAGCCTGGGGGGATCGAGGCCTTCATCGCCGCCGACACCGCCTTTCACGACGACCTCGTGCGTCTCGTCAAAGCCTCTCGGGCGAACGACTTGAAGGCAGCGACCGCGGCCTACGGGGTCATCGTAAACGGTTGCACGAGTTGTCATTCGCGCTTTCGGTTCGGTCTGGAGGCGCCCTAAAGTCGTTAGGCGGCCGGCCAGGTGAGCTCCGGGGGAGGCGCCAATTGAGCGTGCCTGCATTGACGCCCAAAGCGCGTCAACGCCTCGTCGCACTCGCGGCGGCCTATCGGGCCGGTCGTGTACACGCGTTCAAATCAGCGGGGCGCGATCCTAGCGTCCCCGTGAAGACACATCCAACAGAGTCCGCCGCCGGAGTGTACAGTGCAGTATCCGGTTTGTGATAGCAGTGTATACTCGGGGTTGCGCGTAGGTCGAATGGCCCGTCCTATCGGGTCTTGATGGGTGAGACATCCGGGTGACACCCGCGCGGATGGGATGAACCGCGCGCCCGACATAGCATCCGGCCGCCTCGGGACCCTCCTGGTCGCCCACTCTTCGCACCGCATGAATCGCAGTCGTTGAACATATCGCGGCCAGCATTGGGCTCCTCGGCCGCGTCCATCTTTGTCCTCAGCCTAGAACTTGGCCCGGTAATTGCTCATGTACGAAGTCGAAGCGCAGGCTGCGACCCGCTTTCCACGAAAATATCTATGGAGATCAAGACCATGAAACACCTTCTACGGCGCCTCGCCCCGTCCCTCGCGGCATCCATTGCAATGATCGGGGGTCCGGCTCTGGCCGAGGAACCCACCTTGGTGACGGCTCCGACCCCGGCCTACGGTGAGGTCGCTGCGCCGGCCACACCACCTACTCCCCTCGCAATTGCCGTCGCGCCTCCCGCTGGGGCGACGGTGCGCCTGACGCCGAATGGGCAGTTCATGGCGCGTTTCCGGCACTTCGAGGGCCACGATTTCGCCCCGGGCAACGTCATGAACGCTGTCACCCAGCGCGCCCGTGCGGGCCTGAGGATGGAGCTCGGCGACGTCTCGGCTTTCGTCGAGATCCAAGACGTCCGCATCTGGGGCGAAGAGACCGACACCCTCGGGGACTTCTCTGCCAATGGTCTCGACTTGCACCAGGGGTTCGTCGCCGTGCAGCTGACGGACGGCCTCAAGCTGACGGTCGGTCGCCAGGAGGTCAACTGGCTCAACCAGCGCCTCGTCGGCAGCGTCGCTTGGATCGAGCAGGCGCGCTCTCTCGACGCCGCGCACATCGCATACGTCAGCGCCGACGGCGCGATGACCGTGAACGCGATGTATGCGCGCACCCGCAATGGCATCGCGGTGGACGAAACGCGACCAGAGCACTTCATGGGCGCCATGTGGCAGTACAAGATCGACCCAGCCTTCGTGCCCGCGTTGATCGCGATTATCGACCTCAACGGTCCGACCGACCGGACCCGCATCACGGCGGGTCTTCACGCCACCGGCGCCCTCGACTTCGGGCTCACCTACGAGCTCGAGGCCTACCTGCAGGCTGGCAGCATCGGCGACAGCGATATCATGGCCTATCTGTTGGCCTTCCACGCGCGTCAGACCCTCAAAGACTTCGCGCTCAAGCCCTACCTTGAGCTCCGCGCCGAGGTGGTCAGCGGCGACAGCGACCTCAGCGACAATACGACCGGCTCCTTCGACACCCTCTTCGCGACCAACCACAAGTTCTACGGCGAGATGGACTTCTTCCTAAACCTGCCCGCCAACACCTCGCAGCGCGGGCTCGTCGACCTCGCCGCTGAGGTCGGCCTGCGTCCACACACGAACGTGTCCCTCGCGCTCGCCGGGCATGTCTTTCAGACGGCTCAATCGCGCGGTGGTCCAAGCGATTTCGGCACCGAGCTCGACCTCATCATGGAATGGCGACCGATTAAGCCCCTGCGACTCGACTTTGTGTACTCCGCCTTCATCGGTGGGGACGCCTTCACCGGCGGGAACGCGAACGCCCTCGTCGAGCACTTTGTGTACAGCACCGCGCAGGTCGTTTTTTGAGCCGAGCCGGTCCTCACGGGGCCGCGGGGGAGCTGATTTCCCTCGCTGCCCCCTCTTGTGTGTCTAAACACACTGGTCCTGTGTCATTTCGCACAGGGGACGGCCTGACGCGCACTTGGCTGCTAGCGTTCTTTTTTGTCACGGTGATCCTCGGGGTCTCTCTGCGCTGGGATCTCGCGACGACGGCCCTGACCCGCGTCGGCTTCGACTTCGCCCATGTCCGGCATGCGCACTCGCACGCCGGTTTCTACGGCCTGCTGACCCTCGCGTGGTGGCTCGTGGCGCGTCGGGACGTGAGGACGACCCGGCTCTTCGTCTCTGCCTACGTCGCGTCTGTGGCCCTCGCCACGGTCTTCTTCGCCCTTGGCGGCTACACCCCCATCACCATCGTCCTCTCGACCGTCGTGGCGGGGTTCTGGGTGGTCTCCGCGTGGCGCGCACGTCACGCCCGCGGGTGGTTCGCCCTCGTGCCCGTCGGGATCATCCTAGGCATGTGCTTGATCGTCCCTATCGCCGTCACTGCCCGGCGAGATCTGTTGCTGTCACGGGACCTCGCGCATGTATTTCTCGCGATTATGACTCTCGTCGCCTTTGTCCCGGCCGCGCTCGGATCTTTGCGCGTGCCTCGAATCTCTCCCTTCGCGTGGGTCCTTTCAACAGTGTGCGGCTCAACTTATCTCGTCTTCGCTGAGAGGCTGCCCTTTCCTCTGGGGTGGTTCGCGTCCCTCACCGGGTTGGCGCTCATCATCGCGATCTCCCGCCGCCCCGAGCCCCTACCTCGGCACCTTCATGTCGTCTGGATGGCGCTGGGCGCCGGGCTCGTCGTGATGGGGCTCGTGCCGCCGCTTCAGACCGAGGCGAACCGGTTAGCGGCGCTGCATTTCACGCTCTTGGGTCCCCTCGCGCTGTCCGCCCTTGAGGTCCTCGCTGTAGAGAGGCGACGTGCGCGCCCGAAGGTGTTCGCCGTGTGCCTCACGGCGGCCGCGTTGCTCATTGGTGCAATGGTTTCAGCACCGATCATTGGCCAGGCCTCCGCGTCGTACGCAGCGGCCGCCTCCGGTAGCGCCTTTTTATTGGCTACGGTCGCGCTTTTTTGGCCTCCGCGGTCGGTCCTCGCCCGCTAGGACTCGTCATCCGGCTCGGCGCCATCGCCCTCGCTCCATCGTTTGAGGATGCGGTGGATCGCCGCCCGCGTGATGCCCGCCGCGACCGCCGCGGCGCTAATATTTCCCGCGTGGGCCTTTAAGAGAGACTCGACATAGGCGCGCTGAAACCGGTCGACGGCCTGCTTTTTGGCGGTATCGTAAGGCATTGAGAGGTCGACGTGCTCGAGCTCCTCGCTTCCAGGCTCGCCCGGCTCATCGTCCGGCCAGAGGGGCGCGGGGGGCGCGGAGGCAGGAGATCCGCCCTCGATGTGGATGTCTTCCGCTTGGATGTCCCGGCCAGGACACAAGAGCGCCGTCCTCTCCATCACATTGGCGAGCTCCCGCACGTTGCCAGGCCAGTCATGCGCCATGAGGCGGCGCAGCGCCGAGGGCGTGAGCTCGCGCTCGAGGCAGTCGCTGTTGGCCCGTCGCAGAAAGCGCGTGGCCAAAAGCCCGATATCGTCAGGCCTATCCCGAAGCGCCGGCAGCGACAGGGTCACCACAGCGAGACGATAGTAGAGGTCTCCGCGGAGGCGGCCGCCTTTGACCATCGCCGCCGGGTCCTCGTTGACCGCGCTGATGATGCGCACGTCGACGGCTTGGGGCCGCTCCGCGCCGAGAGGGTGGACCTCGTGCTCCTGCAGTACGCGTAGAAGTTTACTCTGTAAAGTCAAGGGCATCGACGCCACTTCGTCGATGAAGAGGGTGCCACCATCCGCCATCTGGAAGAGCCCTCGCCGGTCGGCCTGCGCGCCCGTGTAGGCGCCTTTTTTGGCCCCGAAGAGCTCGGCCTCGGCCAAGGACTCGGGCATCGCCGCGGCGTTGAACGCGACGAAGGGTCTGTTCTTGCGGTCGCTGTGGGCATGGATGGCGCGGGCTACCAGCTCTTTGCCGGTGCCGCTCTCGCCGCAGATGAGGACGGCCGCGGACGACGGAGCGACTCGGCGTATCGTATCGAAGAGCTCGTACATGCGGCGATTCTGCGTGACGATGCCGTTGAAACTCTGTTGGTGGCCGTCCTCTGCGCGGAGCTCAAGAAGCTCCCTCTCTTCGGTCGCTTCGGTCAGCGCGCGGCGCGCATGTGCAAGGAGCTCATCGTTATCGAAGGGCTTCGTGAGATAGTGGAACGCGCCGGCCTTGATCGCGTCGATGGCCATGGGGATGGTCCCGAAGCCGGTCAAGAGGATCACCCGTGTCTCTGGCCAGCCCTCGCGGATGTGGTGCATCAGCGACATCCCGTCGCCGCCCGGCATGCGGATATCGCTGATGACTAGATCGAAGGGGTTGGTGGCTAAGAGAGCCAGGGCGTCAGCGGCAGAGTGTGCGACCGCGATCCGCGGTGACAGCTCTGCCAAGACGAGGGCCACACCGCGCGCGAGGTCGCGATTATCATCCACTACCAAGATTGGACCGTGGTTCACAGAGACACCGCCTCGGCGCGAGCCGTCGTCATGAGTCCAGGCACAACTAAACAGAAGCTGGCCCCACCGCTCGCGGGTGCGCCGAGGACAATACGCCCGCCATGAGCGCGCGCGATGTCCAATGATACCGCGAGGCCGAGCCCTGTGCCCTCGGCCCGGGTGGTGAAGAAGGGGCTGAAGATGAGCTCGCGATCGCTGTCAGGGATCCCAGGACCGGAGTCGGTCACCGTCAGCGCGATCTCGCCGCCATCCTGCCGCGCGGCCTCAAGACCAAGGTCACGCGGCGCGCCAGGCGGGTTGTGGCGCATCGCCTCGATGGCGTTGAGCGCGAAATTGACCAAGATCTGCACGATCTGGTCGCGGTCCGCGTTGATGAGGGCGCTCAGTGAATCATCATCGATCCGGATACTGACCTCTTCTCTCTCGGCGATCGGTTTGACCGTCTTCATAGCTAGTTGCAGCAGGCCACTCACAGGGACTGGGTTCTTCTCGGGGACGCGCTGGCGCGCATAGGCCAGCAGATCGCGGACGATGCGCTTACAGACGTCCGCGTTGCGCTGAATCGTGGCCATGTGATCCACGAGATCGGGCTGCGCGGCGAGGGCCTTGCTGGCGTGCTGGGCGTATAGTTGAATGGAGCTCAATGGATTATTGATCTCATGTGCGAGCGCCGCGGCGACCGTTCCAAGCGTCGCGAGGCGCTCTCGGTGTTCGCGCATCGTCTGCTCCCGCACGCGGTCGGTGACGTCGCGCGCCACCATCACCGCGCCAAGGAGCTCAGCGTCGCCGGCTAGGGCGACCCGACCCCAGGTGGCCTCAAAGAGGCGGTCGCCCACGCGCAAGACGGGGTGCTCCTCGATGGGTTTGGGGTCGGCGAGGCGCCGGAGGACCTCCTGCCACTTCGCCGGGTCGTGGCAGACTTTGAGGTCCGCCACACCGCAACCTTGGTGCGCCGGCCACAGCGCCATAGATGCCTGGTTTTGAAGAACAACTTTTCCCTGCGGGTCCGCGAAGACGATCGCATCGGCGATACAGTCCAAGACCGCGTCGAGGCGGCCTCTCTCCTCGCGCAGGCGCTGGCCTATAGCGGTGAGCTCGAGCGCCTCTTCGGACCGCGCCGCGACTGACGCGGCCAACGCGGAGTGCTGGGCGACGTAGCGCGACTTTAGGGCCGTGACGATGAGGCCGGCCCCGACCGTCACACCCGCGAGGGCCACGCCGGTGGCGCCAACTGAGAGGCGGTCTCGGGCCATGCAGGCATGTACGTTGAAATCAATGCATAGAGGCGAGAGGATGCCTAGGACATCAACCAGCGCCAAGGCCAGCGGCCCAAGCGCGACCAACCCGATCGCGATGCCCGCCGATCGTTGCGATAGCAATAGAGCGGCCATGACACCGAGGACGACAAAGAGGGAGCCGAAGGGGTTGACGATGCCCCCGGTCACCTGGAGCGCGACGCACAAGGCCACGCTGTCGACCACGATCTGCCACACGGCCGGCCTTGGGGCCGTCGCGTAGTCCGCGCCGCGGTGGGTCAGAAGAGCGTTGAACACCAAGAGCAGGGCGGTCATCGACCAGAGGATCACGCCGCTCTCGAGGGGCAGGCGCGGGTCGGCGAAGGTGAGCTGGACAAGCAACGAGAAGATGCCCAGCCACGCGATCCACCGCAGGGTGAGGACCCAGGCGCCGATCGCGGTCGCGGTTGAGCTCTGACGCTGCTGTCGCGCGACCGCGCCGAGGAGAGACGCCACCGCGGTGCCGACCACGAGCGCGGTCACCGCGACCCCGCCGAATTCGCGAATCAGCGCGGTGTCGCCCGGCGTCTCCGCGAGGCCGCCGAGCCAACGCACAGACCATGCCCCGACGACCGCCAACACCATCGCGACCCCAAGGGTGAGGGCGACACGCGTCGGTGTGGGCGTTGGCTGATCCATGGGGAAAACCTCGTCAGGTGGGGCTGAGTCTCGTGTGTCTAGAAATGGGTCTCTTGGCCCGTCAGCCGGGCGCACCGTCTGCGCGTGGGCGCGTCAGGATGGGCCAGTGCACGATGAAAAAGATCACCCACGCGACGCTAAAGAGGCTGCCAGAGGCGTGAATCACCCCATTGTATCCTGCCGTGCCGACGGGGACGAAGAGGGGAAACAGGACCCGAACCAGCGCCGACAGGGTGATGAGGACAAAGGCGAGCACCATCGGTTTGGCGACGACGAGGGGGCGTCCGGTGTGTCCGAGGCTCACGCGCGCCATCATCCCGAGGGTCAGGGTGCCAAGCCCCCCCACCGTCAAGGCGTGCAGCGGCGCGGTGCTACTGAAGATGGGAAAGAAGACGCCGAGGCCCATCAGGATGAGGCCTACGCCGATCCACGCGTAGCCGAGGTGAAGGACCCATAAGATCGGGTGCTTAAGCGTGAGGTCCGGGCGCCAGAGCGCCACCCGTACGAGATTCAATGCACCTGCAACGAGTGCGCTAGCGCCCGTGGCCTCGGGGATGGCGAGCATGTGACAGAGGGCGACGGCCCCTGTCGCGACGGCGCAAGCCCAGTCGAGGGTCTTGTAGGTCTTGATCTTCGCGGCGACGGGGCGGAGCGCGTTGCGGGTGAAGAAGGGGATGACGCGGCCCCCCATCACGACCAAGAAGACGACGATGACGTCCACGGCGCTCAACGAGAAGGCCCGGCGCGCGTCGTTCGGATCGAGGTGAAAGATGACACCAATGACCGTCAAGACGATCAGCAAGATTGGGAAGGCGTAGTTGCGGCGGTTGGCCGCGGCGATCATCGGCTTCGCGAGCGCATAGGCGGTCGCGGGCAGGTAGGCCAACCCGGCGAAGGCGATAAGCCACCACGGCAGACCGGCGCCGAACAGCAGCACGAGGCGTCCCACGACCCAGAGCCCGAAGATCGCCGCGAGGCCTGCCCCGCTGGCGGTCGGGCGCTTGGTCCAGTTGGAGGCGGCCGTCAGAAGGAAGCCCGCTAAGACCGCGCCCGCAAAGCCAAAGATGAGCTCATGGAGGTGCCACTCGATAGGCGTGTCCAAGGCCAGCGGGGGGTGGATGCTGTTGGAAAAAATCAGCAGCCAGAGCGGCAGCCAGACCGCGGCGAGGAGGGCCGCGGCGAGGAAGAAGGGCCGAAAGGCGAGGGCCCAGACGGGGTGGGCCATGGGGCCCGTAGGTTGAGGTCCATCTTTAATGTATCGATCGATGCGCATGTGATCCCATCCGGTCTGCGAGCGACGAGGGAACTAGCTGGTCGCAGGCCGGACTCGTTCCGTTATGCACAAAGCGGGCCACTATCGCGACCGGGCTGAGCCAGAGCTCCATGGGGCTTGCGGCACGCCGTTGTGGGTCGTGCGTTAGTGACAGACGAGGTCTGGATCGCGGTCGACGCCGACGGGCGCGAGGGCGAGGTCAGCCAACTGCACCACGAGAGGTTCCGGAAAACGGAGATCGCCCGTCTCGGGGCGCCGCAGCAGCGTCCACACCGGCGGGTTCAGAGGCGGCGACGCCATGGTGAGACTAGGAATCTCGGGCGCCGCGTCACTCACCTCGATCTGCACCCGGGGCAAGGGCGTGGCCGAGAAGCCCTCAAGCAAGACCACGTCAAGGCCTCCCGTCATGCGCTCAAGCCACACAAAGGGGTCGGTGGGCGCGTCGTGACTAAAGCGTAACATCGCGATCTCTTTGCCGACGACTCCGTTGCAGACCGCGCCCGCGGCCGCGTGGCGAGCCGAGTCTTTGCCGGGTTGGTCAAAGTCGGGCCCGTGGGACGCGCGCTTGAGGACGCCGACCCGCAGCCCGCGGCTGGACAGCTCGGCGGTGAGCTGCTCGATGAGGCGGGTCTTACCGCTATTGGAGTGGCCAGTGATGGATAGCAGCGGGGGCAGGGGCTCGGTGACCCGCAAGACTCGGCCTGAGAGGGCCTCTGGGGTCGCCACGACCTCGATTGGATACCCGGCGACACTCGGCCCGCCTCCAGTGGGTAGGAGGCCCGTAGCGTGCGTCTCGGCGGCCGTGCGGAGCATCCCGCTGCCTTGGCGCGTCGGGATCGCGAAGAGGGTGGCGTGGCCCTCGCCTGAGAGCTCACCGCGTACCAGGTGCGTGAAGCTGGCGGTCCGAGCGGGCGCGGCGATGGGCGCGCGGACTCTCATGGGCGGCGCGAGCTTCCTGCCCATGAGGCCGGCGATGGCCGGGGTGATAAACCACTCAAAGCCAGTGAGGGCCGCGAGGGGGTTGCCGGGGAGGCCAAAGATGGGGGTGCCGTCAGGCCAGACCCCGAATCGTACCGGCTTCCCGGGCTTGATCGCGACCTTCCAGAAGATGGTCGCGATACCATGCGATTCCCAGGCCTCTGCGAGGGGGTCCGTCGGGCCCACGGACGCGCCGCCGGTCGAGATGATGAGGTCGGCGTGTTCCTTCGCGGTCTCGAGGATCTTCGCGACCTCGCTTGGATCGTCGCCGACCCGCGCGTGGTAGCTCACGGTGAGGCCGAGGGCCGCGAGCGAGGCCTCCAGAAGAGGTGTGTTGACGTCCACTGAGCGGTGGGGCTCATCGCCGGCCAACTCCGGCGTCACCAGCTCGTCTCCGGTGATAATGAGCGCGACCCGCGGGCGGCGGTGGACCACGAGGCTTAGGACCCGGGCCGATGCGACTAGGCCGAGGGTGGCCGGGCCGACCGTGGCGCCGGCGGGCACGAGCACGTCGCCCTCGTTGTACTCTTCACCGCGCCGACGGATGTGGTCCCCGGGCGCCGGTTGTTTTTGGAAGTGAATTTGGGTGCCCGAGACTCGCGAGAGCTCTTGGGGGATCACCGCGTCGGCGCCGGCCGGGATAAGCGCGCCGGTCGTGATCCTGATGGTGGTCCCCGCTTCCAGGGTCTGGCCCCAGGGGCTGCCGGCAAAGGCGGCTCCGACCTGGGTGAGGGCACCGCCGTCAGGTCCGAGGTCCGCGGAACGCACCGCGTAGCCGTCCATCGCCGAATTGTCGGCGCTGGGTTGAGCCTTCGCCGCGACCACCGGCCGTGCGAGGCCCCGCCCGAGGGCATCGCGCGGGGCCACGGTCTCAGTCGGCAGGGGGCGGATCTGCGCTTGGATAAGCGCCAGTGCCTCGGCGAGGGCGATGGGGGGCTTGGTCATCGGTCGGTCCAGGGCGGCAAGAGGTTAGGTCGTACGGAGGCCGGCGAGGTCGCTCGGTGAGTCGAAGTCGTGGAGACCGCGGGGGTCAAGGCCCTCGCCCTCAAGGTCTTTGGTCGTCAAATATTCTAGATCGAGGTCCCGGAGGGCGGGGTATAGGGCGCGCCGGCCGCTCGCGTATGTGGCCGCGAAGGCGGCGTGGGCTGACGGCGCGTAGAAACCCGGGATCGGGCTCGGGAGGGAGTCGAGCCTCGGGACGCGCCCGTCACTATTGGCTGGCAGCGGGGCCGCGAGGGCGCGGAGGTGCGCCGCAGTGACGCGGGCGAGGTCGCAAGGGAGGATCAGGAGGGCGTGGTCCGGCGCGAAGGCGAAGGCCTGTAAGATGGCGCCGAGGGGCCCGGCGCCGGGTTCGGCGTCTAAGAGCACAGGGATCGAGACCTCGAAGGGCGGGCGTCGTCCAACGATCACGATTTGAGCTGAAACATCTTCGGCAGCAGCGATGAGGTGGTTAATCAGCGGGCGTCCATCGACGACGACGAGGCTCTTGTCCTCGCCAAAGCGCGATGAGGCGCCGCCGTTTAGGAGGGCGACGAGGATAGGGGAGGAACGCATAGGAGTTGGGCCTTCAACGAGAGGGGGCATTGACGCCCGCCATTCCCGTCTATGCAAGCGGCGAGCCATCTTGCGGCCGTGCGTCGGCGCCTACTCAGGCGCGCAGGTGCCGACGCAGCGCGCAAGATCGAGGAGCTGATAGGCATTATCGCCGTGGTTTCGGACGTGGAAATAGATCGGCGTGCCGGCAGGGTAGGGGCCGGGGAGCGCGACCGGCATGGCCACGAGGGCGCTGGGCGCTGGGATGGGGATCTCAGTCGACCAGACTACATCGTCGCCGATCTGGACCCCGATGTGTGAGGTCGCACCTACAGGGCCAGTCAGCGCGAAGCGCCAGATCCAGATGTAGAGCTGCTCGCCGCCGCAGATCGCGGTTTTAAGCGGCTGAGCGATGGTCGTGTAGTTGCAGCTTTTGGTTTCAATACCAAATGAGTCGATGCCGGCGAAGTCCTCGTGTTTCCTAGAGGTCTCCGGGCAGTCGAGTGTCTCGGGGCGGAACTCGGCCCATGGGTCGGTCTCAGCAGGCGCGACTGTCCAGAGGACGTGATCGATGACCGTCGCGAGGGTGCCGGCCGGCGCGGGCTCGCACACGGGTTCGATAGGACCGGGCTTAGCCCCGCTGTCACAACCGACTATCGCCGCCACGCCGAGGCTGATGACGCATAAGGCGCTAAGATTCATGAACGTCTCCAAACCATGCCCTCAGCGCATCCTCGATGGCCGACGGCGGCGAATGTGGTGGCATGGCCATGAGGCTCGTGGTCAGCCGCTGTCGCCCGCCGCGTTGGACCAGCGCCTTGCCGCCGTACCACGCGATGCTCTCGCGGATGCGCTCGGCGCGGTAGCTATGGATGCGTCGGGCCAAGATGGATGTTGTAGTCGTCGCCGCCACGGCCTCGGCCGCGTCGACAAACGCCTCGATGCCGCGCCCGGTCGCGGCGGAGACAGCGAGCACCGGCGTATCGCGCCGCCCCTGAATGCGAAGGGCCGTCCGGAGGTCCGAGAGGGCGCGCTCGGCGATGGGTCCGAGGTCGGACTTATTGACGACCACCACGTCGTAGACCTCCATCAGCCCGGCTTTCAGGAACTGCAGCGCGTCGCCAGAGGCCGGCTGCACGATGACGGCCGTGATGTCCGCGAGGGCCGTGATGTCGGTCTCGCTCTGTCCGACGCCGACGGTCTCGATGAGGACCCGGTCGAAGGCTGCCTGCATGATGAGGGTCGCCTCGCGGATGGCTGGGGCGAGGCCGCCAAGGCGCCCACGCGCAGCCAGAGACCGAATAAAGACGCCATCATCCGGGTCGCCCAGCTGCATCCGGACGCGGTCGCCCAACAGAGCCCCGCCGGACAGGCGCGAGGACGGGTCGACGCACAGGACTCCGACCGTGAGGCCCCGAACCCGCCAAGCGCTAATGATGCGCCCCGCGAGGGTCGACTTGCCGACCCCTGGCGGCCCCGTGAGCCCAAGTGTGAGGCCCTTAATCGAGGTCCCGGCGGCCTCATCGCGCGTGGCGACGGCCTGCCAGAGCGCGTCCAGCTCGTCTCGCTCGAAGCGCCCCTCGACCCGCGCCAAGGCCCTCGCTACCGCGCGCCGCTGTCCATTTAGGACTTCGGTCGCGGCGATTCGGGCGTCGGCGTTCATGGGTGTCTCTCTCCGTTCAAGGGCGGTACGCCGCCAGTCTAGTGCGATTTGGCGTTCGATGCGATGAGCTCCGCCACCGCGATGAGGTTGGCCGTCAGGTCGAAGTCACTTGGTGTAAATACTTTTTCAACACCAAGCTCTGCCAGCGGCGCCCGGTCGGCTTCTGGGATGATCCCGCCGACAAACACAGGCAAGTCGCCTAGGTCACGGGCCTTGAGCGCCTCCATCACCTGCGGCACGAGGGCCATGTGGCTGCCCGACAGGATCGACAGCCCTACCGCGTGGACGCCCTCCTCCTCGGCGGCCCGCGCGATCTGGTCTGGGGTCAGGCGGATGCCCTCGTAGACCACCTCGAAGCCGAGCTCCATCGCCCGGACGGCGACCTGCTCTGCGCCGTTCGAGTGCCCATCGAGGCCTGGTTTACCGACGAGGAGCTTGAGGCGCCTGCCGAGGGTCTCGCTTATCTCGGTGACCCGAGCGCGGGCTGCCCCCAAAGCCTCTTGGGTGGCCCCCGCCGCGGCCCCACCGGCGCTGACGCCCGTCGGAGCGCGCCACTCGCCGAAATAGTCGCGCATCACGCGGCCCCATTCGCCGGTCGTGACGCCGGCTTTCGCGGCCTGGATCGACGGCTCCATGAGGTTATCACCCGCTTTCAGGGCGTCGTTGATGTTCTGAATCGCGGCCGTCACCGCGTCGGCATTGCGCGCGATGCGCCAGCTCTCAAGGCGCTCGATCTGCGCCCTCTCGGCGCCCTCGTCGACCGTCATAAAGCCGCCGTCCTCGCCCGCCATCAGTGGCGACGCGACGGCCTCGGTGTAGCGATTCACGCCCACGACGACCTGCTCGCCGGCCTCGATGCGTTTGAGGCGGTCTGCGTTCGCGCCGACAAGTCGCTCTTTCATGGCGCCGCTCGTGACGGCCTCGACGACCCCGCCGCGCGCCTCAATCCACGCGAGCTCGTCGCGGACCTTGGCCTCCAGCTCGGCCTCCAGGGCGGCGATGGTGTGGCTGCCGTTAAAGAGATCGGGATACTCCAAGAGATCCGTCTCGTAGGCCATGACCTGCTGCAGGCGCAAAGACCATTGCTGGTCAAAGGGTCTTGGGAGCCCGAGGGCCTCGTTCCATGCCGGCAACTGCACAGCCCTGGCCCGCGCGTCGCGCGACAGCACCACCCCCAGCATCTCAAGGGCGATGCGGTAGACGTTGTTCTCAGGCTGCTGCTCGGTCAGCCCCAAGGAATTGACCTGCACGCCGTAACGAAAGAGCCGCAGCTTTGGATCGGTCACGCCGAAGCGGCCAGACAGCATCTCGTCCCACATGCGGCCCATGACACGCAGCTTGACCATCTCCTCGACGAAGCGGATGCCCGCGTTGACGAAGAAGGACACGCGGCCACAGACCGCGGGAAAGAGCGCCGCGTCGACGTCCTTGCGGCTGCGCGTCTCGTCCAGCACAAGGGCCGCGTTGGCCAGCGCATAGCTGACCTCAAGGACGGGCGTCGCGCCGGCCTCTTGCAGGTGGTAGCTGCAGATATTAATAGGGTTCCAGCTTGGAAGCTGGCGCGTGGTGAACGCGACAAGATCCGTTTGAAGTCGAAGGGATGCGGCCGGCGGCAGCATATAGGTCCCCCGCGACAGGAACTCCTTGATGATGTCGTTCTGGGTCGTCCCTGACAGTTCGGCGCGCGCGATCCCTCGGCCCTCGGCCGTCGCCGTGTACAACGACAGCAGCCAGATCGCCGTCGCGTTGATCGTCATCGACGTGTTCATGCGCTCAAGCGGGATCTCCGCCATCAGCGTGTCCATGTCGCCGAGGTGCGAGATGGGCACGCCGACCTTACCGACCTCGCCAAGGCTGAGCGGATGATCGCTGTCGTAGCCCGTCTGGGTGGGCAGATCGAAGGCGACCGAGAGGCCCGTCTGGCCGCGCGCCAGGTTGTCGCGGTAGAGGGCGTTCGAGGCTGCGGCTGACGAGTGACCGCTATAAGTGCGCATCACCCACGGGCGATCAGGGGTTCGGGTTGAACTGCTCATATCGACTCCGTGGGTGACTTTGACTTCAAAGGATTATTGGCGAAGACGCTGGCCGAAGCCGGCTCAGCCCTTAACCTGTGCCGCTCGGCTCTCTTCGAGGTTGTGGCAACCTCGGTCGATCGCGTTGACGGCGACGGCCATGTTTCCGGGCGGATGGCGATTTTCTGCCATCAGGTCGTGGGCCGGGCCGATCTCGTCGAACTCGAAGACCCGCGACAGGCCCGAGTGGACCTTCTTGTCCATGATGAGGTGGTTGGCCTCGTCTGCCTCGTACTTCGACGCGAAGTGGCTGCCTTGAATGCGTTTTTGGCGCATCCACACGTAGCGCGCGTCAAAGGTGATGTTGTAGCCGGTCGTCCCGGCGCAGAAGACGACCATGCCGCCGCGGCGCACGATGTAGCACGAGACCGGGAAGGTCTGCTCGCCGGGGTGCTCGAAGACGATGTCGACGTCAACCTTGCCGGTGATGTCCCAGATGGCCTTGCCGAACTTGCGTGTCTCGTTGACCCACGCGCCGTAAGCCTCGGCGTCCTCGGTGTCGGGCATGGGGCCCCAGCAGTTGAACTCTTTGCGGTTCAAATAAGCTTTCGCGCCGAGGTCCAGACAGTACTGGCCTTTTTCGGCGCTAGAGACGACCGCGATCGCGTTCGCACCAGCGGCCTTGCAGATCTGGATGGCCATCGTGCCGAGGCCGCCCGAGCCGCCCCACACGAGGACATTCATGGCGGGTTTCAGTGTGTTTGGCGTGTGGCCGTAGAGCATCCGCCACGCGGTGGCGTAGACGAGCATGTAGCAGCTAGCCTCAGCCCAGGTCAGGTGCTTGGGCTTCGGCAGAATCTGCTGGGCCTGGACCTTGCAATACTGGGCGAAGGAGCCGTTCGTCGTCTCGTAGCCCCAGATCTGCTGGCGGCGGCACATCATCGGGTTGCCGCCGTTGCAGTGGTGGCACTCGCCGCAGGTCTGGTTGCAGTGGATGATGACCTCGTCACCGACCTCGCAGCTCTTGACGCCTTTGCCCTTGGCCCAAATGATCCCGGCCGCGTCCGAGCCGGCGACGTGGGAGTCCTGCTTGTGCACGTCCATGGGCGACAGGGGCTTGCCGAGGGCTGCCCAGACGCCGTTGTAGTTGACGCCTGCGGCCATCACATAGACGAGCACCTCGTTCGGCCCGATGTCGGGCACTGGGACGACCTCGCGCTGGAAGGCGGTCGTCGGAGGGCCGTGGCGCTCACGTCGAATTGGCATGGCGATCATTGACTTCGGGATTACCCCAAGCGGGGGAATCTGGCCGAGTTCAAAGAAGTCCGGGGTCTCACTCATTGGGGGCCTCGCGCGTCATGGTGGGTGATCAGGTGGGGGTCACAGGCCCAAGGGCGCCTCGCGACCGAGCGCACGTTACCCTGCTACCTCAAAGGTGGAAACAGGTTTTCGTCGGCAATGACGCGACGCGTCATCGCGCAGCGCCTTGTTCGACAGCATTCATAGCCCGACAAGCGCCCGACAAGCGCCTGCGTCATCGGCCGCGTCGAAAAGTCCTTCGTCCGGGCTTCGGTGATCCTCAGACTCCGCGCAGATGTCTGATCTCGGGAGGCAAACTCACACCAAAGGCGAGTCGCGCGCCGAGCCGCATGGCGTCCCCGTCGCCCGTGGTCATCACCGCGTGGCTCGGGGGGCGAGATGAAGCGCTTGAGCCTGCCCACCGCGCGACTGCCTCGACGAGCGCATCCGCGGGGTCGAGGAGGCGGGTCTCGGGCAATGCCGCGGCAAAGAGAGGCGCCAGCGCGGGGTAGTGGGTACACGCTAGCAGCAAGGCGTCCGGGGCCCAGCCGTCGTCAGTCAGCGCAGCGACCACATCCGCGACGTCGCTTGTGACCTCGGGTCCCGTCAGCCTTCCTTCCTCAACATGGGCCGACAGGGGCTGCGCGACGGCCGCCCGGACATCGAACCCAAGCGCCGTGAGGCGTTCGGCGTGGATGGCCGCGTCGATAGTGCGTTGACCACCGATGATCGCGACGCGTTTGTGGCCACTCGCAAGGGCGGCCTGGATACCAGGCTCGATGACCCCAAAGGTCGGCACCGCGAGTACATGTTGGCCGGCGCCGAGGACCGGCTGGCCATAGTCTGACGGAACGTCAAGGATCGTGCTCGCCGCATTGCAGGCCACGACGACGGCATCGAAACCGCCTGTCGGTCCGAGGTCTCGTCCCGCGCCGGCAGCGGCGACGACCGCTACGAGACGCGCCGCGAGGTCGGCGCTGGCGACTTTGCCATAGGGCGTGAAGCCCCCGTCTGACACGTAGGTCGTCGACCATGACGGCCTCAGTCGGCGGAGGCGGTCCCAGGCGTCGATGCCGCCGATCCCCCAGTCGAGCACGAGTATATGCACGTCAACTTACCTTGATTAGGGCCAGGTCTGTGGCGCGATTCGGCCCTCGGGCATCGGTCCCGAGTCAAAGGCCAGGACCCGCGCGTGCCAGCCGATGTTGAGTTTTTCGACCTTGCGGCCCGGAAAGCGGCTCTCGAAGTACCAGACGTACTCGTGCTCGGCGCGGATCGGGTTGTACTGCAACATAGTCTGCCAGCGAGGGTCCGCCGTAAGGCGTGCCAGCGCGGCCCGATAAGGCGCGTTTTTGGCGCGCTGCAGCACGGCCCGCCCCGAGTCGATGACGAATTTTGCCAGCTCGCGGTTTTTGACAGGGGCTGTGACCATATCGATGACGATGAGCCGGCCCCCTGGGCGGAGCACGCGCTGGATCTCCATCATCAGCGGGTCCCAGTCGAGGTAGCGCCACGACAGCAGACTTGTCACAATGTCAAAGCTCTTGTCGGCGAAGGGCAGGCGCGGACCAGCGATGGTCTCGAACTCGAGGTTTGGCGCGCTGTTTCGGATCTTAGCCTCGGCGATCATCCCGGCCGAGGCGTCGACCCCGCGCCCGGTGTGAAGGCGCGGGCCAAGGGCCGCGAGCAGGCTCCCCGTGCCACAGCCGATGTCCAATACGTCCACTGATTCCGCGGGCCAGCGGGCCATCAGCCAGCGCCACTCGTCGGCCCGGACACGGATATCGGTAAAGACATCGGCGTATAGGGGCGCCACGCCGTCATAGCTGGCCTCGTCCCCAACCTTTTGCGGTTCAAATGACTTCATTGGCTCGGGTCGGATGAGGCCCGTGTACTTGCCGATGGAGCCCACGACGCCGTCGCTCTTTTTGCCGCGACAACCCATGAGGTAGAGGGGTCCCTCCTCGGCCCCGGGCTTCGCGATGAGCTCGCGCAGGGGGTGGGACCAGATGAAGCGGTCCGGGCTGGCCGAGAAGGTGGTGTACCAATGATATCCCCACGCCCTGATACCGAAGGTGCGCGCGAAAAAGGGCGCAAACCAGCGAGCCGTGCGGCAAGCGTGAAAGAAGGCCTCGCCGTCGGGGGCGAAGGGGATCTTCAGCTCGCGCCACTCATGGGGGCTGAATTGCTCGGGCATCGACGTGGTACGGAACATCGGGCCGTACATCCCGGCGTGGCCGAGGAAGTGGAACTCACGGATAAGACGACCCTCTTCGGCGATGCCCATGAAGGCTCGCACGAGGTCGCCTTTGCTCTCCACGCGGACAAGGCGGACGTCAGCGTGGCCCTTCTGGCGGGCCTCGTGGGCCATGGTCCGCGCGGCCCGCGTCAGCGCGCGGCCCCCGGTTCGATAGCGGGTCGTCCACGTGATGAGGATGACGGCGGGCGCTGGAGACGAGTCGGTCATGGGTAACCCGCAATAGGCCAGGGTTCGAGCGCGACGACGTCCGCATCGTCGCGGGGGATCCAAGCGCCACAGTCGTCCTTGACGATAAAGGTCCGGCGACCGCCGATGTCGTAGACCCGCATATGCGCGATGCGCGGCGTGTAGCGGTGGATCGTCAGGGCCTCGTCGTGGGCCGTCATCGCGTGAATGACCCCCGGCGCGACCTCGAGGATTGCCGGTGCATGAACCACGCGGGTTGTCGTCGGGATAAGGCCCTCGCGCGAAAAGACGTAGGTCGTCTCGCTCAGGCTGCCACGAATGAGGGACACCGAGCCGCCTGCCTGGCCGTGATCGTGTGGTGCGCACGTCGCGCCCGCGCGCCACGTCATGGCCAAGACCTCCTCGGTGTCCGAGACGGTGAGGAGCGTGCGGCCATAGGGCTCGTCTGGGGCAGGGGGAGTCAGCATAAGGGCCATGGTGGGTGCGAATGAACGGGGGAAACGGTCGTGGCGCGCCCGGCATTCCAGCCGGCGCGGCTCAGGCGGTAGCCCGAGAGAGGCGCCTATAACCCTTCAAAGCATATCCCGATATCCAGAGGTGGCGCGCGTTAAGTTTAAGCGCCTCGGGAATTCGCCTCGGGCGTCGTGGTGGTTGGCCCCGGAAAAACCATTTGTGGTTTTTTGTGTAGATGATCCGTCCTAGCCGACGACGCTCATGTCCGTTTCGAACGCGTCTTGGCAAATAGGTCATCGGCCACCGTCGCGGTTGTCCCTCGGCGCGGGGCAGGGAGCGCTCGTCCCGCCCAGCGAGGCAAGGCGATCACACGAGTGGCAGGCGTGATGCGGGAGATCGTCGCGACCGTCTCCTCGCGGCAGGTGAAGAGGATGACCTGGACGCCGCCCTCGTCGGCCACTCGGCTGAGGAGACGCGCGGCGCCATCTGCGCGCTCGGCGTCGAAGTGCGCGAGGATGTCGTCGGCGATGATCGGAAGCGCTTTGCCATCGCGGCCTTGGTCGAGGGCGAGCGCCAAGCGAAGGCACAGGTAAACGAGGCCGGTCGTCCCCGTGCTGAGCGAGTCGGCGCTGTGGCGGCGCCCATCGCGGGCCACCACGACGAAGGTCATGGCGCCATCGTCCTCAGTGTCCAGCGCGGTGTAGGCGCCGTCGGTCGCCTCGGCGAGCCACGATGACGCCTGTTTGATGACCGCCGGCTGGCGGGTGCGGCGGAAACGCTCGAAGGTGTCGGCGAGGAGGCGCCGCGCGATGCGATTGCGCCAGTAGCGCTCATTGGCGTCGCTAAGCTCGGCCTCAAGGGTCTCGACCTCGGCCGCCCTCTCGACGACCGCGAGGCTGGTCTCGAGGGACTTGAGTTTGACTCGTATTTCGGCCAGTTGGCGCTCCTGTTCGAGCCGGTCCCGGTCGAGCTCGGTGATGGCCCCCGCGAGCTCGCCTTGGCGCTCGGCCCACGCCTCGCGGTCCGGGATCTCGGCCATCGCGGCCTCCATCCGGGCCTGCCAATCCACGCCTAGGCTGCCGCGCAGCTCGGCTTCGAGGACCGCGATCTCGCGGTTGGCCTCGGCCTCGACCTCCCTCGCGCCGAGGCGGGCCTCCCACGCCGCCTCATCCGCGCAGCTGGCCTCGGCGAAGGCGACAGCGAGCTCCTCGCGGGTCGTGCCCTCGGCCTGTCGCAGCGCCTTCACGATGCCCACGTGAGCGCGCTGCTGCTCCTCGCGCTCGGCTAGGCGCGTCATGGCCTCGGTGGCGGCGTTGAGGCGCCCTTGCCACGCCGTGACCAGGGCTTCGGCGTCGGCTGGCGCGCGAAGCTCGCAGGGGACCTCGAGTCGTGCCGCGAGGCTCTCGACGCGGTCCATAAATGATCGCAGTTCATCGCGAATGATCGTGGTTTGGGTCGTCATGCCCGCAGACTCGCGCTGAGCTTGCTGAGCGGCCCCTAGCTGCTCAACCCACCCCTCGATCTCGCGTGGACCGATGGTTTCTGGCGCGACGATCGACGCCGCGAAGGCCTCAAATGCGGCCTCGGCTGCTTTGGATTTCGCCATCTTGGCCTGCGCCTGCGTCAGCCTCTCTTTGGCATCCTCAAGACGGACCTCGAGCTCTTCGCCTCGCTTTTTGAGATTGTCGCGTGCCGCGCGCCGCGCCAGCTCCGCCTCGACCGCCTCGCGGAGGGTCTCGATAGCCCCCCGCAGCGACGTCTCGGTCCCCAGATCGAGCAGCGGCGTCAATGCATGAAGTTGGTTCTCAAATGGTTTGAGTTGCGCATGGTAGGATGTCGCCGCTCGCTCGGCGTCAACGAGGCTCTGTTGATGTGAAGCCCACGCGCTCAGCGCCTTCATCTCGGCCACGAGACCCGTCGTAGGCTCGCGACCTGTGAGCCCGTGGGCATTGGCCCACGCACGCCAACCAGCCTGCAAGCTTACGTCGACGGGCGGCGCGCCCTCAGCGCGCTTGAGGGCGGCCTCAGCCTGAGTCACGGTCTTCTTGGCGCTGGTGTGGCGTGCGCTCGCGGCGTTGGCGCTCTCGCGTTTGGCCCCGGCCGCCGCCCGCAGCCGGGAGAGCTGCGATAGGACCGCGTCCAGCCGAAAGGGCCCCGGGCCGTCAGGTACGGCGCTCGCAAACTCCGCCCTTAGCTGGGCCCACTGCGCCTCCGCGGTCTCCGTCTCGGCCGTCAAACGGCCGAGGTTCACGCCGGCCTCGCGATAGGCTGCGGCCGCCGCGAAGTAGGCCTCGGCTAGGTTGAGGTCGGCGTCACTCGGGATGCCGCACTCGACCAAGGCCGCTTCGGCTAGCGCATCCGCGGAGGCTTTGGCCTCTCTCGCGGCCTTCAGCTCGCTCTCTATCGCCCCAAGGCTAGCGCGACGGGCCGCGATCCCCTTCGAATCGGCGAGGGCGTCGTCTGCCTTCGCGATAGCGACCTCCACGTCCGAGCGGCTGGCCTTATGGTCGAGGGCCGCGGCGCGAAGAGCGCGGTGAACCTCTCGGTCAGCCCCGTCCGTGGTCGGGTCGCCGCCGCGGGTGCCTGTCCTCTCGCGTCGGTTTACGATGAACACCGCAAAGGCGCCGACTACGGCCACCGCGCCAATGATGTAGGCCGCCATCACGAGCGCGATGATCGCTATGGCTAAGAGGACCGCGAGGCTCAGCCAGCTCTTCGGTGCTGCCCGACGTCGCCGCCCCGACCCCAGGGTAAGTGCTTGATGGTAGACGTCAATGGCGCTCCGTGCCCGGACTAAGTTGTCCCTCACGGCCGCGGCATCGGCGACCGACACGACCTCCGATGAGGCGGTCCCGGCGGTTTGACTCGCGACCGCCTCACGCCGCTCCAAGCTCGCGTCCAGCCGTCGAGCCGCGCTATCGGCCGCCTCGAAGGCCCGCCGCACCCGATGCCGGGCGGGCGCCGAGTCGTCAATAGAGGCGAGGGCGGCCTGACTGCTCTCGAGCCTAAGCGCCTTCGCCGCGTCTTGTTGCGCTCGTTGGAGCTCGGCTTGTCGCCGGCCGTTCAGCTCAATGCGCGCCACCAACTCGCGGGCTCTCTCGCCGGAGGCCTCGAGACGCGCGAGGACCGGCTCTGGGGCGGCTTGTGGGTTAGTGTCCCTTGCGACGGCCTCGAGCGCGGCTTCGGCCTCAGCGAGGTCGCGTAGGGCCTCAACGTGGGCCGTCTGTGCCGCATCGAGGGCGGCATCTCGGCTCGCGGCCGCGACCGTCCAATCGTCGCGCCAGGCCCCCAGCGCCTCCAGCGCGTCCGGCGCAAGCACCGGTGTCTTTACCGCGGAGGTGGCCGGGGTCGCGCACCCTAGCGCGGCCAGCTTGGCCTCGGCGTCGGCGCTCCGCGTCGCCAACTCAAGGTGCGTCGCCGTGTCCGCCAAGTATGCCCGCGCGGCGCCGAGGTGCTGCTCAAGGGCGCGCGGCTCGGTGTCGGACAATGCGCTGATGTTCCTCTCTTTTTCGTCCTGAAGACGGGCGTGCGTCGCCTCGGCCCCCAGCAGCTGAGGGCCGGCCTCCGCCAGAAGGGTCGCCGTCACCGTCGCGTGGGTCCGCGCCTCGGCGACGCTCGCCGGGCCGCACGGCAGCCCTGCCAGCGCCGCGTCGTCGATGTGGCCCGGGATCAGGCGCCGAGCCCTCTCCCAGCCGTCTCTAAGCGCGGTGGCTTCACGCGTTAGCGCCTCCAGCCTCGTCACGCTCTCCCGCGTGCGGGTCGTCTCGGCGGTAATGGCCCGGACCGCCCCGCCTTCGGTCAAGATCGCCTCGTCGACCACGATGGCCGCGACCCGGGCTTCTGCCTCGACCAAGGCCCCCTCGGCCGTCACGCGCTCGACGCGGGCGCGCTTGTAGGCCCCGAGGGCCGACGCGGCGCGCATCTCGGCCGCGGGCGTCGTCTCCAGCCCGGCCGGGTCGTCGGCTATGCGCAGGTAGAGGACCTCGCGTTTGGCATAGTGTGGCCACGCCTCGAATATTTGGTGGGCCTTGCGCCCCTCACTTCGTTTGACGTCAAGGGTCCGGCCGAGCTCGCGGAGGAGCTCAGTCAGCGCGTCGGCCTCGCCCAGCAGCGGCGCGTAGGCCTCGGCGTCGCGCTGGGCCTCCGACAGACGCTCCTTCGCGTCTTTCAGTTTGTTCGCGCTCTCGCGGATCTCGCACCCCCCACGCGGCCGCCACAAGAGCTGCGCCTCTTTATCAAGCGTCGTGATGAGCTCGCCCGGATGCTGGCCCCCTCCGACGATAGCCCCGACCGCCAGGAGGGCCTGTAGGCGCTCGCCCTTGAGTGAGGCGATCTGTTGTAGTTCAAATGAATCGAAGGAGAAGATAGCGTCAAACATCGCGAGGTCTGTGCCGCCGAGGGCGGCTCTTAGGGCCGTGTCCCCGTCGATCTTGCGCGTCGCGCTGCGCGTCTCGATCTTCGTCCCGACCCGATGGACCGCGAGCTCCTCGCCCCCACTGCCGGATGTTCCAAGGACCAGCGACGCGTTCAGATCGCCCGATTGGCCCTGCCAGCGGGCCTTGTCCCCGCGCTGGGCCCCAAAGAGCACCCAGCGTATAGCCTGACGTAATGTCGACTTACCCGCCTCATTCGGCCCATGGACCACCACGAGCCCTGGGGCCAGCTCATCAATCGTTTTGTTCTCAAAGTGTCCGTATGACCCAATATGCAAGGACCGGATAAACATCAGTCGGCCTCCGGCGTGAGGCGGTCGATGACGTCCAGCGCCGCCGCGTCGATTAGGCCCTTCATGAGAGCCTCAGTCGGGGAAGCCCCGAGGACCCGGAGCTCATTTTTGAGGTCCGCCGGCAGCGCGGCTGTCCAGTCCACGGCGGTCGCGAGCACCTCCGCGCGCAGATCTGAGCCCGCCGCGATAGAGGGTAGGTCCAACGGAGGCAGGCAGGCGCTCTTCAGCTCAAGCCAAAACATCCGCGCGTCGCCGTGGTCATCAAGGGACTGGCGCAGCCCTTCCCGGCCGGCCGCCTCACCAAGGGCCCGGTAGAGGTCCGTGCGCCCCCCGATAGTCGCGCGGATCAGCACATCATGGTCCGGGTTGGCTTCACGCAGGGCCCGCGCTGCGGCGCCCAAGCGGTCGCCGACCTCACTGAGGTCACTGATCCCATCAACAGACTCATGGAGCTCAAAGAAGCGCGCTGAATCGGTGGCGAAGAAGTCACAGCTTCGCACCTTACCCTCGACCACCTCGACAACAGTCGCGCCCTTTGGGCCCTGCTCGCCGGGCGCGAAGCTGCGGCCTTGGGTGTTACCGGGGTAGACGACCCACGGGTCTCTGCTAAGGATGGCCCCGGTGTGCACATGGCCCAGGGCCCAGTAGGCCATCCCACGTGAGTACAGGTCATCGAGACTGCAAGGGCTGTAGGGGGCGTGTCCCGCCTGGTCGCCGACGTTGCAGTGCAGGACGGCGACGTTGACGCCTCCAGAGACCACGGGAAAGCGCAGCGCGAGGTTGTCGGTCGTGTGGCGCTTGGCGTAGCTCATCCCATGGATGGTCGCGATGGTGGCGCCGTTTTGCTCGACCGGGACGGCCTCAGGCGCCTTGGTCGAGAACACATGCACACCGGGCGGCCACGCCTTGATGGCGGTCCACCGCCCTCCCTCGGGATCGTGGTTCCCATGGACCACAAAGCTCTTGATCCCGGCCTCGGACAGACGCCCAAGGGCGTGACGAAATCGCAGCTGAGCCCGGACGCCGCGCTCCTCGCCGTCGTAGAGGTCGCCCGCGAAGACCACGAAGGCGGCCTCAACCGCCAGCGCCTTCCCCACGATCCGGTCCAGCGCGTCGAGGGAAGCGTCGCGAAGACGGCCAGCCAAGGCGCCACGGCCCCTGCCGAGCCCGATGAAGGGGGTGTCGAGGTGCAGATCAGCTGCGTGAATAAAGCGAAAAGTCGTCATCGTGCGCGCCTCGCGTGAGCGGTCGTCGTGGCCAGCGAGAAAGTAGCACCAAAACCTATCTCGGGCCAGCCTACCCAGCACGAGAGCCCACCGTTTAGAGATAAGGGGCGGCTTGCTATGATTCGGGGCGTTATTTACTATGGACCGGGGTTCGGCACACGCCAAACGCACATCGTGATTCCGGCCTTCGAATGGTTCCGATCCTTGCCCACACGGGCCCAATCCGCCAACTTATCTTTTTTGAACATTTCGCGTCCCTCGGCGGCTCGAATCACGGAGGCTCTCATGCGCAAGTTATCTGACACAATGTTCATTATCGTTGTGGCGGCGCTATCTGCCGGTTGTGGTTCCGATGATACCGGGACCAGCGGCGACGCCCAGGCGGACACTGCAGGTCTCGATGATGTCATCTCGGTCGGGGACACGGCGGTCCTCTTCGACACGACCGCTGACATCACCGACGATGCTGATTCGTCCACGGCGTCCGACGCGTTCGGCCCCGAGGTCATCCAACCCGGCGAGTTCGGCGCCCCCTGTATCGAGAATCTCGATTGTTTCTCGGGCTATTGCGTGACCTCTGACGAAGGACCCGTCTGCACCCGGACCTGCACTGAGGACTGCCCAGGTGGTTGGAGTTGCGTCGGAATCACAGGCCAGATTGACGTCGCCTTCCTCTGTCTGCCTCGCCAGAATCGCCTCTGCCAGGCCTGTGCCCTCGATGGGCAGTGCCACTCCGGTTACTGCATCGCGCTCTCAGAAGGCAACCGCTGCACGGTCCCCTGCGATGACGAGGACGCATGCGAACCGGGCTATCGCTGCGAAGAGCGCGAGAGCGAGCTCAACCCCGGCGACAGCTCAAAACAGTGCGTGCCTGAAAACGACGCCTGCGACTGTGTGCCGGGCAAGGAGGGCTTCGTCGAGGCGTGCCAAAACTCCAATGAGTTTGGGACCTGCACGGGGCTGCGGACCTGCCAGGGGCTCACCGGGTGGGGACTCTGTGACGCGGCCACCGCCAGCGCTGAGGTCTGCGACGGAGATGATAACAACTGCAACCGTCTTATCGACGAGAATCTCACGGGAGAGACCTGCCCTATCACCAACGAATTCGGCACCTGCACGGGGCTCCGGGTCTGCGAGGCGACCGACGGCCAGACCTGCGTCGGTCGCACCCCCGCCGCCGAGACCTGCAACTACCTCGACGACAACTGCGACGGCCAGACAGACGACGGTTTCCGCGTGAACGAGCGCTATGTGGCCGTCACGACCTGCGGAAACTGCTTCACGAACTGCGCGACCATCTTTGACCGACCGAACGCGTTCGGGACCTGTGATAGCAAGCCGGCGGTCCCCACATGCCGCATGGATTGCGACAATAGATATTTTGATCTCAATGTAGTCCCGGGGGACGGCTGCGAGTTCCTCTTGGACCCTGACGCGATCTACGTGGGCACAGACTCTCCCGGCGCTGGCGGCGGCGCCTGTGGCCTCGGCCCGGTCGGCACGGGCAGCGGCAACTTCCCCTGCGCCACCATCGCGCAGGGTTTCGCCCGTGCGACGGCGACCGGCCGCTCTAAGCTCATCGTCGCCGACGGCCTCTACGCGGCACAGGTGACCATCACGAACGGGGTCTCGCTGCTCGGGGGCTACCGCGCAGACACCTGGGAGAGACACCTGTCCTCGACCGCCACGATTATCCGTGGGCCGGAGGGCGACGGCGACCGCAAGGCCATCATCGCCACTGGCATCAACCAGGCGACACATGTCGAGGGCTTCGTCGTCAACGCCGCCAACGCGACGACCCGCGGCGCCAATAGCTACGGGATCTACATCCAGAACAGCACGAGCGCGCTGACGCTCTCGTCGAACCTCATCTTCGCGGGCCTCGGCGGGCTGGGGTCGGCTGGTCAGGCGGGCACCTCCGGCGATAACGGTCAGGGAGGCTCCAGCGGCGCCTCGACGAAACACCTCAGCTCTTGCTCCTCAAATCCCAACAATTCTGGGGGTTCCGCGGGCGCAAAGACCTGCACGAACCCCACCGGTAGCGGCTCCACCGACGTTGGTGGCGGCAAGGGGGGCAACTCCGTGTGCCCAGCTATCAACGTTCAGGAGGGCGGCGGCGCGGCCGGAAAGAACAGTGGGGGTGCTGGGGGCGCGGGCGGTTGGGGGCATAATAGCAGCGCGAACGGGTGTAACCCTTCGTCTGGCGTGCCCGAGGTCGGCGAGCTTGGCCGCGACGCCATCGTCGGGGCCGCCCAAGATGGCGCGCGTGGTGATGGTTGCAACGCATCCCTTGGCGTCATCGCCGGTGGCGAATGGCGGGGTACGGCAGGCGCCTTCGCGAGCCACGGCGCACATGGCGCAGGCGGCGGCGGTGGTGGGGCCGGCTCCGGCGGCATAATCAGCACGTCCAGCTACGACATCTCGGGTTCAGGCGGCGGCGGCGGATCTGGCGGCTGTGCAGGCGCGCGCGGCGCTGGTGGTAGCCCCGGTGGCGCCTCTATCGGTATCTTCGTCTATTGGGCCAGCGCGAGCCGGCCTTCAAGCGCCGCGGGGGTCCCGGTCATCACCGGCAACGCCATCGTGCGTAACCAAGGCGGCCCCGGCGGCAGCGGCGGCAACGGCGGCGCTGGCGGCGACCCGGGTGCAGGTGGCAACGGCGGTGCCCTCAATACGAGCGGTCTCGTGAGCCCGGTCTTCTGCGTCTTCGGCGGCGCCAAGGGCGGCTTCGGTTCACGCGGCGGGCACGGCGGTGGCGGCGGTGGCGGGTGTGGTGGGGTCAGCTTTGACATCCTCGCCTGGGGCATCAACGGCCAGCCCCATCGTTTCGGCGAGAACAGTTTTCCGAACGGTAACTTAGACACCGGCGGCGACGGCGGCAACGGCGGCAACTCGTCGAATACACAGCGCGGCGGGACCAGCGGCACGACCGGGGCGTCAACCAGCCTGCGCGCCGTCGATTGATCGGGACAAGGCCACACATCACTCGCTATGCGGGCTAGCATTTGGCGTCGTTGCGTATCGACCACCGGTCAATATTGACAAGAGACGCCCAGGGGACTAACTCGACGGGATGCCCAAGTACCTCTTGTTAGCCATGGTTTTCACGCTGCCGCTCGCCGCGTGCGGGGCCCCGGACCCAGGCGGGCCGGTCGCTTCCGTGATTCCGGCGGACGCCAGCGAGATCCTCTACGTACCGAACCTCGACGCGCTGCGCGTCGGGGCCAGCGAGTTCACGGCGGGCCTCGATGGCGCGGCGGGTCTCGTGGACCTCATCGCCGAGCGCTACGGCCTCGACTTTCGGTCGGCCGAGGCCCTCGACGCCTCAGGGTTCGACGCGCGCGGCGGCCTCGCGGTCTACCGGCTAAAGGGTGGCACGGCCTTCGCGGTAAGCGTCCACCGCCCCGACGCCTTCATGGACCACATGGGCCTCGTGCTCTTGCGCGCCCTCGGCGGCCGCCCTGTCGCAGGCCCCGAAGGCTCGCCACGGCTCTACACGCTACCTAACGAGGCCTCGCCCCGCCTCGCGGTCGGAATGACCCCCTCTCGCGTTGGCCTCGTCTTTCTCGCCGATGCGCCGGCTCCGGTCCCGCCCGACGCCCCACCCTCGGCCGACATCGCAGCGAAACCAACGCCCGCGGCCGTCAGCGACCCAGCGGCGACCTGGCGTGCCCTCGCCGCGCTACCGCCCGCGTCGCAATACACGGCCCGACCGGCCGGCGCCAAGGCCGTCACGGCTGAGCTAGTCGCCGGGGTCCTACCGGCCCTCGTCACCGAAGCCGCAGGGTCCATCGCGACCGCCGCGCTTGAGAGCCTCGGCCCCTGGCATGGCGGCCTCGATGTGACGGCCGACCGCGTCGGGCTCGCGATTCAGACGCCGGTCCCGGCCGACACGGCGCTGCCGCTGGCCTGGGTCAAGGCTACCAAGGGCGCGACGCCGCTGGCGACGACGCTGCCGCTCAATACGCCGTTCTTTATGCGCCTCGCCTTTAACAGCGAGAGGGTCCGGCGCCTCCCCGGCTTTGTCCGCGACAGCTTCATCCCCGAGCGCCTCCCCGGCCTCGAAGGGGCCCCGATGCCAAATGTCGGGGACCTCATCGAGACCCTCGGCGACGAGGTCGGCATCGCCATCTTCGGCCTCGAGAGCGGCGTCCCACTCAGCGCCTTTATGAACGTGAATCAGCTCCGCGCCCGCTGGTCGCGCCTCGTGCGCTTCGCGTTTCTCGCCAGCATCCACGACCGCGATAAGCTCGTTGGTCGCTTTGAGCTCATCGCAGCGCAGTTCACGACGGCCGCCGAGTGGACCGTGGTCGAGCTGCCAGCCCCGGAAGGCGCAAAGACTTTTCGCGGATGGACCTTCGTCCGCGGCCAAGAGAGCTACGCCGCGATTATCGAGGCCGACGTCTTCACCTATGTCTCAGGCGCGACCGAGGTCGATAACCTGATGGCGGTGCGGACCGGCAAGATGCTCTCATTGGCGGCCTCAACGGACGCTGACGGCCCCAATATCCAGGCCGAAGTGACACGCGGCGCGCTGGGTCTGACCGATACAATACCAACAATTGGTATTCATATCGGTTTTCTGCGCGTCACCCGAGAGCTCGTCGAGCGCGGGGCCCCGCCCTACTTCATCAAAGTCTTGAACAGTATTCATTCCTTCGCGGTGGGCGTCGCTGTGCGCCCGGACGCGATCGAGCTGGGTCTCGAGGTGAGGCTATGATCGAACTGAAAGCCATCGTGAAGACCTATCGCGCCCAAGACGGCGGCACAGAGACCCCGGTCTTGCGCGGCGTCACCCTGTCGGTCGCGCGCGGCGAGATGGTCGCGCTGACGGGCACCTCTGGTAGCGGTAAATCCACGCTCTTAAACGTCATTGGCGGTCTCGACCGCGACTTCTCGGGCGCGCTCCGCGTCGACGGGCAAGACCTTCGCGCCCTCAGCGACAACGCCCTGTCGGCCTTTCGCAACCGCACGGTGGGTTTTATCTTCCAGCAATTTCATTTGCTTCCCCATCTCCCGGTGCTCGCGAACGTCGCGCTACCCCGCTGGTTCGACCGGCGCCACGATCGCCAGTCCTTCGAGGCGGACGCTCTCGCGGCCCTCGACGCGGTGGGTCTCAAGCACAAGGCAGCCTCTCGCCCGAATCACCTGTCGGGGGGCGAGAAGCAGCGCATCGCCATCGCGCGGGCCCTCTTTAATAATCCCAGCGTGCTCCTCTGTGACGAGCCGACCGGCGCCCTCGACAGCGAGAACACGACGCGGGTCTTCGATTTGATCGAAAAACTCAATAAGGCCAGAGGTCTCACCGTGATCGTCGTGACCCACGAGCCCGACATCGCGGCCCGCTGCCCACGTCAGGTGCACCTGCGTGACGGGGTCATCGTCGAGGACACGGGTGGCTCGCCGGCGCCAGTCGCGGCGGTTACGGCAGTCGCGGAGGTCTCTCATGCGGTTTAGGCACGTGTTTGCGGCGGTCTTTCAGAATATCCGGCGCAACCAGCGCTCGTTTATGCTGTCCAGCGTCGGCCTCGTCGTCGGGGTCGCGACCCTGACCTTCTTCGTCCATCTGGGCCTCGGGATCCAAGACGGTGTGTTGAACCGCATCTATCCCGTCAACCAGATCGAGTTTGAGCCGCAGACGATTGGCGTCCTCGGCATGCGCCAGGAGGTCATCTCGGCGGACCGCCTTGATGCCAATCTCGTCCATGATTTTGAGGCTTTGCCGGACGTCGTCGCGGTCTTCCCGAAGCAGCGCTCGAAGTTTCAGGCGCGTCTGTGGGGGGGCCAGGCCCTCTTTGGCTACTCCGCGCGGATGGAGGCCTTCTTCGATGGGCTTGAGCCCGAGCTGGTCTCGAACGAGGTCAAGCAGCGCGAGATAGGCGACACCCCGCGCCAGACCTCGCCGCGGGCGCGGACGGCGTGCAAGGTCGACGCCGAGTGCCGCCTCGGTTTCCGCTGCGGGGGCGAAGGGCGCTGCGAGGCCTCGACCTGGTGGGACCGCTTCGCCGACCACGGCATGGCCCTTGTATGCAGCTCGGATGCCAACTGCCCCAGTGGCCTACTGTGTCAGGCCGGCCTCTGCGGCGTAGCCTGTGGGGCGGGATGCGGGCCGGATCAACGCTGCGTCGGCGCCGTCGAGACTCCAGAGGCGCCTTTTGAGGGCGTCTGCCGGGTTACCTGTCAAAATGACGGACAATGCCCATCGGCGCATATCTGCCAGATCGCGGCCGATGGCGGCACCTGCCAGCGCCTGACCTGCACCATTGAGAGGGCCGAGGACCAGCTCCTCGATAACTCGGCCAAGCTCGCGGGTCTCGTCACGAACCGCTGCGCCAACGGGGCCGAACCGGGCACCCCTGGCTGCGTTCAACACGCCTGCCCCGCGGACACTTACTGCGCGCCGAAGGCCCTCACGACCGCCGAGGGCTATTGCGAGCAGCCCATCCCGGTGCTGCTGTCCCCGGTCTTGATGGAGATCTTTAACTCGTCGGCCGCGGTCTCGCTGGGCATGCAGAAGATCGACGGACTCCAGGCGATGCTCGGCGTCCAGTTCATGATGCATTTTGGCAATTCCTATTTTGCGGCAGATTTGCCTCAAGACCAGCAGCTCGTGAAGAGGACAGAGATCGTCGGCTTCTCGGAAAAGGCCCTCGAGCTCGGCGTGACGATGCCCCTCGCCTACGTGCGCGCCCTCAACGCGCGTTTCAAGGGGCCGTCGGCGTCGGCCGCCTACGACACCCTCATCATCCAGACGGTGGGCAACGAGGACGTCTCATCGCTGATTCGCAAGGCCGAGTCTTGGGGCCTGGGCCTCTCACGCAAAAGCGAAGACGCACGCAAGGCCGCGGACTTGCTGTTTATTTTGACGATCGTCTTTAGCTTCATCAGCCTCGTCATCCTCTTTGTGGCCGGCGTCAATATCGCCCACACCTTCCTGACCCTCGTCACCGAGCGCCGCCACGAGATCGGCATCATGCGCGCCATTGGTGCCTCACGCGGCGACATCCGGCGCCTCTTTCTGTCCGAGGCCCTGATGCTCGGGCTCTTTGGCGGCCTGCTCGGCAACATCTTGTCCTGGGCGGCGACTCGCGGCGTGAACGCCCTCGCCCAGACCTACCTGAAGGACATCCCGTTTAAGCCGGATGACTTCTTCGTCTACGATGCGCGGGTCGTCTTCGGCGGGATCGCCTTCGCCTGCGTCTTCTGCCTCGTCGGCGCCCTCCTTCCGGCACGCAAGGCCGCGCGCCTCGATCCGGCGGTGGTCCTGTCTTCGTGACCTTCCTGCACGTGCCGCGTGGACACTGTCAGCCTTGACGGTCCGCGCGGCGGGCGCTATCAGCGACGCGGAGGTAGCACATGGTCCACATCCCGAATGACTTACCGGCAGGCGACGCAGGTGCAATCCCGACCGACGTCGCGTATCAGGCCACCCACCGGCACCATGGCGAGCTTGAGCACGCCTACGGTGAGGGCGTGCACATCCTCGCCGATCCCTACCATCTGTCTCTGCTCGCGCGACTTTCGGCGAACGCGACGGTACAGCCGCAGATCAATCACCTCGTGACGACCCTTTATCGGGACCTCATCACGGCCGTCATCGCGCGTGAGCTGCCGATCGTCGATGCGGCCATCCCGACGCGCATGATCGAGCACACCCCCTATGGCGTCTATCGCGGCCAGATCGTGGACCCAACGGCCCAGGTCGTCTGCGTGGACCTCGCCCGCGCGGGGATGCTGCCGGCCTCGGTCTGTTTCGATGCCTTGAACCATGTCCTTGATCCCATTGGGGTTCGCCAAGATCACCTCGTGATGAACCGCGTCACCGACGAATCCGGCCAGGTCGTCGGCGCGCGGATCTTTGGCGAGAAGGCAGGCGGCGACGCGGCGGGGCGCTTCTTGCTCTTCCCCGACCCGATGGGCGCCACGGGCAGCTCGCTTTTGCGCGCGGTCAACTACTACCAGGGCGTGTCCTCGGCGCCGCCGCGTCGCGTCATCACGCTGAACCTCATCGTGACCCCCGAGTTCATCCGCAACGTCCGCGCGGTGCACCCCGACATCGTGATCTACGCCTTTCGCCTCGACCGCGGCCTCTCGGACCCGCGCGCCCTCGCCGCGATGCCGGGGACCCACCCCGAGCTCGAGTGCGGGCTCAATGACCATCAGTACATCGTGCCCGGGGCAGGCGGCCTCGGCGAGGTCATCAACAACGTCTTCGTCTAATCTCCGCCTGTCGCCTTGGGCAGCCTGATCTTCCGGAACCTTCTTGGAGCCTCTCATGCATCGCAGTGAACTCGACACCCTCATCGACGCCGAAACCCTCGCCGCCCGCATCCGCGCGCTGGGCGCCGAGATTAGCGCCGACTACGAAGGCTCGGACCTCGTCGTCGTTGGTATCCTTAAAGGGTCCTTCATCTTCCTCGCCGACCTCGTGCGCTGCATGACGGTCGAGCACGCCACGGATTTCCTCGGTCTCTCAAGCTACGGTCACGGCGAGAGCTCCACCGGCGTCGTCAAGATCACCAGCGATCTGTCCTCGTCCATCGAGGGCCGCGACGTCCTCGTCGTCGAAGACATCATCGATACCGGGCTCACGATGCGCTATCTGTTGGAGAACCTCACGACGCGCAAGCCGAAGAGTGTGCGGGTGTGTACCTTGCTGCACAAACCTTCTCGCTCGCGCTCGGCGGTGCCGATCGACTATGTCGGCTTCACCATTGAGGACCACTTTGTCATCGGCTATGGCCTCGACTACATGGACAAAATGCGCAGCGTCCCCTTTATTGGCGTCAAGCGCTCGTAACGCGTCCACGCGTTCGGGTGTGCCATCGGTAGAGGCGCCAACTCCGATTTCTGTCATATCTGTCATGTTAAGGAAGAACCCAGATGTCAGACCCGACGATCGTCACTTTTCAGCGCTCGACCCCGATGATCGGCGCCGACGTCTTTATCGCCGACACCGCGCGGGTCATCGGGAAGGTCGAGATCGGGGCCGGCTCGTCGGTCTGGTATGGGTCTGTCATCCGCGGCGACGTCTTCTGGATAAAACTCGGCGAGCGGGTCAATGTCCAAGATGGCAGTGTCGTGCATGTCACTTCCGGGCGCTTCGCGACCGAGATTGGCGATGACGTGACGATTGGCCACCGGGCCGTCATCCACGGCTGCACCATCGGCGCGCGGGCGCTTATCGGCATGGGCGCCATCGTCATGGACGGCGCGGTCATCGGCGAAGAGTCCATCATCGGCGCCGGAGCCCTCGTGCCACCTGGCAAGTCCATCCCGCCGCGCGTCTTGGCCGTCGGCTCGCCGGCGAAGGTCGTCCGGGATCTCACCGACACCGAGCTCGCCTACATCCGTAAAAGCGCGCCACATTACGCGCTGCTCGCGGGGCTCTACCTCGCAGATGCGCGGGCCGCTGCGGCAGCCGACGACGACAAGGCGAACCCATGAAGCGCCCGGAGACCATCTGGCTGGCCTGTTTCGCCACCGCAGCTATCTGCCTGACGGGGGATGCCGTCGCAGCTGAGGACCTAACCGCGGCGACCGACGATTCAGCGGCCGTCGCAGGCGAGGACGACGCGCTCGACCCCGACGGCCTTCGTTGGTCCCTCGATTTCGCGCTCGGTGGGGGCAGCGTCCTTGGCTTTACCAGCCCGCTATCGACCGGACACAGCTTCTGGGGCGGCGTCTGGTTTAACTGGGACGACTTCGGCGCCGGCCTCATCGGCTTCGGCGTCTACCCGGGCAGCCGCGTGCAGACCCGCTTTGGCGGCCTCCTGCTCGACTTTCGCTGGTACTTCCTCGGCGGGACTGGCCAGCTGCGGCCCTTCGCGGCTCTCGGGCTCGGTTTTTCGGGTGGCGATAGCCTCAACGGCCGCACCAACATCGACGACCCTATCCGCTGGGCCCGGAACGGCTCGCCGCTCATCGTCGCGCCCGCCGTTGGCCTCCGTTGGGGCGCGGACGAGGGCCTCTTTATCTCGGCCGAAGCGCGTCTCATCAACGCCAGCCACCTCACGCTGAATCTCGGGGCCGGCTTCTCGTTCTAAGTCCCCGGTAGGCGGGCCACCTCCCACCACGCTTTGCACGTGATTTCAACGATCTGTTCGCCCGTGTAGCCGCACGACGCCCCCGTGCGCATCTCGTCCAGCGCATTCGGCCGGTCGTATCGTCCATCCCTCTCGTGCTCCTCGGGGCGGGAGGGCGTGCGCCTCTCCGGCTGCTTCGCGCGAGAAATCGCGCACGGGATACGAAAAATTTGCGAAAGTGGCTTTCCCGCCCGTGCGGTTTGTGGTCTAGATAGACGCTCACGTATCGCACGTCACGAGCGCCGGCCGATTCGTTGTCCTCTCTCAGCCATCTCTGTCCTGCACTTCTTTGTTGCCGATGCGTGTGAGCGCCTTAGGCGCCGCCGGTCAGCCCGAAACCACATTCTTCATCAACCGCACTCGCATCAAGTCCTCGCCTCCTTTGGCGCCCGTATTGACCGCCGCATCCATCAAAATCGCGGCGGTGCCTAGAACACCATGCAAGACTCCACCACCACCAGCGCACACGCCCCGTCCTCGTCCGCCGCCCCGAAGCGGCCCTTGGCCGGGGGCCCCGAGACCAGTCAGTTGACCTTGGTCCCCAACCCCTTTGGGCCTGAGGCCGGCGCCAACGTGGGCCTGTTCTTGTGGGGGCCCCGCGACGCGCTGATGCCCTCGCGGCTGTTCCACGCTTTTAGCCGTGGGCGCCATGTCACCGATCTTGAGCTCCTCATCCCGGACGACAAGGGCCGCCTCGCGCTGACGCCCACGACCGGGTGGTGGCTGCCCGTCGGCCAGGCCGCGCCAGTCCTAGCGACGGTGCCTCTTGGCCTCTTGCGGCGTCTGCCCCCATGCCTTGGGTTTTGGGGCCTCGCGTCGAAGTGGGCGGTCGAGCTAGTCATTCGCCAGCAGGTCGTCTTCGCGCTCTATAAAGATACGACCGGCGATGGCTGCGAGGCCCGCTGGCGCGCCGCGACCCCAGGCCGCGAGGACTCAGACCGCCTCAAGGCACTCACGGCGATGATGCCCGGCGCCGCCCGCGCCCGCGCCCTCCTCGAGCGCAGCGGGCCGAACTCCGACTACGAGGTCCTGTCACCTCAGGGGACCCTCCAGCTTTACGTGGACTCGGCCGTCGACGGTCTCATGCGCGCCGACAGTCAAGAGACGGCGCCACGTCCGGGGCTGTCAACGACCCCAGGCACCTCGCTTGATTGGTGCGTCCGCGTCGCGAAGGCCTTGGCCGGCCCGCAGCGAAAGTTTGAATTGAATGGGGTTATCGAGTCCCACCTGCCCGAGCGAGTCTCCCAATGGATCGAAGGCGTTGTCATCGGCGCCAGCTCGGGGCACCCGCGGATTGGCTTTCGCCTGCTTGAACCGACCGCCCCACGTGGGCCCTGGGTCCTGGCATTTCTGTTGGTTCACCGCGCCCGCGGCGAGGCCGTCCTGGCGTCCGAGCTCGCGAACCCGACCAGCCGCGGCCGCGAGCTCATCGAGAGCATGAAGCAACCGCGCGAAACTCTTGACATTACCCTCGAAAGGTCCAGCGCTTGTTTCGCGCCGATCCGCCGCGCGCTGAAGAACCATCAGACCTCGGTGACCCTGTCTGCGGCCGAGGCGTGGACCTTTATCACTGAGGCGGCCGATCAGCTGCGGCGTCAGGGCGGTCAGGTCGAGATCCCCGCCGCGCTTAGCCAGGCCGGCCAGCGCCGGGTCCGCGCTCGCGTGCGCGTGACCATGAAGGACAACGAGGTCGCCAGCGCCGGGCTCCTCAGCAGCGTCCTCAACTATCGGTGGGAGGCCTCCCTTGGCGACGACGCGCTGACCGAGAGCGAGTTCAAAGAGCTGGTCAAACACAAGACGCCGCTGGTGCACCATCGCGGCCAGTGGGTGGCCCTTGACCCGGCCGACGTCGAGCGCCTGCAGAAGCGCTTTGGCGCTCAGGGCGTGACGCTGAATCCGGCCGAGGCCCTCCGGATGGCACTCGCGGGAGAGGCCGTCATTGATGGCGACGACGCTGGGCTTCGCGTCGCGGTGGTCGGTGATCGCAGCGTGATGGACGCCCTCGCCCGGCTGCGCGACTCGGCCTCGGTCGATGGGCCGCCGCCCCCCATTCCAAAGAGTCTCAAGGCGACGCTGCGGCACTACCAAGAGCGCGGCTACGCGTGGCTACGCTCGGTCACCGGGATGGGTTTCGGCGCCTGCCTCGCGGACGACATGGGGCTTGGCAAGACGATCCAGCTCTTGACCCTCTTGGCCGCCATCGCCGAGGAGGCTCCGGCCCGCTTCCTGATCGTGTGCCCGACCAGCGTGCTCGGCAACTGGCGCCGCGAGATCGGGCGCTTCTTCCCGTCCTTTAAGGTGGTCCTGCATCACGGCGCCAGCCGCGCGGACACCTTGGCTAAGCTCATGGTGCCGCTCAAGACCGCCAAGGCGGGGTCGCCGGTCGTGATCTTGACCTCGTACGCGCTGGCGCGCCGGGACGTCGAGCTCTTGGGCGCCGAAGAGTTCGACGCGTTGGTCCTCGACGAGGCGCAGAACATCAAGAACCCCGACGCCGCGCAGAGCCAAGCCGTCCGGCAGCTGCTCGCCCGCCGCCGCATCGCGCTGACGGGTACGCCGGTCGAGAACCGCCTCGTCGAGCTGTGGTCCATCATGGACTTCCTAAACCCCGGCCTTCTCGGCAGCCAGGCGGCCTTCAAGAAGCAGTTCGCGCTCCCGATCGAGCGTGACGGTGATCGCAGCGCGGCCGAGAGCCTCCGCCGCGTGACGGCACCCTTCGTGCTGCGCCGGATGAAGACGGACCCGACCATCGCGCCGGATCTGCCCGAAAAGATTACGTCAACTCGCTTCAGCCCCCTCACGCGCGAGCAAGCAGCGCTCTATCAGGCGGTCGCGGACCGGGCCCTCGAAGACATCTCCGGCATTGGCAGAGGCTCCGACCGTCAGGGCCGTATCCTTTCGATGCTCACGGCGATTAAGCAGATCTGCAACCACCCAGCGCAGTACCTCCGCGATGGGGATATCTCGCCGCGTCGGTCTGGAAAACTGATTCGTTTCCTCCAGTTGTTCGACGAGGTCCGCCAAAACGACGGGGTCGCCCTCGTCTTTACGCAATATCGCGAGATGGGCACCATCCTGCAGTCGGTCCTCTCCGAGCGTCTGCGCATGCCAGTGCCATTTCTGCACGGCAGCCTCACGCGCCAGGCCCGCGACCAGATGGTCGCCGACTTTCAGGCCGGCCTCGGGGCCCCGGTATTTGTCATATCCTTGCGCGCAGGTGGTACGGGTCTCAACCTCACCCGCGCCAACCACGTCTTTCATTACGACCGCTGGTGGAACCCGGCTGTCGAAGACCAGGCCTCTGATCGCGCCTACCGTATCGGCCAGACCCGCAACGTCAACGTCCACGAGCTCGTGTGTCAGGATACCCTCGAAGAGAAGACCCACGATATGCTCAACAGGAAGCGCCTCCTGGCAGATCAGGTCGTCGGTCAGGGCGAGACCTGGCTGTCGGCGCTGGACGACGACACGCTGCGCACCATTATCTCCCTCGGTGAGGATGCAGTCCTTGAGGATTAACAACCCGTACGCGGCCGCGAAGGCCGGCCTGACGCGCTTTTTCGCCACCCACAGACATGGGGTGGCGTCATGAAGCCCGCGAACCCTATCGAGTTGGCCGAGATCGACGAGGACAACTGGATCTCCGAGCGTTGGCTGTCGTGGATCTTCGAAGACCGAGATCTCGTCAAGCGCCACGGCAGTCAGATCCGCCGCGGTCGCAACCTCGCGCGGAAGGGCGTCCGCGACTTCGAGCTGCACAACGGCCTCTTCAAGGCCGAGGTCACCTCGGACACCGGGGAAATTCATAGTGTTACGGTCCGCATGGACATGATCGATGGCCCGACCTGGGCGGGGGTGCTGGACGCGCTCAGTGATAGTGCCATTTACGTCGCCGAGGTCCTTCAGGGGCGCCTGTCTGAGCCCGTCGCCGAGATGTTCGAAGAGGTCAGCCTCGGCCTCTTCCCCTTTGACGCGCAGGACCTCAAGAACTACTGCAGCTGCTCGGAAGAGGGCCTCATCTGCATGGGTGTGGTCGCCGCGCATATCCACTTCGCCGAGATTATCCAGGTCGCGCCGCTGAACCTCTTTCAGTTCCGGGGCCGCGATCGGGACCGTATCGTCCGCGAGATTCGCGAGAGGCGCCGCCTCAGCGAGCCCAAGGCAAAGAGCTCGGCCCGCGTCAAGCCGGCGGCCGACGTGCTCTTCGAAGACGCGACCGCGATCCTGAGTTCCTACTGGTCCGCCGGCTCGATGCCCGCGATGCACTTCGACTTTGATGTGGCAGGGTCGGCGACCGGATTGTCAAATGCCCTGCCGGTGGTCCGGGCCCTCGACGCCGTGCAGCCGAAGTCCCCGTCCGACGACGTGGCACAGATCCTAGCGCCGCTAGTCCGAGCGGCAGTCTATCGCCTCGAGCTCTTCCTCGACCGCGTCGACCTAGAGTTCGAGCCCGAGATGGACCTCAACCAAGCGATGGCACTCGCCGAGCCGAGCCCCGAAGACGCCGAGGCCGACAAGCCCTCCGACGAGGACAGCCTCGACGAGATGATCGTCAACGCGGCCAAAAAGCGCGGGACCCTGACGACCCAGTTCGTCGCAAACGCGCTGGGTATCCCCCAGAAAGAGGCCCGAGATTACTTGCAGTACCTCGTGTCATCCGGTCGCCTCACGGTCTCGGGCAAGGGCCGCGGCACCCGCTACATCCCCGCCTGATTCAGCCGGAAACATCCCTATTGTGAAGACCCATGTACGGGCCGGCCTTGTGCCGGCCCTCAGTTTTCGGCTGCAATATTCTGAATTCACTGACGAAAGCCGAGTCGCGAGTCTTGCCCGCAAAGTGGTCCTCGTCGGGCCAAGCGCCGGCGTCCTGTCTTGCACAGGGCACCATCACGGACAGGGATGCTCATAACCCGATGTAATTGAGGGTATATATCGCGGACAGCGGGTCATCGCTAATAGTTTTGCAAGGAAGTGGTCGGGTAGTCTGCTTCATTCCCATGCCCGTAAAGGGGCGGGGACGCCGCGGACCGGCCGAATTCCTATGTCTGGGGCGCGTCAGCTCGCTTCGAGCGGTCTAGCGGACGCCCGAGACGAGCCTCACTTGCACCTCCCCCCTGTTGCGACCCCGCAGCCGGCTTCACCCGATCAACCATCGTGAGGGTGAAGACCCACGTAGGGGCCGGCCTCGTGCCGGCCCCCGGCCATCGGATGTAATCGACCGAGTTCACGGGAGAAAGCTCTGGAGCAGGGAGGCCCACGACGGCCGTAGCATCGCATTCGACCCTAGACACCAACAGAGGCAACACTATGCACCTCCCCCCTGTTGCGATCCCGCAGCCGGCTTCACCCGATCAACCATCGTGAGGGTGAAGACCCACGTAGGGGCCGGCCTCGTGCCGGCCCCCGGCCATCGAATGTAATCGACCGAGTTCACGGGAGAAAGCTCTGGAGCAGGGAGGCCCACGACGGCCGTAGCATCGCATTCGACCCTAGACACCAACAGAGGCAACACTAGCAACACATCGGACTCCAACCGACGCGCTAGAATGCTGTCACCGGCCGAGTTATTTGATGGGAAAGTGGACGGGCTCTGCGATGGGCATTACCGACCCGGCAAGAGGTCGCAGATATTCTGCCATGTCCTCGGGGGACAAGAGGACGAGCGTCAGGAACGCGAGACTGTCCCAAGGGAAGATCGAGTCTACCGGTCGCTTACGTCGGAAGTGGCATTTTGGACTTGATGCGCCGCGGACGGGATGGCATATTGGCCCCTCACCACCGACATCGAGATCTACCATGATTCAGCCGGATATTTGCGCCCCCCCCCGTGAACTCTCCAATGGCGCGCTGGAGGACGAGATAGCGACCCTCGCGGCCCACATCGCCGCGGCCGAGTACCGCTTCCTGTGCCTCGTGGCTGAGCTTGACCGGCGCCAGGTGTGGGCTGCCCACGGCCTCAGGAGCGCCGCGCTCTTGGTTGGCGTGGCGTTGTGGCGACGGCCCGCAGAGCAGCGAGGGGCAGACGCTGCTCTGCGGGCCGTCGCCGCCGCGCCACCGCTCATCTCGCCCATGGTCGCGCTGGAGCTCGACTTCCTGCGTGAGATCGGGCGGGTGCGCGAGCCGGCGAGCACCGTGCTCACGGCGCTCGAGGCCGAGCTCGGGCTCATCACGGACCACACGTCCTTCGACCGGGTGGTCTCGGCCGCCGCCTCCCTGTCGTGGACCCGGGATCCCTTCGACCGCCTCATCGCGGCGCAAGCCCAGGCGGCCGGCGCGCGCCTACTGACTCGGGATCGCAGCATCCTCGACCACGCGTCATGGGCGTTCTGGCCCGATGTAGGGCGTGACGCGTAGGTGCAATGAACGCCCTCGGGCTATACGACTGACTCTGAGCGGGGGCGGTCATCGTCAATGCCCGTCGTGCATGGCGTTTGTGTCGCTGTCGCTTGCGTCCGTCTCGCCGCGTCTGCGCTGCAGATAGAATCGCTCCAGGGCGACGACCAACGCCACGAGGAGCGCCGCGTGGACTGTCACTCGAGACGTTCGACAATCCCGCCCGCGGTCATCTCCTGGAGCTTTCGAATGGCTTCGTCATGTCGACGCTGAGACTCGCGGCGTAGGCGGACCAGATCGCGCCAGACGCGCTCGAACTCCTGACAGACCTTGGCCATATCTCCCTTCGCCCCGGGGCAGACCAGCCCGGCGTGCCCGGGCAGCGCGTCTCCGGGGTCGACCCAGCTCGGGGGCGCTGGCCCCGTCGTCGAGCGCCACGCCTTGCGCTGCTCCGCGGTCGGGAAGCGCACGACGAACCCCAGGTTCGCCATCTGCACCGCCTCGAGGTCGGCCCCCGCGACATCTCGCATCGTGGTCACGGCCGCTCCGGTCGGACCGAAACGGACCTCGACACGCTTTCGCGCAACGGCGGCGATGAACGTCTTGCCGCGCGCTCCACCGGCGATCTCGACTCGCCCTTTGCTCGGTTGAATGAAGCCAATCCAGGTCCCTGGCCCTTCGAAGAGCGAAACCCCATTGAGGCTGACACTCCCCTTGCGCTCGGTGGTGATGGAGACGAGCGAGACCTCTTCGAGCAACAGCGCGGTATAGCGTTCGATCTGTTCGACGTGCTCGAGCGCGAGCGGGTGTCCACGGTGGCGCATCGCGGCCCACAGGTGGTGGAGCGCGCGGTTACCCTGATCGAGCTTCATGAAGGCCTTCGCGAGATTGAAGTGGGTCCCCGGGTGGTCCCAACGCGCGAGCGAGTCTTCGAAGGACTTGGTAGCGCGAATGAAGAAGGCATCCTGGATGAATGCGAGCCCCATTTCGAAATGGCGTCGCGCTTCTGCCTCGGCTGCGCCGTCAACGCCTTGAGCCCACGGGCGTTCAGCGGCCCTTGTGGGGAGGGCTAGCGCCAGGCACACGGCGATGATCCCGCCGGTCAGCGATGCCCGCATCCTGAGACCACACCAATTCTTCGAGCTCAACCTGGCCATGAGCGCCTCTTTCTTCAATGACTGTGGGTGCAGATCCTTTGCAACGGAACCAAGTCATTGAAATATTGACTTTATTTCCGGCCACTGGCATCCTACAACGATCGGCTTTGCGATGCTATCATAAAGATGACTCGATAAGTCGGGGGAGCGTAAGCTATGGGTGCTGCCAGAGAACTGGTCACGGAGACCAGCAGGTTTGCTAAGGCGGATGCATAGGTAAGATCTTAAGCCGGACACAGCAAAAGACAATGTAATCGTTCAATAATATAGACGTCCACCGGGCTCTATGGTAAGTTTTTAGTTGCAAAACAAACAACCAACCAAGGAGTCCCCGGTGAACAAGCAAGAGAGTAGCAGGGTTGAGGACAAGCTCAAGAGCGCGTTGGACGAAGAAACGATTACCAGACTGGGCTTCAGCACCGGCTTCACCGAACGGCTGCGGGTCATGA
>Ga0209702_10001541_pt1 | contig 43900 bp, 44 predicted proteins | sample FRY01_FD_187210 | JGI IMG/M metagenome (GOLD analysis project Ga0209702, IMG submission 187210) | Freshwater microbial communities from Lake Fryxell liftoff mats and glacier meltwater in Antarctica - FRY-01 (SPAdes) (version 2) | ecosystem: Environmental > Aquatic > Freshwater > Ice > Glacier...
TGGCAGGCGTGGCACTTTCTGTCCGGATGAATAGAATGGCGTCGACACCCATTCTCTACATCAGATCAGAGAGTTAAGCTACGTTCGCCACCCCGATAAACCCGGTCCGGTGAATAAGACGGGTTAACTCGTTTGAGGAGTTTATGGCGAACGCCGAATATTTCGTTGATGTGACCGCGGATTATCGTTGCGACTTCGTGGTGTTTCCTGAGCTGTTTACCTTGCAGCTGTTATCCATGATGAAGCGCAAGCTAAGCCCCGTTGAGCAGATCGAGGCGCTAACGGAGTTTACACCGCGCTTGATCGAGGCATTTCAGAAACTGGCGATTAGTTATAATATCAACATCATAGGCGGTTCGCACCCTACGCGGATGGACGATGGGGACATTCACAATGTGGCCTATGTGTTCCTTCGTGATGGCTCTGTGCATAGCCAAGAGAAGATCCATCCTACGCCGAATGAGCGCTATTGGTGGAATATCAAAGGCGGTGATCTAGTCCGCACTATCCAAACCGACTGCGGGCCGATCGGGGTGATGATCTGTTACGATAGTGAGTTTCCGGAGCTTGCGCGCCGGCTGGTCGATCAAGGTGCGCGGATTTTGTTTGTGCCGTTTTGCACTGACAGCCGGCAGGGCTATCTCCGCGTGCGCTATTGCAGCCAAGCTCGGGCCATTGAGAACCAATGCTATGTGGTGATGTCCGGCAATGTCGGCAATTTGCCTGGTGTGGACAATATGGACATTCAATATGCCCAGTCCTGCATCCTGACCCCGTGCGATTTTCCGTTTGCGCGTGATGGCATTGCCGCTGAGGCTTCCGAGAATGTGGAGACGGTTACGATTGCTGATCTCAACCTCTCCGATCTTGCTTGGGCACGGGCAGAGGGCACGGTTCGCAATCTCAGGGACCGCCGGTTTGATCTTTATTCCACGCGCTGGTCAAGCGCGGCATCACGCTGAGTAGCGCGCGCGAATAGTCCCAGCCCGGCTAATGCCAACAGCCCCGCCGCCGTGAAGACGCTGGCGCCGCCGGGTAACAGGCCGAGTGTTTGCGCACCGGCAGAGGTGCCGAGGTTGAGAAGTGCCATGAAAGCAGAGAATTGCGTGGCACCGATGGCAGGCCTGCACCGGTCCATGGCGCTGGCATAGACGGCTACTGACAGCATGACGAACAGTAGCGCGTGAAGGGTGAAATAGGCTGGAAACAGCCATGGCTCCGCCCATAGCGTTGCGGCCGCGGCCATGGCGAGGTGAAGACTTGCCAGCGCTGCCAGCGCCAACATCAGCGCGCGCGCATGACCAATGCGGTCTGCGATCCAGCCGGATAAGATTATGCCGAAAAGACCACCGGCCAGATCGGCGGCGGCGGCCAGTTTTGCGAAACTATCCTGTGTCATGCCGAGCTGTTGAATAGCCAGTACGGGCACATATGCCGTTTTTAAGCCATAGGCAGAAAAAGCGATCAACACGCCGCCTGCAAACCAGAGGTTTTGGGGCCGCAGCATTGCTTGCACCAGATTTTTGATAATTTGCAGCGCATTGTTTTGGGGCAAAAGGGTGGGCGCGGCGGTCCCACGGCTCCAAGGCAGCCGCTTTTCGCCGGGCCGTTCTATAAGCCATAACGGCAGCAGTAATATGGCCCCTACAGCCACTGCTACAGCTAGCACCGAGGCCTGAAAGCCCAGCTGTTGGAGAAGCATCCCGCAAACTAGAGTTGAGCTGGCAATCCCCAGCGTCTTGCCGCCCCACATAACGCCATTGGCTTTGCCGCGTTCAGGGGCGGGCACAATATCTATTGCCATGCCATCGATGGCTACATCCTGAAAGGCGGCTGCCAGATTGATAAGAAAGCCTGCTGCAGCAAGGAGGCTGAGATCGGCGGGCGCTGGCGAGGAGGCGGCGAGAGCGCAGAGAACCAGCACCATGAGGAGTTGCGCGGCCAATATCCACGGCCGACGTTTTCCCATGGCAGGAAATTGCCAGCGGTCCATCAGCAAGCCGTTTATAAGCTTGAAGCTCCAGGGCAGCAGGATAATGGCGATATAGCTGCCAATGTCGCTAGCTGAGGCACCGTTTGCTGCCAACCACGCCGGCACTGCGACATAAAGCAGACCTTCGGGCAAGCCTTGTGCAAAATAGAGGAAGAACAAGGTAACCATGCGCAACTTCGGGCGCGTTGTCAGGCTGAATGTTTGGTTTGCAGTTGTCATGATTGCTTTCCGTGGTGCCGGAGCATTCACGGTCGGTCAATCAACGCAAGCTTGCTGTCAGCCCCTCAACCGGCATTTAGGGCATGAGAGAAAAACAGGCCGCCATTATAGGCTATGCCTGTTCCGGCTGCAAAAAAGGCGGCAGCCTTTGTTTTGCCGCCGCTATTTCACCTTGAGTTCGACCATTATCTTGTCTTCAGTGGCCGCACCCGAGAGCGCGGTGGAGAGAAAGACCCGGCTTGGATCGATACCGCCATCGGCGAGAAGGGCTTGGCGGATGGCACCGGCCCGGGCTTGGCCGAGCTTGGCGAGATCGCCGTCCGGGATGGTAAAGCCGGGCTGCAATTGGCTTTCCAGCCAAGTGATGCGGGCTGGCTTTTCGTCAGTTCCCTCCGGGAATTCCGGTCTGTTGCCCGTGCGGGATTTGTAAAGGCTTTTGAGGCGATCATATTTCCGGTCTTCTGACAGCGCGGCATAATCGGGCGCGAGCGGCGCTTTGCCGGGCTTTTCGATGAGCACGGCTTTTTGGAGGGCGGCTGCCGCCAAGGCATTAGCATCTTCGCGGCCGCTGGGGCCGGCTGGGATATCAAGGCTGACTTCTGGTCGGTCTGCAAAGCCTTTGGCAATATTGGCGAGATTTTTAGCCGCGTCCGGGGGCAGGGCGGCAGAGCCGGGGGCGAAACTGATTTTTTGCGGGTCTTCGCTGCCGCCAAACATGCCGCCTACACCTCACCGACACCTGACACGAAGATCACATCGTGTGGGATTTTTTCGATTTTGCGCGCGATCTCTGGAATGAGATGGGCCTGAGGGTCAAGAATGCCTTGCAAGAGTTCCTTGAGTTCCGCCTTTTCCGTCGCGGCTTCAACCTCAAGAATCTGCTGTAAGATTCCGCGATCCTCGAGGATCCTGAGTGAAAGGTCATAGAGGTCGATATCGAGCACGCGCACGCCCGCGTGCCCCAACCGGGCGATCAGGTCCTCGCGATCCTCGCCCAGGCTCAGCCCGTCTTCGGCATCAAAAGCGCAGATGAAAAAGGGAACTTCGTTGCCCAGTCCTTGCTTTTGCAGGAACCGTTCACTTGAAATCACTCTGAACAGGTGCTCGGCACGGGTGCGCCGATCAGTTTTCGTGCTCACAATCACCCCCCATTTCCGGGAAAGATCCGCAGATCCGCCGGATTATTCTCCTCAATCAGCCGCTTCATGCGCCCCGACAACCAAATCGGCTGAATTCTACCCTCGACACTTCTCAAACCGGTTTCGCGCAAAATCCGATACAAGACCTGACGCAATTTCGCACAGGTTGATGATGAAAGCTCCGCGAGGCTAGGATCACAATCAGCTTTCTCCGCGAGAAAACGGTCAAAAACTTCAAGACCTAGGTCAAGGCGCCAAGATTGGTAGCGCTCATTGATCACCTCCACAGCGAACTCATGGACAAAGCTATACGTCCTGCAGATCGCCAGCCACATCATGGCCTGCTGATCAGCGCGGTCAGCCTCCTCCGACAGGTACTGGCGCTCGGCATCAGATAGGTGACCTATACGGTCATACACTTCGCGCAGAGCGCGCGTTTGTGACGCCACTTTTGGAAAGGATGATGTTCCTTGGCTCAGCAAACGCTCACGGGCGCTAACCCAAGGTTCGCCAACTCGGTAAACTTTCGCGATTGCCAAGCCTTCATTGAGCATAAGCCCCCCAACGCTAAAGGACATCCGATAATTTGACCGCTGCGGATAGTCGCCAGAACTCACGGTGCATACTCCGCTTTCTCCAGCGCTGCGACCGTTTCATGCCTGTTGACGACAACGATATGCTGGCTGCGGGCGGGTAGCTGTGCGGCATCACCCAGCAAGCCGAGGCGTTTGAGCACATAGAAGAGCATCGCATAGCGGACCGTCAGGACGACTACCCCGCTACTCATCCCGTAGTCTTTTGCGACGACCGCCTTCTGGCTTTCGGTGAGATCAGGATGAGGGCCAACCTCAACGAGAAAACGCTCCTGCCAAAGTGCGTCTTGCTCATGCCCACAGTTCCCAATCGGACAATGCTGTCACGCTATCATTTCCAAGCCGTTGATCTCTGTCTTTCCTACATCGCTCAGCCTGCGTATGAATAGTGCTGAGGGGGCAAGACATGAAGTTTGTTGCAGGTTCATCCTTTTCTGACGCCGAGCTGGAGGCGTTGTCGCGATCCATGGTCGACGAACATGGCGAGGCAGCCCGGGACGTCGTAAATCATCTTATCAATCAGACCAACGCTGCAGGCGAGTTCGTCGAACATACAAAATGGATCAATGTCGCATTCGGGGTACTGCAGCTCCTTCGCCCCAACCCGCGTTGGCAATCATAATGGCGCGTGGACGCCCTGCGAAACACCCCGATCTTGCCATCGCCCGGCGGCTTGCCAATCAGCGTGCCCAGGAGCGAGCACGAAGCAGGGGGCTCGTCCAGCGCAGCTTGACACTGCCGGTTGATTGCTGGGAGCTCATAAGAGCTGCGCGTGTGCCCGGCGAAACGTCGGATGCGCAGACCGTTGCGCGACTGCTTCTGACTCTCGGGGCCGGCGCCGATCGCTCCTCTGCCGATGGGTAGCATGGACAACTGTGTCTTTCGCCCCAGGCGTTTGACAGTAAAGCACTCTTAACTGGGCGAGCTCCAACCATCGGTTGCAGACCAACTGCAATGGCAGCTTTGCGCCCATTCCCGGTCATTGCGGCTCGTCGGCCGATCGCCTGAAAGCGGACACGGTTACCAATCTGCCTGGATGACCGGCTCTGGGACTTTTCTGCCGTTCCCAAGCAACCCTCGGCATGGCAGCAATTGTCAGCAGCTGACATCTGGCGTTCGCCGCCGCGGCATCGCAGAATGCGCAAGCTTGGGCCGGAAGCGGGCTGCCCGGTTAGCGACGGAGCGACCGACAAATCTGCGGGTCGCTCCGTCGCCTAATCAATCTGGCAGAAGATCGCCGAGATATTATCCTGCGAACCATTGGCCATCGCCAGCCCGATCAAGGTGGTCAGCGCGGTGGTAGGATCGACTTCGGCGGGCAGCAGCAGATCGGTTGAGCGAACAAACCCATAGAGGCCGTCGGAACAGATAAGATAGCGGTGCGCGCGTGGTTCTTCGACGACGATGATATGCGGCGTGGCCTGCGCCAGATGTCCGCCGAGGAAGCGGGTGACCGAGCGACCGTCGGTCCGCGAAAGATGGTCGACCGACATCAACTGCGGCCTGTCGGCGTCGAGCCGATACACCCGGCTGTCGCCAGCGTTAAAGATGATGGCGCGCGCGCGGCTGCACGATACGCCTGCGATCGTCGTGACGGGTCCTCCGCGCGCCGCGCCCTCGTCGCGAACGAGATCCTGCGCCTGACGCAGGGTTTCGCGCAATGCCGCCATGCTGTTCGCCGGACAGCCGTTGCGATGAAGAACCTCAAGTGCCCGTTGCGACGCCCAGGGCTTTGCATGGACAGGCCGATGACCGTGATGCGATGGCTTTTTTCGTCGATCACCGCCAACACGCGCATATCCGCGGTGAGCAGCGCAATGCGGCGATCACCGCCAGCGACCGCGTTTTGATGCTCTTCGACCGCACATACTTCGTTGAGCTCGCGCCGCAAATGATCGGCGGCCTTGGCAGTGGTGCCGAGGCGGGCTTCGACCCGCATCGCTTCGATGGCAGAATTGGTTAGATGGACGGGAATGTCGTGAGTAATCGCCGCCAGCGTGGCTTGCCGCGCCATCGCGCCGCTGATCTCCTCGGCCAGCAGGACGATGTTGGCAGGGCGCATCGCGGGATCTCCACCCTTGCCCCCTGCATCGTCGCGGCCATTGTCGAGGGGCGCCAACCGGCAACGCTGACGCGTAAGCGGTTGGCGAAACTTACCAACCTTCCGGTCGAGTGGGCCGATCAACGCCAGGCGCTCGGGTTCCGCTAAGCCCCTGGCCGTTTGCCTCGCCGACGCCGCATTTACCAACCCACCATCGCATCAACACTGCATCGCATCTGCCGACCGGGTTTTGCGGCTTGTGAGAAATGGCAACATTTTGCGTCGTGTTGGCCGCAGAGAATCGTCTCTAGTCTGAGACGGTGATGGTTGGACCTCGAGCAAGCCGCTGAATTCACGACAGAAGAGCGGATGGTAAGCTACCCTTTCTATTGCTCTCTAACCCATTGACTTTATTGGTGCCCAAAAAGAGATTCGAACAATGGACCATCAAATCTGCATCAGATGTGCATCGCATCTGCCGACTGCATTTACGGGCGTTCGAGAACTGCGCTTGTTCGCTGCCTTATTGGGGTCGCAGAATCGTCTCTAGTCAGAGACGGCGATGCACCGCCCTCTCGCAAGTCACGGAAATGGCGACACAAGAGCGGAAGGTAGGCAATCCTTCCTCCCGCTCTCTAACTCATTGATTTTATTGGTGCACCCGGCAGGATTCGAACCTGCGGCCTACGGTTTAGGAAACCGTCGCTCTATCCGACTGAGCTACGGGTGCGCTGTTTCCGAATGGCCTTTATGGCCTGTCGGTTTCAAGCAAAATCTCAGACAAAGCCTCACGCATCGCTCTTGGCGAGCGGCGAGAATGGTAGCGGCATAATCGGAATCCCGTCTTGCACCAGAGATTTTACCTCGGCGAGGCTGGCTTCGCCGTGCACAGGGCGCGCGGTCCCATCTTCATGACGAACGCGGGCTTCTGTTGCGAAGCGGGGGCCTACCCAATCTGACCCTGCTTCCAAGGCGCGTTGTGCGGCAAGCAGTTTGGCCATTTCGGCGGTTTCGTTGCTGGCGACGGGCTGCCGGGCTTTTCGCTGATTACCTTTGGCAGACACAGCTGGTGCCATCACGGCTTTCTCAATATCCTGTACGCCGCAGAGCGGGCAGCTGACCAGCTTTCGCGACTTCTGATCTTCATACTCGTCGCTGGAGCCGAACCAAGCTTCAAAGACATGGCCATGGCCGCATTTCAGATCAAAGACAATCATGGTGAAAACGCGTCCGGTCCTTGCCAGTCTCGGCCATGGGATAGGTTGGGAATCGCAGCTCTTGCAGCGGCAACGGCAGCAAGATCTATATCGAAAACGGCTTCACCCGGCGCTTCGCCCATGTCTAGCAGCACCTCGCCCCAAGGTGAAACGACAAGGCTATGGCCATAGGTGGCGCGGCCATCTTCATGTTCGCCCGTTTGGGCAGCGGCGACGATGAAGCATCCGGTTTCGATGGCGCGGGCGCGGAGCAGAACGTGCCAATGGGCACGGCCTGTGGGCCGGGTGAAGGCTGCAGGCACGGCTATTATCTGCGCGCCAGCATTCGCAAGCGCTTCGTAAAGGGCGGGAAAGCGCACATCATAGCAGATGCTAAGGCCAAGGCCGCCCCATGGACTGGCCGCTACGACAGCACGGTCGCCGGGGGCATAGGAGCTGGATTCGCGGTAGCGTTCGCCATTGGGCAGGTTGCTGTCAAAGAGGTGAATCTTATCATATTTGGCGGCTACATCGCCGCTGGCGTTGAGGAGAAAGCCCCTGTTCAACAGCCGGCCCTCGCTGCCACCGGCAAGGGCTAGGCTGCCTAGCTGAACCCAGACTTTGTGGCGGGCGCTGGCGGCGCCCGCCGCGGCCAGAACCGGGTCGGTGTCTGCCGTGTATAGACTTGCGGTCAGCCGGATGCGGTCGCGATCAAGGCGGCCGCTCATTTCCGGCGTGAAGATCAGTTTTGCCCCGGCGGCGGCAAGCCGGCCAATCGCTTCAGCGAGCGCTGCGGCACCACTTTGAGCGTCAATGCCGGTATTGGGCTGCACCAGCCCGATGGTCAAGGTCATGCGCAGAGCAGAGGGTCCAAGCCGCCCCGCCGGTCAAGCGCGGCAAGCTCATCACTGCCACCGATGTACGCATCATCTATGAATATCTGCGGGACCGTGGCTCGCCCGCCTGCGCGCTCGATCATCTCGGCGCGTTTTGGCCCGCCCATGGAAATATCAATGTCTTCAAAGTTCGCCCCTTTTTTTGTCAGCAGGGTTTTGGCCCGGGTGCAATAGGGGCATAATTGCTTGGTGTAGATCTCGATCTTGGCCATCAAATTCTCCAAATCGGCAGCGCGCGGCTTTTGCAGTGAGTATATGACTATATTCTGTCGCGCACCACACGCGCCCAGGTCAAGACATCGACCCTTGCGGCCCCGGCGCGCAGAAGTGCTTTTGCGCAGGCTGATGCAGTCGCTCCACTGGTTAACACGTCATCCACCAACACGATATGCTTGCCGCAGATCAGGGTTTTGTCCTTAACGCGAAAAGCGCCTTTTACATTGGCGCGGCGCTGCGTTGGATTTAGTCCAACGCTCAATCTGGTAGCGCGCACCCGGTGCAGGCCGTCTACAAGCAGCGTGCCGAATCCGGCATCGGCAAGGCCTTTGGCCAGCAGCGCTGACTGGTTGAAGCCGCGCCGCCATAGCCGCCAGCGGTGCAAGGGCACGGGCACCAGCTGCGTGTCCGGGCCCAGAAGCGTGCCGCCGGCGCGGGCCATGTGCGGCACCATCATGGCAGCCAAGTGCTGGCGATCACTAAGCTTGAAACGCAGCAGCGCAAACCGGGCCGCGCCCTGATAGGCGAGCGCGGCGCGCGCTTGCGACCAGAGCGGCGGCTCCGCGATGCAGGCGCCGCACTGGGCATCCGGGCCATAATCATAGGCAAAAGGCGCGCCGCAGCTATTGCATTGCGGCGCGCCCAGAAAATCGAGGCTGGTAAAACAGGCCGCGCAGAAGCGACCATCACCATCTACAATCACGCCGCAGCCGGGACAGCGCGGCGGCAACACCATATTGAACAGCGCCCCCAAAGGTTGCAGCAGCGCGGCACGGACCATGGTGGTGACAGACATGGCTGTAGTTTACGCCTTTGCGCGGCGCTTGCCATCGATTACCTCTCGCCAATGCCCCCGATAAATCGCCCGCCCGTTGCCGCTGCTGCTGAACCCTTTGACAGAATCTTGCGCCGGCATCGCCATGCCCGGGCCAATTTGGCACACGCGGACTTTCTGCATCAGGCGATGGCAGACGAGACCCGGGCGCGAGTTGCTGCGCTGGGACGCCGGTTTGAGAGCGTGCTCGATCTTGGGGGGCCGGTGCGGGTGTGGCCGGGCGCGGTGCGGATGGCGCTTGCGCCGGGGGCTGATGTTGATCTGGTCGCCGATGAGGACCGGCTGCCCTTTGCTGATGCGAGCTTTGATCTGGTGATCAGCATTGGCGGGCTTGCCAATCTATCCGATTTGCCGGGCGCGCTCGTGCAGATCAGACGGGTGCTGCGGCCTGATGGACTGTTCGTGGCGTGTATTCCCGGTGGGCTGACCTTGGGGGAGCTTCGGGAAGATCTGATTTTGGCAGAGTCTGCGCTCACAGACCGCGCCGCGCCGCGTATTGCGCCCATGGTTGATGCCCAATCTGCAGCGGGGCTCCTGCAACGCGCCGGTTTTGTGATGCCGGTGACAGATAGCGAACGGGTGCGGGTGCGCTATTCTAGCCTTTCCAGTTTGTTTGCTGATTTGACTGCCATGGGTGCACGTTCACCCTTGAAAGCCCGCAGCCCGCTTCGCCGCGATGTGTTAGCAGATGTTGGCCAACGATTTTCAGCGCGCGCTGATGCGGATGGAAAGACGGCCATAACCATCGATCTCTTGCATCTGGCCGGCTGGGCACCGGGCACGGCGCCGGGGCTGGATAGCCCCTTAGCGCGCGCTATCGGGCAGGCGATTTAGGCTTGGCGGGCAATCCAGCTTCTGATCTTTGCCTCCAGCACCGCCATGGGCAGCGCGCCGGACATCAGGACTTCATGGTGAAAAGCGCGGATATCGAAGCGAGCGCCTAATTTCTGCTCGGCTTCACGGCGCAAGCGGGTGATGGTGAGCTGCCCAATTTTATACGCCAAAGCTTGCGCAGGATAGGCAATATAGCGCTCGACCTCGCTGGTGGCGTCGGTCTCGCCCATGGCGCTGTTGCCCAGCATATATTTAATAGCCTGCTCTCGGCTCCAGCCTTTGGCGTGAAGGCCGGTGTCTACAACAAGACGCATGGCGCGCAGCATCTCGTCATCATAGCGGCCGAGCAGTTGATAGGGGTCGTTGAACATCCCCAATTCAGATCCCAGGCTCTCGGCGTAGAGCGCCCAGCCTTCGATAAAGGCAGTGTTGCCGTCGAAGCGCTGGAAAGGCGGCAGGCTTTTGTTTTCCTGCGCGAGGCTGATCTGGAAATGATGACCGGGGATGGCTTCATGCAGATAAAGGGTTTCGATGCCCGGCGTGGTGCGAGATGGCAGATCATAAGTGTTGAAATAGAAGATGCCGGGGCGGCTGCCATCGGGCGTGCCGGGCATATAGGAGCCGGCAGCATCGGTTTTTTCCTTGAAAGTGGGGACGGGACGAATTTCCAGCGGGGCCTTGGGAATGGTTGAGAAAAGCTCGGGCACACGAGCGTTGATTTGGCGACCTGCCTCTTCATAGCGGCGCTTAAGCTCGTCCTTGGTTTTGGGCTTGAAGCGGGGATCGGTGCGGATGAATGCGAAGAAAGCGGGAAGATCGCCCTTGAAGCCGGTCTGCTTGCGGATTTTTTCCATGCCCGCGCGGATACGGGCGACTTCGGAGAGACCGAGGCTATGGATTTCATCCGGCGTCATGTCGGTGGTGGTGTTTTTGGTCACGAGATAGGCATAAAGCGCGTCACCGCCGGGCAGGCCGGAGAGGCCGACGCTGGTGCGGGCATGAGGGAGATACTCATCAGCAAGGAAGGTGCGCAGGCGCTGAAGCGCAGGGTTAACCTCGTCGCCGATGACATGGGCATAGTCGGCGCGCAGCCGGGCCATGTCAGCGTCTGACAGGTCTGCGGGCAGCTTTGCGAGCGGCTTCATCATAATCGACGCGCTGGGGCCGTCTTTGAGCAGATTATCAAGTTGATCGACCATGTTGGTGACAATGAGGCGGGGATGGGTGATGTCAGTAGCCAGACCCTGACGAAAGCGCGCGATGGCAATGTCTATCTGAAACGCAAAGGCAGACAGGCGCTTGAGGCTGTTCTCATGGTCGGCGAGCGTCTTGTAAGGGGCAACACTGTCTCCAGAGTGCAGTTCCGGGACGAAGTTTTGCAGGCCGTTGAAATGATCGAGCGGGCGGGTAAGGGTGAGCGCAAGAAGATTGGGCGCGAAGCTGTTCAGGGCGTTTTGACGCGTCCAAACGAAAACATCATAGCTGATCTGATCTTCGGGAGAGAGGCTGGCGCGATTAATCGCAGCAAGGGCGGCGAGATCAGCTTCAAGCGCGGTGCGCTCGGCGGCGACGCTGGCATCTGAGAAGAAATCCCCAAGGCGATCTGCATAGCGGAGATCGCCCCGAAACAGGCCGTTCAGAGGGTTGCGCTTCAGGTCTGCCTCATCGGAGCCTGTGAAGAGTTTCTGAAGTCGGTCATGCGCTGTTTCAACTGTGGCTGCAGTTTCACCGGGCGGCGGAGCAGCTAAGCTGAGGCCGGGAAGGCCTGTAAGCAATGCCAGACTGGTGACAGCCAGAAGCATGGGGCGCATCAAATTCTCCGCAAGGTCAGATTTCGATCAGATGATTGGGCAGTTCATTGGGGTTTTGGGCCGCAGGTGGAAAATGCTCGGACAGAACGGCACCGGCTAGCGAGATGGCGTTGCAAAGACCGGTGGCGGGTTGGCCAGCGCGGATGCCCGCGATAAGCGCATCAATGGTATCAGCCCAGTGATCGGGCGGAACTTTGGCATAAATGCCGGTGTCGGCGATAATTTCGGCGATATGGTCTGGCTCGTCGATGTATAGAAGCACGCCGGTGCGGCCCATGGTGGCATCAATGCCACGCGCCTTAAACTGGATGAGAGCATCGGCATGAACTCTATCCCTCTTCAGGCCTTGCGGGGTGAGGCTACGGGCCAGCGGCGTGTAAAGGCCGACGGCAAGCATCAGCGCAAACAGCAGCGCTTGGGCGAGGATTAAAAGATCGAGGTTTTGGCGTATCTGGTCTGCCGGATCAGGGCTGGTCCAGCCGGGCCAGAAGGCGGCGGGCGACCATCCGGTGAGCAATGCGATAACCGGAAGCGCAAGCGCTGCAAGCGCAGCAAGGCTAAGCGCTGTGGCAGTGTAACGGTGTGGGCGCGTGGAAACGATCACGATAATCTCGCCCAAGGTGGTGGATTCGGCCTTGCCGATAGCCTTGGCGATCAGGGCGCGGTCTAGCGAGGAAAACAGCATTACCAGCTCCCCGAAGATCCGCCGCCGCCAAAGCCGCCGCCGCCGCCCCCAAAGCCGCCCCCCCCGCCGAAGCCTCCTCCGCCGAAGCCTCCTCCGCCGCCGCCCCAACCGCCGCCGCCCATGCCTGCGCCCCAAATAACATTTGAGCCGCGCCTGCGGCCCCGGCTGCCGCGCGCAGTAGAAAGGAGGATCCATATGAGGATGATGGCTATCCAGCCAGCGACGGCCAGCGGGTTAGGCTGGTCTTGCTCGGCAGCATTTTGGCTGGCGGCCAACGCTGCGGCAGCGGCCTCATCTGGTGGCAGTTGCAAGAAGCCGATCAATTCGGCGGCGCCGGCTTCCACGCCGCCTGCCATGTCTCCAGCTTTGAAGCGCGGCAAAATGGTGCGGCGGATGATCTGTGACGTGAGAGCGTCAGTGAGTGTGCCTTCAAGGCCGTAACCGACTTCAATGCGTACTTTGCGTTCATTGGGTGCCACCAGAAGAATGGCGCCATTGTTGGTGTCTTTCTGGCCAATGCCCCAGGCACGGCCGAGCTGATAGCCATAATCTTCAATTTCAAGCCCCTGAAGATCGGGGACTGTGGCCACCACAATCTGCGTTGTGGTGGAGGTTTCCAGTGCCGCCAGCTCGGCATCAAGGCGCGCTATGGTTTCTGGAGGTAGCAGGCCTGCGGCATCGGTGACACGCCCCGACAGCGGCGGAAACTGCGGCGCGGCACGGGCTTCGTTGGCCATGCCAAAAATTGCAGTAACCAGCGCCAGCACCGCCGCCAGAATAAGCGCCAGCCGGCTGAGGCGGTTTTCGTCTCTGTAGTTCTGCCGCCGCCGGTCTTCGGGCTCGGTCATCAGAAGTTGACGGTTGGCGCGGTTTCAGCGTTGACCGTGGTCGCCTTGAACGGCGCGATAGGCTCCGCGCCATAAACCACCTTTGCAGCGATAATGGCCGGGAAGGTGCGTATTTCGGTGTTATAGCCTTGCACCGCCTGATTATAATCCCGCCGCGCTACCGCGATGCGGTTCTCGGTGCCTTCAAGCTGGGACTGCAACTGCAAGAAGTTTTCGTTGGACTTCAAATCAGGATATTTTTCGACCGTTACCAGCAGCCTACCCAGCGCGCTGCCAACTTGGCCCTGCGCCTGTTCAAAAGCCGCCATCTGGGCAGGATCTGAAAGCTTGGTGGGGTCAACGGTAACTTGGGTGGCGCTAGCCCGGGCTTTGGTCACAGCTTCCAGCACTTCGCGCTCTTGCGCGGCAAAGCCTTTGACGGTGTTTACGAGATTGGGGATCAAATCGGCCCGGCGCTGATATTGGTTTTCCACATCCCCCCATTTTGCCTTCACATTCTCTTCTTCTGTGGGAATGGAATTTATCCCGCATCCACTGAGAGAAAGGGCGACGCTTGCAAGGAGCGCCAGACGAGCGGGGGAGAGCGTGGTTGCCATGATAGTCCTTCCTGCAGTGATGGGGCTCCGACGATTACCGGTTGACCAAGACTGTGTTGGCACAAGATAGTGATGTCTTACCAGTTTCAAAAGGGGTTGCGGCATGTTGAATGAGTTCAAGACGTTCATCGCCAAGGGCAATGTGCTCGATCTAGCAGTGGCGGTGATCATCGGCGCGGCGTTTGGAACCATAGTTACCTCACTCACCCAGGAAATCATCATGCCGGTGATCGGCCTTGTGTCAGGAGGCGGGGACTTTTCCAGCCTTTTCGTCATTTTGGGACCAGTGCCGGCGGACTATACGGGTTCGCTAACCGACTATGCCGCGTTGAAGGCAGCGGGTGTGCCGCTGCTTGGCTATGGCAGCTTCATCACCGCTGTTATTAATTTCATCATCATCGCGTTTGTTATTTTCTTGATGGTCCGCGCGGCGAACAAAGTGATGAAGGAGCCCGAGGCAGCACCTGCGCCGCCGCCTGGGCCCCCTCCTGAGCCAACGCCCACCGAGGCGCTTCTGGCCGAGATCAGAGACGAGCTAAAGGCCCGCCGGATATGAAATATGCTCAAATACTTATCATGGGCGCGCTCTTGCTGGGGGCGTGCAGCACAACAGATGTGGGCAGGGTCATGAAAGGTGATCCGCCACCACTGAGCGGCAGCCTAGAAGGCGGCCCGTGGCTGGTGGAAGACGTCAATGGTGGGGGGGTGATAGATAATGCCCGCTTGGAGATAAGCTTTGATCCAGGCGATCAGGGCACCAGCCGGGTTTCGGGTTTGTCTGGATGCAACCGCTTTTCTGGGACCTGGGCCCAAACCGGGACGAGCGTGAGCTTTGGTCCCTTGGCATCAACGCGTATGGCCTGCGCCCCGGCGCTGATGGACCTTGAAGGCAAATTTTTGAAAACATTGGAGGCTGTGCGGCGTCTGAGCTTTGATCAAACAGGGGCAGCAACGCTTACGTCCCCTGATGGTCAGGTAATTAAACTCAGACGTGAAAAGCCTTAGTTTCTGAGCTTAGGCGGCCAAAAGGTCGACTGAAAGATCAGCCAAGGACGCGGTGTCGAGAATATCGGCAGTTTGGTCACGAACAATCAGCATGATCTTGCGGATGACGCAGGTTGATTCCTCAAAGCAATCAGCACAGCGCTGATAGGCGCTAACAGAAACGCAGGGCACCAGCGCCAGCGGGCCTTCAATCAAACGTATGATGTCACCAAAGCTGATCTCGCTGGCGGGACGCGCCAATTTATAGCCGCCCATCTTGCCGCGAAAGCTCAGCACCAATCCCCCATTCTTCAGCTCGAGAAGGATGATTTCAAGAAACTTTCTCGGCAGTTTCTGATCAGCGGCGATGGTTGATATGGGAACCGGGGCTGCGGTGTCTGCGCGGGCAATGAAAATAAGCGCGCGCAAGGCATATCGGGATCGCTGGGTCAGCATCATCTAACCCTATGCACAGGGGGGATGAAGGGCAACCCCGTGAGACTATTGCACGGCGTGACGAGTGTGATTTCGCAAAGAGAGTTGTCCAACTGGTTACGCCTGCCGGCATAATCCTGGCTTCTGATTGTTTGAACCATGCATATATACTAAGCTGCCTTAACTGATTGGGTTTGCATGGAGACAATCAAGCCCATCTCGAAAGGATAAAACGATGCGCGGTTCGCGGCGAGGTTTTTCCTGATGACGTGGCGGCAGCTCGAGGCTGAAGCGGCAGGAGAGCGGCTGCGCCGTCTTGGCCTGAGCGGGGCCTTGGTGGCGCATGTCTATGTTCCGCTGTTTTTCGGAATCGTTTTTGGCTGGATGCGGGTAAGCCGCACCCATTATTGGGATTTTGCCCCGGCCTTGACCTATTGGATTTTGGCCGTTCAGATTTGCTGGATGGTGCAGGGCGCCTCCACTTGGGCAGCCCAACGTGTTTTAGCCCCTTGGAAACCACCACTTACGGTGTTGTTGATATGCGGTGCCGCCCTTGGGACGCCAGTGATAAATATATGCATGCGTCTGCTGATAAACGCTTATTATCTCTGGATCCTGCCCGTAGAGCTACACGCCCCCGTCCCGCCGAGTTCGTTTGAAACTCTGATCAGTTCACATTTAATTGGTATATTCATCTGGGTCATATGTAATCTGGCCATTGTTCACGTGCTGGGCTTCGCGCGTTTCGGCTTTGTGCATGCAAAAAAAGACCTGCCGGTAGACGCGCCCTCCTCGGCGGTGTCGCTAGAGGTCGCCAAGGAACAGCCACAATTTGCGTCGCGCTTGAAGCGGCCCGTCGGGCGCGTCTGCCTATTGAAAGCGGAGCAGCATTATCTGCGTGTGGTGGGGGAATATGGCGATGATCTCATTCTATATCGGATCTCTGATGCGGTGAATGAATTACAGGAGCACGAAGCGGGGTTGCGGGTTCACCGTTCTTACTGGGTTGCGCGCTATGCGGTGAGCCATACTGAGCGCGGCGCGCGCGGCTTGGGGGTGCGGCTGAAAAGCGGGGTACTGATTCCCGTTAGTCGTTCGTGCCGGGATGATGTGCTGCGTGCAGGGTTTCCAGATAATCACCCCAAGATAGATATCGAGCTGGGGCGCAGCAGTGCATTTGATGCAACGGAAGCGGACATTCGTGCAAAGGGGCTCGGCGGCGGCGCGGGCTAAGGTCTAAACTCATTTCATTCAGGTTCTTTGAATGAAGAGGGTTCATGAAGATAATTATGTTTGGAGTAGCGGCTTTCCTTGCGATGCCTGCATTTGCCCAGATGCGCACCATGAGCCCTGGCGAAAAAGCGTGGGTGCAGTGCCGCGCCTGCCACACTTTGGAAAAAGCGGCGGGTCACAAGATCGGTCCTAATCTTTATGGCATAGTCGGTCAGGCTGCGGGCACACGTGCAGGTTTTACTTATTCGCCGGCGCTGAAATCATCGGGCCTGACATGGGACCGTGCCACGCTTGACCGATGGATCGAGAAGCCCAGCGCTGTGCTCAAGGGCCACAGAATGGTGTTCATCGGCATAGCCGACAAAGACAGGCGCACGGCGCTGATCGATTTTCTGGCAAGCAAGGCGCCATGAATTCGTCCGGCAAACGAAGGCGTTATATTTCAAGGAGCAAATGACATGACTTTGAACAGGCGCACCATGATCAAAAGTGCGGCGACCGTGGCTGTTGCCACTGCCTTGCCTAAAGCCGCGATGGCTGCTGAAATACACGATGTAGTGGTGGTTGGCGGCGGTCTCGCCGGGCTGAATGCGGCGCTCAATCTCGCAGATACCGGCGCAAGGGTCGTGGTTCTGGAAGCCGCCAGCCGCGTCGGCGGCCGTTGCTTCACCGCCGATAGCGTTGATGGTCGGCCTGAATATGGGGCGTCACAGATCGGCGCCAGCTATGCCCGCGTGCTTGATGTGTGCCGGCGCTTTGATGTGGCGCTGGCACCCGGCGCCAATATCAACGCGCCCATGTGTTATGTGCTCGATGGGAAGATAGTGACTGGCAAGGCATGGGCTTCGTCGGCCTTAAACAAGACCGTCGGTGCGGAGCGCGAGGTACTTCCCCAGGCCATGTCGGGTTATTTCTTGCGTAAGAACGGTCATTTTTCGGAGCCGCAAGATTGGCTGGCGGCGGACGCGCGCAAGCTCGATATTCCGTATCGGCAATGGTTGCAGAGCGTTGGTGCATCTCCAGCGGCTATTGCGCTCATAAATTCCGGGCTGGTCGATCCTGATGTGGACCGGGTATCGGCCCTCGCGCTGATGCATGAACATGCCTACGCCTTGAGCGAAATGGACAGTTTTGGTGATAAGACCTTAGACCGGTTCGAAGCTTATTCGCGCATATCCCAGCATGTGGTGAAAGGCACCTCGCGGGTGCCGGAAGCGATGGCGGCCCATTTGGGCGATGCCATGCGCATGAACAGCCCGGTGCGTGCGATTGATATGAACAACACAGGCGTCACCGTTACGTGCACGGATGGACGGGTTTTCAAGGCCGGCCATGTGGTGATGGCGATTCCGTTTCAGTCTATGCGCAAAATCGCAATCACACCCGCGCTGGACGGCGATATTGGCAAAGCCGTGTCCTCACTCAGCTATCAGCGCCAGAGCCAGGTTTTCTTTCACATCAAGGGCACGCCCTATTGGGAGGAAGATGGGCTGGATGCCTCATTCTGGAGCGATGGGCCGATCACACTGGTGCGCCAGCAGATCGGGTATCAAGGCGAACGCGAACTGGTGACGACGCTGGCCTTTGGGGACAAGGCGACCAACCTAGATGGACTGCCACCCCTCGAAAGGGCGGAATGGGTAATGGCACACATCTCCACGCTTCGGCCTTCGATGAAAGGTAAGCTTGAACCAATCGCTGTGCAGTCATGGGAAGAGCAGCCCTTTGTTAATGGTTGCCGTCATTCCTATATGCCCGGACAGATCACTGCTTTTCACGAGGCGATGACCGTGCCGCATGGCCGGATGGTGTTTGCCGGCGAGCAAGTTCGGCGTCTGGCCATTGGCATGGAAGCAGCGATGGAGTCTGGCGAGGCCGCGGCTGTCCAGATCATCGAGGCTGTATGAGCTTGCGCCCCCTTCTTATGTGGCTGGCGCTGATGTTGGGTGTGCCCGCACTGGCTGAAAGCGTGCAAACACTTGGCGCTGACTGCGAGGGCTGCCCGGAGATGGTGGCCCTACCCGCCGGACAGTTTGTGATGGGCGCGGAAGGCGGCGAGGAAGGCCGCCCTGAGGGGCCGCTGCACAAGGTGCGTGTTAAACGCGCCTTTGCGTTGGCGGCGCATGAGGTCACACAGGCGCAATATGCAGCGTTCATAAAAGAAACAGCGCACATCTCCGGCACCAATTGCCGCTCATGGGATCCAGAGGCCAAGACGGTGCAGAACCGTCCCGGCTATGATTGGAAGAAGCCCGCGCCCGGCGTGGTGCCGCGCGCGTCGGACCCCGTGGGCTGTGTCAGCTGGCTCGATGCCAAGGCTTATACGGCTTGGCTGTCAGATAAGACCGGCAAGCCTTACCGCCTGCCAAGCGAGGCCGAATGGGAATATGCGGCGCGTGCCGGCAACAACAGCGCCTACTACTGGGGCGATGATCCCGATGCAGCCTGCGCCCACGCTAATCTTTATGACCTTGATGCCCTGCAAGAAACCATCAGCTGGGCGCATGTAAAATGCCATGATGGATTTGCCGGCGTAGCCCCTGTGGGCTCATTCCCTGCCAATGGTTTTGGCCTTCATGATATGACTGGCAATGTCTGGGAATGGGCGGAAGATTGCTATGTAGCGCCCTTCGCCGCCGATGTGCCCATGGATGGCAGCGCCTATCAAGTGCCGGGTCAATGCGCCCGCCGGGCTGTGCGCGGCGGCGCCTGGATCACGCTGGCTGATCGCAATCGCGTAGCGTGGCGCGGCCGCGATGCCGAAGACTTTGTGAGCTGGATTTTCGGCTTCCGGGTGGCGCGCGACCTTGCGCCTGAAGAGGCGCTCCGCTGAGCGTGCAGTTCGTGCAAAGCTAACGACCTTTCGTGCATTTGCGATGGAAACTTCGCCAGCGCCGGCAAATTATCGCGTCAGTTTCAAATAAACAGGGGAGTTGCAAATATGATTATTTCGTCTCGGAAAACGGCTTCTTACAAAACAGGTCTAGCCCTGCGCGCGGGTTTGCTTGGCGTGGTTGGTACCATGGCGCTGGCGGCTTCAGCGGCTTCGGCGCAGATGGCCGATGCTGGCATCGCGTCCGAAGAAATTCTGGTGACGGCGCGGCGGCAAAGCGAACGGCTCCAGGATGTCCCGGTGGCAGTAACAGCATTAAGCGCTGATTTTCTACGTCAGACCGCTGCCACCGGCCTCTCTGATATTGCAAAATACACACCAGGCTTCACGTTCGAAAATGGTGTTGGCGTGCTTAATTCGCCGGTTATCCGCGGTCAGGCACAAAGCCGCATTGGCAACCCCGTGCAGAATGTCGCCACCTTCTTCAACGGTATCTATATCCAGCGCGGTTTTATGGTTGATAATGACCTTTTAGATCTGGAACGCATCGAAATTATTAAAGGCCCGCAGGCCGCACTATATGGGCGCAACGCCTTTTCCGGTGCGATTAGCATGATCACGGCCAAGCCCTCACTCACTGACATCCGCGCGCGGGCTGAGGTGACGCTCGGCACCGATGAGCGGCGGGACTACAAGGTCAGCATCTCGGTGCCGATAATCAAGGACCGGCTGGCTGTTAGCGGCAGCTATGTGAATACAAGCTTCGATGGGACATGGGAAAATGCCCATCCGCTGGCCAATGCCGATCTCGCCACCAATGGCAATTTAGGCGGCTACAAAAACGAAAGCTGGCTCATCCAAGCTACGGCTCGCCCGCTCGATAATGTGCGGATTGATGGCTTCTACTTCCGCCGTGAGGCCTTTCAGGAAGGCTTGGCAAGCTACCGAATGGCTGCTGCGGGCACGCTAGTCTCTGAGTTTAGCCAGATGAATTGTGACCCTTTTGAAGCTACTGCGCCAACCAGCCGTGGCGCCTTTGCCAGCTACTGCGGGGCGTTCACCGCCACGCCTGTGCCCGTGGCAGGTGAGACTTTGCCGCCGGTCCATCAAGTTGACCCCCGCACCTTCGCGCTAGATGGCACCAGCACAATCTACAGCGGCACACTGACCATTGAAGCCGGGGACGCGCTGGAGTTCATTTACCAATATGGCCGCGTTGAAGGTGAATCCGTGGCCATCGGCCAGCTTTCACGTGATGCGATTAATGGTACGCCGCTGTTGGGCGGCTTTTTTGGCGCTTTTGCCGGCCGGCTGCTGCTCGATCAACGTGGTGGCGGCGGCATCACCGCCGATAGCCATGAAATGCGGGTTAACTGGACCGCCAATGATAGGCTGTCGGGAAAAGTAGGCGGTTTTTACTCCAAAACCAGCGACTTTGACGTCGGTGGCTCGCTCGCCGCTTTCCCGAACCGTCCGAATGACTTCATCCGAACCAACTTTCCCGCCGGTGAGCTATTTCCGCCGGGTCTTAGTGCCACGCTGCGCGAAGATAAGAGCTTCGCCATCTTCGGGGCATTCGACGCTCGATTATCCGATGCCCTCCGGCTTTCGGCAGAAGGTCGCTACACGTTTGAAGACCGGCGGGAACAGGCCAAGACATTCCCGGCTTTTGCCCCTGCAGGCGCGCAACTCTTCCGCAGCTTCAAATATTTTACGCCACGCGTAGCTTTAGATTGGAAAGTCTCGCCAGATCATCTCGTCTATGCCTCTGTTGCCAGGGGCGTAAAATCCGGCGGCTTCAACGGCCGGGCCATCTCGCCCACGGTTCTGGCCTATGAACCGGAAACCAACTGGACCTATGAAATAGGTGCTAAAACGCAGTGGTTGGATCGTCGTCTCACTCTGAATGTGTCAGCTTACCATGTCGATTGGCAGCAATTGCAATTCAACACGCAGGATCCCGGCGGCATCATTGGCACCCCGCTCGTTCTCCGCAACCTGGAAGGCGCTAAGGTCTGGGGCTTTGAAGTTGAAGCCAACGCGCAAATAACACCTGAGCTAAATTTGAGCATGGGCGGTGCGTATAACAATACAACGTTCGTCGATGGTACGGTGGATTTGGAGATACCGCGCGGCAATTGCACCCCCGCAACGAACGTGGCAGGCACGTGCCCTTATACCGGCGATATCTCCGGCAACCGCTTGCCGCGCTCTCCCAGCGGCCAGTTCTTCGGTGCCATCACCTATTCGCGCGAACTCTCGAAGGACTTGCGCACCACAGCTCGCTTCGCTGGCAGCTGGCAGGGTAAATCTTTTGTCGACAACAACAATCAGGCATGGATGCCAGCGCGCACCGTGTTCGATGCATCGCTGGCCTTTGAGCATCGCCATGTCACCGTTCGCGTGTGGAGCCGCAATCTGTTTGACCAAAAATATGCCGCATTCGGCACGACCACCTATGCTAGCTCAGGTGCCGGCAGCGGCGCGTCCTATGGCGTGATTGCCGGTGAACGCCGCACTGTGGGCGTCACGGCATCGGTTAATTACTGAGGACGACACCTCCGGCGGTTTTTGCGATCGCCGGAGGCATGGAGACGATTAGACGTCCAGATTGGCGACGTTAAGTGCATTGTCCTGAATAAACGCCCGGCGCGGCTCCACAACATCGCCCATCAGCTTGGAGAAAATGTCGTCGGCAAGATCGGCTTCATCGGCGGTGACGCGTAGCAACGTACGCGCCGCAGGATCAAGCGTGGTTTCCCAAAGCTGTTCGGCGTTCATTTCGCCAAGGCCCTTATAGCGCTGAATGGAGAGGCCCTTGCGCCCCGCATCTAGCACGGCGGAAAGCAACTCGGAGGGGCGCGTTATACGTCGCCCGCCCAAGGTGGCGCTGCCCACATAAGTGGCGGATTCCTGAGCGGCAAGTGTGTGCAGGCGCGGGGCTTCCGGTGAGGTGAGGAAGCCGGCATCGATGATGTGATGATCGGTGACGCCGCGCCAATCCCGCTGCAGCACATAGCCGCCTTCCACGCCGGGTTCGGCACGCCAAGTCGCCCCTTCGCCATCGGCTGTCGTGAGCCATTTGGCGCTGGCGCTGGCAGCCGTGCGTGCCGCCTCTGCGGAGAGCGAGGGGGCTAGTGCGCCGTTCAAAGCCAGCGCCTCGATCACAGTAGCAAGATAACGTTTGGGCACATAATCCATCAAAGCGCGGAAGCGACGGGCGTGATCGACCAGCGCGCGCAGGTCATTATCACCGCGCGGGCCTTGCGGGCTTTCAAGGATCAACCCAGTAAGGCCGGTATCAATAAGATAATCTTCAAGCGCGGCATTATCCTTCAAATACACTTCGGAACGACCACGCGCGACTTTGTAAAGCGGCGGCTGGGCGATGTAGAGATGCCCCCCCCGGATCAGCTCGGGCATCTGGCGATAGAAGAAGGTCAGCAACAGCGTGCGGATATGCGCGCCGTCCACATCGGCATCGGTCATGATGACGATCTTATGATAGCGCAGTTTTTCCAGCTTGAACTCATCGCGGCCAATACCAGTGCCCAGTGCCTGAATCATCGTGCCGATTTCGCGGCTGGAGAGCATCCGGTCAAAGCGCGCGCGCTCGACGTTCAAAATCTTACCCCGAAGCGGCAAAATCGCCTGAAACTGCCGGTTCCGGCCCTGTTTAGCCGAGCCGCCGGCGCTATCGCCTTCTACTAGAAACAACTCTGATTTGGCCGGGTCCCGCTCCTGACAATCCGCGAGCTTGCCGGGCAGCGACGCGATATCCAGCGCGCCCTTGCGCCGCGTCAGATCGCGCGCCTTCTTCGCAGCTTCACGCGCAGCCGCAGCATCGATAATCTTGGCGACAATAGCACGGGCAGACGGCGGATTTTCCTGAAGCCAGATTTCCAGACGTTCAGCGATCAGGCTTTCCAGCGGCTGGCGCACTTCAGATGATACCAGCTTGTCCTTGGTCTGGGACGAGAATTTGGGATCAGGCAGCTTCACCGACACAATGCCGGTCAGCCCTTCACGCATATCATCGCCGGTAAGGCTGACCTTCTCTTTCTTCAGCAGGCCGGAGCTTTCCGCATATTGATTAAGCGTGCGCGTAAGGGCGGCGCGAAAAGCCGCTAAGTGCGTGCCGCCATCGCGCTGCGGAATGTTATTGGTGAAGCACAGAACCTGCTCATGATAGCTGTCATTCCACTGCAGCGCGACTTCGATGCCGATGTCATGGGCCTTGCCAGTAATGGCCACGGGCGCTGGAAATAGCGGCGTCTTGGAGCGATCCAGATACTGAACGAAAGCGCCAATCCCGCCTTCATAATAAAGCTCAACGCGCTGTTCCTCGGCATGGCGAGCATCGACAAGTTCCAGCCGGACGCCAGAGTTCAGGAACGCGAGCTCGCGGAAGCGATGTTCGAGGCGGGCAAAGTCAAATTCCAAAATCTTGAAGGTCGCGGGCGACGGTAGAAACGTCACCCGGGTGCCGCGTCGGCCATCAGCCGTGCCGGTCTGCTTCAGCGGCGCTTCGGCCTCCCCATGGCGAAAGCGCATCCAATGTTCAGCGCCATCGCGCCAGATCGTCAGCTCAAGCCACTCCGACAGAGCGTTAACCACCGACACGCCAACCCCATGCAGCCCGCCCGAGACTTTATAGGCATTTTCATCGGAATTATTGAATTTCCCGCCTGCATGCAGCTGGGTCATGATGACTTCTGCGGCCGAAACGCCCTCTTCCGAGTGAATGCCCGTGGGGATGCCCCGGCCATTGTCGGTCACGCTCACCGAGCCATCGGGGTTCAGGGTGATAAGTACCTTGTCACAATAGCCAGCCAGCGCCTCGTCAATGGCGTTATCTGAGACTTCAAAAACCATATGATGCAGGCCGGAACCATCATCGGTATCGCCGATGTACATGCCGGGGCGTTTGCGCACCGCTTCCAGGCCACGAAGGACCTGAATCGAATCGGCGCCATAATCGGTGTTGTTGGTGCTATCGCTCATGCCTAGTCTATAGAAGCAATCTCCGGGTTTTGCACCATCAACTATCGGCAGCGTAAAGCACATTATCGGGACGCGGGACGGCGTCCAGATCAGTGTTTCGATCTATCTCCATCAGGCGCTTGATCAGCCCATCTCGCAAATCATACACCCAGCCATGCAGCCAGAGATCAGCGGTACCGGCAAAAGTTTTTTGCACGATGTCCATCCGCGCCAGCCGAACAAGCTGATCCCGCACGTTGCACTCCACCAGCCGGGCCACTTTCTGCGAGGGCGAGCTTTGCGAGTGTATCTCGTCTCGATGGTTGCGAAGAACATCACGTGCAGGGGCCAGCCAATCCTTCACCGGCCCCTCATCAAGGTCATCAGTGAGCACATGGGTCATCGCCGGACAATCATAAGTGCCGCACAGCAGAATATGACGAACGCCCAGCGTATTAATGGCATGATCAAGGGTGGCCATCAGATTTAAGTCCGTCTCCGAGACCAGATTGCCGAAATTCTGATGGATATGCAGGCTGCCGGGCGGTGAACGGGTGATGCGCTCAGGATCAAGACGGCTGTCTGTCGAGCCAATCCAGAGGAACACTGGCGTTTGCGGCCCCATATGCCGTTCGAAATAGGCGGGATCATCTTGTTTTTTTTCAACCGACCACGCCATGTTGGAGAGGATGAGTTGATGATAGCGGTTCATAGAAAAGCGCCTTTGGCAGACAAGGGCGGCATTGTGGTTTTGGCAACAATAACCGGCGCATTGATGCGCGGTGCCGTGCGGCCCGCAGGATCACTTTCCAGCATCACTTCAATGCCGCGATAGGGCGCGCCTTTGATGAAGCTGTTAATAATGTCGATATTATCCAGATCAACATAATCGGTGGCTGAAAGATCGAGGATCAGGCGTGAATTATCCGGAACGCGCGCAAGGGCTGCCTGAAGCTGGGGTTTGTGCATAAAATAAAGATCACGGCGCGCCCTGACCATCACCGTTCTATCACGCGCCACATAGCTGATGGCAGTGCGGAAGTTACGTGCAATCACAAAGGCAAAGCCAATGACAAGCCCAATGGCGATGCCGCGCAGCAGATCGGTAAACAAAATAGCCAGCACAGTAACCACAAAGGGAATGAATTGCGTATAGCCCTGTTTCCAGCGGGCGATGAACAGGCTGGGCTTGGCGAGTTTATAGCCGGTCTGGATGAGAATGGCCGCAAGCGCTGATAGCGGAATAAGGTTGAGAATGGCCGGGATGATCAACACCGAGAGCAGCAGCCAGCTACCATGAAGAATGGTTGAAAGCCGACTATCCGCGCCGGAACTGACATTGGCCGAGGAGCGCACAATCACCGAGGTAACCGGCAGCCCGCCGACCAAGCCGGAGGCGAGATTGCCTACGCCTTGCGCCAGAAGTTCGCGGTTTTTGTCAGTGATCCGTCGCTTGGGGTCCAGCTCATCCACGGCCTTGATGCTGAGTAGCGTTTCAAGGCTGGCAACAATAGCAAGCGTGATCGCTATCACCCAAACAGCAGAATTGCCGATCTGGGCAAAGTCCGGCAGCCGCAAGAGATCAACAGGATTGGCCTCTATCGGCACTTCGACCAGCTGGCTCTGTTCAATGGCGAGGCCGGGCGCGAAAAGCGCAAAGCAAAGATTGGCCAGAACCGCGGCCACCACAACCACCAGCGGGCCGGGTAGCAAACGAAACGGCCCGGTTTTGGGCCGCGATTTGTCCCACCAGAACAGGAATGCGAGGCTGACAAGCGCAATCAGCAGCGCCCCCCAGGCGATATCGCGCTGCAGGATATAGGCTATTTCCGAAAGCGTATTCTGCCCGTCCCGCTGCAAAAATTCCATGCTGCCTTCATAATCCCCAGCATAGCCCAGCGCATAAGGGAGCTGCTTGAGTATAAGAATCAGCCCAATCGCCGAAAGCATCCCAATAACGACGGAGGACGGCACAAACTCCGCCAAAATTCCGCCCTTCGCAAACGAAAATACCAGCTGCATCACGCCGGCCAAGCACACAGCGAGCAAAAATGTCTCAAAACTGGGCAGGGTTTCAATCGCGGTAAACACAATTGCCGTAAGCCCTGCGGCAGGGCCGGATACTGACAAAGCAGATCGGCTGAGCGTGCCCACTATAATGCCGCCAATGATGCCGGCTAAAAGTCCCGAAATCGGCGGTGCGCCAGAAGCCACCGCCACCCCGAGGCACAGTGGCAGCGCCACCAACGCCACAACGATGGAGGCCGGCACATCAGTCCGCCAGCTTTGCAAGATGCTGCTCAAAAAATCCCCGCGTCGTTTGAAGTGGCTATTTAGCATATGCACAAAAAAGCAGCGCAGGTGCAAATCTATTGCTCAAACTTAGCTCAACTGTCCGTGCTCCAGATGGAACCGGGTGGCGGCGTCAGCCTCAGTGAATAAAGCCCGGTCAGTGCCTGTCATCCATACCTGTGCACCTGTCTCCGCCAAGCGCGCAAACAGCCGGGCGCGGCGTTCAGCATCAAGATGAGCGGCGATTTCATCCAGCAGCATCAGCGGCGCCGCGCCCCGGCGCTCACGAACCAGCGCTGCATGGGCCAGCACCAAGGAAATCAGCAACGCCTTTTGCTCACCCGTGGAGCCGCGCGCGGCAGGCTGGCCCTTGCCAGCATGAACCACTTCAAGATCAGCCCGGTGCGGACCCGTGAGCGTGCGGCCCGCGGCAGCATCGCGCGCACGTGAAACGGCCAAGGCCGCAGCAAGCCCGGCCGGGCTTTCATCATGCAACCGCAGTTGCGGGCGCGCAAAGCCATCAAGTGGCATATCGGCCAGCATATCGGCCAGCGCCCTCACCGTATCGCCGCGGGCAGCTTGCAGCGCAGCACCATGCTCGGCCATAGCGGCCTCCAGCGCACTAAGCCAGCCGGGGTCTTGCTGGTCGCCGGCCAGCAGCCGGTTGCGGGCGCGCATGGCGGCTTCATAGCGTAAGCTCTGCCGGGCATGGTCGGGATGCAGCGCCAGCACCAGCCGGTCCAAAAACCGCCGACGCGCAGAAGCCGCCTCGGTAAACAGCCGGTCCATCGCTGGGGTCAGCCATACAAGAGACAGCCATTCCCCCAGCGCCGCCGCCGGGCGCGCGGCGCCATTAATGCGCACCAGCCGCCGTTCAGGCGCCGCCGCCCGCGTACCGGTGCCCAGCGTCACCATGCCGGATAGCGTCTCAGCCTCGCCGGATATACTAAAGCCGCCGTCCCCGCTGCTACGCGCCACTTCGGAAAGCCCCACGCCGCGCAGGCCGCGCCCTGGGGCCAGCAGGCTGATGGCTTCCAATATATTGGTCTTGCCCGCGCCATTATCACCGGTCAGCACCACCAGCCCCGGCCCGGCCTCCAGCGTCAGCCGGGCATGAGAGCGCATATCCGTGAGCGCTAATTTCCTAAGGGCCAGCATGGCCCTGTCCTAATCGGACGGAGCCAGCGCGTCGAGAACAGTTGCGGCATGGCTGCGGATGCGCGCCTGCTCATCATCGTCAAATCGGTCCCAGCCATCATACATCCGCAGCATACGGTGGTTTTTGCCAAGCTTCTCTCGGTTTCGCGCCACAAAGTCCCAATATAGGCTGTTGAAAGGACAAGCACCCTCGCCCGTCCGCTTCTTCACATCATGCACACAGCCCCGGCAATAATCGCTCATCCGATTAATATAGGCCCCGCTGGCCGCATAAGGCTTGGACGCCATCAGCCCGCCGTCGGCAAACAACCCCATGCCAATCACATTGGGCGTCTCCACCCATTCATAGGCATCAGCATAGACAATCAGAAACCACTCACTCACCTCCGCAGGGTCAATACCTGCGACGAGCGCAAAGTTTGCCAGCACCATCAGCCGCTGGATATGGTGCGCATGAGCATTCTGGCGGGTGGCACGCACCGCTTCTGAAAGGCAGTGCATCTTGGTGTCCCCGGTCCAATAAAAGGCCGGCAGCGGGCGCGTGGCTTCAAGATGGTTTCGGGTCTCATACTCAGGCCCGGCAATCCAATGGATGCCGCGCACATATTCCCGCCAGCCGATGATCTGGCGGATAAACCCCTCCACCGCATTCAAGGGCGCAATACCATCCTTAAAAGCCTGTTCAGCAGCGCAGCACACCTCCATCGGCCCCAGCAGCCCGCAATTGATCAGCGCCGAAAGTTGCGAGTGGAACAGCCCGTCCTCACCAGCCACCATGGCATCTTGATAATCACCAAAGCGCGGCAACCGAAGCGCAATGAAATCGGCCAGGCTCTCAAGCGCCTGTTCACGCGTGACAGGTAGGGCGCAGGGCCCAAGATCACCAAAATGCGCACCAAAACGCGCCTCAACCAGCGCGAGCACACCCTCGGTTATCGCATCGGGCGGAAATTGCGACGGGGGTGGATAAGCGGTGCCTTTAGCCGGTGGCTTCCGGTTGTCATGGTCGAAGTTCCACTTTCCGCCAATAGGCTTGTCGCCTTCCATCAACAGGCCGGTCTGTTTGCGTACAAGCCGGTAAAAATCCTCCATCAGCATCCGCTTGCGGCCTTCAGCCCAGTCAGCAAACCACGCGCGGCTTACCAGAAACCGATCATCGGCCAACACGTCCACCGGAACCCGCCCGCCGCCCCAGCCCGGCTGCTCCTTGATAAGCCGCCAGCACCCAGCCTCCACAGTGATAAGGCGCGTCGCCTTATGCCTGGCTATCGCGCGGTTTATCTCGCCGCCTAGGCTGCCGCTATTCTCCGGATCATCCAATCGAACATAATCCACCCGCCATCCGGCAGCGCGTAACGCTTCTGCATGGTGACGCATGGCACTAAACAGAAACGCGATCTTCTTCTTGTGATGACGCGGCGCACTGGCCTCACCCGCCACTTCCATCATCAACACTACAGCGTCTTCGGGGTTCGTCGTGCTCAGGCTGGCAAGGCTTAGTGACAGTTGATCGCCAAGGATGGGGAGAAGAATGGTCATAGGCTGATGTGTCGCCGCGTGAGCGGGACCGGTCAACAGACAGAAAGTCGCCTCAGACCCAGACGGATAACGGGCATCGATCTAATAACTGGGGTCTGGGGCCTCGCCCCCGCCGCAGGAGGCTCTGCCTTACTTTGCCGCAACCCTCAGCGGCGACCAGTTCACCATGTTGACGGTATCAGTCACGGTAAACAATCGGCCATCAGGGCCGATGAAGAACTTCTCCATTTCCTTGCGGTTAAAAGGACGGGAGCCAAGACGACCCACGACCGCAACTTGATGGCCAGATTCATCGACGGCACGATCCCGATCAAGGCCTTTGGCGATGGCCAGCGCGGGCACGCCGGTACGGCGGAACGCAATGAGTTCCGGCATTGGCGGCGCGGAGAAACCGTAGAAATTCGGTTGGCTTTCAGGCGATTGCAGCTGGAGCACCTTCATGCCGTTCTTGCCGTCCGCCACATAAGCAAACAGCGAGGCATTGGTGCTAGCAATGACCACATCTTCGGCATCGTTAAGCGCGCCGCCGGCAGTATAGCGCTGGTAGATACGCGGTGCGCGGGGTTGTTTCACGTCAACTATCACCAGCCCCTCAGCCTTGGCCGCGACATAAGCATAGGTGCGCGCGACATAAACGCGGCGAGCATCGGTGAGCGGCACGGTCGCTTCCGGGCGATGGACAGGTTTGGCGAGGTTGGTAACATCAATCAGCTCCAGCCCGCGCGCGGTCGTGACCCAAAGATAGCGGAATTGCAGCGCCGAGGCTCGGGCATCGGGCAGCGTGATCTCTGCGGTGATTTTCGGATCGGAGGGATCATCGAGATCAATGACAACCAACCCGCGCGGGGTGGCGACATAAGCATAATGCCCCCCAAGGATGATATGCCGCGCGCCGCTTAGTCGGCCTTGCGGGTTAAACGCGCTGGTGCCGTCCTTAAACTTCAGGCGGCGGAAGAAGTTATTTCGCGGCTCGCCATCGTTCAACGTGTCAATGTCGGTGATGATAAGGCCTTCTTCGGCATCGGTGATGAACGCGTAGCGATAAATGGGGTGAAACGCCTGTTCCTGGTTCATGCCGCCCAGCGGATCAGCCGGCACCTTGCCTTCAGCCCGCAGCGCCTGTTCCGCCATCATCTTGTCGTTTCGCCCAACAGCGATGGGCTGGGTCGTCGCCAGCGCCATACAGGTGGCATTCTTTGATTTGATGCGCGTGTTATGCCCCAGCGGCGAGAAGGGCGCCGTAACGATCCGTTCCGAAACGCCCTTGTTGCCGATATTGGCGATGTCATAAGCGCGGAAGCCGCCCTTGCCTTCCGCCACATACATATATTCACCGCGATTCTGCAGGCAGAGCGCTGGGCCGGGCGTGCCTTGGCGGATGCTGCGAATATCCTCAATGGAATCGGTTTCGCCTGATAGATTCTTGTCAAAGACCTTGCCGCGCGACCAGTTGATCAGTTCGCGGCCGTTCTTCTCGACATGGAGCTTGTAATAATCGGGATAAGCAAAGCGATGCAGATAGGAACCGAACACCGCTTGCGGCTCGCCAAATTCAGTAACGCGAACCGCTTCAAAGCCATTTTCCAGCCCCACCCAGCTGTTGATGCCGACAAAGTTCACAAAGTTCGTGCCCAGCAGCATGAGCTGCGCCATGATCGCGTTGTTATCTTCCTTGTCGCTAACATGGCAGTCTGAACAAGTTTTGGTTTCTTCCTTGCGGACCGTATGCGGAAAATGTGGCGCAAATGCCTGTGAGGAAAAACCTGACGCTGCGATAGGCGGCTGTTGCACATAAATCCGCTCACGGTTGATGTTGGTGGAGGTGAGGATCAGCGCCGAGCTGGAACGGATGGGGGCAACGATATTGCCCTTGGTGGTCTGGTGCAGACCAAGCTGGAACATATCATCGCGCGCCACCTGCGGATTATACGTCGCGTAGTTGCGGGTCTCCTGCTCTTCATATTTGTGGGTGCTGGTTTTCCAGTTGGCCTCGATAGGCAAATGGCAACCGCCGCAGCTGGTGGTCCAGCTCAGATGGCAGGTGAAACAGGCCATATTGTCATCATTATGGGCACGTTCGGATTTGGCGACGCCGGGGCCGAAGCCATCTCCGGTGCGACCAATGAGCTTGGCGCGGGCGGCTTTGGGGTTGAAGTCCGGATGGCCATTGGTGACCGAATCCTTGGTTAGGCTCACTGTCCAGATCAGCTTAGGATTAGTGGCGGAGCGTTGGATGAGGCGCTTGACGCCGTCTTGCATCACCCATTCGAAGCGGCGCTGGCCATCGGGGTTGCGCAGCAGCGACAGGTCCTTGCCTTCGGGGCGGGCGGCAACATTTGACGTGCGCAGGCTGGGATAGGCGTCGGCGGTGCCGTGGCAATCCTTGCAGCCAACCTCAACCGCATTGGCGACTTCGCCGTGAATAAAGCCATTGCCATGGCCGTCTTGCGCGAAGTGGCAGTCCACGCATTGCATACCAACTTCCGCATGGATGGAGAGCATATGCACAGTCTTGCCGGGGTTGCCCTCGCCAGGCGTGCTAGACGGTTCCGGGAATTGCGCTTCGCCGTTTTTGCGGAACTTTTCCGGGTCGTTGTTGGCAACGATATTGCCGTCCTTATCAAGCAGATTGCCATCCCGGTCGCGCTTGAAAACGGCGCGGAAGTTCCAGCCATGGCCGTGATAATCAGCAAATTGCGTATCTTTGTTCAGATCATTCCGGTCGGCAACGGTACGCAGAAAATCCAGATCGCGCCACAGACCACGCGGGGCCGCCCCTTCCGGGTTGCGCTCATTAGCTTCGCGCACTTCAGCGGCTGTCGGGTAATATTGGTTCTTGTAGAGCCGCTGATACTCGGCCTCGCTCATGCCTTCCGGCTTGGGCAGGGCATTTTCCGGGCCGGGCCACATATTGGGCGCGTCCGCCTCATAGTCCCACATCGTATAGCCGTAAAAGCTGTTCACGAAGACATTAGGCTGGTGCATGTGGCAGTTCATGCATTGTGCGCTGGGGATGGCGCGGGTGAATTCATGCCGCAGCGGATGGCCCGGCTCCTCCTTGGGAACGGTCGGGTCGGCGGTGATGCTGGTCCCGTCCCGGCCATATTTGGCATAAATACTGGAATGCTTCGGGTCCCGGTCATTGGCATAAACCGAGTGGCAACTCCCGCAGCCAGAGGTGCGATAATCACCGGGCTGGTCATTGGTGCCCATAAACCAGGTGAAAGGATCGTTCAGCCGGGTTTTGTGGATATTGATGACCGGCACCGAAATGCGAAGACCAGTGCCAGCGCCGCGGTTAGACTGGCGGATATCCGGCCGGCCCGGCTCTTCCAGCCGCTGCGTCTGGCCCAGCGAATTTGGCAGGCCAATTTCCGGAAATATCGGGTTGATATTACGGCCACCGCGCTCAAACACCCGGAAAATATCCGCAGGCGGCAGCACTTGCCAGGCCGGCATTGGCACGAGGAAAGGCAGCGCCCCGCGCGCACGCTCAGCCTCGGTGAGGCCGGTCTTGCTGCCAACCAGCGGGCTGAACACTGTCGCACTTTCAGATGGCAGGCCATGCGCGTCTTTCACATCGCCGTGATGACTCTCGAGCAGCTTGGGCGAACCGTCACGGCCATACGTCTCACCGAAAATGTAATTCTTATAGGGTGCTATGCCATTGTTATACGCAGCACCGCCAAACAACATCGCGCCGGTCGCCATGAGCGAGCGTTCCGCGGATTCGATGGTCTCCAAATGGCACGCGCCGCAGGCGTCCCGCGCCACCCGGTAATCAGACGGATTTACGAACCGCACAAACTCCGGCGCTTCCTTGTTGAGCAGCGTATAGCCGCGCTTGGGATTTGCAGATGAGGGCCAATGCCAAGCTTCAGGATAGCGCGGCATCACATGGGCATCGGCCATCAGCTTCTCATAGGCCGGATCTTTGCGGGCAAGGGCCGCAGGCGCGATAACTTTAGTGTCCCCGCCATGACAATCCGTGCAGCCAAGCACCACCGAAGGAGCCGCGTGCATAGTTTTCTGGTCGCTGTCGGTGTGACAGGAGATACAGCCCGCACTTTTGGCGTTCGCCTCCGCCCAGCTCTGCGCCTTGGGGGCAGCAGGCGCCGTCACACGCGCATAATCGCGCATCACAGGCTTTTCGCCCTCAGACGCGATGGTGATGGTAGCAAGGCCGAACAGGGCCAGAAGGGGGAGCAGACGTCTCATATCAATAGGCCAGCACGGCATTGAACAGCACCGAATAATAGCGGCTGTTCCGCGGCGAATTGGCGAACAAATCCTTGAAGCCCTTGCCCGGCTGGAGCAGCGCGCCAGATAGGCGGAACACCAGATTCTGGTTCATTTTCGGACGATAAATAGTGGCTAGGCTCAAATCTGCGCCAATTTCGCGCGGGATAGAACCTTCCACGCGCAACACCTGCAAAACCTCTGTGGTCGCAAACCACAGATAATTGGCATTGGCCGTCACCCGAAGCTCCGGCAGCACATCAAAATCCGCCGCCAGCCCCAAGAGCATCGTGCCGGGGTTGGTGAAATTGCTCTGCCCCTGCTCTTTGGAAGACCGCAAGCTGTTCAAAATGCCATTGCGCCCATTCACCGCCACGGCGCGCCCGCCGCCGGCAAAGGGCAAGGTCTGGCGCACCCAATAGCTGGTGTCAGCGCCCGCAAATTGCGGGTTTTCGAAAATGGCATCATAGCCGCGATCAACATCATCAAACGGATCATTGTCCCCGCTGGCATAGAGGCCCGACGCCCGGACCCTTATCCAGTTAAAGTCAATCGAAGGCTCGGCAGCCAGAAAAAACGCTCGGATCTTCGAAGGCCTGCCGGTGAAAATATTGTTGCGATTGGTACCGACCAGATAGCTGGCACTCGCCGTCAAATTCACCCGGCCAATCTTCCCATCGGCATTATAACTCAGATAGACCGCATCATAATTGCGGCCTCGAAGCTCGCCGATCAACGCCGGGCGCACCGGGAAGCCATTGGTATCCACTTGCGTATCGGTCCGCTCCCGGTTGATGTTCCAGGTCACCGAAAATTGCGAGGTAAGCCCCGGCACGGGCAAATCCTGCCGATAGACGTTCGCGGTCAGCACGAAATCCTTGCGGGGCGAGCGCAAAATCGCGTTCAGGCCGGAATTCGTATCCTTCTCCAGCCGCCAGAACGCCGCCAGATTATATTGCAGCCGGTTATTATCCCGCGTGCCAAACAGCCGGACGCCCAGCTGATTATCCTGAAACAAAAACCCCCGGAAATCCGAGCTGAAAGGCTGGATGCCGATACGAATGGAATCGAAATCATAGCGGTCCGAAGTGTTACGCAGATGCTTGTCATAAAACAGCTCCTGCACGCCGAAAAACGCATCCGAGCGCACAGACGGGCGCGACGACTCCACAAGCAAGACCCGCTGCTCCGAAACATCGACCCGGTTAAATTGCACGGCGACCGCCGCCCGCAGCTCATAATCAGGCGGCTTAAACGCCGTAGACCCTTTGGTGAGCGCCGCACCAATGATGAAGGTTTGGGCAAATACCGCAGAATGTTGGCGGCCAAAGGTGTCATTATTGCCCGGCCGCTCGGTGGTCTGGTTGCCGACAGGCGTCGGGAAGCTGCGCGGCTCGGCGATAGTATCAGAAACAAGGGTCAGCTGAAAAAACTTGTCATGGGTGCCGCACAACGGCCGGTCACCTTTGAGGGTGTTCTGATTATAAGGGTCTTTCCAGTCCGATTTCACCAGCCCCAAAGTCTCCACCAGCCGCCAGCGATCCGGGACCGGCAGATGATCCCGTGGAAAATTGCCCGCCGTCGGCAGATCAACCGCGCCGGGGTTCTGCTGCAAAATACGGTCCGCCAGATCACGGCTGAACAGACCGGGGCGACGGCGGCCGTCTGCGGTCTCGGGGCGTGCTACGCCAGCTTCAGCAGCCTCGGCTTCGCCGGCTTTCTCATTATTGGCGGGCGCCAGCTTTTCGTAGCAATCGAAATATTTCGAAAACAGCCCTGCCTCGGCCGGGCTTGCCACCAGCGCCATCAGCGCTGCGCCAAGAAGGGCCTCAGAGCGCTTGGCAGACATTCTGCTCAGCCGTATCAATGAAAGGCGCAAAGGGGCAATTGACGAACCGCAGCCGCACCGGATTGCCCGCCACCGGAACCTGTATCTGGTCAGATCGGCTGCTGGCAGCAGGCAGGTTAATGCCGCCCACGCGCACGCTGGCATTATGCAGTCCCAGAAACGCCGTCATGTCATCCTGATCAATGCCATCGCCAGAAACGCCAATAGCGCCCACCAGCGCAGCCCCGCGATAAATCGGCACCCCGCCGGGGAAGATTTGCAGGCCATTGGCCAGCCGGTTCGAGCCGCCGGCATGGGCGGGCAGGAAGGTACAGCGCGCCGATTCCGTGCCGCCCAGCAAGGCAGCGAGATTTTGCGTGATGAGAGCTGATTGCAGCCCGTTGGAAAAGGGCGAAAATTGCGCGATAGGTCGGCTTAGCGGGCCGGGTGCACGGGCGATTTCGCCATCCGGAAAATAGGGCCGCGCCACATTGCCAATCGCACGGTTGCTAATAGCGAATTGGCCATTGAAACCGCCGTTTGCGGAGCTGAAAAAGGCCGTTATGGCAGGTCCAAAGGCGCGGACATTATTATCCGCGCTTCCCGCCGCCGTAAGGACGCCTGCCAATTCAGCCTGTACGCGGCTGCCCGAGAAAAACGCCGTGGAGCGGGCCTTTTGAATGCTGACATCAGCCCCAAAGATCGGCGCATCCGGCCCCCGCACTAGCCCCAAAATCGCCCCGCGCGTATCCACGACCGACATCGATACCTGCGCCCGGCTGTCCAGCGGCTGCCGGATTTGCCCGCGCGCGCGGGCAGCGATTTTGAACGCTTCTTCCAGCACTGCGCGCACCTCAGCTTGGGTCAGTGGTTGCGCTACCTCTGCGCCATCGGTGGCGGCACGAATGGGAAAGCGGTTGGTGCCGCTGCCGTCGCTGGCCACAAAAGCATCGGGGTGGTTAAATTCGGCGGGCGTGGAAAGCCGCAGGCCGCTAGCTTCGCTGCCATAAGCTACGCCTGCAATGATGCCGCCGCCGCTGAAGCCGGAAACCGCGATGAGGCTGCCGGCAGCGCCCAGAGATGCAAAAGCCGGCGCGGTGGCGGGAGTGCTGCGTAGGCCTTCTGGCTTTGTGTCGGTGTAGCGCAGTAGCGTGCCGTCTACGGAGATGCGGTTGGCGGTAATGGTTTCGGGCGCGGGGAAGGCGGTAGTGGCGGCGAGTGCGATATATTCCTCATCATCCGTATCAATGTCAGTGACTTCAGGATCAAAACCATAATCGCCGTCCGCCATCACGCCGATAGCGCCGGCCACAAAGCCATTTTTATAGAGCGGAAACCCGCCCGGATCTGCGGCCAGCCCCAGCGGCGATCGTTTTGGCCCGATCATCGCCGCCCCCACCCCGAAGCGAGTGTTGAAATCCGAACATGGCAGCTGCGAAAACTGCACCCCGAACAACGGCCCGGATTCCAGCCCGCGCGTGGTAACGCTGGGCGGAAAATGCTCCTGCACAATCATCGAAGCGGTGCGCGTGGAAAACGCATTGCCAGCGCTGGAAAGATATGCGCCTGTAACGGCCTTGGCGATCGCCGCCAATTCTGCGGGCACAGTCACATTCTGCAAATCAAGATTACCAGCCGCCCCGGCGCGCGTCGTCGCCGTCGCCGGGCTGCCCGCCATTCGATACACCGCCAATACATTGCCCACCCGGTCTACCACCGCAATCACCGCCGGCCGGCCCCGCGCCTGCGCTTCCGCCACGGCGCGGGCGATGGCGGTTTCCACATCGCCCACACTAAGCGAGACTTGCGCAGGCTGGGCATAAACGCTGGCCGGTGTCGCATTGGTCGGCGGGCCGCCCCCCGTGCCAGACCCCGCAGCTGAACTGCCCCCGCCACTACCGCTACCACCGCCACTGCCACCACAGGCGGCAAGCAGGAGAAGCAGGCCAGAGGCAGCGACTCTGGCCGTCATCGCAGCGCCCGCACCTGCCGCGCCACATCGGCCAGCGCCAGCTTGAGCGCCTCTGGCTGCCAGCGGTTGGCATCATGCGCGGCCAGATAGGCGCGGTCCAGCGCCGGACGCAGCCGCGCCGCCTGTTCAGCGCTGATGCTGCCGCTCTTCACAAGGCTCGAGATTAACGTATCCGCCGCCATCACGGCTTGAGCGCCGCCCTGATAATCCGTCAGCCGCGCCGCCTCCCCGGTAAGCACTGCGTCCAGCATTGCAAAGCTCTGCGAGGGGGCAAAGTCTGCTGCCGCAAAGCGCGCGGAGAGCGCGTCTGCAGTGCTGGCAAGCGCGGCGGCGGCGGCAATAGCTTCGGTCCGGTCCATCGCAAGGGCTGTATGAAAAGCCCGGCTGCGAGTGTTCAATTCTGTCGCCAATGCGGGTGCTGCTATTTTCGCCGCCGCCGCCAGCATGATGAGGCTCTCATCATTCCAAATCACTGTGCCCGGCGGCACTGGGCGGCCGGGGTTGGTGCGGGCGGTAATGTCCACCTTCAGATCATCGGAAAAACTGCGGTGGCAGGAGCGGCAATCGAAGAAATAAAACTCCGGAAACGTCCCTTTGGCACGCGGCGGATAGAGCGCCAGCGCGCGAGAGACGGCTTGCGCCTGACCAATCGCCCAGATCTTCACGCCCGGCACAATGCCCTTGCGCTGCGCATAATCCGCGTCCTCATTATGATGCGCCTGCAAGCTGGTAAAAAGATCCAGCTCAAAGGCAATCCGCGGATGTCCCGCAGCCATCAGCTTATGGCTGACAAACTGTCCGGGCTTGGCCGAACCAAAATGACAATCCAGACATACGCTAGCGCGCACGCTAGCCTTATTTATCGCCCAAAGCCCGCGCGCTATATTGTCGGCGTGGCTGGCGTTCACAGTCGCATGGCTCGCCAGCCAGCCGTCCTCACCAGTCCGGCCTCCCGAACCGCCATGACAGGCTTCGCAGCCCACACCATCGGACTGGGCAAAACGAGGCCCCCGGTTTTGCGCCGGGTCGCCGTGGCAGCCGATGCATTGCGCAGACGTTTGTGGATTTCCAAGCCCCAGCCGACGCGCCATGGCCTGGCTGCGCGCCCCGGCAAGCACCGTCCATGCCCTGGAATGGGCGCCGCTCAAGCTGGCAGAGTCTTGCCAGATCAGTAGTTCGTCCTGGCGAACGCGGGGGCCAGTGGCTTCCTGTCGGCCATGGCAAGTGCTGCTGCCGCAACTGGCAACGCCCATGTGTAGGGCTTGATAAGGGGCAGCGGGTGCGGCGTGCAAGGCGGGCGCTGTTACCGTCACGGCGATCAGCGCAAAAAAGGCAAGTTCAAGCCATTGCAGCAGCGCGTGCCGCCAACTGGCCTTGTCTCTCATATCCCCCTTCATGCCAGTCATTGCCGCCCTTTGCCCTCCCATTGCCCGAAGAGACTAGCAAAGCGATCCTGCTATGCATAGCAAAGGCCATGATTTTTTTGTAAAAAATGCCAAATTTTTTAGGTTCATGGCGTAGCAAGCCATGGGCTGCTATCGCGGAACACATGAAAATTCTCCTCGCTTCCTTTGCATTTCTGGCCGCAACCCCGGCGCTCGCCGCCGCGCCCACGCTCGAAGATGTGGCGCGCAGCTTAAAGGCGACCACCAGCATGAGCGCCAGCTTTGCTCAGACCGGCGCTGATGGCCGTACGCTCACCGGGCAGATGATGCTGGCAAGGCCGGGCAAGATACGCTTTGAATATGAAAAGGCCAAAATGCTCATCGTCGGTGATGGTCGGTTGTTATCATTTGTGGATTATTCAGTGCGTCAGGTCTCGCAATGGCCGGTAAAATCCACTCCTTTGGGTATTTTATTATCTGATGCGCCCGATTTGTCCGGGATAGCAGAAATTGTCGCCAGTTCAGAAGACGGCGTGACGGTGGAAGCGCGTGATCCCAAACGGCCGGAGTTTGGTTCGCTTGCCATTCGCTTTATTCGCACTGCCGGTGCGCCGGGCGGGCTGGCGCTGGCGGGCTGGGCGGCGCGTGATGCTCAGGGCGGCGAGAGCGTAGTTCAGCTAAACGAGGTCCGATATAATGCTGATCTCAGCAAGACGGATTGGTCATTCCGCGATCCCCGCCGCGCGTCACGAAGAGCTGGTTAAACAGAAATAATTTGAACATGGACTTTTTTTTACACTTGTTCATGCGGCTGAAAGGTGAGGCCTGCTAATCCTAGGTGCATGGACGGACCTGCGCTGGCGTTCGCCCCCTGTTAGCCAGCGCGATACCGGTCCTCCTGTTGCGTGACGAGCGCAAAAACGGCCCCCGCTCCATGCCCCCGGAGCGGGGGCCAACTTTTTGGCCCCTCGGAAGCTTAGAACCCAGCGGGGACCAACTTTTTGGCCCCTCGGAAGCTTAGAACCCAGCGGGGGCCAACTTTTTGGCCCCTCGGAAGCTTAGAACCCAGCGGGGGCCAACTTTTTGGCCCCTCGGAAACTCAGAACCTAGCGGGGGCCAATTTTTTGGCCCCTCTGGCTTAGGGAATATCGTCAACCTGCGGCACAGACTCAACAACGCTCGCGTCTGGCACGCTCAAAGGCCCAAGTGCAGGCCATAGATCCTTGGTGCCCGGTGTCGGCGGCGATTCGGCATAGACCGTCACCGTAAAGTCCCCAGCACTGGGGTTAAGCCGGAGCGGCTTGAGCGTTTCCTGATAAGTTTTAGAGAACCAGAACGCCCGCGCATGGGCGAGGCAGGGAAAGCGCACCATCAGCATGGACTGGCTGGGCGGCGGCGCGCCCTCAAAAGTGTCCAGCACGCGCGGCACATTTATGTAATAGCCGCCAAGCTTGTCATACAGCCCGCTGTCCCGAATCGCACGGCCATATGCCAGCAATCTATCCCGGTCCTTGATGTCACCTGCCACCAGCATAATCACCGGCTTGCCGTCACACACACCAGGGGCCGGCGGCGCTTTTGCGTGTAGAGGAACGGCGGCAAGCGCCAACACAGTTAAAGGTAAAAGATATCTCATGCCTCTGAGTGTGCCGCTTTCTGCCCCCTTAACGCAAGCCAGCACTTGGCCTAAAGGCAGAGCATGACTGTTCGTATCGCCAGCTGGAACATAAATTCCGTGCGCTTCCGCCTCGATATCGTCGAGCGATTCCTCGCCGAACACGGGCCTGACGTGCTGTGTCTTCAGGAAACCAAGGTGATGGACCCGGAGTTCCCGCACGCCATGTTCGAGGCCATGGGGTATAAATACCGGCTCTTGAATGGCCAGCGTATGCACCACGGCGTTGCCATCATCTCCCGCCTGCCGCTGCAAGAAGACCTGCGCTATGATTGGCAAGACAATGGCGAGGCCCGGCATATCGGCGCGCGGCTGGAAAATGGCCTGCGCATCGAAAACGTTTATGTGCCCGCGGGCGGCGATGTGCCCAATGCCGAGATAAACCCCAAATTCGGGCAAAAACTGGCTTTTGTAGAGCGCATGACCCGCTGGTCCGAAGATTTACGCACCCCCACCGTCATCGTCGGCGATTTCAACATCGCACCGCTGGAATGTGACGTCTGGAGCCACAAAGCGCTCCTGGATGTCGTCAGCCACACCCCCATCGAAATCGCCGCCCTCGCCGGGCTGCAAGCCAGCAATGATTGGGTCGATATGGGCCGACATTTCATTGCGCCCCCTGAGCGCCTCTTCACATGGTGGAGCTACCGCGCCAAAGACTGGCGCGCCTCTGATCGCGGCCGCCGGCTCGATCATCTATGGGCCTCGCCGGAGGTAGCCCGCGCCGCCACCGCCTTCGAGGTCATCGAAGACGCGCGGAACTGGGGCAAGCCCTCCGATCATATCCCGCAGATCGTGACGCTCAGCCTGTGAACCTCAGCCTGTGAACCTCGATCCAGACTATGCCGCCATCGCCGCCGCTGATGCGCTGCGGCGCGGGCAGATCGTCGGTGTCGGCGGCTTGGCCATAGTCTCCGCCGAACTGGCCGATGCCGCTACGTTGGCCGCGCTAGAAGCCGCCGCCTGCGCCGGGCTGATCATCACCGCCCAGCGCGCCGCCGCCTTGAAGCTGGCCAACCAAATCGCCGCCGCTGCCGCCGACCCCGAGCCGGTATGGGTCACACGGCCAGACTGGCTCGACCTTGCCGCCAGCCGCGCGGTGGCCGATCCAGTGCTCGATCTCGCCACGCCGATGAAAGGCCCGTTCCGCACCCGCGCCTTAGGCGATGACCTCGCCAGCGCCCGCGCCGCCATCACGCTCGCCAAATATGCCGAGCTTTTGCCCAGCGTTTATGCGGTACCGCTGGCAACGGCCCGCCCGGTCATCGCCTGCACCGCCGAGGCCGCTCTGGCCCTCCCCGCGCGCGCCGCACAGCTCAAAATATCGTCCCGCGCCCGCCTGCCACTCGCCCTCGCCCCCCACACCGAAGTGATAGCATTCCGCAGCCCGGATGGCGGCCCCGAGCATCTGGCACTCGTCATCGGGGACGCTCCCCGTGAAAAGCCCGTACTGGCCCGGCTACACAGTGCCTGCCTCACCGGCGATGTGCTCGGCAGCCTCAAATGCGATTGCGGCCCTCAGCTTCATGCCGCGCTAAAAGCCATCGCTGACAATCCAAACGGCGGCATCCTTCTCTATCTCCAGCAGGAAGGCCGTGGCATCGGCCTGCTCAACAAATTGCGCGCCTATGCCCTGCAAGATCAGGGCTTTGACACTGTAGACGCCAACACAAGGCTAGGCTTTGCGCCCGATGAGCGGGATTTCAGCCTCGCCGCCACCATGTTGAAGGCGCTGGGCGTCAGCGCCGTTGAACTGCTCACCAACAATCCTGACAAGGTGGAAACCTTGAAGGCAGAAGGCCTGATCGCCACCCGCCGCCCGCACAGCCTGCCCGCCAACCCGCACAATGCCCATTATCTCGCCACCAAACGCGACCGGCAGGGCCATAAACTTTGAGCCTGCTCATCGCCGATGTAACCGCCGGCACCCTGATTTTTGCCGGCAACACAGTCCCCGCCAGCTTTGGCCGCACCGGCGCCTGCCCCGCGGCCGATAAGCGCGAAGGTGACAGCAAGACCCCGCTCGGCACATGGCCCTTGCTTACAGCCCTGCTGCGCCCCGATCGCGGCCTGCCCCCACCCCGCACTGCGCTTCCATGGCGTTGGTTACGCGCCCATGATGGCTGGTCAGACGATCCTAACGATCCCGCCTATAATCGCCCCGTCTGTCATCCTCACGCCCATAGCGCCGAGCAGCTATGGCGCGCCGACCATGCCTATGACATCATCCTAACCCTTGGCCACAACATGCCACCTGTCCCCGGCCCTGTCCCCGGCCCTGTCCCCGGCCTCGGCAGCGCCATCTTCCTGCACTGCACGCAGCCCGATTCCCGCCCCACCGAAGGCTGCGTCGCCATCGCCCGAGAAACGCTGCTCGCATGGCTGCCCCATTTCACCCCCGCCACCAGTTTGCGGATTGAATAGCGCCATGCGTACCATCTCCGGCAACATTACCGTACGCCTCTATTACCTTGATGAAACTGATCCGATAGCACGCACGCTCTTTTACGGCCCGCTCGCGCAGGCTATGGCCCTTGCCTCCCAAGAGCCTGAGGATGTGCAGGCCGGGCTATGGATCGCGACCGATAATGACGTCGTCGCCTGGCTTGATCTTGCCGACTGACGGTCAGTTTAACCGGTAGGTCAGGGTGATAATCCCAACTTGATTGGGCGATTGCGGCCGGGGGCGCGAGAAGCGCTGGTCTTGAAAGGCCAGTTCGATGCCGAGATGGTCGGTGATGTCCTGATTCACCCCAACCATCGTCCGAACCTGATCAAGCCCGGCGCTCAGCCCCCAATCCGCCGATTCCAGGCCGAAAAACGCTTCGCTGGACGCAAAAACCGTTCGGCTGTCGCTCAGCCACAGCTCCGCGCGCAGTTGCTGACGAAAGCGCATGGCCGGGTCATCATTATTTTCCACAATTCGTTGTTCCAGCCGGGTACGGGAGGTGAGTGCGGCTTTGCCCTTTTTACCCGCAAGCAACAGTTGCAACTGCGCTGTAAACCGGTGTTCCCGCCGGATCGGCCGGTTAAGGGGCGTTGTGATCGCGGCGGTATACATGCCGGTAATCGTAGCGCGGTCGTTCAATTTATAGCTCAGCGAGGGGCCGAACAGATTGTCGCCATTACGGCTAAGCCCATTGGTCAGACGTGGCTGCCATTCAAGACCCACCGAAAAGCGGTCATTGATCTTGGCCTTGAGCTGCATGACGGCCCATATCTGTTCGTCAGCGAGCGCCGGGCTTGCCGTCAGAAAGCAAGCCAGCCCCAAAAATAATAGCCGCATTTATCGTCTTCCTCGCTTGATGCCTTTAGCCCGTCTTATTCATGACGCTTGTTGGATGAGCCCGAGATCAGGATTTCCCGGGTTGGCAGCCGGATTTTGATGCGGGTGCTGGTGGCGCCGTGGGTGCGCGATTATCTGGGCTTGCGGGTTGCGGTT
>Ga0209702_10001542_pt1 | contig 43867 bp, 36 predicted proteins | sample FRY01_FD_187210 | JGI IMG/M metagenome (GOLD analysis project Ga0209702, IMG submission 187210) | Freshwater microbial communities from Lake Fryxell liftoff mats and glacier meltwater in Antarctica - FRY-01 (SPAdes) (version 2) | ecosystem: Environmental > Aquatic > Freshwater > Ice > Glacier...
AATCAAAAACGTTCAATCCGCCAGGACCGCTACGCCAACGCCCTCGGCGGCTTTAACCAAATCGCCAAAATGGCTTATATATGAGAGAACTGAACAGCCCTGATCCCTGCCCCCCTCTGGCCGTTAGCCCTTGAGGATTATTTTAATCCTTATTGGTTTCTTTGTTGTCGCCATGGCCGCGGGGACAGCGAATAATTCACACCAGCCGGTTGCCGTTGCTGAGACTGCAGTGAAGGACACGCCTGCGCCAAATAAGACGCGCATTATCTATCCCAAAAATCGTGCACCCATACTGGAGCTATCAGACGGCCAAAAGAAACCGATTTACAGCCTGTTGAATGTGCGTCGTCAGATGAAATTTGGGGAATATGTCTGGGATGACAGTGGCATCGCTGATGGCAAGATTTGGATCAAAGTTGATTTAGCACGGCAAACATTATCGATATTCAGAGCCGGACATGAAATCGGCACAGCAGTCATATTATATGGGGCCTATATCAAGCCAACGCCGCCTGGCGTCTTTCCGATACTGGCGAAAGCAAAAAAACATCGTTCAAACCTGTATGATGCGGAGATGCCTTTCATGCTCCGCCTGTCATGGGACGGTATAGCGATCCATGCCAGCGACGTACGCGTAGGGGGGGCCACCCATGGCTGCATCGGGGTGCCGCCAGCTTTTGCCGAATTGCTTTTCAACGCGGTGAAAGTCGGAGACCAAGTTTCCATTACGGCGGCCTAAGGTCAGGATCTTTTTCTTCGCTATAGGTCTAACAATGCGCAGGCCCCTGCTTCAGCATCCGGGCTGTGACGGCGCATCAGGGCGAAGAGTTCACGGCCAAGGCCTTGGGCCTCAGCCGGCGGCGAAACGGCAGCGCGTGTGAAAATATCTGCGCTGGTCGTCAGGGTGCCGGCATGGGCATCGAGATGAAGCATGTCGCCGTCTTGCAGCTGTGCAAGCGGACCTCCCCGCATGGCCTCCGGGCAAAGATGGATAGCGGCAGGGATTTTGCCGGACGCGCCAGACATGCGGCCATCAGTAACGAGCGCGACCTTGTAGCCCCTGTCTTGGAGAAGCCCGAGGCTGGGGGTGAGTTTATGCAATTCCGGCATGCCGTTGGCGCGCGGGCCTTGGAAACGGACGACAATGATAACATCACGATTAAGCTCGCCGGCCTTGAACGCGGCGAGCACGGCGTCCTGATCTTCAAAGACACGGGCCGGTGCGCTGATCTGCCAGCGATCATCGGGGATGGCGCTGGTTTTAATGATGGCACGGCCCATATTGCCGGTGACCAGTCGTAGCCCACCTTCATCATGGAAAGGTGTGGTCGCTGGGGCGAGCACATCAAGGTCAGCGCTGGGGCGGGGTGAAGCCCAGTCCGCATAAGGCCCGGCGATGGTGTTAATATCGGGGTGCAGCAGCCCGGCGGAGAGCAGTTCGGCAATGACAAAGCCCATGCCGCCGGCCGCTTGAAACGCGTTCACATCTGCGCTGCCACCGGGATAAACTTGAGCGATGAGCGGCGTAACACGGGAGAGCTCATCCATATCCTGCCAATTCAGGATCAGCCCGGCGGCGCGCGCGATGGCGGGCAAGTGAATGGCGTGGTTTGTGCTGCCGCCGGTCGCCAATAGCCCGACGACAGCGTTGACCAAACTGCGCTCATCCAGAATGCGGCCCAGCGCGCGGGCGGAATCGCCGGTGTTGGCAACCAACTGATGCACAGCGGCTCGGGTGAAATCCTGCCGGGCTTGGGTGCCGGGGTTGACGAAGCTGGAGCCTGGCAGTTGCAAGCCCATCATTTCCAGCAGCATCTGGTTGGAATTGGCGGTGCCATAAAAGGTGCAGGTGCCGGGCGCATGATAGGCCGCGGATTCAGACGCCAGTAGTTCGGCCGCGCCCACCTGCCCGGCCGCATGGCGCTGGCGCACTTCGGCCTTGGCTTTGTTGGAAAGGCCAGACGGCATGGGGCCTGCCGGGATGAACAGCGAGGGAAGATGCCCGAAGCGAAGGGCGGCTATCAGCAAGCCGGGCACAATCTTGTCACAAATGCCCAGCAGCGCCGCGCCCTCAAACATCGCATGGCTGAGCGCCACACTGGCAGCAAGGGCAATGGTATCGCGGCTGAGCAAGGAAAGCTCCATACCCGCCTGACCTTGGGTCACCCCATCACACATCGCCGGCACGCCGCCCGCCACTTGCGCCGTCGCGCCCACTTCACGCGCGAACAGCTTAATCTGCTCCGGGTAACGGCCATAAGGCTGATGCGCAGACAGCATGTCATTATACGCTGTAACAATGCCGATATTCGGCGCCGCGCCGCCTCGCAGCGTCGCTTGGTCCTCAAGCGCGGCGGCAAAGCCATGGGCAAGATTTGAGCAACTCAATTGTCCCCGCCGCAGGCCCGCCTCAGTCTCCCGGTCAATCAACGCCAGATAAGCGGCGCGAGGACCAGCGGAGCGCGCTTTGATGCGGGCAGTTACGGCTTTTACTACCGGGTGCATCACGCCTCTCCGCTCAGCTGGCAATCACTTCCTTGGGGTATGTGCCCCAAAGATGGGTGCGCAAAATAAAGCCCGATCGCCCCCCTTGCGCGACCCGGCACCAGATATCCTCACATAAAGTGATGGAGACCACAGCGCCCGGCGCAATCCGCCATGCAATCCGCGCCTGCATATCAGGCGCTGTATAGAGCAAGCGCGGCGCGCCCGACGGGCTGGTTATGACGCCCGTGCGGGTGCCGGTGAGCAAGGATTTGTTCATCCAGCCGACCGTGCCCTCATGATCACGCACCTGCCGCCAGATGCCATATTCCCGCACAATCTCCAGCGGCAGCCCCCGACGGCGATATTCCCACAAAATTGGAAACCGCCGATCATCCGGCCCCGCCCGCAACATAGCCTTGCCAGCCTTCAAAGAGACAAAGCGCGGCACCGGCAACGTTGTGGTGCCATCGGCTCGCTCGATGGGCGCTGCCAGCAAAGGCCCGCTTAGCAATAGCAATAAAGAAGCTAAAATACGCATGGCTAGTGTCTTGACGCACTGACGCCCGCCGGGCAAGCCTTGCGCTATGGCCAACACATCAAAACCCCGCCCCAAGGTGATTGTAACGCGCCGACTGCCGCAAGCAGTGGAAACGCGGATGGCGGAATTGTTTGATGTGGAACTGAACCTGGATGATGTGCCGATGAGCCAAGAGGCATTGGCGGATGCGGCGGGGCGGTGTGATGTTTTGGTGCCTACGGTTACGGATGAAATTGACGACTCGGTTGTAAAGTCCGGGGCTGGGCGATTGAAATTGCTGGCCAATTTTGGGGTGGGGGTTGACCATATCGATCTTGAGGCGGCGCGGGCTTGTAAAGTTGCGGTTACGAATACGCCTGGGGTTTTGACGGATGATACGGCTGATTTGGTGATGGCGCTTATTCTCTCGGTGCCGCGTCGGTTGGCTGAGGGCGAGAAGATGGTGCGGGCGGGCGAGTGGAAGGGCTGGGCGCCTACCGGGATGCTGGGGCATCGGATTACCGGCAAGCGGCTCGGGATAATCGGCATGGGGCGAATTGGCCGGGCGGTGGCGAGCCGGGCGCGGGCTTTTGGGCTTACTGTGCATTATCACAACCGCCACCGGTTGCCGGCTGATTTGGAGGGCGAGCTGGAGGCGACATGGTGGGAAAATCTGGATGCCATGCTGGCGCGCGTTGATTTTATCACGCTTAATTGCCCGCATACGCCGGAGACGCATCATTTGATTGATGCGCGGCGCTTTGGGCTGATGCAGCGGCAGGCTTATATTATCAACGCCGCGCGCGGCGAGATTATTGATGAGGGCGCTTTGTGCGAGGCGCTGGAACGCGGGCAAATTGCTGGCGCGGGGCTGGATGTGTTTGAGCGCGAGCCGGACCTGGATGCGCGGTTGCTTGATTTGCCGGGGGTGGTTTTGCTGCCGCACATGGGTTCTGCAACCTTTGAGGGGCGGCAGGCTATGGGCGAGAAGGTGATTGCCAATATCCGGGTGTGGACCGATGGGCATCGGCCGCCGGATTTGGTTTTGGCAGAGTGGGTTTAGCCCTTACGCCCCTGTAAGAATCCGGTCCACCAACTGCTTCACCGTTGGCACAAAACCGTTTGAATAAAATGGATCGGTAGCGAACCTATACGCTGAGTGGCCGCCGAACATCAGATTCTGCTCGGTATCGCCGCCGTGGGCGATATCTTGCAGCGTCTTCTGGATGCAGAAGCTGCGCGGGTCTGCCAGACGCCCGGTGGTGTTCGTGTCCGTATCGGACCAGCTGGAGAAGCCGCATTGCGAGAGGCAGCCCATGCAATCAGCTTGATCCTTGCGGATTTCGGCTTTTTCCGGGGTATTTACGAACACCAGCGTGTTGTCCGGGGTTTTCAGCGCCTCGGTGAAGCCCTGGCCATGCCATTGGCGAGCGTGGAGCAGATCATCGCGGGTGACGTAATAGCTTTTGCGGCCGACACCTACATCGAGCAGGAATTGATGATCGCCGGTGGCGGTGGTGGAAAAGGCAATCTGGCGCTCTGACCGGGCTTCGAGATTGCGAAGGAAGGGATTTCGCACGGCACTTGAGTAAAAGCCGGTAGGCGAGAATTGGTGCAGCAGGATATCGCCTTTTTCCAGCGTCATCAGCCGCTGTTTCCAGCCTTCGGGAATGGGGCTTTCCTTGGTGAGGAGCGGCCTTGTACCGAATTGGAAGACGATCTGGCCCAGCTCTGGATTATCGAGCCAATTGGTCCATTCATCCAGCCGCCAGACGCCGCCGGCCATGATGATGGGCACACTATCGGCGATGCCGGACTCTCGCATGGTAGCGCGCAGATCTCTGACGCGGGGATAAGGATCTTGGGGTTGGCGCGGGTCTTCCGCATTTGACAGGCCGTTATGGCCACCGGCCAGCCATGGATCTTCATAGACCACTGCGCCCAGCCATTCTCCGGCCTTGGAATAGGCGCGCTTCCACAGCGCCCGGAAGGCGCGGGCAGAGCTGATAATGGGATAATAATGCACGCCGTAATGCGCGGCGATTTCTGAAAGTTTATACGGCATGCCTGCGCCGCAGGTTACGCCATTGACCATGCCCTTGGTACGCTCCAGTACGCCGTGCAATATCCGCTGCGCGCCGCCCATTTCCCAGAGCACATTGATATTTAGCCCGCCCACGCCTTTGCTCAGCGTGGATTCCGCCATCTCATAGGCGCGATTAACCTGCTGGACGGCCCCCTCAATGGCATATTCCACCAGCTCTTCATGCCGATCACGCCTTGTGAGCGCTTGATAAACTTGCGGAATTATTTTGCCGGTAGGATCATAGCTATCAGCGTTGACCGCCGAGATTGTGCCCACGCCGCCCGCTGCTGCCCATGCGCCCGAAGACATATGATTGGTGGCGGCTACGCCCTTGCCGCCTTCTACCAGAGGCCAAACATCGCGGCCGCCCATGGTGATGGTTTTTATGCCCTTAAGGATCGTCATCCCTGCCCTTCTAACTTCCTACGCTCCATGCTTGGCATTGGCGCGATATGCAAGCCGGTGTGGTGTTTTGGCGGGGAGAAAAGGGCCTGAAGCTGGCAGTAAATAGCCTCCGCCAGCTGGGGGCTTGCCCGCAGTCCCCTTTAATAAAAAGCGCGCGCTGCTGACGTTGCCGGTGCTGGCTCGACCATCGAGGTCGGCATGACGGCGAGGACGGGGTGGCTTGAGGAGAGACCAAATGATTGGGGTCTGGGGCCAGAGGCCCCAGCCGCCGGAGGCCCTTAATCTCTAAAAACTCGCGCGCACCGTGAGGCGGGCGGCGCGGGGACCGCCGGTGGTGATGTTGTTGTCGGTGTGGGCGGTGGGGAAATAGCCGGTGTTGAGGATGTTTTCGATGTTGAGCTGGGCGAGCAGGCCAGGGGCTAGTTTGAGATAGAGGGCGGTATCGACGCGGGTGTAGGCGGGGAGGAGGATGGTGTTGCTGATGGAGGCAAAGCTGCTGCCTTGATGAGTGATGCCGAGGCCGAGACCGAAATTTTCTGAGATGTTGTAGCGGTTCCAAAGCGAGGCTTGGAACTCTGGGACCAGCGCCACGCGGCGGCCTGCCGGGGCGGACGTTGTTGTGGTGCGGATTTTTGCGGACTGGACGGAGAAACCGCCCTGAACTTGCCAGGCCGGGGTGATGGCACCTTGGAGGGAGAGTTCCAGACCTTCTGAGCGTTCGCTGCCCGTGAGGACGATGGTGCCGGCGACGGGGCCTGTGGCGCGGGTGTTGGTGCGGTCAAGCCGATAGAGCGCTAGGGCGGCGGTGAGGCCGGGTTTTATGTCCCATTTTGCCCCGACTTCGTAATTCTGGAAGCGTTCGGGGGCAAGGGCGGCGTTGCTGAGATTGATGTTGACGAATTGATCGCCGGATTGGGGGAGGAAGGAGCGGCTGAAGCTGGCATAGATAGAGGCAGCTTCCAAGGGCTTGATGACGAGGCCGAGGCGGGGCGACCAGACTGTGTCTGTGCGCTGGAAGCCGGTGTTGGTGAGCGTGTTGGTATAATCGAGGCTGAAACGATCATAGCGAAGGCCGAGCAGCAGTTCGACATGGGGGCCGAAGCTAATTTGATCTTGCACGAAGACGCCGATGACGTTGAGCGTGCCGGTATTTCCGCGCTGACCGGGGCCGGGGCGCAAGGTAAAGGCAGGGACGGTGAAATTATCGAGGGCGACTGAGGCGGTGCGGACCGTAGTGGCGGCGTCGAAAAAGCCGTTTAGGCGGCTGTTTTCGGTGGTTTGGCGGCCGATATCGAGGCCGGCGAGGAGGACGTGATCCAGGGCGCCGGCGCTTGTTTCATAGCTGATGTCGGTTTGGCTGAGCAGGTTTTCGCGCGCCGTGGTGTCGATATAGGCTTCGACATTGAAGCGGCCACTGATGACGGCTGATGAGGGATAGAGATTGGTGTAGAATTTGTCATAATCGGCGTAGCGGCTGCGATGGCGGAGAGTAAGGCCGGGGGCCAGCGGAAGGTCTATCGCGAGAGTGAGGGCATCGAGGTTGAGGCCGGCGTTGTTGTTTTCCGGGTCTCCGAAGAACGTGTCTCGGAAGCCTGTGACGGGGCGGCCATTTTGGGAGGGGATACCGCGGTCTGTGATGCGATGATCTTCGAAATGCTCGTAGCCTAGGGTGATTTTGCCGCCGGATTTGAGGATTAAGCCCAATGTAGGGTTTGTGCCCCAGCGGGTGAGATCATAGACGTCGCGGTGGTTGGCACCGTCTTCGTAAAAAGCGTTTACGCGCGCTGAGATGGTGCTGGTGAGGGGGAGGTTAATGTCGGTGGCGGCGCGCCATGCTCCGAAGGTGTCGATGCTTATGTCACCGCCGGTGAAGGCGTTTTCGAAGGGGGTTTTGGTAACGCGGTTGATGAGGCCGCCGCCGCCGCCGCGCCCGAAGCTCATGGCGTTGGGGCCTTTGAGGATTTCGAGGCGTTCGAGATTGTAAAAATCGCGGAAATATTGGACGTCGTCGCGCTGGCCATCGACGAAGAAATCGGCGGTGGTGTTAGTGCCGCGTAGGACGATTTGATCGCGGTTGCCTTCGCCCTGGGCGGCGACGGCGCCGGGGACATAGCGCAGCGCATCGGTAATGGAGAGCAGGGCCTGATCATCTAGGCGCTGCCGGGTGAGGGTATCGATGGTTTGCGGCGTGTCTAGAAGCGGCGTTTTGGTGCGGGTGGCGGTGCTGCTGCTGTTGACGGCATAGCCTTTGTCGCGTGCGCCGGTGACGGTGATGAGCACGCTGTCGGCTGCTGATTCGGCGTGTGCGGCTGGCGCTATGGTTAGGGGGGCGAGAAGCAGGGCTGGGAGATAAGGGCGCATGAGAGTTTCCGCAAATGATTATCAGTTGCAGCCTTATTGCTACTTCCTCGCATTAACGCAATGGGTGATTTGGGTGGCGCAAAAAAAGGGCCGCCCGTTGCCGGGCAGCCCTGATTTTTGGGTTGGTAAGGAGGCTTAGTCTTTGCCGCCGGTTAGGAAATCCGGGAGGCTGCCGCCTTCGGAATCACGCGGGGCGCGATCGGAACGCTCGGGGCGGGGGCCGCGGTCATCCCGGCCTGAGTCGCGACGGGGGCCGCGATCGCCGCCACGGTCATCTCTGCGAGGACCACGATCATCGCTGCGCGGGCCGCGATCGTCCCTACCACCATCTCTTCTGGGGCCACGATCACCGCGCGGGGGACGATCATCGCCGCCTTCGCGGGGAGGACGCGTATCAGGGAGTTCTTCGCCGGTTTCCTGATCTACGACGCGCATGGACAGGCGAACCTTGCCCCGATCATCGATGCCGAGCACCTTGACTTTGACCACTTGGCCTTCGCTCAGAACATCGCGAACGGCGGCGACGCGCTCGTTCTGGATTTCCGAGATGTGCACAAGGCCATCACGGGCGCCCATGAAGTTAACGAACGCGCCGAAATCCACTGCTGACACGACCTTACCGGAGTAGATCTTGCCAACTTCTGGTTCTTCGACGATGCCGAGGATCCATGCTTTTGCAGCGTCGATCTGCGCGGGATCGGACGAGGCGATCTTGACGGTGCCATCGTCTTCGATGTTGACCTTGGCGCCGGTGGTGGCGACGATTTCACGAATGATCTTGCCGCCGGTGCCGATGACATCGCGGATCTTGGATTTATCGATCTGGAAGCTCTCGATGCGCGGGGCATGGGCCGACATTTCGGTGCGGGCACCGGTGAGGGCTTTGGCCATTTCACCGAGTATGTGCGCACGACCTTCTTTGGCCTGAGCCAGAGCCTGACGCATAATTTCTTCGGTGATGCCGGCGATTTTGATGTCCATCTGAAGGGCGGTGACGCCTTCCGTGGTGCCGGCGACCTTGAAGTCCATGTCACCCAAGTGATCTTCGTCACCGAGGATATCTGAGAGGACGGCGAACTTCTTGCCTTCAAGGATGAGGCCCATGGCGATGCCGGCGACCGGGCGGATGAGCGGCACGCCGGCATCCATCATCGCAAGGCTGCCGCCGCAGATGCTGGCCATCGACGAGGAGCCGTTGCTCTCCGTGATGTCTGACAGGACGCGGATGGTGTAGGGGAAATCTTCCTTGGCCGGCAGCATAGGGCGCAGCGCGCGCCATGCGAGCTTGCCATGGCCGATTTCACGACGGCCCGGCGCGCCGAAGCGGCCGACTTCACCTACCGAATAGGGGGGGAAGTTATAGTGCAGCATGAAGCGTTCGTATTTCAGGCCATCGAGACCGTCGATCATCTGCTCTGAATCGGAGGTGCCCAGTGTGGTGGTGACCACAGCCTGGGTTTCGCCGCGCGTGAACAGGGCGGAGCCGTGGGTGCGGGGCAGGAAGCCGACTTCGGACACGATGGGGCGGATGGTCTTGGTGTCCCGGCCATCGATGCGGCTGCCGTCTTTGAGGATAGCACCGCGGACGATTTCGCCTTCGAGCTTTTTGAAGAGCTTGCCGGCTTTTTGCTGGGTGCTGCTGTCGGCATCGGCAAACAGCGGCTTCATTTTAGCCTTGGCTTCGGCGAGCGCCTGCTGACGGACCGATTTCTGCGTGATTTTATAGGCGGCGGTGATGTCTTTGCCGACGGCCTTTTTGATGGTGGCGAGCATGGCGGTGTCATCGGAGATTTTGACATCCCATGGCTCTTTGGCGGCCTTTTCAGCGAGCGCGATGATCGCTTGGATGACCGGCTGGATGCCGCGGTGCGCGAACATGACGGCGCCGAGCATTTCGTCTTCGGAAAGCTCTTTAGCTTCGGATTCGACCATCATCACGGCATCATGCGTGCCGGCGACAACGAGATCGAGATCACCTTCGGCGACTTCGGCCTTGCTGGGGTTGAGGCTGTATTCGCCGTCTTTAAAGCCCACGCGCGCAGCGGCGATGGGGCCCATGAAGGGCAGGCCGGCGATGGTGAGGGCGGCAGATGCAGCGACCATGGCGACCATATCGGCTTCGTTTTCACCGTCATAGCTCAGGACTTGGGCGATAACGTTGATCTCGTTGAAAAAGCCTTCCGGAAACAGCGGGCGGATGGGGCGATCGATGAGACGCGAGGTGAGAGTTTCATGCTCGGTGGCGCCGCGTTCCCGCTTGAAGAATCCGCCGGGGATACGGCCGGCTGCGGAGAATTTTTCCTGATAATGGACGGTGAGGGGGAAGAAGTCTTGCCCTTCTTTTACCGACTTTGCGGCCGTGACGGCGCACAGAACGACGGTTTCACCGTAGGTGGCGAGGACGGCGCCATCGGCCTGACGGGCGATGCGGCCAGTTTCGAGGCGGAGGGTACGGCCACCCCATTCGATTTCGGTGGTATGGATATCAAACATTTTTGGTCTTTCTATATGCCCTTGGCCCTATTGCCTGGGGCGGCCTGTAACCGGTGCTGACGCTTATCGCCCGCCTGCCGGAAACGAGAACGGCCCCTCTTTCGAGGAGCCGTCTGGGAAAGGGCTTACTTACGCAGGCCCAGTTTTGCGATGAGATCAGTGTAACGTTTCTGATCAATCTTTTTGAGATAATCGAGGAGCGAGCGGCGCGTGTTGACCAGCACCAAAAGACCGCGACGGCTGTGGTTATCCTTGCCGTGTGTTTTGAAGTGGCCGGTCAGGTTGGCGATACGCTCGGTGAGGATGGCGACCTGGACTTCGGGCGAACCGGTGTCCTTAGGATCACGTGAATTGTCTTTGATGACTTCGGCTTTGCGTTCTGCGGTAATCGACATCGGCTTACTCCTTATTCAAGATTGAAACCGCGTATGACCCGGACCATGGTCTGATCGATCTCGACAAGCGCCACGGGAACAGAGCCGAGGCAGGCGAGATAGGTGCCGGGGGTGGCGGTGTGTCCCGTCAGCTTGCGCCCCTGTCGGAGTGCCGCCGCCTGATCGGGATCAATAGCAAGAGCCGGGATGTCGTCCAGCCCTGCCATTATTGGCAAAATGATCTGTTCTAGGCGTGGCTCCTGCACCAGAAGTGCTAGATTGTCCAGCGATAAGGCTTGGGTGAGGGTGAAAGGCCCGGCTTTGGTGCGGCGCAGGCGGGAGACATGGCCGACAGTGCCGAGCGCCAACGCCATATCGCGCGCGAGACTGCGGATATAGGTGCCTTTGGAGACGCTTACCGAGAAGCTGGCGCTGTCTGGTGTGGCCTCTGTGAGGGTTAGGCTGTGGATGGTGACATTGCGGCTGGCGAGGGTGACGGTTTCCCCGGCGCGGGCGAGCGCATAGGCGCGCTGGCCGTCTATTTTGAGCGCCGAATAAGCGGGCGGGACTTGGGCGATGGGGCCGGTGAAGCGGGGGAGAATGGCTTCGATCTGGGTTTGCGAAGGGCGGTGATCGGAGGCTGCTATGACCTCGCCTTCTGCATCTTCGGTGCTGGTGGCTTGGCCCCATGCGATAGTGAAATCATAGGCTTTGCTGGCGTCCAGCATGCGCCCTGCGAGCTTTGTGGCTTCTCCGAGTGCAATCGGTAGCACGCCGGTGGCCAGCGGGTCGAGCGTGCCGCCATGGCCTATTTTGGGGCGGGGAAGGCCAGCTTCTCTCAAGATGCGCTTGATGGCAGCCACACCTTGGGCGCTCGACAGGCCGGGGGGCTTATCGAGGATAATCCAGCCATGCAGACTGCTCACTCGCTATGTGTTTCTTCGTCTGGCCCGGTGATATCTGGCGTGGTGAGATCACGGGCGATTTCCGGGCGGCGCAGGACCGCTTCGATGCGGGCGCCGACATCGAAACTCTCATCGGGGCGAAAGCGCAAATCGGGGGTGTATTTGGTGGCGAGGCGGCGGGCGACTTCGCCGCGTAGCTGCTTGGCATTGGCGGCTAGCGCCTTGACAAGGGCTAGATCGTCTCCGCCGGCGAGAGCTTTTACAAAGACGGTAGCGTGGCGGAGATCGGGGGAGAGGCGGACTTCTGAGACGTTGATGAAACCGGGTTCAATGGGCAGATCGCGGATATCGCCGCGTATTAGCACTTCGGCGAGCGCATGGCGGACTTGTTCACCGACGCGGAGTAGGCGGACGGAGCGGCCTTGCGAGTCTGGCGTGGCTTTTGCCATTAGGGGGCCTCGAACTGTTTTAGCCAGTCCAAAACGGTAGCAGTGAGGCGGATGCGGCTGTCTGAATAGCTGTGATCGGTGGGCCACTCTTCGGCTTTTAGCTTGGCACCTGAGGTTTGCAGGGCTTTGGTAAGCGACTGATTTGGCCCGGCGAGACCGCGCTTTGCCGTGAGCGTGAGGACCGGGCGGCCGGCCATGGCGGGGGCTTTTGAATCGATATCGAAAGCGTCTGCGTTGGCGGCGAGTTCGGCGGTGAGGGCTTGAGCGCTGGTGCCGTTCAGTGGCGGCTGGGCGGCTTCGAAAACATTGCTCTGGCCGGGCGGCATGCCTTGTTTGGCGATTTGGCGGCCACCGGGGCCGGGGTTCCAGGCGTCCATCAGCATGAGACCGGCGACTTTGGGGCTGACGGCTACGGTGCTGAGCGCAGCGAAGCCGCCCATGCTATGCCCGGCGATGACGACGCGGGCGGGATCGAGTTTGAATTTGGTGAGTTGCTGCGGCGCGGTGAGCCAGTTTAGCGCGGCTTGGCTATCTTCCAGAACATGGGTGAAGCTGAACGCGCCGGGGCTGCCCCAGCTGCCGCGATAATGAAACACCACCACCGCCCAGCCCTGCCGGCGCGCGGCTTGGCCGACATCGAGGCTCAGTTCATAGCCGGGGAAGCCGTGCAGCAGCACCAGCAGCGGGTGCGGGCCGGGACCGGAGGGGAGGAGGATTTGGCCGAGTAGCTTCTCGCCGCCGCTGGGGATGGCGAGATCGGCTCGGCCAGCGGGAAAGGCTGCATCTGGTGATGGGTCAGCGTAAACCGCGCGCGGCTGTTGCTGCGCCATGACGGGCGCAGCCCATGGTGCAGCAAGCAATAACGCGAGACTGAGGCAGGTTAAGCGCATGGCCATTCTCCCGTCAGAGTTTGCGTTCGCGGCTTTCGACTTCATAGGTTTCGAGCACGTCGCCGGCCTTGACATCTGAACTGTCTGCCAGCGTGATGCCGCATTCCAGCCCGACTTTGACCTCGGCAACATCATCTTTGAAGCGGCGCAAAGTAGCGATGGAGCCGGTGTAGATGATGACATCATCACGCATGACACGGGCACGCAGGGCTTTTTTGATAAAGCCTTCGGTGACGCGGATACCAGCGGCCTTGCCGGTTTTCCCGGCCTGGAACACGTCCAGCACTTCGGCGCGGCCGACGACTGTTTCGTGCATTTCTGGGCCAAGCTGCCCGGCCATGGCGGCACGGACATCATCGGTGAGATCATATATGACGTCATAATATTTCAGCGCCACACCGTCGCGCTGGGCCAATTCGCGGGCCTTGGCGTTGGCGCGGACATTGAAGCCGATGATGGGCGCGCCCGAGGCCCGGGCCAGCGTGACATCGGATTCTGTGATGCCGCCGACGCTGGCGAGAAGCACCTTGGCCTTGATCAGATCGGTGGAGATATTGTTGACCGCACCTGCGATAGCTTCTGCCGAGCCTTGGGTATCTGCCTTGATGACCAGCGGATATTCCGCAACCTTGGCAGCGCGCAGCACCGAGAACATCGTCTCCAGATTGGCGGGTTCCTGCGCGATGCGCTTGGCATTGAAAATGCCGGCGCGATATTCCACGACTTCACGGGCGCGGGCTTCAGATTCCACCACAGCGACGGGATCGCCGGCTTGGGGCACGCCGGTCATGCCGAGCACCTCTACCGGTGTGGAGGGAAGCGCGGCTTTTACTTGCTTGCCGCTATCATCGGTGAGCGCGCGTACCTTGCCCCATTCCTGACCCATGACGAGGATATCGCCCTGTTTGAGCGTGCCGCGGCGGACGAGAACGGTGGCGAGTGCGCCTTTGCCCTTGTCGAGCTTGGCTTCGATGACCGAGCCTTCGGCGGCGCGATCGGGATTGGCGGTCAGTTCCAGCACTTCGGCTTGCAAGAGGATTTTTTCGATGAGATCCTCTAGACCGGTTTTGGCCGTGGCGGAGACTTCAACGTCTTGCACGTCGCCGCCCATCTCTTCGACCAGCACATCATGCTGAAGCAGATCGGTGCGGATTTTGGCAGCGTTGGCGCCCTGCTTATCCATCTTGTTGATAGCGACAATCATCGGCACGCCCGCGGCCTTGGTGTGTTTAATGGCTTCGATGGTTTGCGGCATGATGCCATCATCCCAGGCCACGACCAGCACCACGATATCTGTGACCGAAGCGCCGCGCGCGCGCATGGCGGTGAAGGCTTCATGGCCAGGCGTATCAAGGAAAGTGATCTGCGCTTTGGATTTGGTGGTGATCTGATAGGCGCCGATATGTTGGGTGATGCCGCCAGCTTCGCCTTTCACTACGCTTGTGCCGCGAAGGGCATCTAGCAAGCTGGTTTTGCCGTGATCAACATGGCCCATGATGGTGACGACGGGAGGACGGGGAGCCAGATGCTCGTCCGTATCTGCGGCGCCGACCATGCCTTTTTCTACGTCTGATTCAGAGACGCGGACGATGTTGTGGCCGAATTCGGTTAGCACCAGTTCGGCGGTGTCTTGATCAATTTCTTCATGCGCTGCGGTGGGGACGCCGAGACGCGCAAGAAGGCGGACGACATTGTTGGTGCGCTCGGCCATGCGATTAGCGAGTTCTTGCACCGTGATGCTATCTGGTACGGTGACATCGCGGACTTGCTTGGCCTGGCTGCCCATGCGGCCACGCTCTTTCTCACGCGCGCGGCGGATGGCGGCGAGGCTGCGCACGCGGGTTGAATCTTCGGATTCGAGCGCGCGGGTGACGGTGAGCTTGCCGGATTTACGGCGGTCATCGGCGGCACGCAATTTGCCGCCGGGCTTGGGGGCTTCGGTCTTGCGGCCGGGGATGGCGCGCACGCGCATACCATCATCATCGTCCATCTCAGGCTCGCCAGATGTGGGAACGGGATCTGGTTCAGTGGCGATGCGCATCGCTTCCAATTCTTCACGGGCGCGCTTTTCTTCCAGACGCGTGCGCTCGGCTTCGGCTTCGACGGCGCGCTGCGCATCTTCACGGATGCGGGATTCTTCGGAAAGGCGCTGACGCTCCTCCTCTGCCTGCTGCATTAGCAGGGCGGCACGCTCTTTGGGCGTGAGATTGTCTTTAGGCGGCGCGCGGCGCGGAACGGGAGGGGGCGCAGCACGGGTAGGTGCGGGCGGTGCGGCGGCGGCGGGCGCGGGCGTTGGGGCCGGCGCTTCTGACGCGGGGGCTTTAGCAGCTGGGGCGCGGGTGGGGAGCGGCGGGCGCTCGACCGGGCGGAACATTACCGGCGGCGGCACGGGGCGCGCTGGTGCGGCTTCCACAACCGGGGACGGAGGGGTGGGAGTAGGCGCTGCTGGTGTGGGGGCCGCCGGGGCTGGCGCGGGCGCGGGCTGGGGGGCCGGCGCTGGCGCTGGTGCGGGCTGAGGGGCCGGCGCGGGAACAGGCTCAGGCGCAGGGGCCGGCGCTGGGACGGGATCGCCGGGGCGATGCAGGACGCGCTGGCGCTTGACCTCGACCACGACCTGCTTGGTGCGGCCATGGCTGAATTGTTGTTTGACCTTGCCGACCTCGACGGCCTTGTTCAGGCCGAGGGGGGCACGCATGCCAAGCTTTGGTTTGGTATCATCACTCATCTGGTCGACCTAATGCCTTTAGTTGCTGCCGACGGCAACTGCCGCCTGCAACTTGTCTTCGGTTTCTATCGTCATGCCCGGTGTCATACCTTCCAGCGCAAACCGGCCTTCAAAGGCCGCCCAGCGTTGCAAAGCCAGCGTAACGCGCGCGGCAGACCCTTCATCGACAAGGGCTGCGTGTACGACATTCTGCCGCCCCAGCGCCACTGATAATATGGTGCGGCCTATGGGCAGGACAAGGCTTGTTGATGTGGGGCACGCCGCGCGGCGCTTCATTTCGAGCTTGCCAGTGCCGTCTTCGCCGGCATCGTCGGCGTGCAGCAGCAGCCTGACGCGGCCCCGGCCCAGCGCGTCTGAAATGCGTTCATGGCCCCAGAGCAGATGGCCGGCGCGCATCTCCAAGCCCAGCCGGTCTAGCGCGCGGGCTTGCAGGCCGCGGGCGATATCATCAGGCAGGGTTTCGGACAGGGTGATGGGCTGATGCTTGAGGGCGCGAACCAGCGTGCCTTGGAGCTGACCGCGCGCCATGGCTTTTTCGACGAGCGCACGGTCTATCGATATCCACGCGCCGCGACCGGCTAGGCGCGCGCCGAGATCGGCGGCGACCTGCCCGTCTGGACCTAGGGCCAGACGGATAAGATGCTCAGCTGGCCCGCTGGTGCGGGTCAGGATGCAGCGGCGGTTTGGCCCTTCAGTATCATCGTGCGTCATCCGCCGGGGCGTTCCCTTCGTCTTCGGCGAACCAATGCGCGCGGGCGGCCATGATGATGCGGTTGCCATCATCTTCGGTGAGCGGGAAGTCTTTTAGAAGACCGCTGCGGCCGACCAGCTCGTCGCTGGCAAGATCGCCCAGATCATCCAAGGTGAGGATGGCTTTGTTGCCGAGCACAACCAGCATCGCTTCAGTTAGGCCCTGAATTTCAGCGACGGCATCTTCTACGCCGAGCGTGCGACGCTCTTCGCGGGCGGTAGCTTCGCGGCGTTCCAGCGCTTCTACGGCGCGGCTTTGAAGCTCGCTGGCGACTTCTTCGAGGCCTTCGATGGTGGAAATTTCTGCGAGATCGACGTAGGCGACTTCCTCCAGCTCGGAGAAGCCTTCGGCGACGAGCAGCTGGGCCAGCGTTTCATCGACGTCCAGTTCAGCTTCGAACATGGTGGACTTTTCGATGAACTCCTTCTGGCGGCGTTCGCTTTCATCGGCCTCGGTCATGATATCGATCTGGCGGCCGGTCAGCTGGCTGGCGAGGCGGACATTCTGGCCCCGGCGACCAATAGCGAGACTGAGTTGATCATCGGGGACCACCACATCGATGCGGTTATCCTGCTCATCGAGCACCACTTTGGCGACTTCAGCTGGCTGCAGCGCGTTGACCACGAACGTAGCGACATCTGGCGACCAAGGAATGATATCAATTTTTTCGCCCTGAAGCTCTTGCACCACGGCTTGCACGCGGCTGCCCTTCATGCCGACGCAGGCACCGACGGGATCGATGGAGCCATCACGGCTGATGACGCCGATTTTGGCGCGGCTGCCGGGATCACGCGCGACGGCCATGATCTCGATGATGCCATCATAAATTTCCGGAACTTCCTGCGCGAATAGCTTTTTCATGAAATCGCCGTGCGAGCGGCTGAGGAAAATCTGCGGCCCCCGAACTTCACGGCGCACCGCTGAGATGAGGCTGCGGACCCGGTCACCGGGCTTCAGGACTTCGCGGGGGATCTGTTGATCACGGCGGATAACGCCTTCAGCTTTGCCCAGATCAACCACGACATGGCCGAATTCGGCGCGCTTGACGACGCCGGTGATGATTTCGCCGGCGCGATCTTTGAACTCTTCATATTGACGGTCACGCTCGGCATCGCGGACCTTTTGGACGATGACCTGCTTGGCGGCCTGAGCGGCGATGCGGCCGAATTCTACCGGCGGCAGTGGATCGACGATGAAATCACCCAGCGCGGCGGCGGGGTCTTTTTTCAGCGCGTCTTTGAGGCTGGTCTGCTTGAAGAGATCTTCTGGCTCTTCAACGACTTCCAGAACGCGCCAGAGCCGGGTTTCGCCGCCTTTTGGATCAATTTTGGCGCGGATATCATTTTCGGCGCCGTAGCGCGCGAGGGCGGCGCGCTGAATGGCATCTTCCATTGCTTCAATAACAATGGCGCGATCAATGGATTTCTCCCGCGCTACCGCATCGGCGATGGCGATTAATTCTGCGCGATTGGCAGTGACGGCTTGGGCCATGATTTTACTCTTTGTCTGAGATGGTGGAGGAAAATTCGGGGGATTCATCTATTTCGGGAATTTCAGGCAAGGTTTCGTCAGCGCCGCTGGCATCCAAGGGACGGCTGACGGCGATCAGACGATCAGTAAGCACGAGCTTGGCGGTGCCGATGCGGCCCAGTGGCAGCCGGGCTTCACCGATGCCGGGCACCTCTACGCGCGCGCAGCCATCGTCAATGCCAAGGATGGTACCTTTCAGCTGCACCTTGCCAGCAAATAGGCCGGTTTCCAGCGGCTGTGACAGCTTCAGGCGGACCTCATGGCTGGCCCAATTCTGCCAATCCTGAGCGCGGGTGAGCGGCCGGTCTATACCCGGCGAGCTTACTTCAAGGGCATATTCGCCTTCTATGGGATCAGCTTCTTCAAGCGGCAGATCAAGTGCGCGGCTGATTTTGCTGCATTGGCCTAGCGTTAACTGGCCGGTGTTATGGTCTTCGGCCATAATTTGCAGCGTTTGCGCGCCGGGCCGCCCAGTCAGCTGCACGCGCACCAGATCATAACCGAGATCGGCTATAATCGGGGCGACAAGCGCCTCAATATCAGCGAGGGTGGTAGAAGAGTCGGACACGAACGGCCTTTGCGAGCGAAAACAAAAAACATGAGGCCGGCAGCGGCGGCAGGGAACCCCTACCGACCTCAACTGGTTACCCATGTGGAGATAACTGCCTATAGCGCGCTGACCAGAACCGAGCAAGCATTAGCGATAATGACGCATCATAAATTACAGGAGAATAGCTATGACGATAAAAATGGTGACGATGCTCGGGGCGGCGGCTGTGCTTTTTGCGACGCCGGGGCTGGATGGTTCTGCAGGGGCAGCTTTCGCTCAGCAAGCCAAGGCCGATAAAAAAAATGACGCCAAGGATGATAATGGCGACACGACCCTGAAGTCTGTTGGCAATGTGGCGAGCAAGCCCCTGCGTGACATGAATATCGTAAAAAAGGACATTCCAGCTGAACTAGAAGCGATGATGGAAGAGCCCTATTCAATGACGGGCATCAAGACCTGCAAGGGGATATTGTCTGAGGTAAAGCGAATTAATGGTCTGCTTGGCCCGGACGTCGATTCGCCTCAAGTAAAGGCTGGCGATGGTGGTCAGACATCTTCCGAGGTTGTGTTTGGCGCGTCTGAAGCGCTGGTGGGCAGCCTGATCCCGTTTTCCGGTGTTATCCGCGTTATTTCAGGGGCGGCGAAGCGGGAGCGTTATGCCCAAGCGGCAGTGTTCGCTGGCTCCGTTCGCCGCGCCTATTTGAAGGGCATGGGGCGCACCCGAGGCTGTAAGGGGCTTAAATAGCACGCTTTTGTGAGAGCGGATGGCGTTGGTTTACCAGTTCGATCAACGCGCGGCTGGCGACATGGGTGTAAATCTGGGTGGTGCTGATATTGGCATGGCCGAGCAGGGTCTGCACGGCGCGGAGATCAGCGCCGCCCTCCAGCAAATGCGTGGCGAAGGCATGGCGTAGCACGTGAGGGCTTATATGTTCTGGTGGCAAACCTGCTTCAGCGGCCAGCCATTTCAGCAACTGCCACAGCCGAAGCCGGCTGAGATGGCTCTGCCGCGAGGGGAACAGCCAGCGGCTCTCACGTGGCACTAGGGTGGCATGCGCCATGACTGCGGTTTCTGCGGCCCGGCCAATAGGCACCAAGCGTTCGCGCCCGCCCTTGCCAGCGAGAATGAGATGGCCCGCATTTTCCCGAATCGCGTGGCGCGGCAGTGACACCAGCTCCGAGGCGCGCAGGCCAGAGCCGTAGAGCAGCTCGATCAGGGCTGACAGGCGGATGAGGCGCGCATCATGCGGGGCGGCTTCGCGCGCGGCGGCAAGCGTGATGAACAAGGCTTCTACAGCACCGGGGGCGAGCGTTCGCGGCAAGGGGCGAGGTGATTGGGGGGGCGCGAAATCCTTGCCTGGATCATCTGCGCGTAAGCCCTCTTGATGCAAAAACGCCAGAAATTGCCGGATGGCGGAGGTTTTGCGCGCGGCGCTGGCACGCGCCAGCGAGGCCCAATGCGCCGCGAGACGGCCCAGCGCGGCCGCATCAGCCTGCGCCAGCCTGCCAGAAAGGGCGGCGCTGGCCTGTGCCAGATCAGTGGCATAAGCGAGGCGCGTGTTTTTTGCGGCCCCGCGCTCGCTGGAGAGCATATCAAGAAACAGCGCGATATATGCTGAATCCGACGACTTATCGCTCATGAGCGGGTAAGCGCCTCGGCGGCGAAAAGCTTGGCGTCTTTGCTGCGGCCACTGGCGGTGAGCGCCTGGGTTATGGCCAGCACGTGCAGCGGCGGCACATCGGCCCATGCGCCTTGCAGGCCCGTGACCGCCAGCAGCGCCACAGCCCCGCTCTGCTGGCGCTGGCCAGCGGTGATTATTGCCTTGCTCCAGACGGTTTGGGCCTTGGGCAGATAGGTGGCGGCGAGGCCGGACCAGCCGGACCCCTTGGTGAGGCCGAGACCAGTAAGGGCGGCGAACAGCCGAGACGCGGTCCGGTCGCTGGCTTCAGTATCGGATTTCCAGTCTTCGAAACCATCGGGCGTGGGTGCCAGACCGCCGCTGACCGCGAGCAGCGCCCAAGCACGGGCGCGCACCTCTGACGAGGCCGCTTCTGCCACAGGCCACCAGCGCCGGGCCGCGTTGAAATTGCCGGCTGCCAGCAAGCTGGCGACAATATCAGCGGCAGCGTCTTCCGCATCGGCGCTGATTTTAAGCCGGGCAGCGGCGGGGGCTGTCTGGATAAGTGCTGCATATTTTGAGCTGTCTGCATCAAGGCCGGGGACTTTACTGGCCCAGATGGCCTGCATGGCTTTGACGCGCGTAGCGACATTGGCGCCGGCAAAGGCGGCGCGAAGCCGGGCGGCTTGGCTCTCCATGTCGTCAGCCGTATCGAGCAGCGCAATCCCCGACACGAGGTCTTGCGCCGACGCATTGCCCTGCACGGCGGCTATGGGGAGCGCCGCGAGTCTGATCTCCGGGGCGAGCGCGGGCTGGCGAATGATCCAGCCATGCCGGGAGGGACCGAGCGCTTCCAGCGCCGTAGCCGGCACGGTGACACCTGAGCCAAGCGCTACGCCAAAGCGATAGGGCGTGAGCGGCGGCGCCTCGGACCAATTGATAGCGGTAGCGCGGCCACCACTGCCAGCCATAGTCGTCACCCGTTCGCCCAGCCGCACATCAAAAGGCGACACGCCGCCGCGCTTTTGCTGCAACCGATCAAACAAAGCAGCGGCTGAAATGTCATCGCCTTCAAGAGCGGCGCACATGCCCAGCGCCAGCTCCCATAGCGGATCCCGGCTAAGTTCGCGCCCGGTCCGGGCGATAGGGCACAAAGCCCCCAGATCCGCGGCCGCGAGCGCGGCCTGACCGGCAACACGGTAGGTTGAGACGCTATAGGCCTCTACTGGAAACCGATCGAGCAGGAGCTTGGCAGCATCGATATCGCCCAAGCGCATCAGGAGCAGAGCGCGGGCGGCGACCCAATCGCCCCGGCTCAGACGGTCTGGCCCGGGCGCGGGGCTGAGGAAGGCCTGACGTAAGTTTATGGCGGCCCATCTGGACGCGATGGGAACTTGCACGCGCCGGGCCAGCGCGGCCAGAAAGGGCCCATTGGCAGCGGCGAAGGCTGCGGCGCCATGGCCGCCGTTTGCGGGCGAGAGTCGTCCTGCGGCGGCGCTGATGGGGGCGGACGTCGGCAGCGGGACGCTTGCAGAAAAGGGGGCTGTAATGGTTTCGGTGTCGGCAAGCGGTGCGGGGCCGTTTTCAGGCAGGGTGATGGTGCCGGAGATAGCGGAGGTTGTTTCGCGCGCAGGTGGCGGAGGCGGCGTGGTTCCAGGCAGAGGGGCGGCCTCTGGCGCTGAAGCGGGCGCTGGCGTGGGGCTGAAGCCTTTGGGCAACAGCGAGCGCGGCGCTGGGGGGTCTGCTGGCTGGCTGGTGGCGGGCGCGATAAGGGCAAGCGCCGCGACGCTGGCGGCGATGCCGGTGAGTCTTATACGGAAGGAGCGGGACATAGGATTTACCAGACGGGCCACAAGAGAGACGGGGTTGACGCACTTCCGTGCCGTCGCTGAGCGTGTATAGCGGGAGGCGGCATGAAGCGCGACGCGAAAATCCCCGCCGAGAGCATGGCGACTATCGAGGCCGATGGGAGGCCTTGGCAGGGACGTCGGACCAGTGCGTCCCGGTTGAAGGCGGCGGCGATAAAGCCTGTTACGCTGGTGGGGCTGATGGGCGTGGGCAAGACCAGCGTTGGCAAGCGGCTTGCGACGCAGCTTGGCCTGGCTTTTGTGGATGCCGATGTAGAGATTGAACTGGCGTGTGGGATGAGCATTGCGGAGGTGTTTGCGCGCTTTGGCGAGGCGCATTTCCGCGATGGGGAGCGGCGGGTGATTGCGCGGTTGATTGATGGCGCGCCCAAAGTGGTGGCTACAGGGGGCGGGGCGTTTATGGCCGACGACACAAGGGCGCTGATTCTCGCGCGTAGCCACGCGGTTTGGATTGATGCGGATGTGGAAACACTGGTGTCGCGCGTGAGTAAGCGCGACACCAGGCCGTTGCTGAAAGACCGCGATCCCGGCGAAGTGCTGACTGAATTGGCGCGGGTGCGTAATCCGGTTTATGCGCTGGCGCCTATTCATGTGACCAGCTCCGACGGGCCACATGGGGAGACGGTAGCGCGAATCATTGAGGCGCTGGCCAAAGCGAATGGACTTCAGAAATGATCGTTGATGTGGCGCTGGGGGCGCGAAGCTATCCTATACACATAGAGGCTGGGCTGATGGGCAGGGCGGGGCCGTTGCTGGCGCGTTTTGTACGCGACAAGCCGGAGGGCCGGCGAATGGTAGTGGTAACCGATTCGACAATTGCGGGACTGCATTTAAAGGCTTTTTCCAAGAGCCTTGCCGCTGCGGCGATTGTGGCTGATCCGATTATTCTGCCGCCTGGCGAAGGCGCCAAGAGCTGGGCCGGGCTGGCGCAGCTTTGTGAGGCGTTGCTGGCAGCCGATGTTGAGCGGGGCGATTTTGTGGTGGCGCTGGGCGGCGGGGTGATTGGCGATCTTGTGGGCTTTGCGACCAGCATATTGCGGCGGGGCTGCGGGTTTGTGCAGGTGCCGACGACGCTTTTATCGCAGGTGGATAGCTCGGTGGGGGGTAAGACGGCGATCAATGCGGGCGCGGGCAAGAACCTGATCGGAAGCTTTCATCAGCCGGCGATGGTGCTGATTGATCCTGATGTACTGGCGACGCTGGACGGGCGCGAACTTCGCGCGGGGTATGCGGAGGTGGTGAAATACGGGCTGCTGGGGGATGCCGGGTTTTTTGAGTGGTGCCGGGTGAATGCGGCGGCGCTTTTGGCGGGCGACCGGGCGGTGCAGGCGGAGGCCATTGCGGCCTCTTGCCGGGCCAAGGCGGCGATTGTGGCCGCTGATGAGCGAGAGACCTTGGACAAGCGGGCACTGCTTAATCTGGGGCATACGTTTGGCCATGCCTTTGAGGCGGAAGCGGGGTTTTCCAGCCGGTTGTTGCATGGCGAGGCGGTGGCCATGGGCATGGCGATGGCGTTTGGGTTTTCGGCGCGGCTGGGGCTTTGTTCGCAGGCCGAGGCGGATATTGTGGTGGCGCATCTGGCAGACGCCGGGTTTGAATTGCAGCCGGCGGCGCTGGGGCTTGAGGCGTCGCCTGAGCGGTTGATTGCCCATATGCGGCAGGACAAGAAGATGGTGGCGGGCCGTTTGCCGTTCATTCTGGTGCGCGGCATTGGGCAGGCGTTTGTGGCGCATGATGTGGCGCTGGCGGATGTGGCGGCGTTTTTAGCGGGCTGAACTTATTTGGTCTGGAAGCTGTCGCCCTCTGCCAGCTTGGGCGCGGCGAGGCGTTTGGCGGCGTCTGGATCATAGAGCAATGTGGCTTGCCAGAAATCGGAGGTGAGAGCGCTAATGCGGTCGGCCAGTGCCGGCGGGGTGTCGCTTTGCGTGCCGGCGAGTTGGAGATGGGTGGCGTCCTGCGCGATGAGCAGGGTTTTTTCGCCCGCTGGCAGCGCGCGCCAAAAGGCTGTGCGCTGGGCGAGCAGGGCGGCGCGCGTGGCGCTAGAGGCGGCGGCGGGGATGGCATCCCTCGTGCCGGTGATGGCCAGCACCGGGCGGCTGACGGTAGCGAGGCTGGCGGCAAGTGTGGAGTCTGCAGCCAAGGCGGAGCCGCTGATGACGAGTGCGGCGCGGACGGGGAGATAGGGGGTTTTGACGCCGGGCACCCGTTGCCCGGCCATCGCCTGCGCTACCCATGCGCCCATGGAATGGCCGGCGATGCCCAGACGGGAGGTGTCCAGCCGGTCCAGCTTGCAGCTGCCGAGTTTGCCGCCTTCTGCGAGGCGGGCATGAGCGGCCGCAACATCGGCGAGGCGGGCATTGGTCTGGTCCGGCCCGGTGGCGAGGCTAATGCGCGCGGCGCGCGCGGTGCGGGCGCGGGCGGGATCTGATTCTTTGGCGGCGGCGGCTTCGGCCTCTTGATAAACGACGGCATCGGAGCCGGGATGGCGGAGTTGCAAGGTGGCGATGCCAGCTTTGGCCCAGGCTTTGGCCCAGACGCTACCTTGTGCCAGTCCGCCGCCTAGACCGGGACTCCAGATGACCAACGGCACGCGCGCTTGGCCGGAGGGCAGGGTGAGGCGGGCGGGGATGCTGCGGTTACGGGCTGTGTCTTCAATAACCAGATCACAGGCGGCTGCGGGGGCGGCTGCGAGGAGGAAAGCGCTTATCAGGATGAACTTATGCATCGGTTTAATGTGGCGGTTTGCGGGCTGGGGGGGAAGGGCTTGTTTTGGTAACTTTGCGGGCGAGCGGTTAAGTTAAGCATAGAAAGGCGGTGAGCAGTGGCGAAGATGCGCAAAAAGGCTGATCTGCCGGAGAAAGTCTGTTTGGCGTGCGGCCGGGCGTTTTCCTGGCGGAAGAAATGGGCGCGGGACTGGGATAATGTGCTTTATTGCTCGGATGCATGCCGAAGCGGTGCTTATGCCCGTGCCCTCAACGCTCAGGGGGCAGCCGGTCCGAAATAAACGCCAGGGCAACGACGCCGAGCCAGCTGAACATCATCAAGGTGCCGCCGATAGGCGCAAACGCGGCAATCCAGCGCGGCGCGCCCAAGGCCAGCGCGTAAAGATTGCCGGCAAAAATCAGGCTTCCCAGCCCCATGCCTAATGCGCAACTTCTGAGCAGCGCGCTATTCTTCCATGCAAGCAGCGCAAACACGGCGGCGACATGGGGGAGCTGGAAGAGAACGCCGGTCATGATCCACTCCCGGGCTTGTGGATCTTTGATGCCGTGCGCCGCAAAGGTGCCGAAGGTTAGGGATAGAAGCGCGTTGAATGCGGCCAGCGCAGGCAGCAGAGGGCGGGATTTTTGGATCATGAAACGGCCTGCCTATTCAAAACGGCCGGCGGCATCTGCCAACCGGATATAGAGCTTGCCGATATCGGCGCTAAGCATGGTCGCGGCCAGACCATCGCCATCCCGGTCTCCCAGCAGCCGCGCGATAAGGGCTTCAAACTGTTCCACAAAGCGCAACGTTTCAGCGCGGAAGGCGGGATCGTGCAGGACATGTCGGCGGATGCGGTTTTGATCATCCTGATCCAGCAGGGGGGCGAGAAGGGTCGGCAGAGCGCTGCGGTCTCCGCGCAGCCAATGCCGCCAGTCCATCTCCGGCACATTGATCTGTAGCAATTGGGCAAGTTCGCCGATGCTCGAAGAAAGCCCGGCCATCAGGCGGTTGGCATCGCGGGCCAAGGTTCCGGTTTCGCGGCGCTGGAACCGCACTTCCACTTCATCAATCCGGGCTTCAGTCTGGCCGATGGTATCAACCAGGCCCAGCATGCGCCCAGCAACGCCCTCAGCAGCGCGCTGGCCTGTGTCAGTGGCGCGCGCGGCCGCGGCATCGAGATCAAGCAGCGTGGCTTTGGCAGCGCTGAACTGGCTGACCAGCGCGCCAGCGAGGGCAGCCAGCCGGGCTTCGCCTTCATCAAGGCCGCTGGCGGCGCTGGCCAGTGTGGCGGCGGTGTCTGCTGTAGCGTCCGCAAGCCGGGCCTGACTGGCTTCCAGTGCTTCGGCACCGGCGGAAAACCTCTCCACAGAGGCCTCACAGGAAGCCAGCCGGGTTTCCAGCTCGCAAGCTAGGCCGGTTATGCGATCTGTGAGCGCAGCACCTTGCGCTTCCAGGCTGTCGAGTGTGCCGGCGGCGGCGGCCATCGGCGCTGACAGGCCTTGGGCGGTTTCGACACTGCTTGCCAGCCGCGCTTCAAGGCCTTCAGCCGCACTGCCATGGCCAGCTAGTCGTGCTTCCATCTCACGGCTGGTTTCTATCAAGGCATCGAGGCGCTGCGAGAACAGGCGCATGCCTTCTTCGCCCATAAGTGTGAGTTGGCGCCCGGCCCCGTCCAGCCCGGCATCGAGCCGCTCCAGCGTGCCTGTGAGTCGTTCATTCACCGCGTCCATCACCGTTTCGGTGCGGGCCAACACGCCATCGACAGCGGCATCAAGCGCATAGCTGCGCTTGGCCATGGCGGTTGTGCTGGTCTTTGAGGCCTCTTCGATACGGTTGAACTGGCCCGCAAGCCCGGCGATAGCGGCGTCAGCGCGAATACTAGCCTCATTGTGCCAACTATGGACACGCTCCAGCAAGGCTTCGGCGGCGCGTAGTTGTACGGCGGAGTCCTCCGCCATGGTGTGAAAGCCGGTGCGCAGATCCGCGATGCCAGCCCGCAGCGGCGTCAATACCTCGGTTAGCGCGCCGGCGCTCTGGTTTGCAGCGCCGGCATTGTCCACCAGCATGGCGGCGCTGATGGCTAAGGCTTCTGCTTTGTTGGAAAGCTCGGCGGCCTGATCTGATGCCGTGAGCGCCAGAGCGCCTGTCTCTTGCCTTATAACCGCCAGCCGCGATTCGATTTGTGCCAAGGTTTCGGCCAGCGCCTCGGCTTCTACGCGCACGGCCGCCAGCCGGGCTTCTTCGCCTTCAAGCGCCTGTTCACTGACACGGGCGCCCGATAGGCCGCCGCCCAACACGAACACCAAAGCGGCAAGGGCCAGCGGCGGAAGCACTGGGAGCAGCGCCTCTACCAACAACAGCGGACCAAAGGCCAATAACCCTGCGCCCGTAGGCAGCATCATCAGCGCGCGTACCAGCGCCAGCCCGGCCCAACCAAGACAGAGCAGCAGAACCAGCCAAAGTCGCCCATCCCATCGACCTGATGACATATTGCCTTGCAAACCCCCGCCTCTCCCTGTTCAGCGCGTCTGCTCTCTATCGGCGACCTGCGCGGCGCTGGCCAGCCAAATAAGATAATCACGCCGCGTCAGCTTACAGGCTTGTTCATCTGGACGGCAACCGCAGCCTGTGCCATGCCGCCATTATGGCTGCGCTTTCGGGCCGCACAGGCCGCAACATCTTCGCGAATTTTCTGGGTCAAGGCACAGCCTCGTTGCTGGCTTTGGCGCTGGTGCCGGTTTATCTGCATTATCTGGGGATTGAATCCTATGCGCTAATCGGCCTGTTTGCCGTGCTGCAGGCGTGGCTGACGCTGTTGGATTTTGGCATGACGCCAGCATTAGGCCGTGAGATGGCGCGCTTTGGGGCCGGTGCGATAACAGCAACTCAGATTCGCGATCTGCTACGCTCTTTGGAGTGGCTGATGGCGGGGCTGGCCGGGCTTATCGTGATGGTGATGACAGGGCTGGCCGGACCGTTATCAAGGAACTGGCTGAGCGGGGAAGCGGTTTCAGCACAGACCATTGCCGAGGCGCTCTCAATGATGAGTATGGTGATCGCGGCGCGCTTTATTGAAGCGCTATGGCGTAGCGCGCTAATCGGGCTGCAGCAGCAAGTATGGTTCAACATGGCCAATATCGGGCTGAACCTCTTTCGCCATGGCGGGGCCGCGCTTGTGGTGGCTTTTGTGGCCCCGACGACAGCGGCGTTTTTTCAATGGCAATTGCTGGCCTCGGTGTTGGCTTTGGTGATTCTAGGGAGCAAACTTTATCGGCTGCTGCCCGCAGGCGAACGCGCAGCGCGGTTTTCCAGGCCGGCCTTGGCAGGCATATGGCGCTTTGCGGGCGGGATGCTGGGCATCAATTTGCTGGCGGTGGTTTTGATGCAGGCTGACAAGGTTATTTTGTCCCGGCTGTTGAGCCTGGAGGCTCTGGGCTATTATTTGTTGGCGGCCTCCGTTGCGGCTGTGCTGAATGCCTTGACCGGGCCGATTACGCAGGCGCTTTCGCCTAGTCTGGTGAATGCGGTTACGCTCGGCGATGCAGCGCGCGAGGCGCGGCTTTATCACCAAGGCGCGCAGTTGATCAGTGTGATTGTGGCGCCGGCGGCCTTTATCATGATGTTTTTTGGCGAAGATGCGCTGCGACTGTGGACCGGCGATGCGGCATTGGCTGCAAAAGTGGCGCCCTTGTTGGCGCTTTTGGCCGGCGCTACGCTGCTGAATTGCCTGATGCATCTAGGCTATTTCAGCATGGCTGCGCATGGCTGGACGCGGCTTTCCTTGTTGGCGAGTGTCGTGGCGGTTTCGGTGTTGGTGCCGCTGCTACTGATGCTCACTCAGCTTTGGGGCGCGCGCGGGGCTGGGGTGGCGCTGATTATCGTATATGCCGGCTATGCGGTTTTTCAGGCACCCTTGATGCATCGGCGTATTCTGGTTGGCGAACTAAAGCGCTGGTATCTTCGCGATCTAGCGGCGCCGCTTTCAGGGGCGTTGGTAGGGGTTCTGGCTGTCTATGGCTTGCGGATAGCTTGGGCGGTTGATGCGCCGGGGCGGCTGGAAATGTTAGGGCTTTTGGTGCTGGCTTGGGGGGTGGGGAGCTTGTTGGCAGGGCTGGCAGCACATGATGTGCGGCGTCTCGTCTGGGCGCGCTTGGGTCAACATTGAGTAGCAGCTGCGCGCGGGGCGGGCTATCGGGGACGGCATGACAACACCGCGCTTTACTGTGATCATCCCTACCCGTGAACGCGCCGCGACGCTGCGGCATTGTCTGGCAACGGTGACGGCCCAAGATTTTGCCTCGCTGGAAATTCTGGTGAGTGACAATTGCAGCAGCGATGAGACGGCGGCGGTGGTGGCGGCCAATGGTGATCCGCGAATACGCTATCTGAACACGGGGCGGCGGCTTTCAATGTCACATAATTGGGAGTTTGCGCTCGGCTATAGGGCATCCCTATCTGCGATAGCTTGAGGGGTGGCCGGCCAGTTGATACCAAAAGCTGGGTCGTCCCAGCGCACGCCAGCGCCAGCTTCGGCCACATAGGGATGACTTACCTGATAATAAAGCGCGCTGTCTGGCGCTAGGGTGAGATAGCCATGGGCGCAGCCCGCGGGGATATAAAGCAAGCGGTTGCCGCCAGCGACCAACTCTACCCCGATATGGGCCAGATAAGTTGGCGAGGCCGGACGTAAGTCTACGGCTACATCATAAAGCCGCCCTGCCATGCACTGCACATATTTGGCTTCGCCATGAGGCGCGCGTTGATAATGCAGGCCGCGTAGCGTGTATGGTTCTGGATTGGTGGAGAGATTCACCTGAACGGGCCGGAAATCGATACCGGCATCTGCAAACGCCTGTTCGCAATAGATGCGGGCAAAGCTGCCGCGAGGGTCTTGATGGGGGGCCAGTTCTACTATCCACGCCCCTTCCACCGGGGTTTTTATAAAACGCATCAGGGCAGCTCCCGGTAGGCATGCAATTGTTCAAGGCAAAGCGCCCGTGCCGATTTGCCGGCGTCAAAGTCCCGATACCAGTCTGCCGTCCATTGCAGGGCCTGAGGGCTCTGAAGCCGAGGATGCCAACCGAGGCTGACCGTTGCAAGGCTAGAGTCCAGCGCAAGCGCCGGGGCTTCGGGCGGATGAGTACCCGGCGCGAACGACTAAGGCTCCGCCAGGCCAAGACTTTTTGCCATGCCCTCGGCCATGTCAGCCACGGTAAGAGGCGGATCATCGGCTGCCGGGCCAAAGTTCAGGGCGCGCGGCGGGGCGGCCCTAGCCAAATCCTCGAGGAAGCAGAAATAGCCGGACAGACAATCAAGCACATGCTGCCAGGGCCTTGTAGCCTTGGGATAGCGAAGCTGCAGCGGCTGGGCGGCATGCAGCGCGCGCCAAACATCGGGCACCAGCCGGTCTGGCGACCAATCCCCGCCGCCAATCACATTGCCGCCCCGCGCCGTGGCCAGGGGCACGCCGGCCAAGCGGCTATGAGCATAGGCGGAGGTGGCCAGTTCAGCCGCGGCCTTGGAGGCGGAATAAGGATCATGACCGCCCAATGGATCCGATTCCACAAATCGGCGACCTTCACCGTTGTTGCGATAAACCTTGTCCGTTGTGATGATGAGAATGGCTTTGGCCGATGCCGTATCGGCCAGCGCGTCCAGCAGATTGACTGTGCCTTGCACATTGGTAGCGAAAGTGCGGGCGGGGTCTGCGTAAGAGGCGCGGACCAGCGGCTGCGCCGCCATGTGCAGCACCAGACCGGGCCGGGCTTCGGTTACGGCAGCGCGCACGGCTACTGCATCGGCAATATCGAGAAGGCGGGCGTGATGACGGTCAATCGCCCCAAGCTGGCCATAGAGATCGGGGCTATGGACTGGTGCTAAGGCGAGGCCCTGCACATCGGCCCCCAACTGCTCCAGCCACAGCGAGGCCCAGCTGCCCTTAAAGCCAGTGTGACCGGTGAGCAGCACGCGCTGGCCGGCCCAGAATTTGGGATCAGGCAGGCGGGCCATGGGCTTCAGGCCCAGATTTTCCAGGGCGCGCGGCCTTGGTCCCACAAGGCCTCAAGCTGGGTTTTTTCACGCAGCGTATCCATAGCTTGCCAAAACCCTTGATGGCGAAAGGCTCTTAGCTGGTCAGCTTCAGCGAGGCGAGAAACGGGGTCATTCTCCCACGCTGTCGTATCACCGGCAATCAGATCGAGGCAGGCGGGATTGAGCACGAAAAAGCCGCCGTTGATGAAATTATTATCCCCGGCTGGCTTTTCGATAAACCCGGTAACCCGGTCATCATCCATCTGCAGCGCCCCATAGCGGCCCGGTGGTTGCACGGCGGTGACGGTCGCCAAGCGGCCATGGGCTTTATGAAATGCGATCTGGGCGCTGATATCGACATTTGCCAGACCGTCACCATAGGTGAAGCAGAAGGCCTCTTCGTCGGCCAGATAGGGGCCGACACGTTTCAGCCGGCCGCCGGTCATGGTGGCATCACCGGTGTCTACCAGCGTTACCTTCCAAGGCTCGGCACTGCTGGCATGAACATGGGTATGGCCGCTGGCCATATCGATGGTGACATCTGACATATGGAGGGCATATTTCTGGAAATACTCTTTGATCACATAGCCTTTATAGCCGCAGCAAATGATGAACTCGTTGACGCCGTGGGCGCTGTATATTTTCATGATGTGCCATAGCAGCGGCCGTCCGCCGATCTCGATCATCGGCTTGGGTCGGAGGTGGGTTTCCTCGGAGATGCGTGTGCCTAAGCCGCCCGCCAGGATCACTGCTTTCATGGCTTAAAAATCCAACTTGTCATAATGTTCAGGGGGTTGCAGACCTTCCATACGCTCGCCAAGCAAGGGACGGAACGTGGGGCGGGATTTGAGCGCGGAATACCATATCCGCGCCGGCTCATGGCCCTCCCAGTCCAGCCCGGAGAGATAATCTGCCACTGAAAGCTGCGCGGCAGCGGCGATATCCGCCATGCCAAAAGCACTGCCGGACAGCCAGCGGCGCCGTTCCAGCAGCCAGTCCAGATATTCGAGATGCGTTTCTGCAGCGCGTGAGGCGGCGCGTAAGACACCGCCATCTGGCGGGAGGCGCGCAAATAGCCGCTTGAACATGCGTTCGCCCAATAGAGGCGCAGTGACTTCGCCGTAGAATTTCTGATCAAACCAGCCGACCATACGGCGGACTTCGGCGCGTTCTTCGGCGGTGCCGGAGAGGAGCGGCACGCGTTCCAGCGTTTCCTCAAAATAATCGGTAATTGCTGAGGATTCGGAGAGGACCAGATCATCCTTTACCATCACCGGGGTCTGGCCTGCCGCGTTCAGGGCCAAAAACTCAGGGCGCAACGCCCATGGATATTCCCGGACGAGCGACACGGTGACGCCCTTCACAGCGAGCGCGAAGCGAACCTTCCGACTGAACGGACACAAAGGATATTGGTGCAATTGCCACATGTTGAGCGCCTGTCTTGCGCGAAACTGCAGCCGAGGAAAAGGGGGTTTACCAGATTTAGCCCTTGCGGGGCTTTGTCGGCTTGGCGCGGGCGGCTTTCAGGCTGGCAATCTCAGCTTCCAGGGCAGCGATCCGCACCGCTTGCGAAAGGATAACCTGCTGCAGGGCCGAGATGTCCGGCGGCGGCGTCTCTGCGGCTTCATGCGGGGCTGTAAAAACGCCGGCTTCTCGCGCGCGTTTGAGCAACGGGGCCGCAGAAGCGGCTAGCTGCATAAGCTGCGCCATCAACGGATCAGGGATTTTCTCGGTCATTCAGCAGCTACACTTTCAGCCGTATCATCAAGCGGATGCGGCAGACGGGTGAGCATTTCCTTAGGCACTACCTGCCAGATTTGGGCGCGGGTTTTATCCCATTCTGCCAGCAAAGCGATGGCCCATTTGGACGTGGTTTCAGCCGCATGGTCCTCAATAAGGCTGTGCAAGACCTGCTCCCAATGCGCGGAGCTTAGCCGGCGCACCACCACCGAATCGTGATTGACCCGGCGCTGGAAGTGGCCGGCTACATCCAGCACAAAGGCCATGCCCCCTGACATGCCGGCGGCGAAATTATCGCCTGTGGAGCCCAGAATGACCACCGTTCCGCCGGTCATATACTCGCAGCCATTGGCACCGCAGCCTTCGATAACCGCATCTGCGCCGGAATTGCGCACCGCGAAGCGTTCGCCCGCGCGGCCGGCGGCAAACAAGCGCCCGGCGGTGGCGCCATAGAGGCAGGTATTGCCAATGATGGCATTATCCTGCGTGGTGAGCGGCGAGGAGACCATGGGCCGGAGCGTGATGACAGCGCCAGACAGGCCCTTGCCGACATAATCATTGGCCTCACCAAATACTTCGAGTTTGACGCCTTGGACTGCAAAGGCGCCGAGCGACTGGCCCGCAGAACCGCGCAGGCGAATAGTGACATGGCCCGGCGCGAGGCCGGCCATGCCGAAGCGCTGGGTAATTTCAGAAGAGAGCCGCGTGCCGACGGCGCGATGGGTGTTTCTGACCGTATAGGTAAGCTGCATTTTCTCGCCGCGCGTGAACAGATGTTCGGCGTCGCGCAGCATGTCAGCGTCAAGACTGTCTGGAACCGGATTTCTATGCTCGGCAATGCCGAACCGGCGCAGGTGATCCGGCGCATCGACTTTGGCAAGGATCGGGTTCAGATCGAGATCATCGAGATGGTCAGCGCCGCGGCTAACCTGCGCCAAAAGCTCGGTGCGGCCAATCACTTCATCAAGGCTGCGAACACCAAGACGCGCAAGAATTTCACGCACCTCCTCAGCGATGAAGCTCATCAGATTGATGACCTTTTCCGGCGTGCCAACGAACTTCTGGCGAAGCGCGTCATCCTGCGTGCAGACGCCGACCGGGCAGGTGTTAGAATGGCATTGGCGGACCATGATGCAGCCCATCGCCACCAACGACAGCGTACCGATGCCGAATTCTTCCGCGCCCAAAATGGCCGCAATCACGATATCGCGCCCTGTCTTGAGGCCGCCATCAGTACGCAGTTTCACGCGGTGGCGCAGCCCATTCAAGGTAAGCACCTGATTGACTTCGGACAGACCCATTTCCCAAGGCGTGCCGGCATATTTGATACTTGTCTGAGGCGAGGCGCCGGTGCCGCCGACATTGCCGGCGATCAGGATACAATCGGCATGGGCCTTCGCCACGCCTGCTGCCACGGTGCCGATGCCGGCCGAGCTGACCAACTTTACACACACCCGCGCACGTGGATTGATCTGCTTCAGATCATATATGAGCTGGGCCAGATCTTCGATCGAGTAGATATCATGGTGTGGCGGCGGCGAAATTAACGTGACGCCCGGCGTGGAATGGCGAAGCTTGGCAATAAGCTCAGTGACCTTGAAGCCCGGCAATTGCCCGCCTTCACCAGGCTTGGCGCCCTGGGCAACTTTGATTTCAACTTCTTCACAAGCCAGCAGATATTCTGCCGTCACGCCGAAACGCCCAGACGCAATCTGCTTAATCGGCGAATTGGCGTTGTCGCCATTGGCATAGGGGGTGTAGCGGCTCTTGTCTTCGCCGCCTTCCCCGCTCACCGACTTGGCGCCGATACGGTTCATGGCGATAGACAGGGTTTCATGCGCTTCCGGGCTCAGCGCGCCAAGGCTCATGCCTGGGGTTACAAAACGCTTTCTGATTTCGGTAATAGATTCAACGCTCTCAATAGGCACGGGCTCAGTATGGGGCACGAAATCCAGCAGGTCACGAAGGGCGATAGGCGGCAGTTCGGAAACGGCCTGGCTAAACTTCTTGTAATCCGAATAGCTATCGGCACTTACAGCATGTTGTAGCAGATGAATAAGGCCGGCCTGATAGGCGTGGTCCTCGCCGCCGGCACGATAACGATACAGCCCGCCAATCGGCAGCGCAGCCACATCTTCATCAAAAGCGCGCTCATGGCGCATCCGGGCGCTTACAAACAAGGATTCAAAGCCCTCGCCAGAAATTTTAGAGGGCATGCCGGGGAAATATTCGATAACCAGCGCCCGGCTCAGGCCCACGGCTTCAAAATTATAGCCCCCGCGATACGCGGATATGACCGCGATACCCATCTTTGCCATGATCTTGAGCAAACCATCATCAATGGCTTTCTTGTAACGCCCAATACATTCGGAGAGCGCGCGGGTGCCAAACAGGCCACGGCTATGCCGCTCTGCAATGGCGGCTTCAGTGAGATAGGCGTTAACAGTAGTGGCCCCCACCCCGATCAGCACGGCAAAATAATGCGTGTCCAAAGCCTCAGCGGCACGCACGTTGATAGACGCAAAGGTACGCAAGCCCCGCCGCACAAGATGGGTGTGTACACCGGCGGCGGCCAAAATCATCGGGATGGCGGCGCGGTTGGCAGACTGGTTTTCATCCGTGAGAAACAACTGGCTCTTGCCAGAACGCACCGCAAGCTCGGCTTCCTGACGAACCCGGACAATCGCCACCCGCAGCGCTTCCACGCCGCCCTCAATATCAAAGGTGCAATCAATCTCTGCAGCCTGAGCTTCAAAATGCTTCTTCAGCAGCGCCCAGCCTTTATTGGTAAGCACCGGGGTTTCCATGACCATCACGCCCTTTTGCTCGGTGGACTTATCAAGGATGTTGCCCAGATTGGCGAAGCGGGTTTTCAGCGCCATTACGCGCGTTTCACGTAAGCTATCAATCGGTGGATTGGTAACCTGGCTGAAGTTTTGCCGGAAGAAATGGCTGAGATTGCGCGGCACTTCGGAAATCACGGCCAGCGGACTGTCATCGCCCATGCTGCCGGTAGCTTCCTTGGCGTCTTCCACCATCGGGGCCAGCAGCATCTCCATGTCTTCCATGGTCTGGCCAGCGGCGACCAGCCTACGGCGCAGTTCGGGCCGCTCATAGGCACCGTCGGGCTCATCAGCGCCAAAGCCTGCAAGCTCTTCAAAGCGAATGAAGTTGGCAACCTTTTGCGCATAATCCTGTTCGCCCGCGATCCGATCTTTAATCTCACGATCTGTATAAAAGCGCGGCGGCGCGCCCTCTTCGCCCACCATGTCCACGGCCAGCAGTTCACCGGGGCCAAGCGCGCCCTTTTTGATAATATCGATTTCCGGGATGATCACCATGCCGGCTTCCGAGCCGGTGATCAGCAGATTGTCCCGCGTCAGGCAGTAGCGCATCGGGCGCAGCGCGTTGCGGTCAAGGCCCGCCACAGCCCAGCGGCCATCGGTCATCGCCAGCGCTGCCGGTCCATCCCATGGCTCCATGATGCTGGCGAAAAACGCGTACATGGCGCGGTGCGCATCAGGCATGAAATCATCATGCTGCCAGGCTTCCGGCACCATCATAAGCTTGGCGGTAGGCGCATCACGGCCCGAACGCACAAAGGCTTCAAACACCGCATCCAAGGCGGCGGTATCGGAAGCACCTGCCGGGATCAGCGGCTTGATGTCTTCGGATTGTTCGCCGAAAGCAGCCGCCGCCATCTTGATCTCATGGCTCTTCATCCAGTTGGTATTGCCGCGCACGGTGTTGATTTCACCATTGTGCGCAAGGCAGCGGAAAGGCTGCGCCAACCACCATTGTGGAAAAGTGTTTGTGCTATAGCGCTGGTGATAAATAGCGTAGCGGCTGATGAATCGTGCATCCTGCAGATCGGGATAAAATACCGATAGACCTTCGGCCAAAAACAGCCCCTTGTAGATGATAGACTGCGCCGACATCGAGCAGACGTAAAAGCCTTGTATCTGCGCCTCGATCACCCGCTTTTCGATACGCCGCCGAATGAGATAAAGGTCTTTTTCAAACGCCTGTATCGTCTCATGGTCTCCGGGCAACGGACCGGCGATCATTATCTGCTCAATCTCGGGCCGGGACTGCATGGCCTTTTCACCAATCACCGACACATCAACCGGCACCTGCCGCCAGCCATAAACCTTATAGCCAAAGCCGATAATTTCCGATTCCACGATCGTTCGGCAGATTTCCTGAGCGGCAAGATCAACGCGCGGCAAAAACATCTGACCTACAGCCAGCAAATTAGGACGCGCCTGTTGCCCGGCGCGCTCGATATGCTGATGGAAGAAATCAACCGGCAGTTCCACCAGAATGCCCGCACCGTCCCCGGTCTTGCCATCAGCATCTACCGCACCGCGATGCCAGAGTGCTTTCAGCGCCTCGATGCCGGCTTCAACTACCCGGCGCGATGCCTTACCATCCGTGGTGGCGACAAGGCCGACGCCGCACGCATCGCTCTCCATGTCAGGGCGATACATACCATATTCGGCAATCCGGGCGCGTTCTTGTGGGGTGCTCATTTCTGTAAACCTCAAAATCTCAAACCAGTCATAGGCCCTTATGTTACCGCTAGTAGCAGCGGGCTTTTATTTTGCCACGGGAAGCGGCGGCCTTATTTTGCCGCGGGAAGCGGCGGGCCTTATTTTGCCGCTGGCAGCGGCGGGCCTTATTTTGCCGCTGGCAGCGGCGGGAACAGCGTCTTCAATTCAACATCCAGCTTTGGCGCCAGCAACTGCTGCGCGGCTTGCAACCTTGGCGCATATTGACGTTGCACCACTTGATTAACCTGCGCGGCCACCTGCGGCTGCGTGCGCAGCAGCTTGCTGCCCACGGCGGTGCGATAGAATGAAACGGCTGCATTCAGCTCCTCAATGGTAAAATTACTGGCATAAGCCTGAATGGACGACGTACGGACCGCACCTTGCATTTCCGTGTAGATAGGCCCCAGCGCATCGGCCTGAAGATTGCCCATCCTCGCCATGGCCGCCGCAAACGCCGGCGTATTCTTTTGCGCGGCTTCAATAAAGCGCGGATTTTTGCCCAATTGGGTACGGAGCAAGTTACCCTGACGAACGCCCGCCAACTGCCGCTCCAGCCCAGATTTGCTATTCGCAGGCGGCGTCAGCGTATCCACCAGCACCGTTGCAGAGGCCATAGCCGCCGCAGAAGGCTGGCCAGAAACCTGCGCTTGCGCGAGCGCGGGCTGGGTGCTGACGAAGGGAAGCGCAAGCGCCGCAAGTAACCGCATCAGGCAGCCTTTCTCTCATTTTTAACCATGCCAGCACGCAGCCAATTATGCATCTGCACAGCCACATCTTGGCCATCACGAACCGCCCACACCACCAAACTGGCGCCGCGAACAATATCACCGCCGGCAAACACGCCGGGCAGTGAGGTCATCATCGTTTTATGGTCCACCCGCAGCGTGCCCCAGCGCGTCACAGACAGATCAGGCGACCCAAACATTTGCGGCAGATCTTCAGCATCAAAGCCCAGCGCCTTGATGACCAGATCGGCGCTCGCTTCAAATTCGCCGCCCGGCTCTGGCTCCGGCGCGCGGCGGCCATCAGCCCCGGCCAAGCCCAGCCGCATACGCTGCGCCTTCACGCCATGATCAGTGATGGCTGCGGGTGCTGCCAACCACACAAACTCGACGCCCTCTTCCTCAGCGTTGGCCACTTCGCGCGCTGAGCCGGGCATATTCACCCGGTCCCGGCGATACAGGCATTTCACACTGGCAGCGCCTTGGCGAACGGCCGTGCGCACACAGTCCATCGCTGTATCACCGCCGCCAATCACCACAACTTGCTTGCCGGCGGCATCAAAATGCGCGGCACCTGCCACCACATCGCCAAAGCCCGCGCGGTTGGAGGCAATTAGATAGTCCAATGCATCCATAACCTTCGCACCATGCGCACCGGGCACATTCACATCACGGGGCTTGTAAACGCCGGTGGCGATGAGGATCGCATCATGCCGCGCCTGCAACTCCGCAAGGCTGGCATCTCGGCCTACCTCAAAGTTCTGATGGAAGACCACGCCAGCTTCAATCAGACGATCAACACGGCGCATCACCACTGGCTTTTCCAGCTTGAAGCCGGGAATACCATAGGTCAGCAGCCCGCCGCCGCGATCATGCCGATCATACACATGGACAGCATAGCCTTTGATTCGCATCCGCTCCGCTGCCGCCAGCCCTGCCGGCCCGGCCCCGATAATGCCGATGGATTGCGATGAGCGATCCGCTACAATGTTGAGCGGCTTCACCCAGCCCATCTCCCAGGCGGTATCCGTAATGAACTTTTCAACAGCGCCTATGGTCACGGCGCCAAAATCCTTCTCAATTACGCAATTGCCTTCACAAAGCCGATCCTGCGGGCAGATACGGCCACAAATTTCCGGCATCGTGGAGGTGGCGGAGGAGATTTCATAAGCCTCTTCCAGCCGGCCTTCCGCAGTTAGCTTCAACCAATCCGGGATGTTGTTCTGCAAGGGACAATGCACCTGACAAAACGGCACGCCGCACTGCGAGCAGCGGCTGGCCTGCTCCTCAGCTTTGGCGATGATATAGGGCCGGCTGATTTCCAGAAAATCATGCGCCCGTTCTTCGACCTGCCGCTTGGAAGGCTGGGCCTGCTCCTTGTCGGTGAATTGCAACATCTTCCTGTCGGCCATGTTTGGCATACCCCTTTCGAGCGCCGTACATAGCGCACCCGCAGGTATGAGTCATGCAAAAACCGCCTAATGGGACAGTATGTCTTACTTAGTTACCCGCTAACTAGAGACAGCGTGGCAGATTGCCCCTATTTAAATAACCGAAACGGCCCTATCTTGCGAGCAACCAGACCAAGGCAATGCTGCCAACCACAATCCGATACCATGCAAAAGGCGCGAAGCCGAACCGGCCCACCAGCGCCACAAAACCCTTCACCACGGCGAGCGCCACCAGAAAGGCCACGGTAAACCCGATTCCAATCGCCGAAATATCGCCCAGCGCCAACGCGTCCCGGCCTTTCCAAAGCGCATAAACCGTGGCGGCCGCCATGGTGGGAACCGCAAGGAAAAAACTATATTCCGCAGCCGTCTTACGATCGAGGCCGGCCAGCAAGCCGAACATGATCGTGGCGCCAGACCGAGACACACCGGGTATCATCGCCACACACTGGCCCACCCCCACAGCAAAAGCCGTGCGCCCGGGCAGCGCTTCCACGCTGGCGTAGCGCAGCTTGTGCAGACGCCGCTCAATCATCAAAATCGCCACGCCGCCCACGATCAACGCCGCAGCCACGGTAAGCGGCGATTCAATCATTCGCCTTATCCCCTCGTAAGCTACAGCCCCCACCAGAAGCGCCGGCAGAAAACCCAAAAAAATGTTACGGGTAAAGGCGATAGCCTCGGCATCTCGCGCCACAAGCCCGGTCAAAACGCCAGCAAAGCGGACCCTATAGGCCACCAGCACCGCCAATATAGCGCCTAGTTGAATCGCGATCTTGAACGCCAGTGCCGCCTCACCTTTGAAGCCCAGCAGCTCGGAGGCCAAAATCAAGTGACCAGTCGACGAAACGGGCAAAAATTCCGTCAGGCCCTCAATAATGCCGAGCAATACAATGTCGAAAAGGCTCTGGTCCATCAACCAGCGCTTAGCCCCGCGCCGACGTCCGCGCCACCCTGTTTATGAGGTAGCACCAAACCGACCGCCGGGCCGATAACGCGCCATCATCTTGGGTACAAAAGCCGACATCGGCGTGGGCGCTACACCCAGATCAGCCAATCCCGGCGCCTCAACCGAAACAACATTGTCCTTCTGCAACATAGCAAATTGATCAGACGTCATCGGCACAAATGGCAGCATATCCCCCACCCGCCCCATCAGCCGCGCCATAGCATCAGGCAGCGCCAGCAAAGGCCGATTAAGCCCGGTCTCGCGGTTAATCATCATCATGATCTCGCGAAAGCTCATCACATCAGGGCCGCCCAATTCATACGTCCGCCCGCGCGCCGCCGTAGCGCCCAATGCTGCCACCACCGCCTCGGCCACATCCAATACATACACCGGCTGAAACCGGCTTGCCCCGCTCACCACGGGCAGCATAGGCGCCATGCGCGCCATCGCGGCAAACCGGTTCAGAAACTGATCCTCTGGCCCCACCACCAGACTTGGCCGCAAAATCGTCGCAAAAGGCAGGGCCGCCAAAACCTCCGCCTCGCCCGCGCCTTTGGTCCGCGCATACGCAATAGAAGATCCTGCATCCGCACCGATGGCAGACATTTGCAAATAGGCCGAAACCCCGGCCCTCGCCGCCGCCTGAGCCGCCGCGGCAGCACCTTTCATTTGCACCTCATCAAAGCGCTGGCCGCCCCGTTCGTCCAAAATTCCGACCAGATTCACCCCCGCATTTGCCCCTTCAAAAGCCCCAAAAAGCCCCTGTCCTGTCCCAACATCAACCCGAATTATTGAGATTTGTCCCAAATTTCCCAGTGGTTTCAGAAAAATAGCGGTCTCAGGATACCGAACTCCAACCCGAACCCGGCACCCCAGCGCCGCCAATTTCTGCACAATATACCGCCCCAAAAACCCCGAACCACCCAACACGGTGACCAGCGATCCAGAAGCAAGCGAGGATGCAGACATAATCATTGCAAAGCCCTAACGCGCCGAACCACGACTGTCGTGGCGCGCTTTGGCGCAGGCGCTCATGACAATGTGATTGACAAGCGCAAGGCCGTTCCATAACTGCCAGCGCCTACCCCGTGCCCAGATGGCGGAATTGGTAGACGCACCAGCTTCAGGTGCTGGCGCTCGCAAGGGCGTGGAGGTTCGAGTCCTCTTCTGGGCACCATTTATACATCCCCCGACATGCCCAGCAGGCTCGCCAACCTGCTGGAATTATGCTAGTTTTAAGCATGACTCGTAGCAGGGTATGTCTTGATGTTTCTAGCTGATCCAAAGATTCGATGCATAGATTTGTGTATGTATGCTCGGCCACTGCCGGCATCATAAACGTTCAAAATTCCGCAAGCCGAGAAACGCTCGCCAGCACTTTCCATTCGCCATCGGTTTTTTGCCACACATGAATATTATCATAGGTTTGGTCAACAGTGCGCCCATCAGGTGAACGGGTCCGATGGTTCTTAAAATACGATATCGCCGTGTCGCCGGATAGCGAGAAGCCGGTCATCGTCAACGCGGTGACTTCCTTATCCTTACCCGCAAAGCGTTTGCCGCTTTCAGCAAGTATTTTAATATCAAATGGTTTCTTAGTCCCTGATGTCCAAGCAAGAAAATCAGGCGAGGCATTTTCAAGATAATAACTGGTGTCGCCGCGGCCGCGACCTGCAAAAATCGCAAGTTCCTTTTTCCAGATTTCAGCTTTCACAGCCTCCACATCCACGCCCGCCTGAACAACCCCCTCAACGCTTTTCGCTGCTTCAGCCATACAAGCGCCGCTTCCAGAAATCGTGATTATGCCGATGGCAACAAGCGCCAAATGCCTTGTTAGCGAATATGCAACTTTCATCCACCTAGCTCCCTAAAGCCGCACGTGATTTACCGTGATAGCCGTACACTACAAACATTCGCACCCATCAGCCCAGAATAATCACAGTCTTGCCCCTGCTATGCCCCTGCTGAACCGCATCCTGCGCCGCCGGCGCTTCGGCAAAGCCAAAGCGATGCTGAATAACAGGCTTCACAGCGCCAGCTTCGATCAACCCCGCAATCTCGGCCAACTGCCCGCTGTCCGCGCGCGCCATAAAACGTGCCATCGAAAAATGTTCAGACGAGACACCATCCGGCACCCCCAAGGCAGATACAAACCGTCCGCCCGGCTTCACCATCGACAAGCTGTTGCGAGCCGCCGCGCCGCCCACAAGGTCAAGAACAAGATCGGCCGGCCCGCCAATCTCGTTCAAGCTCTGTGTCTCAGTATCAACCATATGCTCCACGCCAAGATCTTTAAGAAAGCCCCGATCCTGCGCCCGCCCGGTCGCAAAAACACGCGCCCCAAAATGCTTGGCAAACTGCACCGCAAAATGCCCCACCCCGCCCGGCGCGCCCAATATCAACACCCGCTCGCCCGCTTTCAGGCCGCCTTCGTCAAACAACCCTTGCCACGCGGTCAGTGCCGCCAGCGGCACAGCGCCAGCGGTCGCATCATCTATGCCATCGGGCAAAAGCGCGAGCTGCTCAGGCTTCATAACAACATATTCTGCCAAGCTACCGCGCTCAAACCCCGGCATCCCGTAAACACGCGCGCCGTGTTGAAACCCTTGGCCATCATTAACTACCTCACCGGCAACATCCCGGCCCAGAACAATTGGCAATTGCGCCTCGCCAATCGGCGGAAAATGTCCGCCACGTATTTTGTAATCAATCGGATTCACGCTGGTTGCGCGTATCCGCACGAGTATCTCCCCAGCCCCTGGCACGGGCCTTTCGATCGTCACCAAGCGCAAGGCTTCTGACCCCCCAAAGCTTTCAATCTGCCATACGTGCATATTATCGGGCATTGGAAATCCTTGAACTATGGCCATGATCGTCTTTAACATGTATCTTTTTAGCTTGTTACAAATCGATAATGTAAGCTAGCCTGCATCTTCATAAGGCTAACACTTAAAGCAGCAAAAATCGTCACTGTTCAAAATGATCGGAAGTCCCAAGCCATGCGCAAAGCCACCCTTACTCTCGCCGCAATTTCTGCCCTATCGCTCAACTTTAGTGCTGCCAATGCAGAGGCGATGAGCGCGAAACCAGCCCCGGCACCGCTCGCGGTAGGGGCACCAGAATGGACGTCGGTGCGGGACACGCTTTGGGCCAAGGAACTTGAAATCTACGCCGCCCGAGGGCGCGGCGATTTTTCGGTCTATATCGCTGCAATCGCGGATGGTTATCTCAGCTGGCCGCCTGGCGGCGATGTGCCTGCACGCCTCGCCGGGCTAGAGCAAACCCAGCAAGACCTCATCGGCAAAAATCAGGAAAAACTGGCCATGACCTTCCTCGATCTCGCCGTGAGCGGCGATACCGCTGTCATCTTTTACAAAACGCACCGCACTAGCCTCTCAGACGGAACGCCCGCCGATCAGCATTACGAAGTCACCCACAATTGGATCCGTCAGAACGGCGCGTGGAAATTGTTTAGCGGCATGGCACGGGAACGGCCCGCCCGCGCAAATTGATACACTAATGGTTACGAAAATAAGCCGTATTTAACAGCTCATGTGCGCGCCAGCGTTGCTTCGGCGCGTATCCGGCGCCGCCACCGGCGGTGACGCTCGACATCGACGAGACGGTCGACGTGGTCCACGGCGGCCAGCAGTTGTCGTTCTGGAACGGCCATTATGGGGAACGCTGCTTCCTGCCGATCCATGTC
>Ga0209702_10001547_pt1 | contig 43718 bp, 42 predicted proteins | sample FRY01_FD_187210 | JGI IMG/M metagenome (GOLD analysis project Ga0209702, IMG submission 187210) | Freshwater microbial communities from Lake Fryxell liftoff mats and glacier meltwater in Antarctica - FRY-01 (SPAdes) (version 2) | ecosystem: Environmental > Aquatic > Freshwater > Ice > Glacier...
CCGATACCAAGTGAGGCCTGCTATGGTCATGCCCGTCAACGTTGCCCCCAACCCGCAGAGCGAGCGGGCTCAGACAACAGAAACGCCCTGCTCGGAGCCAAAAACGCGGTTCGGTGAATATCCCGGGTTTAAGGAAATTCGCATTTTCTTTAGAAAAAGCAATATTTATTACAAGAACTAGGCTTAAGGAGGTCCATCGGCCTATCTTGCTTGCTATGTTGTCCCTTTTATCGCGGGCTATCCTTCTCTTTGAGTCCAGACTGTTCACGATCGCGAAACTTCTGGCCTGAAAATGCGGCGAAGCAAAGGTCCGGATTTGCACAACGCATCCGCCGAAGCTAATCTTCCAAGTGGGGTCAGGGCAAAAGCGAGGCTGTGTTGATACGCAAAGCTGGACCGCAGGCGCAGAGATCGGGTCGATTCGGAACTTCCGGTCATGGCTGACCGGTTCGAATTCATCCTGCGCGGCGTGCGCGGAACCCTGCCGATGGCGGTGCCGGGCGGAACATCCTATGGGGGCAACACGTCATGCGTCCTTGTGCGGCATGGGGCCAAAGTCGCCATTCTCGATGCCGGGTCGGGCATCGTCGGGCTTGGGCGGGACCTCATCGCCGAGGGAGTTGAGGCCGTAGATGTCGTGATCAGCCACGCGCATTATGACCACGTGATCGGCCTGCCGTTTTTTCTCCCGCTTTACTGTTCGGACATGCAAGTGACGCTTTGGTATGCGGGCTGCCCTGATGCGCCGGATGGCCGAAGTCTGCTGGCCGACCTGATCCGCGCACCGTTTCTGCCGATGGGGCCGAAGGATTTGCGGTGCGATCTGCACTTTGGCGTGCTGCCGACGGCAGGCTCGATAGACCTTGGCGGTGGCACCACGCTGACCACCTGCCCAGTACGGCATCCGGGCGGGTCGGTCGGCATGCGGATCGGGCGCGGGGCAGGGGATCTGGTCTATGTGCCGGATTTCGAACATGATGACGGCCCGATGGATGCGCAACTGGTTGGGCTGATGCAGGGGGCAGAGGTTGCGTTGCTGGATTGCACCTATTTGCCGGAGGATTATCCCCAGAACGCCGGATACGGCCATTCCCACTGGCGGAAATGCGCAAGTTTGGCCGCGCGGGCCGGTGTGCGCCGCATGGGCATGTTTCACCACAACTTTTCCCGCACCGACGAGGCTATTGCCGCCGCCGAGGCCGACGCACGGCAGGACGATCCTGCGATCTTTGCCGCCCGCGAAAGCATGGTGCTGCGCCCAGAGGACGACAAGCCCTGACAAGTGGCGGGCTATTTGAAAGTGGTTAATTTGCAGGCGGTTAATTCGCACGCGGCGGCGATGATCCCTTCGCGAGACGGCAGCGTGACGGCATAGGCGGGGCCGGTCGCGATAAAGCTGTCTTCTGCGGTCAGACGGGCGCAGCGCGCCCGCCCTGCCTCGGCAAACAGCGCCATCAGCGCCTCGGCCTGCCCGCCAGTGCGGCGACATTCATCGACAATCAGAACGGCGGCACAGTCTGCCGTCGCCTGCAAGACCGCCTTAGCAGGCAACGGTGCCAGCCAGCGCAGATCGATGACCCGCGCGTCGATCCCGTGGTCTTCGCGCAAGGCGGGCACGGCCTGCTCTGACAAATGGACACCGTTGCCATAGGTCACGATCGCCAGATCGGTTCCATTCCCCCGCACCCCGACCTCGCCCAATGCGATGCGCCGGTCTGGCGCGGGATAGGCGGTCAGCCATCCGCCATCGCCGAGGCTATGCAGATCACGCATCGGATAAAGGGCTATCGGCTCGATGAATACCACGACCCGCTGCTCTTCGCGCGCCAGCCGCACGGCTTCGCGCAGCATCATGGCGGCCTCTGCCCCGTTGCAGGGGCAGGCTAGGATCAGCCCCGGAATGTCGCGCAGAACGGCCAGCGAATTGTCGTTGTGAAAATGCCCACCAAAGCCTTTCTGATAGCCAAGTCCCGCGATGCGCAACACCATCGGATTGCTGAACTGGCCGTTTGAAAAGAACGGCAGCGTTGCAGCCTCGCCCCGGATCTGGTCCTCGGCGTTGTGCAGATAGGCTAGAAACTGGATTTCCGGGATCGGAATGAACCCATTGTGCGCCAACCCGATGGCAAGCCCAAGCACGCTTTGTTCATCCAGCAGCGTGTCGATCACCCGGTTCGGACCAAACCGCGCGTGCAGCTTTTGTGTCACCCCGTAAACGCCGCCCTTGCGCCCGACATCTTCGCCCATCACGATGATTTCGGGGTATTCCAGCATCAGATCGGTCAGCGCCCAGTTGATCAGCCGTCCCATCGGCTGCGGGGCGTCGAGTGCGCCAAGATCGCCGCCAAAGACAGTGGCACGCACAGTGGTCTCTGGGCCATTGGTGGCACGACAGACACGAGGTGGGGGCAGGATGCTGGCCATCACCTGTGCTGCTGTTTGCAGGCGGGGCAGGGCAACGACCTCGGCCGCGAGCACGTCGATGCTGGCGCAGGTGTTGGTATATTCGGCCAAAGCCTTGTCCGGAGTCAGCGCGCCCGCTTGCGCCAGCAGCCGAACCGAATGCAGCAAAGGGTCATTCCCCTCGTCCGCCTCGATTTGTGCCTTCGGCAGATAGGTGGTGGGCAGATCGGCCCCCGCATGGCCATAAAGCCGCACCATCGACAGGTGCAAAAACGCGGGCTTGCGCCGGGCGCGCACATACTCAACCGCTTGGGCCGCGACGCGGGCGGTGTCATAAAGATCCAGCCCGTCGGCCCGGAAATAGCGCAGGCCGGGGCGGTGACGCATCGACGCCTCGACCCAGCCCTTTGGAGTCGGTGTCGAAATCCCGATCCCGTTATCCTCGCACACCATCAACAGTGGCAGCGGCACCGCCTGCACAGACGTCCAGCCCGCGGTGTTGATCGCCCCCTGCGCCGTGGAATGGTTGATCGACGCATCCCCGAACGAGCACATGGCAATCGCGTCGTCGGGCAGCATGCGATGTTCGGGCGGGTTGCGCCGGGCAAGGCCGATCGCATAGGCCGCCCCGACCGCCTTTGGCAGATGGCTCGCGATGGTCGATGTTTGCGGCGGAATCATCAGCGCGCGCGATCCCAGCACCTTGTGCCGCCCGCCGCTGATCGGATCCTCGGCGCTGCAGGCAAAGCTCAGCAGCATGTCGCGGGCAATGTCCTGCCCCGGCACCTGACCGGCGCGGGCGATCTGAAACGCAGCATCGCGGTAGTGCAGAAAGGCGATGTCATCGGAGCGCAGGGCATGGGCGACGGCAGCCATGCCTTCGTGGCCGGACGATCCGATCGTGTAGAACCCTTGCCCAGCCTTCTGCATGGCGCGGCTGGTTCGGTCCAGCGCGCGGCTGACCAGCTGCGCCGAAAACAGCGCGCGCGCCTGGTCATGGGTCAGAACATCGGTTGGTGCCCGGCCCTGCGGCAAGTCGCCCGCTGCAACGCGGGCGACAAAATTCTGATGCACGATTTCTGCGCGGTCCATATGGCGATCCGTGTCAGCCCTGCATTCCCGCGCGCATCGGTCTAGCGGTCAATCCGCGCTCCCATGATCGCAATGGCCTGCTGATACACCGTGGCTGCGTTCCATTGTTTGATGACAGCAAAGTTCGGCTCGCCTTCCTGATAGCCCTGACCGGGTTTCCAGCCTTTCTGCCGCAGGAAGTTTGCGGTCGAATACATCGCGTCATTAAAGTTGTTCAAATCAACCCGACCGTCGCCATTTCCATCGACCCCGTAGGTCATTGCGTTGCCAGGCAAAAACTGGGTGTGCCCTAATTCGCCGTGCTTCGCCCCGATGCTGGCCGTGGTGATCGATCCCTGATCCACCAGTTTCAACGCCCCGATCAGATGGCCTTTGAAAAATTCTGACCGCCGACAATCGTAAGCAAGAGTCGTTATCGCCGATACCACGTTTGTGTCACCCATGAAGCCGCCAAACGCGGTTTCCATGCCGTGGATGGCGATGATCACACCAGCAGGGACGCTATAAGCTTGCTCCAGCGCAGTATAGAATGCGGCATTTTTCGCGCGGCGGGACTTGCCTTGTGCCACGATTGTGTCGGCACCCCTCACGGACATGAACTTGTCGAGCGTGTACTTGAAGCTTTTCTGGTTACGATCCGCGCCGATGGTGGCCTTGGAATAGCTGGTTCCCATCAGTGCCGCTTGGCCGGACTTGCCGACCCCCGCCGCCTTGGCTTCGCGCGCCATCACCGGTTTCCAATCCTCGAACCCGGCAGAGGTGTCACCACACGTGGCCGCGTGCAGCGACGTGGTCATCAGCAGTACAACAAGCCCGAGGCAGGCAATGCGAATTGGCACGGGAACGCTCCTTCACTCTTAACATAGTTATAGTTTAACGACGCTTTGTTTTGGTGCAAGCCTGAACGAGACGTGTCGCGGTCAACCGCAACCAGGCGGGGGCGGCGGGGTGGCGTCCGCTGGTCCGAACCGATCGACCATGCGGTCGTGGATTTGGGTGCGAGCCTGCCGGTAGGCAGCCATTTTCGCCTCGCGGGTTTCCCCCAGACCTGTCGGGTCAAGGATCGGCCAATATTCGACCGCCAGATGGTAGAACCGGGTCAACTCCAGCGCCATGCGCTGACTGGCCGGGGACAGCGCCACGATCAGATCAAACTGCGACAGGTCATCGCCCCATTTCTGCATTTCTTCGAAGCTGCGGCTGCGGTGGCGTGACAGCTCGATGCCCAACTCTTGGCAAACGGCCACAGAGAACCCGTCGATCTCCATGTCGTTGCGTACCCCTGCTGACTGCACATAGCAGCGGGTGCCGTAAAGCTGCTTCATCAACCCCTCGGCCATCGGCGACCGCACGGCGTTGTAATCGCAACAAAACAGCACCGAAGAGGGGAAGTTAGCTGCCAAGCTCAGCCCCAATGCATGACGCAGATCAGGGTGAACAGGCGGCGCGCGGTGTCCAGATCAACATCTGCCTTGCCGGTTAGGCGATCTTGCAACACCCGCGCGCCTTCGTTGTGGATGCCCCGCCGCGCCATGTCGATCGCCTCGATCTGGCTGGGCGGCAAGCGTTTGACCGCGTCAAAGTAGTTTTCGCAAATCTGGAAATAGTCCTTCACCACTTGGCGGAACGGGCCAAGCGACAGATGAAATTCGCCAACCTTGTCCGTGGCTTCGGTGGTGATGTCGAAAACCAGCCGCCCCTCGCGGATCGCAAGCCCGACCCTGTAGGGGCCGGGTGGAACGGGGCGGTCTTCGCGCACAGGCAGGGCAAAAGAGTTGTCCTCCAGCAGATCGAAGATTGCAACTTTACGCTCCTGTTCGATCTCGGGCGTCGGGCGGACAAGGCCGCGTTCGTCGATCTGGATGTGGCAGATGCGGTTCGTCATGGCGCGCCCTCGTTCAGGCGGTCCAGACGGGCGCGCACGCTCAACCCATGCGCCTGCAAACTTTCGCTGTTGGCCAGCCGTTCGGCAGCAGGGCCGACAGCAGCCAGGGCCGCAGGGGTCATCCGGGCAAGTGTGGTGCGTTTCACGAAATCCATCACCGACAATCCGCTTGAAAACCGCGCCGACCGCGCTGTCGGCAGAACATGGTTGGGACCGCCAACGTAGTCGCCTATGGCTTCCGGTGTCCATTGCCCAAGAAAGATCGCCCCGGCATGAATGCAGACTTCAGCCAACCCTTCGGGATCTGCCACGCATAGTTCCAGATGTTCGGGGGCAATGCGGTTGGACAGCGCCGCAGCCTCGGCCAGATCGCGCACGACGATCACAGCGCCATTGTCACGCCAGGACGCCCCGGCAATTGCCCGCCGCGTCAGCGTTTCAAGCCGCTTTTCAACGGCGGCTGCGACCGCCGCACCAAAAGCAGCATCGGTCGTGATCAGGATCGACTGCGCGCTTTCATCATGCTCGGCCTGTGACAGCAGATCCAGCGCGATCCAGTCGGGATCGTTGTCTGCATCTGCGATCACCAGAATTTCGGAGGGGCCTGCGATCATGTCGATGCCCACGCGGCCAAACACGCGACGCTTCGCGGCAGCGACGTAGGCGTTGCCGGGGCCGGTGATCTTGTCCACCGGAGCGATCGTTTGCGTGCCATAGGCCAGCGCCGCAATCGCCTGCGCCCCGCCGATGCGGTAAATCGTGTCAACGCCTGACAATTGTGCCGCAAGCAATACCAACGGGTTGACCACACCGCCCGGCGTAGGGGCGCAGATCACCAGCCGTTCGACCCCGGCCACGCGGGCCGGAATGGCGTTCATCAGCACCGACGACGGATAGCTTGCCTGTCCCCCCGGCACATACAAACCCGCCGCTGAAACTGCCGTCCAGCGCCAGCCTAGCGTGGCACCCGCGTCGTCAACCCATGAGGCGTCCGTGGGCCGTTGCCGTTCATGGTAGGCTCGGATGCGTTCGGCGGCGAGAACGAGGGCCGCGCGGTCTTCTGCCGCGACGCGTGCAATCCCGGATGCCATCTCGTCTGCCGAAAACGCCAGGGTGTCCGGCGTCAACTCCAGCCGGTCGAACCGCGCGGTCAACTCGATCACCGCGGCATCACCGCGCGCGCGCACATCTGCGATGATGCCCGCGACGGTGGCGTCCACATCCTCTGACTCCTCGCGCTTCATTCCCAGCAGGGCGGCAAACCGCGCTTCGAAATCGGTGTCGGCGGTGGACAGATGGTGCGGCATGGCGGCGTCTCCGAAGGTCGCGCTGTCCTAACTCGGGCGGGCGGGCGGCTCAAGCCTGCTTGTGTCGCAGGGGTTTTCCGTCAATTTTATGGTGGTTTGCTCGGGGCTTTCTCGTGGCTTTCCGGTCTGGTAAATCGGCACAAAGTCCGTAAATTCGTTGACATACAGGAGTGTAGGCGATGCCCACGATGGCCCTTGCGGGCACCAGATTACGCCAGCGGCGTCTGACCATGGGTCTGCGACAGGCCGATCTTGCAGCGCGGGCGGGGATTTCGGCAAGCTATCTGAACCTGATGGAACACAACCGCCGTCGCATCGGCCCCGATGTTCTGACGAAACTGGCGGCAGCCCTTGGTTTGCCCGAGTCAGCCTTGTCTGAAGGGGCCGAGGGTGGCCTGCTGGACGATCTGCGTGCCGCTGCCGCCGATACGTCGGCCGGTTCGGTCGATGCGCTCGCTGAACTGGACCGGATCGAGGACTTTGCCGGCCGCTATCCCGGCTGGGCGGGCGTTCTGGCCGGGTTGCACCGGCGCTCTGCCCGGCTTGCCCGCTCTCTTGAAGCGCTTAACGACCGAATGAGCCATGATCCGCACTTGCAGACCAGTCTGCACGAAGTGCTGTCGGCGATCAGCTCGGTGCGCTCGACAGCGGGGATTCTTGCGGACAGTGAAGATATCACGCCCGAATGGCGTGTCCGGTTTCACAGAAATCTGCATCAGGACAGCGAACGACTTGCCGCAGGGGCCGCTGCCTTGGTGGCCTATCTTGATGGGGCGGGTCAAGCCGAGGAAACAGGCCTTGCCGCCCCGCAAGAGGAGCTGGAAGCTTGGCTGGCGGGTCATGGCTGGCAGTTGCCGGACATGGAATCGGGCATGCCTTCGACGCTGGACGCGGCTGTTGCAGGATTGGCATCGGGGGCGGCGCAGGTGCTGGCGCGGGCGTGGGTCGGACGGGCCCGGCAGGACACGCGCGCCTTGCCGTTGGACGCATTCATCGCGGCCCGCGTACAGCTGAACGATGACCCGGCGTCGCTTGCCGCGGACTTTGGCACCGACATCCTGACCGTGTTTCGCAGAATAGCCATGCTGCCGGGCGCGTCCGAAGGTCTGGTGATCTGTGACGGCTCGGGGACTTTGGTATTTCGCAAACCGGTCGATGGGTTTGCCCTGCCGCGCTTTGGTGCGGCCTGCCCGCTGTGGCCGTTGTTCACGGCGTTGTCGCGGCCAATGGTTCCGGTATCGGCGCGAATACGAACTTCAGGATCAGGCGCGCGCAGCTTCACCGTGCGCGCATTCTGTCAGCCCCGCTATCCCGGCGGCTTCGGCGGGCCCGAACTGCGCGAGGCGGCCATGCTGATCCTGCCAGACGATGCAGCCCTGCCCAACGTATCGCCCGACGCGGTGCTTGTCGGTTCGACCTGCCGCGTCTGCCCCCGCACAGCATGCCCTGCCCGGCGCGAGCCGTCGATCATGGCCGAGGCGGAGGGCTGACACAAATGACGATATTTTGACAGCGTGACGGTTTGGTCTGATAGTCATTCCGATAGATGAGGGAGGCTTTGCAGTGACAGCGGTGCAAGCGAAGTCTGTCGGGGGGGGTGGCAGGGGTTCTGACGGGGGGGCCGAATGACGGTGCGCGTGCTGCTTATCGAAGACGAGCCTAATATCGCCGAGGCGATCCGCTTCATTCTGGGTCGCAATGGGTGGCAGGTGTTCGTGCAAACGGATGGCCGTGAAGGTCTGGCAGCGGTTTCGACGGTGCGGCCGGACCTGGTGATCCTTGACCTGATGCTGCCCGGCATGAGCGGGATGGAGGTGCTTTTGCATCTGCGCCGCGACCCCCTGACCCTTGACCTGCCGGTGATGATGCTGACCGCCAAAGGGCAAGGGCGTGACCGCGATGCCGCAACCCGAGCCGGTGTGTCGGCCTTCATGACCAAACCGTTTGCCAATTCCGACATGGTTGCCGCCGTCAGGGCGCTTCTGGGGGCTGAATGAGACGCCCGTCGCCGCCGCTGTTTCTTGCCAGATCAGGTTACCGCCGCCGTCGTCTGCATGATGCCGCACGACTGGTGCCGGTATTCGGGGCGTTCCTGATTTTCCTTCCGATCCTGTGGAGCCCCGGAGAGACGCCAGAACCCGATACGGCGAGGGACGGGCTTTATCTTTTCGGGGTCTGGGCGGGTTTGATCGGGGCTGCGGCGCTGCTCGCCCCCGGTTTGCGGCGCTCCACCGGTCCTGACGCCGAGACTGAACTTACCCCCGATCCGACATCCGGGGATCCGAACTGACATGCCGTTCAACGTGCTTGTTCTGTCCTGCCTGATTTATGTGGCTTTTCTGTTCGCGGTGGCGTTCATGGCCGAACGCCGGTCCAGCAGGGGCATGCAGGGATTCCTTCGCTCGCCGCTGATCTACACGCTGTCCTTGTCAATCTACTGCACGGCCTGGACATTCTATGGCGCTGTGGGCTACGCGGCCCGCTCCGGGCTGGAGTTCGTAACGATCTATCTCGGCCCGACGCTGGTGTTTGTCGGCTGGTGGTGGGTGCTGCGTAAACTGGTGCGGATCGGGCGGCAACAGCGGGTCACGTCGATTGCCGACCTGATCAGCGCGCGCTTTGGCAAATCTAACTTTCTTGGTGCGATCGTCACGATCATCGCGGTGGTTGCGTCGACGCCTTACATCGCCTTGCAACTGCAATCTGTGACCCTTGCCTTCAGCGTGTTTGCCAGCGGCACCTCGGAAGGCTGGCACCTGCCCGACCAAGCCGCAACCGGGGTTTGGGTCGCGGCGGGGCTCGCGCTGTTCACCATCTTGTTTGGTACCCGCAACCTTGATGCCAACGAACAGCACCACGGCATTGTGATGGCGATCGCGGTCGAGGCGGTGGTCAAGCTGGTGGCCCTGTTGGCGGTCGGCATCTTTGTCGTCTGGGGTCTTGCGGATGGCCCGGCCGACATGATGGCGCGGATCGAGGCAAGCCCGCTGGCCGAGTGGGACCTGCAACCCGGTCGCTGGACCGGGCTGATCTTTCTTTCGGCGGCTGCGGTGATCTGTCTGCCCCGCATGTTTCAGGTGATGGTGGTCGAAAACGCCGACGAAGCGCAATTGGCCCGCGCCAGTTGGGCCTTCCCCGCCTATCTGTTCGCGATGAGCCTGTTCATCGTGCCGATTGCCGTGGTCGGTCTGGAACGGCTGCCTGCGGGGGCGAACCCCGATATGTTTTTGCTCACCTTGCCATTGTCCGAAGGACAGGGGGGGCTTGCGATGCTGGCCTTTCTGGGCGGATTTTCTTCGGCCACCAGCATGGTGATCGTGGAAACCATTGCGCTGGCCACCATGTTGTCCAACCACGTCGTCATGCCCGTCTTGCTGCGCCTGCGCCCCACGTCGGCCAAACGCGGCGATCTTCGCTGGCTTGTGCTGCTTGCCCGTCGGCTGTGCATCGGGGCGGTTCTGGCACTGGGTTATGCCTATTTTCGCATGTCGGGCGGGTCCGAGGCGCTGGCGGCGATCGGGCTGATCGCCTTCGCCGGCATGGCGCAGGTGCTTCCTGCGATGCTTGGGGGCATTTATTGGCGCGGAGCCACCAAAACAGGGGCCGCAACCGGGTTGATCGTTGGATCGGTGGTTTGGGTCTATGCTCTGTTTCTGCCGTCCTTCGGCCCGGGTGCGGTGATGTCTGTCGAGGTGTTTGCGCAAGGCCCCTTCGGCTTGATCTGGTTGCGCCCGCAGGCGCTGTTCGGGGTCACCGGGATGGACCCGCTGATCCATGCCGTTTTCTGGTCGTTGACCCTGAACACCGCAGCCTTCCTGATCGGCTCGCTGCTGACCTTTCCTGATCCGGTGGAGCGGATGCAGGGGGCAGCATTTGTGAACGCCTTCGACGACGAGCCGCGGACCGGACCCTTGGGCTGGACGCGCGGTGAGGCCGAGCCAGAGGCGCTGTTGATCATGGCCCAACGCATCCTTGGGGACGAAGCCGCGCTGTCATTCTTTGAAGTCGAGGCAGCGGCGCAGGGCAAACAGGGCTATCTGCCCGACCCCACCCCTGATTTCGTGGCAAGCCTTGAACGCAGGCTGGCAGGCGCGGTTGGGGCTGCAACGGCCCATGCGATGATCAGTCAGTTGTTCGGCCGTTCCACCGTGACGGTCGAAGATCTGCTGGCAGTTGCGAACGAGACGGCGCAGATCATGGAATATTCGGCGCGGCTGGAAAACCAGCAGGAAGAGTTGTCACGCAACGCCCGGCAGTTGCGCGACGTCAACGAAAAGCTGACCCAGCTTTCGGTGCAAAAAGACAGCTTTCTGGCGCAGATCAGCCACGAGTTGCGCACACCCATGACGTCGATCAGGGCGTTTTCCGAAATCATGACCGACAGCGACCTGACCCCTGCCCAACTGGCGGCTTATGGCAGGATCATTCACGAGGAAGCCATCCGCCTGACGCGCCTGTTGGATGATTTGCTGGACCTGACCGTGTTGGAAAATGGATCAGTCCCCTTGAACCTCGATGTGGCCCATCTGGGTCAGATGATTGATCGGGCGCTGGCCGCGTCGTGCCACGTCAGGCCGGGCCGCAGTTTTGACATCCAACGCAACACAGGCACAGAAGCGGTGTTTCTTAAAACCGACGCCGACCGTCTGGTGCAGGTGTTCATCAACCTGATGTCGAATGCGCGCAAGTACTGCGACGCGCGCGATCCGGTTTTGCGCATCGTCACGCGCCAGAAAGGCGGCAAGGTGTTGATCGACTTCATCGACAACGGGTCGGGCATCCCCAAAGACTCGCAAGCGGTGATCTTTGAAAAGTTCGCCCGCCTGTCGAATGATTCCCCCAGCGGCGGCGCAGGCCTGGGACTTGCGATCTGCCGCGAGCTGATGGCCAATCTGGGTGGGACGCTCACCTATCTTCCGGGCCAGCGCGGTGCCGCTTTCCGCATCACGTTGCCGCTTCGGCTGGAAAAACCGGAAACCGCCGGGGCCGCGTGAACGGTTTGGTAAGCGGTTTATGGCCATCCTACCCCAGCGCATCGAACAGGCGAGGGTGGCCGTGGCAGAAGCACAAACAGGCGTGATCCGCAAGAAACTGGTGGCTGCAAAGGCGGACCAAGCCGAAGGTCGGCCGGGGGCTGATCGTGCGTGGCGGTTGGCGCTCGCCCGGTCTGCCCGTGATCTGATGAAGCTGCCGCTCGACGTTGTGTCGCTGACGCTGGAGCGTCGGTCGGTCGGCGAGTTGCTGGAACTGCCCCCCGAACGCGCCTTGATCGGTGTGCTTGAGGGGCCGCAGCAAACCATGGGACTGTGGGTCGCCTGCCCGACCGTGTTGTCCGCCCTGATCGAGGTGCAGACCTTGGGCCGCGTCTCGACGGCACCTGCCGTGCCGCGCAAACCTACCCGCACGGATGCGGCCATGGTGGCAGAGTTTGCAGATGCCGCCTTGAAGATGCTGGAAAGCAGCCTTGCCGAGGAACCTGATTTGATCTGGGCGGGTGGCTTTCGTTACGCATCGTTTCTGGATGACCCGCGCCCGCTTGGCCTTCTGCTCGAAGATGAACCCTACCGCGTTCTGCGGGCTGAGGTGTCTTTGGCCGGGGGGGCCAAATCGGGGACGATCCTGATGGCGCTTCCGGCCGAAGGGCGCGGAAGCCCACCAGTCCTTCGTGCAGAGGTGACCGCAGAAATCGATCCGGGTCCGATCTTCACGGCGCAACTCGTTGACCGGGTGAACGGCGCCGACAGTCAGATGGAGGCGGTTCTGGCCCGGCTGACCCTGCCGATCTCGGTGATGCTGGCCCTGCAACCCGGCGAGGTTTTGCCACTGCCACTGGCGGCTCTGGACCGTATAACGCTGGAAGGCATCGACGGCCGCCGCCTTGCGATGGGCAAACTGGGTCAGAACCGCGGAATGCGTGCTGTGCGGCTGACACCAGAGATCGGGCTGGCGGCTGCGGCACGACCTGGCAGCGTGCTGTCATCGCTGGCGCCTGCCCAGTTTGTGCTGCGGCAAACCGGCACCGCGTAGAGCCGCGCCGCGGACCGGTTCGATGGCCGGATCAGGGCAGCAAACACCGCAGCACATACACCCGGATCGCAGACGCAAGTCCGGTTTGCGGCAGGCGTGCTGCATCGATCTCGGCGGCCAGTTCGTTCACCGGCAATCCCCGTTCGTTGGCAATCGCGCGAAAGGCATCCCAGAATTCTGCCTCAAGCGACACCGATGTGCGATGGCCGCGCAGGGTGAGCGAATGTTTGACCGGCCCTGCCGTCATAATCGCTCCCTCATAACCGCCCCGTCATTCGCGTTCATGCCTGTCCAGATTACGCCGCGCCTTGTCGGCCTCCGCCGCTTCAAGCTGCTTTTCGGCCTTGGATCGGCCAAATTTCGCGGCGTTCTGATCGGCTTCGGCTTTCTTTGCCGCCCTGTCGCGCGCCTTTCGGGCCGCACGCAGATTTGCGATCTCTGCCATCAGTCTTTTGGTCCGATCATGTCTTCGGGGCGCACCACGCGGTCGAAGGTTTCGCCATCGACATAGCCCAAGGCGATGGCTTCCTCTCGCAGCGTCGTGCCGTTCTTGTGTGCCGTCTTGGCCACATTCGTCGCCGCGTCATAGCCGATGGTCGGCGCGAGGGCCGTCACCAGCATCAGCGATTCCTTCATCAGTTTGTCGATCCGGGGAATGTTCGCTTGGGTGCCAACGACCATGTTGTCGGTGAACGACCCCGCCGCATCGCCCAAAAGCTGCATGGATTGCAACACGTTATAGGACATCATCGGGTTGTAGACGTTCAGCTCGAAATGTCCCTGCGACCCGGCAAACCCCACCGCCGCATCGTTGCCCATCACCTGCGCGCACACCATCGTCAACGCTTCGGCCTGTGTCGGGTTCACCTTGCCCGGCATGATCGACGACCCCGGCTCGTTTTCCGGCAGGATCAACTCGCCCAGACCCGATCGTGGTCCGGACCCCAACAGACGCATGTCGTTGGCAATCTTGAACAGGCTGACCGCCACGGTCCTGAGCGCGCCCGAAAACATCACCATCGCGTCATGCGCCGCCAGTGCCTCGAACTTGTTGGGTGCTGTGACAAACGGCAGCCCGGTGATTTCAGCGATCTGATGGGCCACCCGCACGTCCCAGCCCACGCGGGTGTTCAACCCGGTGCCGACGGCGGTGCCGCCTTGGGCCAGTTCGTAGATTTCCGGCAGCACCTTGTTGACGCGCAAGATGCCTTGACTGACCTGATGGGCATAGCCCGAGAATTCCTGCCCAAGGGTCAACGGCGTCGCATCCTGCGTGTGGGTGCGGCCGATCTTGATGATGTCTTTGAATTCCAGAGATTTGTCGACCAGCGCCGCATGCAGCTTGCGCAACCCCGGAAGCAACACGTCGCGCGCCATCATGCCGATGGCCACATGCATTGCGGTGGGGAAGGTGTCGTTCGACGACTGCCCCATATTGACGTGGTCGTTGGGGTGCACCGGTTTTTTTGACCCCATCACGCCGCCAAGCATTTCGATCGCCCGATTCGAGATCACTTCATTCGCGTTCATGTTCGATTGCGTGCCGGACCCGGTCTGCCAGACCACCAGCGGAAAGTTGTCGTCGAACTTGCCGACAATCACCTCTTGCGCTGCCGCTGCAATCGTCTGCCCCAGCGACGCGTCCATGTCGCCTTGTGCGACGTTGACCAGCGCGCAGGCTTTCTTGACGACACCCAAGGCCCGGACAATGGCGATCGGCTGACGTTCCCAACCGATCGCGAAATTTCGGATCGACCGCTGCGTTTGCGCCCCCCAATATTTGTCGGCTGGCACGTCAAGCGAACCAAAGCTGTCGGTTTCAACACGGATCGCGGGCATGGGGGCCTCCTGTTCGGGAACGTGGCCCATTTAGGCTGCGGGGCGGGCGAAATCAATCGTCTTGGCTTGCCGCGCGTTGCCTCAACTGGCGACGCGGTAGAAGTGATAGACCCTCGCCGGTGGCAGGTTGCCCCAGACTTTGTCGCCGCGATCAATCCCAAGACTCAGTGCGTGCTGCACTTCCTGGGCAACAGGAGGACCGGGACCGTAAGTGAACTGCACAAAACGGCCGCCCGGTCGCAGTCGATCGAATGCAGGTCGCAGAATGGCAAGTTGGACATTGTTTGGCATTGAAAGCAGCGGCAACCCCGAAATCACCGCGCCCAAGCCCGGTTCGCAGGCGTTGCCAAGGGTTTCAGCCCCGTGGTTCAGCACGGTCACGCCGGGAAACTTCGTTCGCAGATGTTGGCAGAAATCGGGGTTCAACTCGAACAGTGTCAGACTCTCTGCTGCGACACCGCGCGCAAGAATGGCGCGGGTCAGTGTTCCGGTGCCTGCGCCGAGTTCAGCGACCCGCCCGGTCGCGGCAGAAAGATGGCCCGTCATCACCCGCGCCAGTTCTGCCGAGGACGGCGACAGCGCGACAACCTGCTGGGGGCGGCGGACAAGCTGGCGAAGGAACAGCGCGAGATCGGATGACATGGCGATCCTGTGAAACCCTCATCTGAGGTATCCCGGTCAAGCAACAGGCTTGAGACAACTTACCCGCTATTGCTTGCGGAATTTATCAAGGAAGACGACTTCGGCGGGGCGGGTTGGCGGGGCTTCTGCATCCGCCTCGATCTCATCTTCATCGTCTTCACCGTCGTCTTCATGCTGCTCGAATTGCAGGCCGAACTCGACCGACGGATCGACAAAAGTGCGCACCGCATCGAAGGGAATGATCAGTGGCTCTGGCGCGTTGCCAAAGTTCAGCGTGACCGAAAAGCCGTCATCGGTGACAGTAAGATTTTCAAACCAGTGCTGAATCACCACGGTCATCTCTGCCGGGTAGCGCGAGCGCAGCCAGTCGGCGATGGCGACGTCCGGGTGGGTTGTGTCGAACGTGATGAAGAAATGGTGCGCCCCAGGCAGGCCGTTTTCGGAAACGTCGGTCAGGACGGACTGGATCAGCCCGCGCATGGCCCGGTGCATCAGGAACCCGTAATCGATCGACCGCGCCATAAGATACCCTTTCGCAACTTCCCACAGCATAGGGATTTTGCCTTTGAAGGAAAGGGGGGTTTGTCGCATGTCCGGCAGGACGGCGGGGAAGAGTTCGGAAGGAAAAGTGCAGGCTTCTGTTGCCAGGTGCCTGCGAACCCCGCCTTACGCGGCTAAGCGCAAGGACTTAAGTTTCGATGTTCGAACTGCTTACGCAGCCAGAGCCATCGGAGCACGGTTGTCATTGGCAACTGTACTTTTGGACCGATAACGGTGGTACCTCACCGAGCAAAAGCTGGCCCCTTTAGACGTCCGTCGATCCTGTTTCGACCCCCTCCGTCCCCAATGCGGGAAGTTTTGGTGGAGTCGCCGGGTACCGCCCCCGGGTCCGAGCCGTTTATTATGGGTGCGTTTATCGCCATAGTTCCGGCGAACCGGAACACTGTTAATATAGTGGGTGCGACCGGGCGGCGCAAGGTGGACCGTGCGCCGGATTAATTCGCTGAAATCCAACGGTTTTTGTAAAAACTGCCGGTCTGCACCCTGTGCACCCCCTGTGCACTTCCTGTGCATCCAAATCGGCCATGCGGCCACGCGCACCAGACGACCCACGGCGTTAACCCCTGCTACCGATTCGGCGCACTGGTCAGCAAAACGCCCGGCGCAGGGCCGGGCGTTTCGGGCAGTAAAGTGGCAGGTGGCGTCAGAAGCCCGACTTGATCAGCTCGAATTCCGTGATCATCTTCTCGCGGAATTCGGCAGTGGTCGGCGACTGCATGAACAGCGTGCCGTCGACCGGATCAAGGAACGCGTCCTTCATCGTCTGCGCGTCCAGCTTGGCCATCGCCGCGGTATTCGACGTCGCGTAGCCGATGGCATCGACGACCGCCGCAGTCCCGTCGTCCGACAGGATCGAGTTCACGAAGTCATAAACCTTGTCTTCGTTGCCCGGCCCGTCTTTCATGTTGACGAAACCGCAGAAGAAGGTCGCAGCGCCTTCGGCAGGGGTGCGGTTGAAGTCCACGGGATAGTTTTCTTCCTTGAGCAGCGCCACTCCATCGTTCCACGACCAACTTACCAGAACTTCGCCCGAGGCCATCAACTGGGTCATCTCGGCAGGGTCTGCCCAATAGGCGCGGACGTTTGGATGCACCGCGCGAAGCCAGTCGGCGGCAGCCTTGAACTGTTCGTCGGTGGCGTTGTCCCAACTGGTCACGCCGGTCGCAAGGAAGGCCAGCGACCAGACATCGTCATTGCTGTCGGGCAGCGAGATGCGGCCTGCATATTTCGGATCGGTGAACACCTGAAGCGTCGCCACGTCTTCGACCGGGACTTCTTCGGTGTTGTAGGCAACGGCGGTAAACGCGGTATCCAGCGGCAGGAACCACAGGCCTTCGTCGTCTTTCAACGAGGGCGCTGCATACATCCGCGGATCGATATCGGCAAAGGCGGTGATTTTCGACGTATCCCACGGCTCGATCAGGCCAGCTTCACGGTAGCGCGGCACAGAGGCCGAGCAGGGATGTGCCACATCGGGTCTGAACCCGGACGACACTTTCTGAAACGCCTCGTCGTCGTCGCCGAAGAAGGCGTAGGTCGGCTTGTCGCCGTGTTTTTCGACATATTGGGCCGTCGCCCCGTCGATATCCCAACCGGCCCAGTCGAACACCGTCAGTTCCGAGTCGGCGGCCTGTGCCGAAAAGCCATGGCCAAAGATCGCAACCGAAGCGGCGAGCAAGGTGAGTTTATGGGTCATGAAAGCTCCTTCGTTGTGTCCGGTCCACAGGTCCGGTTTGTGGTGCGATGACGCATCGCGTAGGGTTTTCGCCAGATTGGCACTGGCGCTGGCACGAATACTTGTTGCAGATTGGAAGATGTGAGGGATTTGCCAAGCGATAAATCGGCCAATTCGGGCCATTTGATGAAAAATTTTGCGTGATTGCCACAGAATGCGGCAGTCGGGCACAGGTTGGAGGATGCGATGTTCAGGGCGCTGGTGATGGAAAAAGGGCCGGACGGGTCTGCGGTGGCGACTGTGCAGGACATGGACGATGCACGCCTTCCCGCAGGAGACGTGACGGTTGCCGTCAGCCATTCGACGTTGAATTACAAGGATGGCTTGTGTCTGTCTGCCACCGGCGGCGGGTTGGTTCGGGCATGGCCGCATGTGCCGGGGATCGATTTTGCAGGAGTGGTCGAGGCGTCGGACGATGCGCGGTTTGCGCCGGGGGACCCGGTGGTGCTGACCGGCTGGCGGGTCGGTGAGGCGCATTGGGGCGGCTATGCCACGCGGGCGCGGGTCAAGGCCGACTGGCTGGTGCCGTTGCCTGCGGGGCTGTCGGAGCGGCAGGCGATGGCGGTGGGGACGGCCGGGTTTACCGCGATGCTCGCGGTGATGGCGCTGGAGGATCACGGGCTGGTTCCCGATGCGGGCGAGGTGTTGGTAACCGGGGCTGCGGGGGGTGTGGGATCGGTGGCTGTCGCCCTGCTGGCGCATCTTGGGTATTGCGTAGCGGCTGTGACGGGGCGGCCCGAGACGGAAAGGTATCTGCGCGATCTGGGGGCACAGCGGATCGTGCCGCGGGCGGAGTTGGAAGAGGTGGTGAAGCGGCCGTTGGAGACCGAGACCTGGGCCGGGTGCGTGGATGCTGTTGGCGGGGCCATGCTGGCGCGGGTTTTGGGGCAGATGAAATATCGTGCATCGGTGGCGGCGGTGGGGTTGGCCGGGGGGGCGGGGTTGCCCGCGTCGGTCATTCCGTTCCTTTTGCGCGGGGTCAACCTGCTGGGGATCGATTCGGTTTTGTGCCCGATGCCGCAGCGGGTGGCGGCCTGGGCGCGGATTGCGCAGGATTTGCCGATGGACAAGCTGGAGGCAATGGTGGTGCCTGCGGGGCTCGGCGATCTGCCTGTCTTGGGGGCTGCGATCCTGAAGGGCGAGGTTCGGGGGCGCGTGGTGGTGGATGTGAACGCATGAAGGATCTGGGAATGACGTTTGATATGGACTTCGTGCGGGCGCAATTTCCCGCGTTCGACAGCCCGGTTCTGGGGGGACCTGCGTTTTTCGAGAATGCCGGCGGGTCGTTCCCGTGCAGACAGGTCGTGGACCGGCTGCACCGGTTTTACACCGACCGCAAGGTGCAGCCGGGGTCGCCGCATCCAGCGGGGCAACTGGGCGGGGCCGAGATGGACGAGGCGCGCAGCCGGTTGGCCGCGATGATGGGTGTGGCGGCGCCGGAGGTGAGTTTCGGGCCATCGACATCGGCGAATACCTATGTGCTGGCTCAGGCGGTGCGGGGGTGGTTGAAAGGGGCAGCGGCTGCGATCGTGGTCACCGATCAGGACCACGAGGCCAACGCCGGGGTGTGGCGGCGACTGGCGGACGACGGGATCGAGGTGCGCGAATGGAAGGTGGACCCGGAGACGGGGCATCTTGATTTGGGCGCGTTGGCGGACCTCTTGGGCGACGGGCGGGTGAAGCTGGTGTGTTTTCCGCATTGCTCCAACGTGGTGGCGGAAATCAACGATGTGGCGGCGATTTCTGCGATGGCGCGGTCGGCGGGGGCACGCAGTCTGGTGGACGGAGTGTCTTATGCGCCGCACGGGTTTCCGGATATTCCGGCGCTTGGTTGCGATGTGTATCTGTTTTCGGCCTACAAGACCTATGGCCCGCATCAGGGGATCATGGTGATCCGCGAGGCGTTCGGGATGGAATTGCCGAGCCAAGGGCATTGGTTCAACGCAGGCTCGCTTTACAAACGGTTCACGCCTGCGGGTCCCGACCACGCACAGATCGCGGCTTGCGCGGGGATGGTCGATTATGTCGATGCGCTGCACGCGGCGCATTTCGGGGCCGAGCCGGATGCGGCCGCACGCAACCGCGCGGTGCATGATCTGATGCGCGCGCAGGAGGTGGCGGTGATAGCACCCCTGCTGGACTATCTGGCCGAGCGCAACGATGTGCGGCTGCTGGGGCCGCGCGGTGCCGGGGCGCGGGCGCCGACGGTGGCCGTCGAGTTGCAGGGGATTGCGGTGCCAGTGGCCGAGGCGCTGATCGGCGAGGGGATCGCCTGTTGGGGCGGCGATTTCTATGCAGTCCGGCCGTTGGCGGCGATGGGGATCGACCGGGACAAGGGCGTGTTGCGCATGTCGTCGGTGCATTACACCAGTGCGCAGGATGTGAACCGTTTGATCGCGGCGCTGGACCGGGTGTTGTAAGGGGGGGCTCGCCCCCCCTCGCGGCCCTTGGCCGCTCACCCCCTGAGGATATTTGTGAACAGATGAACTCGGTGATCCAAGCGGGGCCGGATTTCGTAAACGTTTAGTATATTTGGCTGGAGCAGATGACTGACGCGCCTATGATATTGTGGTTCCGCAGGGATTTGCGGCTGGACGATCATCCGATGTTGCAGGCGGCCCTGGCGACGGGGCGGCCTTTGATCCCGGTGTTCCTTCTGGACCCGGAGACCGAGGCGCAGGGGGCGGCGCCCAAGTGGCGGCTTGGGTTGGGGGTCAGGGCGTTTGCGGCCACTTTGGACGGGATCGGCAGCAGGCTGGTACTGCGGCGCGGGGCTGCTTTGACGGTGTTGCAAGATCTTATCGCACAAACCGGGGCTGCGGGGGTGATGTGGTCGCGGCTTTATGATCCGGTTTCGGTGGCGCGCGATACTGCCGTGAAATCCGCCTTGAAGGCGGCGGGGGTGATGGCGGTCAGTCATGCGGGGCATGTGCTGTTCGAGCCGTGGGAGGTCGAGACCGGAACAGGCGGGTTCTACCGGGTCTACACGCCGTTCTGGAAGGCGGTGCGCGACCGGGCCGTGCCGCAGGCCGAGCCTGCGCCGCGCAGCCTGCCAACTGTCGCCAATTGGCCTGCCAGCGACGTATTGGACGACTGGAAGCTGGGCGCTGCGATGAACCGGGGCGCGGCGGTGGTGCGGCCTTACCAGACGGTCGGGGCGGCTGCGGCACAGGATCGGCTGGCACGGTTTCTGGCGGGGCCGGTTCGGGGCTACCGCGAACGGCGGGATTTTCCGGCAGAAGATGCGACGTCGGGATTGTCTGAAAACCTGACCTATGGCGAGATCGGGCCGCGCGAGGTCTGGCATGCCGGGTGGCGCGCTATGCAGGAGGGTGCTGCGGGGGCAGAGCATTTTCTGAAGGAACTGGTCTGGCGCGAGTTTGCCTATCACCTGATCCATCACAGCCCGCAGATCACCACAGGCAACTGGAAGCCGGAATGGGACAGCTTTCCGTGGCGCGGTGACAACCCCGACGCCGAGACGTGGCGACGCGGCATGACCGGCGAGCCGTTCGTCGATGCAGCGATGCGCGAGATGTATGTGACGGGGCGGATGCACAACCGCGCCCGGATGATCGCGGGCAGCTACCTGACCAAGCATCTGATGACCGACTGGCGCGTGGGTCTTGACTGGTTTGCCGAATGTCTGACCGACTGGGACGTGGCCGCCAATGCAATGGGCTGGCAGTGGGTGGCGGGGTCGGGGCCGGATGCCGCCCCCTATTTCCGGGTATTCAATCCGGCGACGCAGGTGGAAAAATTCGACCCCGACGCGAGGTATCGCAAACGGTTCATCGCGGAAGGCCAGCGCAACCCTGGCAGCGAGGCACTGGCGTTCTTTGACGCGGTGCCGCGGTCGTGGGGGCTTAGATGGGATTCGGCGTCGAACACGCCCTATCCGCCACCGCTGGTCGATCTTGCTCATGGCCGCACCCGTGCTCTGGCGGCTTATGCCGCACGAAATGTTTGAGCCGCACGAAATGTTTAAGAAACGCTTGAGACTGCAAGGAAACTGAGGGACGATGTCTGAAATCAACGTGATACCCGGAGGGCATATGGCCGCACTGAACTCGACCAAGGGGCAGACGGGCCTACCGCGCTATTTCGCGGCCGTTTTCGACGTGGCGAACACCATCGAAAACGGCAGGTTGGAGTTCACCCTGCCGGACGGGCGGTTGTTTCGGGCCGAGGGCAAAGGACAGGGACCGGTGGCGCGGATCGACATTCACAACCTCGATCTGTTCGGGCGGTTGATCCGCGAGGGCGATCTGGGGTTTTGCGAGGCCTATCTGGACGGCTGGTGGACGACGCCCGACCTGCAGGCAGTGATGGATCTGGTGCATCACGACAATGACGGCGTCTATGACGGGTTTCAGGGGCAAAAGATCGTCCGGGCCTTCGAACGGATGCGGCACTGGCTGCGGTCGAACTCCAAGGGGCAGGCGCGCAAGAACATCGCGCATCACTATGATCTGGGGAACGAGTTTTACAAGCTGTGGCTGGACCAGACGATGACCTATTCCAGCGCGTTGTTCGTCACCGGACACGAAAGTCTGGAGCGGGCGCAGATGCTGAAATACGCCAGCTTGGTGGACCAGATGGGGGCGAGGTCCGGCGATCATGTGCTGGAGATCGGCTGCGGTTGGGGTGGGTTTGCCGAGTACGCTGCCGCTGAGCGTGGGTTGAAGGTGACCGGGCTGACCATCAGTCAGGCGCAATACGACTATGCCGTGGACCGGATCGCCAAGGCCGGGCTGTCGGACCGGGTGACGATCAAGATGCAGGATTACCGCGACGAACGCGGCACCTATGACGGCATCGCGAGCATCGAGATGTTCGAGGCGGTGGGCGAGAAATACTGGCCGGTTTATTTCGACCAGTTGCGCGCAAGGTTGCGGCCCGGCGGCAATGCGACGTTGCAGATCATTACCGTTCAGGAAAAGCGGTATGAGACCTATCGCAAGGGTGTCGATTTCATTCAGAAGTACATCTTCCCTGGCGGCATGCTGCCGTCAAATTCCGCGCTGCGCGCCGAGGTGGAGCGGGCTGGGCTGCGGGTGTTGGGGTCGATCGAGTTCGGGCAAAGCTACAGCCAGACCCTGCGGCGTTGGCGCGAGACGTTCAACGGGCGCTGGGGCGAGGTGCAGGGTTTGGGCTTTGACGCGCGGTTTCAGCGGATGTGGGATTTCTATCTGACCTCTTGTGCCGGGGCGTTCCGTGGGGGCAACTGTGATGTGACGCAGATCACCGTGACGCGTCCGGTATAAGTCGCCCGTCCGACGGGTCTTTGGGAGAGCCGACCGATGCCCACTGCAGCAAAGCTGGTTGCCGCTGCGTTGTTTGCGGTGTTGGGGGCGGCGGCGGTCCGGATCTATGGGCCGCTGTTGCCCGAGGCGACGCCGCTTGGCGGGTTGCTGCCGTCGGTGGTGGTCATCGGGCTGTTGTGCGGCTGGTTGCTGATGGGGCGCAGCACTGGGGTCAGTTACGGTGTTGCCATGGGCAACGGGATCAGCACCGGAGTGGCTGTTGGGTTCTGGATGCTGGTGCTGTGGTCGGGTGTCGAGATGATCGAGCGGTCAACTAAGATGCGCTATGATGGCCCTTTGGATGCTGTGCTGGGCGGTCTGGGGTTGATGGTCGAGTATGCGACGCTGATGCTGAATGCGCCGTTTGTGGCTGTGGTGCTGATCGGTAGTGCTGTTGCAGGGTTCGTGACCGAGGCCGCCGCGCGGCGCTGGAGCTGAGATGACTTTCTTCTTTTACGGCACGTTGTGCGATGCGGCCTTGGTGCGTGTTGTGATGGGGCATGTGGTGACGGCAGAGCCTGCTGTCTTGCCCGACCATGCCGTGCATTGGGCGCAGGACGGGGCATTTCCGGTACTGGTCGTGCGTGCGGGATCGTCGGTGCAGGGCGTGGTGTTGCGGGATCTGACGGCGCAGGATGTGGCGCGGCTGGACTGGTATGTCGGCGGGTTTGGCGCGGGCGGACGCGATATGGTGGTGCGGGTCGGGGCAGAGGAGGTTGCCGCACGGGTCTATGGTGCAAAGGCTGCGCCGGGGGCCGTGTGGGATTTGTCTGAGTGGCGGCGGCGGTTCGGGGCTGCGGCGGTCGCCGCGGCGGGCGATGTGATGGCGTTGATGGGCACTTGCGATGCGCGAACGGTGGCTTCGCGCAATGGGCAGATGCTGATGCGGGGGGCGGGCCGGGTACGGGCGGCACTGACGGCTCCGGTTGCGGTGCGGTTCGCGGCCGGGCCGGATGATGTAGTGGTTGAGGCGCATCGCCAACCCTATGCGCGTTTCTTTGCGGTTGAAGAGTATGATCTGTCCTTTCGCCGCTTTGACGGATTGCGAAGCCCGGTGGTGACGCGGGCGGTTTTCATCTCGGGCGATGCGGTGACGGTGTTGCCTTATGATCCGGTGCGCGACCGGGTGCTGGTGATCGAACAGTTTCGCGCGGGGCCTTGGGGGCGGGGCGATCCGCAGCCGTGGCTGATCGAGGCGATTGCCGGGCGGATCGACGCGGGTGAGACCCCCGAGGAGGCAGCGAAGCGCGAAGCGGCCGAAGAGGCTGGGCTGACACTGGATGCTTTGCTGCCTGTGGCGCAATATTATCCCACTCCGGGGGCCTTCAACGAATATCTTTACTCCTATGTGGCTCTGACCGACCTGCCCGACGGTATCGAAGGCGTGTTCGGTCTGGAAGGCGAGGCAGAGGACATTCGCGGCCATCTGATCGGGTTTGACGATTTCATCGGGCTGGTGGCCAGCGGCGAGATCGCCAATGCGCCGTTGATCCTGACCGCCCTGTGGTTGCAGCGCGAACGGGGGCGGCTGCGTGGATAACCGCCGATCGGTCGAGGTCGACGGCGGTGGGCGTGCCCCGGATCGGGCCTGCGTCCGTGCGGAACGCGACCTCTGACCGGGCGGTGTTGGAGGGTGGATTTCACGGGGGTTCGGCACGGAGGCTGCGCGCAATCGGCTTGATTGCGGGGGCGGTCTGGTCATAAAGGGCAGCGTGCGAGGAGCCCTGATGAACGATCTGCGAAAGATACCGACCCACGAGGTCACTTATGGGCGGCTGCGCGACATGATTCTGTTCGGGGTGCTGGAGCCGGGGCAGCCCGTCACAATTCAGGGCCTGACCACCGATCTGAGAGCGGGCATGACCCCGGTGCGCGAGGCGATCCGGCGGCTGGCCGCTGAGGGCGCGCTGCTTCCGCAGGGAAACCGGCGCGTGACGGTGCCGCATCTGACGTCTGCGTTGCTGGATCAGGTGGCGTTCGCGCGGCTGACGATCGAGCCGAAGCTGGCCGAAATGGCCTTTGTTTCGTTGACGCCCGCGTTGATCGACCGGCTGGAGGCGATTGACGACAATGTTGACCGCGCGATCAGGGCGGGGTCGGTGCGCGACTACCTGACCGCGAACCACGCCTTTCACTTTGCGCTTTATGAAGTGTCGGGGGCGGCAGTGCTGGTCGACATGGCGCGGTCGTTGTGGCTGCGGTTTGGGCCATCGCTGCGCGTGGTCTGTGCGCGGGCCGGGGCGGCGGGTTTGCCGGATCGGCACGAAGAGGCGCTGGCCGCGATGCGGGCTGGCGACGCGGCGGGTCTGGCGCGGGCGATTGAGCGGGATATCGCCCAAGGAGTCGATCAGGTTCAGTCGGCGCTGGCACGCGGGGAAATCTGAACGGGCGCAATTTGATCAAATTTCTTGATCCTGATGCAATTTGATCATATTATAGCATTGAAGCGTCGGGTGCTGTCCTTGCGCATGATTCCAGCGAGGTCCAGCGATGAACAAGATCACCAACCACATGCCGACCGCCGAATTGCAGGCGCTGGATGCGGCCCACCACATGCACCCGTTCACCGATGCCAAGGGGCTCGCCACCAAGGGCGCGCGTGTCATGGTGCGCGGCAAGGGGGTCTGGCTGACCGACAGCGAAGGCAACAAGATCATCGACGGCATGGCTGGGCTGTGGTGCGTGAATATCGGTTATGGGCGTCGTGAACTGGCAGCGGTGGCGGCGCGCCAGATGGAGGAATTAAGCTATTACAACACCTTCTTCCAGACGACCCACGTTCCGGCGATTGCGCTGGCTGCCAAGATTGCCGAACTGGCGCCGGGCGATCTGAACCATGTGTTCTTTGCCGGGTCGGGGTCCGAGGCGAACGACACCAACATCCGTCTGGTGCGGCGCTATTGGGATGTGAAAGGGCAGTCGGAAAAGCGGGTCATCATCTCGCGCAAGAACGGCTATCACGGATCCACCTTGGGCGGCGGGTCGTTGGGCGGGATGACCCCGATCCATGCGCATGGCGGCAAAATCTCGGGCATCGTTCATATCGACCAGCCGGACTGGTGGAGCGAGGGCGGCGACAAGACCCCCGAGGAATTTGGGCTGGAGCGGGCGCAGCAGCTGGAAAAGATGATCCTAGATCTGGGCGTCGATCAGGTTGCGGCGTTCATCGGCGAGCCCGTTCAGGGTGCCGGCGGGGTGATCGTGCCGCCGTCGACTTATTGGCCCGAGATTCAGCGGATCGTGGACAAATACGGCATCTTGTTCATTGCCGACGAGGTGATCACCGGGTTCGGGCGAACGGGCAACTGGTTCGGGTCGCAGACCTTCAACATTCGCCCCGATATCATGACGATCGCCAAGGGGTTGTCGTCGGGATATCAGCCGATCGGCGGGTCGATCGTGTCGGACCGGGTGGCGGCGGTGATTGCAGAGGGGGGCGAGTTCTTTCACGGCTACACCTATTCCGGCCATCCGGTCGCGGCGGCGGTGGCGCTGGAAAATCTGCGGATCTTGCAAGAAGAGGGGATCGTCGAGCATGTCCGCGATGTCGCGCACCCTTATCTCGCCGAACGCTGGCACGCGCTGACCGATCATCCGATGGTGGGCGAGGCGAGGCTGGTGGGGTTGATGGGGTCGATTGCCCTGACGCCAGACAAGGCCAAACGTGCCAAATTCGCAAGCGATGCCAACGTAGGCTACCGGACCCGCGAGCGGTGCTTTGCCAACAATCTGATCATGCGGGCGGTGGGGGACCGGATGATCATCTCTCCACCGTTGGTCATCACACCGGACGAGATCGACATTCTGATTGACCGGGCCAAACGGTCGCTGGACGAAAGCTATGCCGGGCTGAAGGCGGACGGGTTGTTTGTGGCAGGGTAAGAGAGGATCCAAAGGCGGAACCTTTTCAAGATATTGCAAACTCGCCGTTCGCAGCGAACTGAGCTTTTCGGGCAGGTGCGAGCCTGCGATTGAGCGCCAGAGCGGTATGCGGGGGAGGGGCGTCCTTGGGAATAGGGGGCAAGCTCCGACCTTCGGGGGCGTCCTTGGGAGCGGGCGGCAAGCCCCGGTCTGTGGGGGCGGGGGTTTGCCTTGTGCCCTTCTGCCCGATCCCTTGAGTTTACGCCCGCCTTTGCCTACACCTGAAGGCCACATCAAAAGGATGCACCCCATGCGGTTTTATGGCGATCTGGCGGAAACCATCGGCCACACTCCCTTGTTGAAGCTGAAGCGGGCGTCCGAGATGACGGGCTGCACAATTCTTGGCAAGTGCGAGTTCCTCAATCCCGGTCAATCGGTCAAGGACCGGGCGGCGCTTTACATCATCCGCGATGCAGTGGCGCGCGGCGATCTGAAGCCGGGCGGCACGATTGTCGAGGGCACGGCGGGCAACACCGGCATCGGGTTGGCGCTGGTGGGTGCCAGCATGGGGTTTCGCACGGTTATCGTGATCCCCGAAACGCAATCCCAGGAAAAGAAGGACATGATCAAGCTGGCGGGGGCCGAACTGGTGCAGGTGCCGGCGGCGCCCTACAAGAACCCCAACAACTATGTCCGCTATTCCGGGCGGCTTGCCGAGGCGCTGGCCAAGACCGAACCGAACGGGGCGATCTGGGCCAATCAGTTCGACAATGTGGCCAACCGGCAGGCGCATATCGAAACCACGGGGCCCGAGGTCTGGGAGCAGACCGACGGCAAGGTGGATGGGTTCATCTGTGCGGTGGGCTCTGGCGGCACGCTGGCGGGGGTTGCGATGGCGCTGCAACCCAAGGGTGTGAAGATCGGGCTGGCCGATCCCGAAGGTGCGGCGTTGCATGCGTTCTACACCACCGGGCGGCTGGAAAGCCCCGGAAGCTCGATCACCGAAGGGATCGGTCAGGGGCGGATCACGGCCAACCTTGAAGGTTTCACCCCCGATTTCAGCTATCGAATCCCCGATCTGGAGGCGTTGCCGCTGGTGTTCGATCTGCTGGCAGACGAGGGGTTGTGCATGGGCGGATCGTCGGGCGTCAACATAGCGGGGGCCATGCGGATGGCGCGCGAGATGGGGCCGGGGCACACCATCGTGACCATCCTTTGCGATTACGGCAATCGGTATCAGTCCAAACTTTATAACCCCGCGTTCCTGCGCGAAAAAGGCTTGCCGGTGCCGGATTGGCTGGACCGTGCCTCGCATGACATTCCGGCGGTGTTCGAGGACGCATGACGCGGGCCTTGTCAGCCCCGCTAGGTTCAGTCGGGTGGCGGCTGGCCGCGTTGGTGGCACTGCTTGTCGTACTTTGGCTGCCGTTCGCGGTTGCGGCGCAGTCGGTTTTCGACGGGCCGGCAGTCGATGGAAGCGGAGCCATTGTTCCTGCCATACGCCCGGATCAACCGGCTTTGGACGGAGGCGCGCCGGGGCAGGGAGCCGTTTCAGGTGGCGGTTCAGGTGGCAGTGCGGCGGGCGTAAGTGCGGCTGCGACAGGCGGGGGTGTGCCTGCGGTGCTGGGCGTGATCGACTATGCCGCCTTCAACGCAACGGCGGTGCGCGCCGAAGCGGCGACCTTGAGTTCACAAAGCACCGATGCGGCGCTGGAGTTTTTGCGCACGCAGTTGGTGGACTGGCGAGGGGCGCTGCTGGGCGCACAGAACGCCAACGCGGCGCGGATTGTGACGCTGCGCACCCAGATTGCCGCCCTTGGCCCGGTGCCTGATGAAGGAGCGACCGAAGCCGATGAGATTGCCGCCCGGCGCAGCGCGCTGACCGATCAACTGGTACGATTGCAGGCACCCGGGATTGCCGCCGATGAAGGCTACAGCCGTGCCGACGGGTTGATCCGCGAGATTGACCGCGTGCTGCGCGAAAGGCAGGCCGAGGAACTGCTTCGGCTGTGGCCGACCCCGATCAACCCCACGAACTGGACTGCGGGTCTGGGGGCGCTGTCAAGACTGGCGGTGACGCTGTGGGATGAGACCACGACACGCTGGGCGGACCCGGTCGCGCGGGGTATCCTGGCCGATAATCTGCCCCTGATCGTGCTGGCGATCGTCTTTGCCGTGGCGGTCTTGTGGCGCGGGCGGCGGTGGATCGACGGGCAGGTCGGGCGGCTGTTGACGCGGACGACGGCGCGCGGCGCGCGGCTGTGGGGGTTTCTGACTTCGCTTGGGCTGATCGTGGTGCCGACCCTCGCGATGTTCGCGCTGGCCCGCGCATTGCAATTGACCGACATGCTGGGCGAAGTGGGGCGGATGATCGCGCAGGAGTTGCCGGACATTGCGTTTCCGCTGTTTGCGGCGATCTGGCTGGGCGGACGTATCTTTCCCAGCGAGGCGCAGGCCGACCCGACGGTGCGCCTGAACGCCGAGCGGCGGACCGGCGCGCGCATCCTGACGTCGTCGTTTGGAGCATTGTTGAGCGTGGACCTGTTCCGGGTCGTGGCATTCGGCCCGCTGGATCTGACGGATGCTGCCGTGTCGGTTCTGAGCTTTCCGATCATCGCCGTGGCCGGGTCGCTGCTGTTTCGCATCGGGCAGGTGCTGTTGCGGCAGGCAGCGGCCGAATTTGTCGAGGATCGGCCGAGTTTTCAGGCGCGGATGATCGGTGTTCTGGGTCGCGTGGCGATGGGTGTGGGGATTGTGGGGCCGCTGCTGGCGGCGGTTGGTTATGGGCCTGCGGCGCAGGCGATGGTCTATCCGGCGGCGATTTCGCTGTGGCTGATCGGGTTGCTTTTTATCTTGCAGCGGCTGATCGGCGACATCCATGCGCTGGTGATGCGCGAGGCCGAGGCGGATTATGACGGGCTGGTGCCGGTGCTGGCGGGATTTGTGCTGACGCTGGCGACGCTGCCGCTGTTCGCGCTGATCTGGGGCGCACGCCGGGCTGATATTACCGAGATGTGGACCCGGTTCCGCGAGGGGTTCGTGTTGGGCGAAACGCGGGTGTCGCCGACGGATTTCCTGCTGTTCGGGATCATTTTCGCGCTGGGCTATGGCCTGACACGTGTATTGCAGGGGGCGTTGAAGGCGTCGGTCCTGCCGCGCACCAGCCTTGATCAGGGTGGGCAGAATGCGGTCGTGTCGGGCTTGGGCTATGTCGGCATCTTTCTGGCCGGGTTGGTCGCGATCAATTCTACCGGGATCGATCTGTCGGGTCTGGCCATCGTCGCCGGGGCCTTGTCGGTCGGGATCGGTTTCGGGTTGCAGGCCGTGGTGTCGAACTTTGTGTCCGGCATCATCTTGCTGATCGAACGCCCGGTCAGCGAGGGCGACTGGATCGAGGTCGGCGGGGTGCAGGGGATCGTCAAGTCGATCTCGGTCAGGTCCACCCGGATACAGACCTTCGACCGCAGCGACGTGATCGTGCCGAATTCGGACCTGATTTCGGGGCGGGTGACCAACTGGACGCGGTTCAACCTGACGGGACGGTTGATCGTGCCAGTCGGGGTGGCGTTCGGGTCGGACACCCGCAAGGTCGAGCGGCTGCTGCGCGAGATTGCCGAAGAACAGCCGATGGCGATCCTCAATCCGCCGCCCCTGATCGTGCTGGCGGGGTTTGGCACCGACGCGATCAATTTTGAGATTCGCGTGATCTTGCGCGATGTGAACTTCAGCCTGTCGGTTCGCACCGAGATCAACCATCGTATCCTCGAGCGGTTTGCCGAGGAAAACATCGAGATTCCGTTCGCGCAGTCCGAGGTTTTCGTGCGCAATATCGACGAGTTGGGCCGCGCCTTTGCCGAACTGCGCGGTCCGCCCGATCTGCGGGCCGCGCTTGCGTCCCCGTCCCGTCCTCCAAACCCCGAGGTTTCATGACCGAGTTGTTGTTCCGCGCTGACCCCTATCTGGCCGAAGCCGGCGCCGTGGTGACCGCCCGCACCCCCGAAGGCGGTCTGGTGATCGACCGCAGCATCTTTTACCCGACGGGGGGTGGGCAGCCCGGCGACAGCGGGCATCTGGTCTGGTCGGGAGGCCGGTTGGCGATTGCCACCGCCGTCAAGGTCGAAGGCGGCGGGATCGCATTGGTGCCGGGCGAGCCGCAGGCGATGCCGCCCGTGGGCGCGCAGGTCGTGCAGCAATTGGACTGGGACCGCCGTCACCGGCTTATGCGGATGCACACCGCGCTGCATCTGTTGTCGGTGGTCATACCGCGCCCCGTCACGGGCGGGCAGATCGGGGCCGAGCGGGGCCGGCTGGATTTCGACATGGAAGACCCGCCGGGGGATGTGGATGCATTGAACCGGACGTTGAACCGGATGATCGAGGCGGATTTGCAGGTCACCGAAAGCTGGATCACCGAAGACGAGTTGGACGCCAATCCGGGGTTGGTCAAGACGTTGTCGGTAAAGCCTCCGCGCGGGCAGGGCAGGGTGCGGCTGGTCGGGATCGGTGCAGGTGCGGCCCGGATCGATTTGCAGCCTTGCGGCGGCACGCATGTGCTGCGCACCGCAGAGATCGGCCGGGTCGAGATCGGGCGGATCGAGAAAAAGGGCCGGATGAATCGGCGCGTCAGTCTGCATCTGCTTTAGAAGGCACGGCATAGGCAAGCGATGTCGGGGATCAGAGATCTGGCGGTTTTGCTGCGCGGCTTGGAGCCGGTGCTGCACGATCTGCCCTATGGGTTCATTGAAGGACATGTGGCCGGTGCGTTCGCAATCATCGCCGAAGATGAAGGGCTGACCGTGGTCGCCGAGGCCGAGGTTTTACGCGGGGCGGTTTTGATTGTAGCCAACGACTGGGCGCGGATCAGCCTGAAGGTCCATTCGAGTTTGGCGGCGGTGGGGTTGACGGCAGCCGTGGCGCGCGTGCTGGCGGATCGCGGGATCAGCGCCAACGTGATTGCGGGGTTCCATCATTATCACATTTTTGTGCCTTGGGGCCAGAGCCACGCGGCGATGGACGCGTTGAAAGCGATGTCGCGGGATGGTTGAGCCGGGCTTTCTGGAAGCGGCGCTGCACGGATATCTGGTGGCGGTCAGTCTGATCCTCGCCATCGGCGCGCAGAATGCGTTTGTGTTGCGGCAGGGGTTGCGGCGCGAGCACGTGGGCGTGGTGGTGGCGGTCTGTGCGGCATCGGATGCCGTTTTGATCGCTGTGGGGGTTGCGGGGTTTGGGGCGGCGCAAAAACTGGTGCCGTGGTTGGGCGAGGCGATGCGCTGGGGCGGCGTGGCGTTCCTGGTGGTTTATGGCGCGATGCGGTTTCGCGCGGCGCTGCGGGGCGGCGAGGCGCTGAAGCCTGCGGCGGGCGTTTCGGTGCCGTTGCGTCAGGTCATGTTGACCTGTCTGGTGCTGACTTGGGCCAATCCGCATGTGTATCTGGATACGGTTGTGTTGATGGGGTCGCTGGCGGCGCAATATGCGCCGTGGCAGGCGGCCTTCGGGGTGGCGGCGGCGTTCGGGTCGCTGACGTTCTTTGCAGCTTTGGGGTTTGGGGCGCGCCTGTTGGCACCGGTGTTTGCGCGACCCGCCGCGTGGGTCTGGCTGGAGGTGGGCGTGGGGATCACGATGTGGGCGATCGCGCTGGGACTTGCGCTGGGGTAGAAAAAGGGGGGCTGTCTGCCCCCCTCTGGGCCGTTGGCCCATTCACCCCCCGAGGATATTTATGAACAGATGAAATGGGGTTGCGTTCGGCGGGGTGTTGGAGTGTGGTCCGGGCATGACGGCGCAATCTGACCTTGGCCGCCCTATCGAGGGGGCGTTGTGGATGCTGGCGTGCGGGCTTTGCTTTGTGGGCCTGACCGGGATCGTGCGATTCATTGGCACGGATCTGCCAGCGGCGCAGCAGGCGTTTTTGCGGTTTGCCTTCGGGGTACCGTTGCTGGCACCGGCGCTTGTGCAGTTGGCGCGGGGGGGAATGCCGCGCGGGGCCTGGCGGCTGTTCGGGCTGCGCGGTGCGGTCCATGTCGTGGCGGTAATCTTGTGGTTTTACGCGATGGCCCGTCTGCCTATCGCGGAGGTGACGGCGATCGGCTATCTGAACCCGGTGGTGGTGATGCTGGGCGGGGTGCTGCTGTTTGGCGAGCGGTTGGGCTGGCTGCGGGCGCTGACGGTGATCGTGGCGCTGCTGGGGGCGGTGGTCGTATTGCGGCCCGGCTTGCGCGAGGTGACGAGCGGGCATCTGGCGCAGGTGGCGGCGGCGTGTTTTTTCGCCGGGAGTTATCTGTTCGCCAAGCGGCTGTCGGCGCTGGTGCCTGCGGGGTTGGTGGTGTCGGTGCTGTCGGTCTCGGCGACAATCGGGCTGTTTCCGTTCGCGCTTGCGGTGTGGCAGCCGGTGAGCGGTGCGCAGGCGGCATTGTTGGCGGGCACGGCGGCATTGGGGACGTCTGCGCATTACATGATGACTCGGGCGTTTGCTGCGGCTCCGCTGGCCGTGACACAGCCGGTGACGTTTCTGCAGATTGTATGGGCCACGCTGCTGGGGGCTTTGGTGTTTGGCGAGGCGGTGGATCCTTGGGTGCTTGCGGGGGCTGCGCTGATCATCGGGGCGATTTCGGTCAGCACCTTGACCGAATGGCGGGCGAGCCGCGCTGCGGCGGCGCTGCTGCAGCCGAAGGTGTTGCGCGGGGATGCGCGCGCAGCGGTAAGGGTGGATTGACGGGTTGGCGCTAGCGTTCGGGTTCAAGGCGCATCCCGGAGGTTATCATGCCCGACCAATCGACGATCCTGTCGCTACCGCTGATTGCGCCGTCGCAGGCACAAAAACATGTGACGATGAACGAGGCGCTGCGTCTGTTGGACGTAGTGGTGCAGCTGGCGGTCGAGGACCGGACCCGCACCGCTCCGCCTGCGAGCCCGGTGACGGGGGCGCGCCATATCGTTGCCGCTGCCCCGACCGGGGCATGGGTGGGTCAGGCGGGCCGCATAGCACTGTGGGAGGGGACGGCCTGGGCGTTCTTTGCACCGCTGGCAGGGTGGCGGGCCTTTGTTGCGGCCGAGGGGGCGCTGGCCACGTTCGACGGCGCGGGCTGGACGACGCTGGCCGACGGGCCGCTGGTTGTGGGGCAGGTCGGTGTGTCGGCCAGCCCGGATGCGACCAACCGTCTGGCGGTATCCTCGCCCGCGATCCTGCTGAACCACGCAGGCGCCGGGCATCAGGTGAAGATCAACAAGGCGGCAGCCACCGACACGGCGAGCTTGCTGTATCAAAGCGGCTTTTCGGGCCGCGCCGAGATGGGGCTGGCGGGAACGGATGATTTCTCGGTCAAGGTCAGCGCGAATGGCGCCAGCTTTGTCACCGCGTTGCAGATCAACCGCACGTCGGGTCAGGTTGCCCTTCCGGCAGGGGCCGCGATTACCGGCACGGTTACGGGCACGGCGGTGGTGCAAAGCACGACGGATGTGACGGCGGGGCGGTTGCTGACGACCGTGGCGGGGCCGGCACAGGCCTTTCGGCGCGGCAATATTCTGGGAACCGTCAGCCAATCCGGCGGCGTGCCGACCGGGGCTGTGATCGAGCAGGGCACCAACGCCAACGGTCGCTATGCCCGGTATGCCGATGGGACGCAGATCTGTTGGCATACGCTTGCGGGGTTGCCTGTGGTGACGACGGCGGAGGGAAGTCTTTTCGTGAGCGCCGAGGCGACCTGGACGTTTCCGATTGCCTTCAGCACAGCGCCGTCGCCGTCAGGTTCAGTCAACGCCACAACGGCGCGCTGGTTGAACCTGCGCGCCGGTGGCACCACGACAGCCCTTGCGCGGGTGTTTTCGCCCGTGTCGGATGCAACGGCGCTCAGTGCTGCCGTCATGGCTGTCGGGCGCTGGTTCTGACGGCTACTCCGCGCTATCGGCTACGGCGACCTGGCGCTGCTGGCCCAAGCCTGCGATGCCAAGCTCGACGACGTCGCCGGGGGACAGATAGCGCGGCGGTTTCATGCCCATGCCCACGCCCGGAGGCGTGCCGGTCGAGATGACGTCGCCGGGGTGCAGCGTCATGAACTGCGACAGGTAGCTGACCAGATGGGCCACGCCGTAAACCATGGTGCGGGTCGAGCCATTCTGCATGACCGCACCGTTCACCGTCAGCCACATGGCAAGGTCCTGGGGGTCGGAAACCTCGTCGCGCGTCACCAGCCACGGGCCGATCTGGCCGAAGTTGTCGCAGCTTTTACCTTTGGTCCACTGGCCTGACCGTTCGGTCTGAAAAGCGCGTTCGGATACGTCGTTGGTCACGGCATAGCCTGCCACATGGGCCAGCGCGTCGGCTTCGGTCACATATTTGGCGCGGGTGCCGATAATGACGGCCAGTTCAACCTCCCAATCGGTTTTCACCGATCCGCGTGGGATCACGATCGGGTCGGTGGGACCGCAGACGGCCGAGGTCGCCTTGAGAAAGATGATCGGTTCGGGCGGGACCGGCATGCCGGATTCCGCTGCGTGGTCGGCGTAGTTCAGGCCGATGCAGATGAATTTGCCGATGCCCGCCACGCAGGGGCCAAGGCGGGTGGACCGGTCCACGACCGGCAGGGCGGTGGCGTTGACCTGTTGCAGCGAATAGACCGCCGCATCCGACAGGGTTGATCCGCCGATGTCGTTCACGACCCCGGTCAGATCGCGGATCGTGCCATCCGAGTGCAGAAGGCCAGGTCGTTCGGCCCCGATCGGCCCGTGGCGCAGCAGTTTCATGGTTGTCCCTTCTTTTTTGCGTCCGCTTAGTCGCGTGCGCGTTCCACATAGGAATTGTCGTCGGTATTGATCACGATCCGGGTGCCCGCGCCAATATGCGGCGGCACCATGACCCGGATGCCATTCGAGCAGATCGCCGGTTTATAGGACGACGACGCTGTCTGACCTTTGACGACCGGCTCGGTTTCGGTGATTTCCACTGTGACCCGCTGCGGTAACTCGATCGAGATGCAGGCGTCTTCAAAGGTCTTCAGCGACACCGTCAACCCATCGGTCAGGAACACTTTCTGATCGCCGATCACGTCCGGATGCACGGCGATCTGTTCATACGAGTTCGGCTCCATGAAGTGATAGCCTTCGCCGTCTTCATAAAGAAAATTGTAGTTCCGCTCGTCCACCGTGGCTTTTTCCACCATTTCGGTGGTGCGCCAGCGTTCGGCGATCTTCACCCCGTCGGAAATGCGGCGCATATCGACCGAGGTGGTCGGTGTGCCTTTGCCGGGGTGGAAATTTTCCGTGCTGAGAACAATATACAGGCGGCCGTCCATATCGACGACGTTGCCTTTGCGCAAAGAGGAGGCGATGACTTTCAACGGGAGGCTTCCTTGTGGTTGCGGGGGGCGCATGACAAGACGCGCAGGCTTTGGACAGAACGTTTGTGACGGCGCTTAACGCATCTGAACCGAAATCTCCAGAGAAAGCCCAAAGGAAGCTGCATGATGACCCAGACGCCTTGGTGGGACCCCGCCGTTCACGCCGACCGCCGTCCGTTGTTGCTGACGCGCAACCGGATTCAGGCGGCACTGCGGGGGTGGCTGGCGGGGGAGGGGTTTATCGAGGTGGACCCGGTCGCGTTGCAGGTCAGTCCGGGAAACGAGGCGCATCTGCACGGGTTTGCGACCGTTGCAGTCGGCAATGACGGGGTGGGGCGGGCCATGTATCTGCACACCAGTCCAGAGTTTGCGATGAAAAAGCTGTTGGCGGCGGGGGAGGTGCGGATCGCGGCCTTCGCGCACGTGTGGCGCAACCGCGAACGGGGGCCGCTGCACAGCCCGGAGTTTACCATGCTGGAGTGGTACCGGGTGGGCGATGCGTATGACGTTCTGATGGACGATTGTGCGGCGATGCTGCGGTTGGCGTCCGGGGGTGGGGTGTTGCGGTACCGCGACCGGGTTTGTGATCCGGGGCTGGAGCCGGAACGGTTGGGGGTGTGCGAGGCGTTTGCGAGCTATGCCGGGATTGATCTGGTGGCGACGCTGGGGCCGGGGGGAGCGGTGGACCGGGACGGGTTGGCCGGGCAGATGCGGGCGCATGCGATGCGGGTTGCGACGGATGACACCTGGTCTGATCTGGTGGCTAAGGTTCTTGTCACATTGGTCGAGCCGCATCTGGGGATCGGGCGGATGACGTTTCTGGACCGCTATCCGCTGGCCGAAGCGGCGCTGGCGCGGCCTTTGGCCGGGGACGGCCGGTTGGCGGAGCGGTTTGAGCTTTATGCCTGCGGGGTGGAGCTGGCCAACGGGTTTGGCGAATTGACCGATGCGGGCGAACAGCGACGGCGTTTTGTGGCTGAAATGGCGGAAAAACAACGGGTTTACGGTGAGAGTTACCCATTGGACGAGGCGTTTCTGGCAGCCCTTGCGATCATGCCTGCGGCTTGCGGGATTGCGCTGGGGTTCGACCGGCTGGTGATGTTGGCCACCGGGGCCGCGCGCATCGACGACGTGATCTGGGCGCCGGTGGCGCAGATCTGAGCCGTCACAGGGACGACAATCATGCCGGGTTGTCTATGTCATCATACTGTTACAAAAAAGATACAAACATGACATTCACCACCACTAGGTAAGGCGCAGGCCGAATCGTTTGGCCCAACCTCGCTCAGGAGAGATCCATGAAATCCGTGAAAATCAGTGCCTCGGTGCTGGCCATCGTCGCCTTGTCGGCTGGCGTCGGCCAAGCGCGCGACCAGGTTCAGGTCACCGGTTCGTCCACCGTTCTGCCCTATTCGACCATCGTTGCCGAAGCTTTCGGCGAAAACTTCGACTTCCCGTCGCCCGTAGTCGAAGGCGGCGGTTCGGGTGCCGGCCGCAAGAAGTTGTGCGAAGGCGTTGGTGAAAACACCGTCGACATCGCCAACTCGTCCTCGCGCATCTCCAAGTCGGACATCGAACTGTGCGCCACCAACGGTGTGGCCGAGGTGATGGAAGTCCGCTTTGGTTATGACGGCATCGTGTTTGCGTCCGACGTGAACGGCCCGGAATTCGATTACACCCCGGCACACATCTATGCCGCTCTGGCCGCTCAGGTCGCCAAGGATGGCGCTTTGGTTGCAAACGCAAACGCTGCGTGGAACGACGTTGACGCCGCCCTGCCGGCTCAGCCGATCCTGATGTTCATCCCCGGCACCAAGCACGGCACCCGTGAAGTGTTCGACGAAAAAGTTATCATCGCTGGCTGCAAGGAAACGGGCGCACATGCCCTGTTCGCTGCTGTGGCCGAAGGCGCTGACGACAAGGCCAAGGCATCCGCCGCCAACAAGGCCTGCATGGAACTGCGCACCGACGGCAAGTCGGTCGACATCGACGGCGACTACACCGAGACTTTGGCCCGAATCGACGCCGACAAGTCGGCAATCGGCGTGTTCGGTCTGTCGTTCTACCAGAACAATACAGACAAGCTGCGCGTCGCCACCATGGGCGGCGTCGTTCCGTCGGCTGAATCGATTGCTGCGGCTGAATACCCGGTGTCGCGTCCGCTATTCTTCTACGTCAAGAAGGCCCACATCGGCGTTATCCCCGGTCTGAAAGAGTATATCACGTTCTTCGTGTCGGACGAGATGGCCGGTCCGGACGGCCCGTTGGCCGCTTATGGTCTGGTGTCCGATCCGGAACTGGCGGCGACCCAAGCGAGTGTCGAAGCAGAGACCCCGATGGGTCCCCTGGAATAAACCAAACAACGGGTGGTGCCTTCGGGCGCCACCCATCTTTTGATGCCTTCGTTTTTTTTCCAGCGGACAGGATCTCCGATGTCGGTTCTTTTGTTGCTTGTCATTGTGGCCGTGTTGGCGATGGCGGGCTTTGTGCTGTGCCGACAGAGGGTGCTGGCCTCGGTTCAGGGCGACCCGAAATCACTGCATTCCCTGCCGGTGTATTATGGTTGGCATGGAGCGATCATGGTACTGGTGCCAGCGCTTGCGGCGCTTGCGCTTTGGCTGATGATCCAGCCTTTCATAATTGAAAATCGGATTGTCGGCATGTTGCCACCGTCCATGGTGGCGGATGGCAGTTCGACGACGCTTGTCATGTCGGATGTGCGCCGGGTGGCGGGCGGTCTGGATGCAGCCGTCGCCGGGGGCGTCATGAGCGAAGAAGACGCGAGCCTGATCCGCACCGAATTTACCAATGTGCGTGATCGGCTTGCGAGTGTCGGCGTGGCACTGGGGTCGGATGTATCGCGCGAAGTTTTGGCCGCCGCACAGGAATACCGGGTGATGATCGCCTGGGGTGCCATGGCGCGCACCATTCTGGTGGTGTTGATTGCCGTGGCCGGGTTGATTTACGCCGTCATGATCAGCAACAAGGATTTCCGCGCCCGCAACCGGGTCGAACAGGCAATACTTGGACTTCTGATCGCGGCGTCGTCGATTGCCATCCTGACCACGGTGGGCATCGTCTATTCGATGCTGACAGAGACGTTCAACTTTTTTGCGCTGTATCCTTATCAGGATTTCTTTTTCAGCCTGACCTGGTCGCCCAACTTTCGGGGCGACTCTGAACTGGGTCTCTGGCCGCTGATCTGGGGCACGATGTACATCACGCTGGTTTCGATGATCGTATCGGTGCCGATCGGGCTTTATGCGGCGATCTATCTGGCAGAATATGCGTCCAAGCCGGTGCGGTCTTGGGTCAAGCCGCTGATCGAGGTGATCGCGGGTATCCCAACTGTCGTGTTCGGGTTGTTCGCGCTGGTCACGGTGGGGCCGTTGCTGCGCGATTACTTTGCCGAGCCGCTGGGCTTGGGCAACAGCGGGTCGTCGGTGATGACCGCCGGGATCGTGATCGGCATTCTGAACATTCCGTTCATCAGTTCGCTGTCGGACGATATCATCAACTCGGTGCCGCAATCGCTGCGCGACGGCTCGCTGGCGTTGGGTGCCACCAAGTCGGAAACGATCCGGCAAGTGGTGTTGCCTGCCGCCCTGCCGGGGATCGTGGGGGCGTGTCTGATGGCTGCCAGCCGCGCCATCGGCGAGACGATGATCGTGGTGATGGGCGCGGGGGCTGCGGCAAAGTTGAGCCTGAACCCGTTTGAGGCGATGACCACCATGACGGTGAAGATCGTGGGTCAGTTGACCGGCGATTCCGATTTTGCCTCGCCTGAAACGCTGGTGGCTTTCGCCCTTGGCATGACGCTGTTCGTGATCACTTTGGCCCTGAACATCGTGGCCCTGCTGGTTGTGCGCAAATACCGGGAGCAATACGATTGACCGACGCAACCGGCAGCGGCATGGCCGCACCCGCATCCGCCCGCCCGAAAACGTCCCTGATGGCCGAGACAACTCTTGCGCGTCGGCGCAATGCGGCAGAGGTCCGGTTCAAGGCTTACGGCATTGCGGCAATCGTTCTTAGCCTTGCAACGCTGGGTTTCATGTTGATCACCATCCTGTCAGACGGGGTGACGGCGTTCTTTCAGGCCAAGCTGAACTTTCCGATGGAATTGACGGCCGAGACGCTGGACCCGAAGGGCAACCGCAACCGCGACGAGATGGTGAAGATCACCACGCTGGGGTATAACAAGGTTCTGGCTGCGGCGTTTCAAAAGGAGCTGACCGCGAAAGGCATTGCGGTTGACGGCCAGTCCGCCAAGGACGTGGCCGACATGATTTCGAAAGACGCGGCGGGCAAGTTGCGGGCGTTGGTTCTGGCCAACCCTGACATCGTCGGCACAACGATTGACGCAACGGTTCTGGCGACGGGGAGGATCGACGGTTACCTCAAGGGTCGCGTGACGATGGAGACGGCCCAGCGCGACAGCAATGTGACGCCAGAGCAGCTGCAACTGGCGGATCAGTTGAAAGATGCGGGGCTTTTGAAATCGGTTTTCAACTGGGATTTCATCACGCTGCCCGACGCGTCGGATCAACGGCCCGAAGCGGCGGGTCTGGGAGTGGCGATCCTTGGCTCGGCCTACATGATGTTGATCGTATTGATTACCTGTGTGCCGGTGGGGGTCGCGGCCTCGATCTATCTGGAAGAGTTCGCGCCGAAGAACTTCTGGACGGACGCGATCGAGGTGAACATTTCTAACCTCGCCGCGGTGCCGTCGATCGTGTTCGGGATTTTGGGACTGGCGATTTTCATCAACTTTGCGGGGTTGCCAAATTCGTCGTCGATCGTGGGCGCGTTGGTGCTGACGTTGATGACGCTGCCCACGATCATCATCGCCACGCGGGCCAGTATCAGGGCCGTACCGCCGTCGATCCGGGATGCGGCATTGGGGATTGGTGCATCCAAGATGCAGATGGTGTTTCACCATGTTCTTCCGCTGGCAATGCCGGGGATCCTGACGGGCACCATCCTTGGGCTTGCCTCGGCGCTTGGAGAAACCGCACCCTTGCTGCTGATCGGCATGGTTGCGTTTGTCGACAACTATCCTTCGGCCCCGATTGCAGGCTTTCTGGAGCCGGCAACGGCGCTGCCGGTGCAGGTGTTCGGCTGGGCGCAGCGATCCGACCCTTCGTTCATCGAGCGGTCTTCCGGTGCGATCATCGTGCTGTTGATCTTCCTTGTGGTGATGAACGTGCTGGCGATCATTCTGCGCCGCCGGTTCGAACGGCGTTGGTAACCCTTTGATCAGGATCAAGACATGAACGACATGCGGATTGTGGAGCGGATCGTGGATACCCGGAACAACAAAATATCAGCGCGCGATGTGCAGGTGCATTACGGCACCAACCACGCGATCAAGGATCTGGACGTCGATATTCTGGACAAGACGGTGACGGCGTTCATCGGGCCGTCGGGCTGCGGAAAATCGACCTTCCTGCGCTGCCTGAACCGGATGAACGACACCATCGCGGGCTGCAAGGTTTCCGGCCAGATCAAGCTGGAGGGCGAAGACATCTATGACAAGCGGGTGGATCCGGTGCAGTTGCGCGCCAAGGTCGGGATGGTCTTTCAAAAGCCGAACCCGTTTCCGAAGTCGATCTACGAAAACGTGGCTTACGGGCCGAAGATCCACGGTCTGACCAGGAACAAGGCCGAACTCGACGAGATCGTTGAAACGAGCCTGAGGAAGGCCGCGATCTGGAACGAGGTCAAGGACCGGCTGCAGGCCCCCGGCACCGGATTGTCGGGTGGACAGCAGCAGCGTCTGTGCATCGCCCGCGCGATTGCCACCGGCCCCGAAGTGTTGCTGATGGACGAACCCTGTTCGGCGCTGGACCCGATTGCTACGGCGCAGGTCGAGGAGTTGATCGACGAGTTGCGTTCCAGCTTTTCAGTGGTCATCGTGACCCATTCGATGCAACAAGCCGCACGGGTCAGCCAGAAGACGGCGTTTTTCCATCTTGGCTATCTGGTGGAATACGGCGAGACCGGGCAGATTTTCACCAACCCCAAAGACCCGCGCACTGAATCCTACATTTCCGGCCGCATCGGCTGAGGGAGCAGATGATGAACAACAGTCCGCATATCGCCTCGGCGTTCGATCGGGATCTTGAAGCCGTGCAGGCGATGATCATGAAGATGGGCGGGCTGGTGGAAACCGCCTTGTCCGACGCGGCCTTGGCGCTGGAGACACGTGACGAGGAACTCGCCGAACGGGTGCGCCGGTCTGACAGTGCAATCGACGCGCTGGAAGAACAGGTCAATTCGGAATGTGCGCGGCTGATTGCGCTGCGCGCACCGACCGCAACCGACCTGCGCACCGTGCTGAGCGTGATGAAGATCGCAGGCACGCTGGAGCGTTGCGGGGACTATGCGAAAAACCTTGGCAAGCGGTCGAATGTGCTGGCGCAGATGAGCCCGATTGCCGGAGCGGCCGGGTCGATCCGCCGGATGGCCAAGCAGGTGCAATTGTTGCTGAAGGACGCGCTGGATGCTTATATCACCCGGGACGTAGCCCTTGCCGCAGAAGTGCGGCTGCGCGACCGCGAGGTCGATCAGATGTACAACGCCCTGTTCCGCGAATTTCTGACCCACATGATGGAAGACCCGCGCAACATCACTGCCTGCATGCATCTGCACTTCATCGCCAAGAACATCGAGCGGGTCGGCGATCATGCCACCGGGATTGCCGAACAGGTGATCTATCTGGTGACCGGCGAGGTTCCAAGCGACGCCCGTCCCAAGGCCGACAGTCTGCTGTTGGCTACTGCGAACGAAGACTAGATCATGGCATTGCAAGAGCATCCGACCGTTCTGGTCGTCGAGGACGAACCGGCGCAGCGCGAAGTGTTGCGCTATAATCTGGAAGCCGAAGGGTTTCGGGTCAGTTCGGCCAGCAATGGCGAAGAAGCGCTGCTGCTGGTCGAAGAGATGCGCCCCGACATCATCGTCCTGGACTGGATGATGCCGATTGTGTCGGGCATCGAGGTTTGCAGGCGGCTGAAATCACGCGCAGAGACCAGGATGATCCCGATCATCATGCTGTCGGCGCGGTCCGAAGAGGTGGACCGGGTGCGCGGTTTGGAAACCGGCGCGGATGATTATGTGATCAAGCCCTATTCCATTGTCGAGTTGATGGCCCGGGTGCGTGCGCAATTGCGCCGGGTGCGGCCTTCGAGCGTGGGGGTGGTTCTGGAATGGGGCGATATCCGGCTGGACCCTGAAACGCACCGGGTTTTTCGGGCGGAAAACGTGTTGAAGCTGGGACCGACCGAGTTTCGTCTGCTGACCACGTTCATGGAAAAGCCGGGCCGAGTCTGGAGCCGCGAGCAGTTGCTGGACCGGGTCTGGGGGCGCGACATTTACGTCGATACCCGAACGGTGGATGTGCATATCGGGCGGCTGCGCAAGGCGCTTTGCACGTTTGGCGGCGATGATCCGCTGCGCACGGTGCGGGGTGCGGGGTATGCGTTGGGGTAGGCTGGTTTGGGCGGGTCCGCCGGGGGTTTCACACCCCCGGACCCCCGCGGGATATTTTTACAAGTGAGAAAGCAAATTTGATTTATACTCCGAGTCTTGCAGAAGCCGAGTTTTGATGTCTTGACGGCTAGGTCTGAAACGATTCAGCTATGCCTATGATCCGCCCCGGCTTTCTTTCCTCAGCAGACCGCATCGAGCTTGAGGCGTGCGTGCGCCGTCAGCGCGAGGACCACGGTA
>Ga0209702_10001548_pt1 | contig 43698 bp, 37 predicted proteins | sample FRY01_FD_187210 | JGI IMG/M metagenome (GOLD analysis project Ga0209702, IMG submission 187210) | Freshwater microbial communities from Lake Fryxell liftoff mats and glacier meltwater in Antarctica - FRY-01 (SPAdes) (version 2) | ecosystem: Environmental > Aquatic > Freshwater > Ice > Glacier...
TTCTTTTTTATCCTCCTTCACCCCTTCGCCATTGGCATAGCTAATGGCAAGGTATAATTGGGCACGGGGAATCCCCTGCTCTGCCGCAAGCAGGTATAAGCGAGCAGCTTCCTTTTTGTTCTCTTTTACCCCTTCACCATTGTCATAGCAAACTCCGAGATATAATTGTGCACGGGCATCCCCTTGCTCAGCAGCAAGACGGTATAAGCGAACAGCTTCCTTTTTATCTTCTTTTACTCCTTCGCCATTGGCATAACTAATGGCAAGGTTAAATTGGGCATCTACATTTCCCTGCTCTGCCGCAAGTCGAAACCACCGAACAGCTTCCTTTTTATCTTCTTTTATCCCTGCGCCATTGGCATAGCAAACTCCAAGGTTGTATTGGGCACGGGCGTTCCCCTGCTCTGCCGCTAGCAGATATAAGCGAACAGCTTCTTTTTTATCCTCCTTCACCCCTTCGCCATTGGCATAGCTAATGGCAAGGTATAATTGGGCACGGGGAATCCCCTGCTCTGCCGCAAGCAGGTATAAGCGAGCAGCTTCCTTTTTGTCCTCTTTTACCCCTTCGCCCTTGTCATAGCAAACTCCGAGATATAACTGAGCACGAGCATTCCCCTGCATAGCCGCAAGACGGTAAAAGCGAACAGCTTTTTTCTTATCTTTGGCAACTTCCTTTCCGAAGTCATGACACAACCCCAAAAGAAGCAGTGCCTTGGGATTATTTCTCTGGGCCGCCTGGTGCCAAATCTTGAATCTTGAAATATTGTCATCCAGCCAAACTGCGGTATCCAAGCACCACTTTTCAAGAGACTCAAAATCATCATGCACCATCCCCACCATTTCTGGAGAAATATTGCTAGTTTTATTTTTTTTAACTGAAGTTGTCTTTGTTACTTTCTTTGCTGCAACCTTTCCTTTTGCTTTCGACAGATTCCCACCTATTGCTAATTCCTTATAACCCTTATTGGTCTTCTCTAAAATCAGTTTTTCCATCTCGGCAGTCGCTTTTTCAGGGGTAGAAAAATCCTTGGTTTTACTTTGTCCTTTAGTTTCAATTCTCCCAAAAGTTACCGTCAAGGTATTTCCCTTTACATCCACTTCCCAAAATTTATTAGAAGTACCTTCATTAAATTCAAATCTGCGCATAACTAAGACTCCTCTTAGAACCATTAAGATAAAAAGTTTTCGCAGCAACCGCTTATAAAACAAGGCATTGGACAAACTATTATAAATCAATTTGGAATTCTATGATTTAAAATTAAGACTAAATCGTAATTGCAAATTCATTTAAAATCAAGATTTTACAAATAATAACAAGACATTTAAATTAACTACATCTAACAAGCGGACCAAGTGAAAAGAACCGGACAATAATCTTTAAAATTTAGTTTTAAAGAGATTTTATTTGAGAAATCTGTAACCGTTCGGTGAAAACCCCTCTTGCGAAGCCTGTTAACCCTGGAGTTTTCAATAACTCGAGGTAGAACAAACGAGGTCGATTAGAAGAAATCCTAGAACAGAACAACGCTGACCAAGTTACCCACTACTCCTGCAAATCAACTTCACGCCCTTTTGCCAATCGGGTAATCAAAAAACCTGATTGAATTCTCTGGCACCTGGACTTCGCCGAACGGACTCTGCATGTGTTAGTGCAATACACCCCAAGAAATGGCTATCACGGAATAGCCTTGGCACACTCGATCGGAAGGAACAGCGAATGGGTCGTCCGGGACAAGGACTGTCCCACGAACTTGAAGGAAACGGTCGGTTCGATCCGATAAGGTTCGGAGGACTTCGATCTTGATAGGTTCCTCAATCTGTCGTCGCTCGACCAACAGGGTCATGGTGCGCGTAATAAGTGATTTTGCACCAAATCAAGGTATTTTTCAAGATAAAGTGAGCACGGAGAGATTGAGTTCATAAAAGCTTTAAGTTAATTTTCCTTCCCAAGTTTTGGCTATTTATGGCTGGGTTAAGTGTTGGGTTTTTGAGCACAAAATAAGGAGTAATTATTTCTTCTTTTTCACAAAAATATCATCGATTTTTGGCAATTATTTAACTCCTTTTTCGAATAACTATTAGCACCATAGGTAAGATTTTATTTTAGTTAAAGAGGCCACCAAGATGAAAATTTATAAGGACAAAATCAGGATAAAAAGATGGGCCCTTAGGTTAAGGTTCGGGCAACAGATTCAGGGTATGCAAAAGCCTTGGTGGAAGCGCAGGCAGGTTGAGGTATCGTTAAAAACTTAGAAGCTAAACCCGATTATTGATTTTACAACTCCAAATTTTTAAACTGTTCTCTTTTGTGTTTTCTAATGATTTAAGCAATTTTTTTAAGGGGATTACTATGAAGCGCATCACTTTTGCAGAGACCCTTGAAAATGCAAGAAAACCTGCTGCAGAGTCAGCCTGGAACCGTGCCAGCTTAGCTTCCAGCCTTCGGAAGTGCCTCCATAATACTAGGAATTTTAGAGCACAATTAGTTCTCGGAATCCTTAAAAAAGAAGCCTTAAGAATTGCGGTTAAACTTAACCCAAACGAAATCATCGTTGGCATTGATGATGATTATCAGATTGGAATGCTTAGCGTAAGGTGGAAAGGGCACGGGCGGTACCATTTGCCTATGAAATATTCTGCTGAATTTCCTTCGAAATTAAATTACGAAGAAATTATAGGTAAGGTGCGAAAATAACTTTGCTAATTCATTTAAAATTGTAGGTTTGGTTTGCAAGACATAATTAAAACTTCACTCATTAAAACTTTACCTAAGAGAAATTAATATGTTTCAAAATAAAAACGGCTTAAAACTGCGCACAAGAAAAGTAAGTATGTTCAAAAAGTTTTTCTTCAAAACTATGAGTACCCATTTTTGCAGGATATTTGAAAATCAGCCTGATAATTATGCGTTACTTACTAGAAGATTTGATGCAGTTGTTTATGCTTACACGGGTGATGAAGATGTCTTCCTGTTTAATGAGCCAAAGGCGAAAGCTAAAAAAATCCAATCTTATAAAGCCTTAGCCCAAAAAATTTCCTTAATGGATCGAACCCAAGTTTTACTTTACATAGCTAAAATCTTGGGCCTTGATAACGATAAAAAATACCTGGCTAAATTTGTTAAAGCTAACGCAAAATTTTGTAGGGATTCTCTCATTGCTAATCTGCTTTTTAACATTATGTTGGAAGTTGTTCTAAAGAAAAACCCAACAATTTTTACCGTGAACAATAAGCAAGTACCTAAAAATAATAACGATAAATCTTCCAAAGATGAGGAAAAGTCTAAATAATTTCTTGCCCTTTCTAGGAAATTTAAAAGCTGTAAGGCGCCAAAGTAATAAACTTCTAGTCTTACAGCTTTTTATTTAACCTTTGGCCTTATCCTGGCAATCATCTAGCTGATCAGTTAATCAAACATCTAATTAAATTCGATTTTTGGCACATGTACTTCGCCGAACGGAAGCCTTATGATTTATATTTTTCCGGTTTTAAACCTTTGGCTCCTGTTAATTTAGCTCCAGTTAAATTGGCCCCACCTAGATCAGCTCTAGTTAAATTAGCAAACCTAAAGTCAGCTTCTTTTAAATTTGCAAAACTTAAATCGGTATTACTTAAATCGGCATTGCTTAAATCAACTCCAACTAGTTTGACCCCTATCAAGTTATCTGCTTGAACTACTTTTAGTATTTTGCCGTTAAAGTCTTTTATTTCAATCATTGTTTGGTTCCTTGTAATTGCAGTAGCATTATAATCATCGTTCAACAAATTACGGCAAAAGCATATGAAATGTTGGAAATATTTAAAAGTTGGGGCGATGGTGTCTCTATCCTTTGCTGTTTTTTCAAATCATCCAAAAATCCAGTATATGCTAAATAAAATAATGAAAAACAGCCAAAATTCGGTATCAGTGCCGAAGGTGGTATGTGGAATACGCTGGTTAATTTTGTTTCTCCAATTTTGCATATTCACCTCAATTGCATCCGCTTATTGCGCCTGCTTTAATTAATTCATCTTTGAAGAATAGGGCATTCCGATTCAATACTTCACAACGATAGGAGGTTACGGCAACATAGGTGTGATCTGATTCCCATCAGTCCAGACGCGTGCGCCGATGGTATTGCCAGACATAAGCGTCATATACTTCGACCGTCCCTGACAGTGTGGGCAAGCAATAATTTAATTTGGTCCAGATGACATAGAAAAAGCCCCAATTAAATTTTGGGTTTATGTTGATTTGAAGCTGAACGACCAGCATAAAACTTCATCATTTTGCTTCTTGGCCTTGCTCATCAACCTGCCAGCATTTTCCTATGATGCGCCTAGAAATAACTTCCAATCCTGTGAGTTTCCCACCAAAACCGCATCCTGTATCAATGCACACTAGGTATTCCAAATCCAATATTTCACCATTCATTTGTGGCGTATGCCCCAGAATAGCTGTTTTCCTAGATTTGTGCTTCCGGGGGCGATCATCCAGCGAGCGCCAAAGTGCGGTGTTTGAATCTATATCCATTAAATCCACATCGTAATCATAATTGGCATGAATAAAAAAATGCTGGTCGGTTTCATGGTAAAGGGGCAAACCCAGGAGAAAATCCTTATGCACTTGGGGAACTAAACTAAAATTTTTGGCACTGCCATAAGATTGTAAGGTTTCATTCCCACCGTTTTCCAGAAACCAACCCATCGTAGAAGGATCTGCATAAGCATTGATCATCATCTCTTCATGGTTACCCAAAATGCAAACCATATTGCACCGCTGCTTAAGGTCGATTAGGAATTGCAAAACCCCTTTACTGTCCGGCCCACGATTAATGTAATCACCCAAAAAAACAAGCATGTCTTCCGATTTAGGATTAATTAAATCGATGAGCCCGGCTAAAGCTTTAAAGTGACCATGAATATCCCCAATTGCAATGGTTCGATTGCGTGCGACTTGGTTGGTCTTTGATGCCATAACTTGAACTCCCGTGAATAATTTATTTGGCTAACACTTCGATAATTTCAATCGAAAGTAATTTGCCTGCCTATTTATTCGTGTTGTTTCATTTTTTATTTCCAATTACCTCATGTGGGGGGAAACTTAGAAATCAGGAAATTAATTTCCATAAAAAACGAATAACCTTCAAGCGTTAGTGTTTTTATCAATGGTGTAATAGCGATTTTATATGTAACCTTTCAATGAAAGCACTTCTTGACGAGAGTTGTCAGCCTTATGAGCCATCGCCTGCGCCGATGTTGGCTTACCCAGAAGGTGGGGAAGAATTCGAGTGGTCTTGCGATGCGTTAGAAGAACTGGAGGCTAAGGTAAATACGGAAGAAGTTATGGATGAATGTTAAGATGGCTTAACTGATTTTGAATCATTTTGACGAGTGAAGGTCCATATTCGCCACCCGGGGCGTTGGCAAGCTCGGTAGGTATGAAAAGGTTAGGTAACATTGCCTTATTTACCGGTTTACAGGAAAAAAACAAAATATACTGCCATTAAGGAAAGAGGTTTAAGATGAGATTTAAATGCCCTAAGTGTGACAATAAATTTTCTTACAGTTATAGTAGGTATGACATCATATCCTGTGATTTTTGCCATAAAAGTTTCAGAGGCATCCATTGCGAGGTGGATATGTTTGACTACTGTGCTCAACTCATACCACTTAACCCAAAATTTTGGTATAATTCATTTTTTGATGCTTCTTATGATCTCAATAACGGGGGCCCAAACTTTACCATCTGCCCAAAGTGTGGAGTTCCTATCCGTGGATTCCATGGATCAACCGCAAATGGCTGGTGGCCTAAAGTATGCACCCATTGCTGTAGCGAATTGCCAACAGAACCATATTTTGACGATCCTCCAGTCAACGATAAGGCCGACGATAAGGCTGAAGATAAGGTTGACGACAAGAATGACGACGATGATGACTACGATACCCTATTAGATCTCATAAAAAGGCTTTAGGGTGTACATGTATATTTTTGAAAGTGAAATAGGTGATATGATCCCTTCAGCCGATGGCAAGAACTCTGAATCATATCTGCGGGTGGAAAATGAGTGGTTCTAACGAAGACGATAACCTTGATGACGGTGAAGACGGCTATGGTGAAGACGAGGAAGATAATAAAATGAAGGCAGGTATGCCCCAAACGCCCCCTAGAGGTGTCCGACGAATCTGACCTATCTGGCAATTATTGCCCGTAAAAGTATTGATAATCCATATGGATTCTGAAAAATTATAAATTGCAAAAGTTTGGCCACCCCTATGGTGTCTGCGCTGTGGACTTTTTTGGAGTGCCAGGCCATTTTTTTCCTCTTCTAAGTCTTTAAGCCTATAACTCCAGTTAAATTAGCTCCTGTTAAATTAGCTCCTGTTAAATTAGCTCCTGTTAAATTAGCTCCTGTTAAATTAGCTCCACTTAAATCTTCATCTTCATCTTCATCTTCATCTTCATCTTCATCTTCATCTTTATCTTCAAAACATTGCTTACTTAAATCAGCTCCACTTAAATCAGTTCCAGTTAAATTAGCTCCAGTTAAATTAGCTCCTCTTAAATTAGCTCCACTTAAATTCGCCCCAATTAAAACAGTTCCTGTTAAATCAGCTCCACTTAAATCAGTTTTCCTTAAATCAACTCCACTTAAATCAGCTCCTCTTAAATCAGCTCCTCTTAAATCAGCTCCACTTAAATCAACTCCCCTTAAATCAACTCCAATTAAAACAGTTCCTGTTAAATCAGCTCCACTTAAATCAACTCCCCTTAAATCAGTTTTCCTTAAATCAGCTCCACTTAAATCAGCTCCACTTAAATCAGCTCCACTTAAATCAGCGTCACTTAAATTAGTAACAAAATCAGCATTCCTTAAATCAGCGTCACTTAAATCAGCTCCTCTTAAATTAGCTCCTCTTAAATTAGCTCCACTTAAATTAGCTCCACTTAAATCGGCTCCACTTAAAAAAGCTCCACTTAAATCATGTCCACTTAAATCAGCTCTACTTAAATTAGCTCCCCATAAACCAGTATAAATTAAATCAACTCCACTTAAATCAGCTCCACTTAAATCAGCTCCACTTAAATCAGCTCCACTTAAATCGGCTCCACTTAATTTTGCTTCAATAAAATTAGCTCTACTCAAATTCGCTCCACTTAATTTTGCTTTCCTTAAATTAGCTCCTGTTAAATTAGCTCCTGTTAAATCAGCTCCACTTAAATCGGCTCCACTTAAATCGGCTCCACTTAATTTTGCTTCAATAAAATTAGCTTTACTCAAATTAGCTCCACTTAAATTCGCCCCAATTAAAACAGTTCCTGTTAAATCAGCTCCACTTAAATCAACTCCCCTTAAATCAACTCCACTTAAAACAGTTCCTGTTAAATTAGCTCCACTTAAATCAACTCCCCTTAAATCAACTCCACTTAAAACAGTTCCTGTTAAACTAGCTCCACTTAAATTAGCTCCACTTAAATTAGTAAATATTAAATCAGCATTACTTAAATTAGTTCCACTTAAATTAGCTCCACTTAAATTAGCCCCTGTTAAATTAGCTCCTGTTAAATTAGCTCCACTTGAATTAGCAGAGTTAAATACTAGATTAGCTTCTCTTAAATCTGCTTTGCTTGAATTAGCATCACTTAAATTAGCCCCACTTAAATCGGCTCCACTTAAGTTAGCTTTATTAAAAATAGCTTTACTTAAATCAGCTCCACTTAAATCAGCTCCACTTAAATTAGCTTTCCTTAAATCAGTTCCACTTAAATTAGCCCCACTTAATTTTGCTTCAATTAAATTAGCTTTCCTTAAATCAGCATTACTTAAGTTAGCATTACTTAAGTCAACTCGCCTTAAATAAACCTCACTTAAATCTTTTCCACTTAAATCACACCCACTTAAATCTGGTCGTGTTGCATTAGCTTTACTTAAATCAGTTTTATCTAATTTGGCACCAGTTAAATCAGCCCCCCATAAATCAGCTTCACTTAAATTAGCTCCACTTAAATTAGCCCCTGTTAAATTAGTAAATATTAAATCAGCATTACTTAAATCAGTATTACTTAAATCAGCTCCACTTAAATCTGTTCCCCTTAAATTAGCTCCACTTAAATCAGCATTACTTAAATTGGCTCCACTTAAATCATGTCCACTTAAATTAGCTCCACTTAAATCTGTTTTCCTTAAATCAGCACTATTTAAGTCAACTCCACTGTGATCAGCATTACTTAAGTCAACTCCAATTAAATCAACTCCAATTAAATTGGCTCCACTTAAATCAGTTCTAATTAATTTGGCAGCATGTAAAAAAGTTTCGCACAATTTAGCCCCATTTAATTTGGCATCCGTTAAATCAGCATTACTTAAATCTGCTCCACTTAAATCTGCTCCACTTAAATTAGCCCCACTTAAATCTGCTCCACTTAATGTAGTCCACCATAATTTAGCTCCACTTAAATTAGCTCCACTTAAATTAGCTCCACTTAAATTAGCTCTACTTAAATCAGCATTACTTAAATCAGCTCCAATTAAATCTGTTCCTGTTAAATTAGCTCCAATTAAATTAGCTCCAATTAAATCGTTTGATCTTAAACCATTGTCATTGTTGAAAAAAATATTTTTTCCACTTAAATTAGCACCGCTTAAATTAGCTTTTCTTAAATCAGTATATCTTAAATTAGCATCAAATAAATTAGCTCCAGTTAAATTAGCACATCTTAAATTAGCATCACTTAAATTAGCTCCCGTTAAATTAGCTTCCCTTAAATCAGCAATACTTAAATTAGCTCCAGTTAAATTAGCTCCTGCCAAGGTTTCTTGATTAACTACTTTAAGTACTTTTCCATCTTGATCTTTTATTTCAATCATCTTTTTACTCCTTCTATTTGCATTATTCCTTCCAAGTTGTCTTTTAAAAGTTACGCTAAATGCTTTTTAAATGCATGTGGATTTTGTTTAAATATTAGTAATTTGGTTAGAATTTGCTTTACCGTGCATCAGGGTTTCTACTGAACAGCGAACCCAGAGTTGAATTGTCGGGGTTTTGTTTTTACTTCTAAACCTGAAAAGCATTTGGATTTTGTGCAAATTTCGCAAACCTTACGAGTTGGTATTGTCCACCTTAAGCCTAGGTTTAAAGCCCCATGGGGGTAAGTAAGGATCACTATTTCGTGATAATCTGCGAACAGGATACCAGTGCGGTACTCAGCCTTAACCTTGAATGTTTAGATATCCCCCGGTTACCTCACCTTGGCCTTACCATACTTAAAGAGTTAGCTAAAAATGAATTCTTAAACGATATAAATTGCAAGAATTTAGCTAACACGCATGGTGTGGCCTGCCACCAAAAAAGTCCACAGTATGTTAAGGTAGTATCAGGAAGGAAAAGGAAAAACATACAAGGGGACGATATATGAGTAAGCGCAAGACTTATAGCCGTGAATACAAGATCGGTGCCATCTAGGTTGGGTCATTGAATATCCCGCCAGCGCTATTCTGTTTTGGGATTTCTTCTAATCGACATTGCTTGTTCCCCCCCGAGTTATAGAAAACTCCAAGGCTAACATGCCCCGCAAGAAGGGTTTTTACCTAACGCATATGTAAATGTAGAGTTGACTTTCCTTTTGAATGGGAGCAAACCTTCAGCTTAACCGCTTGATGGTTTTTTTACTTCTATTCTTTCGATGAAAACACAAATCTAAAAAAACAGCTTTTCTCAGACATACACAACAAATGAATGGTAAAATATTAAATTTGGAATATCTAATATACATTGATATGGGATGCGGGCTTGGCGGAAGGCTTACAGCATTGGAAGTTATTTCAAAGCGCATCATAGGAAAATGCTGGCAGGTTGATGAGCAAGGTCAAGAAACAATGTGATTAAGTTGCTTTAGGTCGTTCAGTTTCAAATCAATATTAATTCAAAAACTTAATAGGGGGTTTTATGCTACCAGGGCCAAATCAAATTATTGCTTGTCCTCACTGTCGGGGACTATCGAAAAATAGTACTCTTATGTCAGGTAATACCTTTGGCGCCCGAGTCTGGACTGATGGAAAACAAATTGCACCTATGTTGCCGAAATCTCCTCTCGTCGTGAAGTGTATTCATTGTTCGGACTTTTACTGGTTGGCAGAGGGTAAAGTAGTTGGTACCCAATCTTGGGACGATCAGGAGGTGAACCCAGCGTGGAAAACTCTTGATTGGCCACAAGAACTCACTGAGGAAGAGTTTTATCTTTCCATTGACAAAAGCATGGCGCTGAATTTGATTCAAGAGAGAACTTTGCGGGTGTTGGCGTGGTGGCGAAGGAACGATGATTTCCGTGATATCCCTCCAGAACAAAAAAGTATCATACCTAATACAGAAGCTTGTAAAAAGAATCTTCAAGCCCTTGCTAGGCTCTTGGAAGAAGGCGATGAAAACGATTGTTTAATGAGGGCCGAGGTACATCGCGAGCTTGGCGATTTTATATCTGCAAAACAAATACTTGCCACTATTTCTTCTGCTAAATTTACTGCGGTGGCCTTCCAACTTCGTACGCTGTGCGATAGTGGAGACACTTGTGTCCGAGAATTGCATTTTGATGATTGAATATTATGTGTTACAAATAAGTAAAAATCAAACCTTAAAAGTCTTATTCAAATAAACCTCTTATTTGATACAAGATTTATAAGGTATCCTGATCTAAAACTTTAATGAAAATATAGTCATAGCAATATAAACTTTTTGATACAGCCAAATGGTCGAATTTTTGGAAATATAATTCGCAAAGAATAAAGGATTTAGCAAAATCTGAAGGTATAACAACATCGTTTTATTTAGACTTTTTGATTTTTTATGTAATAGTTAATGTAATATTTAAAACTTATAAGTCTTAACACACCTAAGGACTATTGATAATGCATTGTAAACAGATTGCTTTGAGCCTACTTATTGTTTTAAGTTTTGTTGAACTTTCTACTGCAGAAGAAAGCTCAAAGACAATATTTGAAAAAAGGATTTTGCCAATATTTCAATCTTCAAATCCATCAAGTTGCACAGAATGCCATCTTGCAAATCTAGACCTGAAAAATTACATATTGCCCACATCGGAAAAAACATTTCTTTCATTAAGAGATCAAGGATTGGTGGATGTAGAAGTGCCCGAAAAATCGCGCATCCTTAAATTCATTACTATGAAAGACCCAAATTCCAAGAAAACAAATATGATTCTGGAAAAAGTAAGAACCGAAGAATTTAAAGCTTTCTCAGATTGGATAAAGTTTTGCTGCAAAGATGAAACACTTAAAAAAATGCCAAAGCTTGATAAACAGGAAATAGCAAAACCAGAAAAACCAAATGATATAATCAAACACGCTCGCAAAGATAGGGTGCTAGAATCCTTTGAACAAAATATTTGGGCGATGCGCTTTCGCTGTATGAATTGCCATACCGAGGGTCATCCAGATTCGATGAAACTTCAAAAAGAACACGGCGACCGAGTAACTTGGTTTAAAAGTACCCCAGAACAAACCATGGAATATATCATCGCCAAGACAAAACTCATTGATTTAGATAATCCTGAAAAAAGCTTATTATTGCTTAAGCCATTGAATGAAATAAAGCACGGTGGAGGAAAGAAATTTTTGCAAGGTGACCTTGGTTACCAGGCTTTTCGGAATTGGATTGAAGATTACGCCCGTATCAAAAAAGATAGCTATAAAACCGCATCGGATCTTCCAAAGGAAAACAATTCTTTGAGCAAGTTCAGCACTCAGATTTGGTTTAAGCTTACGAATACTCACCCACAATGGGGAGATAAGCTCCTCCAAATTACTATCTATGCCTGGGATGAAAAAACAAAAACTTTTGAAAAAGAACCAATTGCTAATTCTGACCGTTTAGTTTGGGGTAAAGGAAAACTTTGGCAACACAACCTGACAGTTATGGCTGTCAAAGGTTCTGAAAGAGAAGTAAGCTGGAAAAAAAATGGACCTGTCTTACCTTCAGGGAAATACAAAGTAATTGTTCAAGTAGACACTAAAAATGTTTTAGAAAAAAAATGGGATGCAGTTCTAGATAATCAAACGATTATGGGTTCTGCAATTTTTGAAACTCGCTGGCCGGTAGGATACAACCAGATGACTGCGCTAGATGCGATCAAAATAACTCGCTAAGAAATAGGCCAAAGTAATTACTTGATATTTAGATATAAATTTGCAAGAGTTTACAGAATGAATACAACTACCCACCTCAATCGGCGTAATTTTATAGCAGCAGCGGGAAGCACCGCTTTGGTAAACGAAACCTTGGCAAGCGAAGCCTTATTAGGTGAAGTACAAAAAAAAGAGGGTGGTGATAAAAAAACCATTCGGGTCGGCATTGTATCCGCAAGCATTCGCGGTAAGCCGCAAAAAACTAATGGGCATACTTGGCATTTTGCCCAAGGGTTTCACCCTCAGGTAAATCTTGCTGTTGTTAAAAAACACCTTAGTGCAGGGCCCATAGAATTATTTGAAAAGTACTTTCGGAATCCCGAAATTCACTTTGCTAAACTTCCATTTCAAGGAACAAAAATCTCAGCGGTATACGATGCAGACCCTGTAAGCGCAGCAGCGTTTGCAGAGGGTTTTCCTGGGGTAGAAGTAGCACGCTCACTAGAAGAATTGGTAAAAAATTCCGATGCAATATGGCTAGGGGATGCCTCGGGTTATGGGGATGATCATTTTGAATTACTTGCCCCCGGTTTGCAGGCAGGGCTACCAACCTTTTGCGATAAGCCAATAGGCGAGACAGTAGCGGGAACGAAAAAGATTTTAGATTTTGCCAAGAAAAACAAAGCACCTTTGATGTCCTCCAGTTTATTTAGGCATCAATGGGGAACCGAAGAAGCTCTGCGGATGAAAAAGTCTGGAGAATTCGGGCCGCTGCAATATGTAATTGCAAGCCAAGCTGGGGGTTGGAGTTTACCTAGCTGGCAAGTTTATGGGCAACACCCCGTATGGATGGTGATGACGCTGTGTGGTTCAGGCGTAGACGCAGTGAATATGTATGCCAGAGAGAATACCTGCAGGGCGTTAATAACTTATAAAGATAGAATGCCTGGGGAGGTTTGGTATGGCAGGCCAGATATGTCCAAATTTTATTGCCATACTGCTGCAACTTTCACGAAAAAAACCTATGAGTGGACACCAGCAATAGAAAGCCATTATTGGTTAGGTCATCATTATCAAATTTTTAGAATGGCAGATGTTTTTCTGGAAATGGTAAGAACAGGGATCGAACCGGTTCCCCATCAAGAAATATTAGAGGTAACAGCAATCATTCACGCAGCTGCAAAATCATTAAATGAAAAGAGCAGACTTGTTGAACTTGCAGAAGTAATGGGTTAATCAAATTTGATTAAATTCAAGCAAGGAAGATTTTATAACTTCGCTATGCACACCGGTAAGCCGGCGATCAATTCTATGTCTTGGGATTTTACCCCAAAAACACAATACCTAGAAAACATGCAAAGGAACAAATAAATCAAATTGACCTCAATCGAGAAACATTAACCCACGAAATTTATACCACGAGAAATGAATATGATTTCTTCAAAGATTTTGATAATACACCTTCCATTAAGTTTGAAAATGAAACAACAAACCTAGGCGTGCAATGAAACTTGATGGTTGAGGCTTTTGCAGGGGGATACACTTATTAGAGGAAAGCAAAACTATTCAGGCATCGCACAAGGAAAAGGGAACAGCGGTAGATTTTCATGTTGTAGCATTTGGACCTAACCCTTGGTTGAATACTTCGTGTGAGAATGATTCATGCACGAACTTTTAACGAAAATGGACTAGGTTGTTAAAAACAAACTCAAAAGGCCAAATTTTATAAATAGCATTAATTTTAATTCGTCTGATTAAATATATTTGCCCTTGCGTTTTTCAGGATCAAAAGAGCAATTTCATTTTTAATTGTTTTTTCACTTGAAATAATAAAAAAAGATTCCTTGGCAGTTTCTGCTTTACCAAGGCTTTTAAGATTTTTGTTTTTTAAAATTCCCAAGGTTGCTACATGCGGCAAAGCAAAAAAACCTTTACCTGATTTTCCAAAATCCTCAAAAAGATCAATGTCTGCCAACTCAGCGACTATTTTTGGGGTTAAATTATTTTCATCAAACCAGTTGTCAAGAATTTGTCTTAAGGAAGTCCCTTTCATGGGCATTAAAAAAGGGGCATTTGATAATGAATTGGGAAATCCCGACTTAAATTTTGCTACCAATTGATAAGAACCTATGAAGGTTACCGAACTTTCACCAATCATATGACTGTATGATTTTACTTTGATAAAAGGATTTACTGGAACATCTGAAATCACGATATCCAATTCCCCCAATGCCAGTTTTCCGAGTAATGCATGCGTTTCATCGTCATAGCATTGCAAAAAAATATTCAAACCATCTGCAAATAAAGGATTAATTAAATTAAAAACTAATTCTCTTGGAAGAACATCAGCGATGCCGATCTTAATGGTAGTATTGGATATGCTTTCCCCGAGCTGGATTCTTTTCTTAAGATTGTTACCAAGAGCAAATATTTGGGAGGCAAATTCAAACACCATCTTTCCATCCTCGGAAAGAACAAGGTTTCTTCCATTTCGGTTGAATAATTTAAGACCAATAGATTTTGAGAACTGTTTTAATTGGGCACTTACAGTTGGTTGTGCTAACAGTAATTTTTCACAAGCCTTGGTTATTCCGCCATGCTTGGCAACTTCCCAGAAATAATAAAGGTGTTGGTAGTTTAGATTAATCATAGGTATTTTCTATGGAACATTAAGTAAATATCTAATTGTACTAAAAGTACTAAGATGATAAAACAATCAAAATTAATAAATTTAAGGACTTTATGTGGAATAGCGATTCTCTTATTAAACTGATGAATAGCAGGTTCAAAGACTGCAGAATCATAATTGTTTCTAACCGGGAACCTTATATTCACCGGCACCATAACGGTAAAATTGAATGTATCTCACCGGCAAGCGGAATGGTTACTGCCCTCGATCCAATATTAAAGGCATGCGGGGGAACTTGGATTGCACATGGAAGTGGTGATGCGGATAAATCCTCCGTTGGGCCGGATGATAGCGTCATGGTTCCGGTGGATAATCCAAAATACAAACTTCGCAGGGTATGGCTGACCAAGGAGCAAGAAAAAGGATATTATTACGGAATTTCAAATGAAAGTCTTTGGCCGTTGTGTCACATCACTTTTACCAGACCAAATTTTAACCCTGATCATTGGGATATTTACCAAAAAGTTAATTCGTTGTTTGCAGATGCTGTTATCCAGGAGTTGGATTACAGGCCAACTTTTGTATTTATTCAAGATTATCATTTGGCCCTTTTGCCCAAAATGCTCAAAGATCGAAACCCAAACTTAATTGTAGCCCAATTCTGGCATATTCCATGGCCTAACCGGGAAACATTTAGAGCGTTTCCCTGGAAAGAAAAATTACTGGAAGGCCTTTTGGGAAATGATTTGCTTGGTTTTCATATTCGGCATCATTGCCTTAATTTTTTGGAAACTGTTGACCGTGGAATTGAAGCGAAAGTTGACCAAGAAAAATTTGAAATAACCAGAAATTCTAAAACTACTGTAGTGCGTCCTTTCCCAATAAGCATTGATTTTGAACAACACGAAATAGATGCAAACAGTTCAATTGTTAAAAATTATATTAATAAATTTTTAGAGGACTTTGAATTGAAAGGTCAAGTTTTAGGAATTGGTATCGACAGGATTGATTACACAAAAGGAATTCCTGAAAGGCTTATGGCTATAAATTTTTTTCTTGAAAACCATCCCGAATATGTTGAAGGCTTTACTTTTATTCAAATAGGTGTCCCCAGCAGATCTTATATTGATTTGTACAGAAATCTGGAAGATCAAATTGACGATCTTGTGGAAAAAATTAATTGGAAATGGCAGAAAGGTTCATGGAAACCGCTTATTTTTCTAAAGGGTCATTATAACCAGTTTGAGTTGATGGCTTTTCATCGTTTAAGCCAATTTTGCCTAGTTACTTCTTTACATGATGGACTCAATCTGGTGGCAAAGGAATTTGTTGCCAGTCGGTCTGACAATGATGGGGTTTTGGTTTTAAGCCAGTTTACAGGGGCAGCCCGGGAATTGACCTCCGCATTGCTGATTAACCCATTTTCAATCGAGGAAATTTCCGACGCAATATTTAATGCGCTAACTATGTCAGAAAGCGAAAGAAAAAAAAGAATGCTTAAATTAAGAGAGGTTGTTTCCCAAAATAACATCTACCGATGGGCGGGAAAATTTTTCTCGGCATTGCTCAAGTTTGAGGTTCAGGAATTAGAAGACTTGCCATGAAAAAAAATTTACTGAAGAACCTTTGTGAAATTACGGATTATATTCACCCAAGGTCGCACCTGGTATTAGGCCTTGATTTTGACGGTACACTTGTGCCGATTCAGGATATTTCCTCGAGCGTATTCCTTGAAAACAAAATGCGCACATTGCTTGATGTTTTGTCTAAAAAAGAAAATATTACCATAGCCATTATTAGTGGCAGATCACTTGATGATTTGATTGAAAAAGTGGGCTTGGATAATGTTGTGTATGCCGGAAATCATGGATTGAATATCAGAGGCCCAGGGTTAAGAAAAATAGATGTAAAAGCACTTCAAAAACAACCAATTTTAGAAAAAGCTTTCGGCCTATGCAAAAATTTAACGAGAAAATTTCCAGACATTTTTATTGAGGACAAAACTCTAACCTTTGCAATTCATTACAGGAATCTTAACCTAAAAAAAACTCATGAATTACATTCATCTCTTAAGAGCATTGTCTCCGAATTAGGCGATCTTGTGATCAAAACTGGGAAATGCATTTTTGAAATTTATCCTGCTGTAGAAACTAATAAATATACCGCGCTTTCATGGGTCACAAGCCAGATTGGAAATGACACCAACATTGGCAAAATATACCTAGGTGATGATGATACCGACGAAGATGTTTTTCGTTCCCTAAAAGATGGTATTGGTGTTAATGTTGGTCAGAAAGAAAATTCCTGCTCGAATTACTTTTTAAGAGATCCAATCGAGGTTGAAGAGTTTCTGTCGTGGTTGGGCCAGTGTGATTTTGGATTATCGACTATAGTTCAAAAATATTAGCTCTTTTATTTTTAAAACTAACTTAAGGGATTTTCCTCAAAATCTCTCACCTTCTAAGCAGTTTTTTAGTTTTGTATCAAGTAATTTTCAACAATTCACTTATATTGTTTTTATCCCTACTTAAAATGCAATTCATGTTCCCCCAGCAAGCGATATCCCAAAGCAAATAAAGTTCTTGTCGGTTGCAAAAAGTATACAATGAATTCAAACATTTCCTAAACTGTTTGTTCATTGATATGCATGATCCTAAAGTCCAATTCCCTGTTCATAGTGGCAATAAATTGTTCTAAGGCGCATTATCAAAACAATTTCTCCTGCGTGATATAATTGGTCAGATCCCATACTTTGTAAGTTCTTTTCGATATTGGTTGCTTCGGTACCAACTCTCCAAATCTGATTGATGCTTGTTTCGATTAGGTGCAGAGGCATTCCCTAATTTCGATGTTTTTCCTGTTTTCGGACATACTATGGCTTGATAACTTCATGTCGCTTGATTCTCAGCATCGCATACAAACCCACTTCAATTACCTCTTTTTTTGGCTTTGTAAAAGGTGCAAAATCATTAAATGAAAAGAGCAGACTTGTTGAACTTGCAGAAGTAATGGGTTGATAGCATTCGGAATTAGAAATTACCGTGACAATTAAAAACGCCAACAATCGTAATGAGTGTTGGCGTAATAATTAAAATATGCTGTTTCCATTAAGGAAACAGAAAGTTTTAGCGATTCCTAAGATTAGCAAGGAAACCGCTGCCGCTTCGATTGTTAAGCTTATCGCTGATGCGATCGGAAAGCTTAGGGGCATCAGCATCACGGCGAAAACGGCCAAGAACACGCTTTTCTTCAACAACGGTGGTCTTGGTAGCTTCGGGAACAACTTTAGCTGTTGGTGCTGCTTTTTCTTGTGCGAAAGCTGGCACGGTCATAGCTACGAAAGTAAAAGCCAAAACAAAAATCTTCTTCATAATCGCTCCTTGAAAATAAGATCCTTTAATTCCTACTGCTTAATATGATTGATTCCAAAAAAGAATCAGAAAATACGGTACAGAAAGAAACATCAGGGGGAATTAGATCGAAGTTATCATTCGTGAAAACCTCAAAAAACCTACTCCTCCCAACTCAAACAAACATTATCTTAACAAGTAAACTAAGAAATTAAACAATAAAATAATATTTTTTTCCGACCGAGAGCAAATTAGAAATCAAGACGGTTCCACCAAGAAATTCTAGAAGTAACAGCAATCCTCCACGCAGCAGTCAATTCGCTTTAAAAAAAAGCAGACTGGTAAATCAAATTATGGCTTAATGAAGTTTAGCCTTAAGAATTAGTACGGATGAATTAAGCCATCTTGCACTAATTAAGTTTAACCTTGGGGGTGAATTTTTCTTCATTGCCCGAGGAGTCGAATGCTTTAGATTCAATTAAGGCCATTTTAGCTGAGGCATTTTCAAGTAGGATTTCCCAAGTGGCAAATCCGGTTGAAGTTGAAGTTGCTTCTTTGCCATTTACAAGCACATTAGTAACGGAATAATTATCGGAAGCAACTCCCCCTACAAGAAGCTTCGTACCAATTTTCTGAATGCGTGTGATAGCAGAAAAAGGGAGAAAATCGTCGGTAAGTTTAGGGGATTGAGGAAACGAGATAGCAGAAATTTCTTTAACTCGAGACTCATCCCCAGTAAAAAAGCTGACTTGTTTAAAATCAGTTTCGTGATTTTTGTAATCTTCCGTGCGAGTGCTAACGACTAAGGCATTTTTGCCAGGGCCAAACCAATCGTGGACAAAAACATCAACGCCGTGTGGTGAATCTGGTTTTAATCTCGGTCCACCCCCCAAGTTCACAACAGCTCGATTGCCACTATTATCTTTCCAATTAATAACTTTAAGGTTTCGAAAATGAGACTCCGCTTTGCCCGTGGGGTTCTTATCGGAAATTTGAATCAAAGGCATACCGCCTGATCGACAATTATCAAAAGTCAGGCCATCCACACTAAGCAAACCGTATTGAACGCTGTCATCGTCGTGGGCTCGATTAAAAGGTTCGGTGTTAGTATTGCCAATATAAACATTTTGATAAAAGTGATTATCAAAATTAGGGTGATAAACTCCGTAAGAAACTTGGTTAATCGTAAGTTTTTCAACAACAAGAGAAGGAACTTGGGGTCGGAAACCATAGTGAACATCCCAAATTTTCAAATCACGAACAATAAAGGGGTGACTTTTATCGGGGCCAACGCGATTAACTCCTTCGCCCAGATTAACACCATAAAGGCCATGACTACTGTGAACTTCGTTGCCATCGAATTTAATAAAAGGTAAGGTACGGATATCGGTAGATTTTAAAGAGCCATCGGGTTGCTGAATTTTCAAGTCAAGTTTCAAACTGCTGGTTTGAGTAGCTTCAAATCTAAAACCATAGCGGTCGCATTCCGCAGCGACATTATTAGTAAAAGTATTAAGACTGCTAGCCCACCAAAAACCCGCGCCAGCGTTGTCATCAAAACCAAGAACTTGCTTAGGAAGTCTTTTCCCAGCTTTAGCCAAGATTGCAAGGTTGCGATCAAGGATGTTATAAACTTCGGTTCCGTCTTCGAGAAAGAAACCATGGCCAACACTTTGGTACCCGACATTATCATGAACATAAAGGAAATTGGTTCCATGAATAGTCAGCCAGCGGTTATGACTATCCCAAATAGAATTGCCTTGGACATAACTACCCCGCATAGTGTCGCCAACGAGGTGAAAATGAACACTATAGCGGCCAAGGGTATTTTTTTTACCAAGGTGCCTAAACTCGGTGTAGGCAAGAGAACCAGAAGAATCGCGGTGATACATAGTATGGCCCCGCTCGCCGTTAGGATCGGCAGATTCAACAACGACATTTCGACTAAGGTTCGCAACCTCAGCTTTATAATCGCCCTCGCCGGAATGGTTCATTTCTAATGGTAATTCAAAGGAAATCAATTGGTCTTTGATACTGGAAATGATGCGTTCTTCAGAATCGGATTTATCTTTTTGAGTACCGTGAGTTCTGCTACCAGTAATAACAATCCTATCGCCAACTTTCCAACCATTAAGTGAAAAAGCAGCGGTTACATTTTTATCACCTTTGCTTGCGGTAGTACCTAATTTGCCCCAAGTGCGATCAAGCTTAGCGCCGTGGGAATCCCACCTACCGGCACAACAAATGATTGCAGGGCAAGAATCTTTTTTCATACCTTCCTGATAATGCAAGCGAATGACGGCCTTTTTGTTGGCGGGAATAGGGATCGCAGTTGAACCTACCTCAAGGATTGGCAATTTAGCTCCCTTTTCAGGAGTTGCAATATGTGCATCACATTCAAACCCTTCTTCACTGTATTCATCACCTGCTTGAATTCGAATCAGACCGATTTCAAGTTTAGTATCCTTGGTAGGGTCAAAAGTTAATTCCCCAGCGATTTGCATACCACGAATAATTTCGTTTGAGGAAACATCATAAAGAATTCGATGTCCCGACCGAATAAGCACTTTGTCACCGGCCTTGGGGATTTTTTTCGCTTCCCAAGTGGAAGGGTCAGACCATACACCACTTTTCGCAGTTTTAACAACGCCTGCATCAGCAGCAGGGAAAAGAAAAACAATTGCAATGCCAGTAACAAGTAACGATGTCATAGTGGATTCCAAATTTGTTAAATTTTAGGCAGGAGTAATTATCAGTAGCATAGTTATTATGGCATAATAAGTTTAAAGTTGCGAATGAAATTCAAAAGTTAAAAGAGAAATCTGTATGAAATTCTTTACTGTGCCTCTTAGAATGCTTTTTGCGATCATACTTTTCTTAGAAGCGACGACAGCGTTTAGTCAGAGTGATTCAGGGTTGATAAAAGAACTAGCAAGTGAAAGCACCACTATTGCTAAAGGAAAAACACTAGAAGTTATTAAGACTCAAGACTTTGATGAAATTAGAAAGTTGACTAAAACTGCAAATGATAAAAGTAGGTTGGATTGGAATGGGGTATCCAACAAAGACGATTGGGAAAAGTATTCCCGTACTAAGATTTCGCTTTTAAAAAAATCGCTTGGCTCTTTCCCTAAAAATGATACCCCACTTAACCAAAAAGTTTTAAGTTCAATCAAAGGAGATGGCTTCTCCATCGAATGTATTGTTTATGAAAGCAGACCAGAATTTTGGGTAACTGCAAATCTTTATCGGCCTGCAAAAGAATCAAATTCAATGCCTGGCATTATAATCTGCCACGCTCATCACACTTCTAAAGAACATTCAGAATTACAAGAAATGGGAATTATCTGGGCTAGGGCAGGAGGCTTAGTGTTAGTGCTAGATCAATTAGGACATGGCGAGCGAAGGCAGCATTCCTTTATCAATTCAAACTCTTACTCAAAGCCTTTTAGAACAAGCAGGCAGGATTATTATTTCCGTTACGACCTAGGCGTACAGTTACACTTACTTGAAGAAAGCCTGATGGGGTGGATGGTTTGGGACCTTCAAAAAGGGGTTGACTTATTATTGCAACAAACGGGAATAGCGAAAGATAAAATCGTGCTATTAGGTTCTGTTGCAGGAGGAGGAGACCCAGCAGCGGTAGCAGGTGCGCTAGACAGTCGAATTTCGGTAGTTGCGCCTTTTAATTTTGGTGGACCCCAGCCAGAAACCAAAATGCCCTTGCCTGCCGATGCTGAAACCTCCTTTAATTATGCAGGTGGGGGAAGTTGGGAATCAACCCGCAATTTATACCACTCCGCTAAAGAAGGTTTTCTTCCTTGGGTTATTGTTGGGTCGATAGCACCAAGGCATCTTATTTACGGTCACGAATTTTCTTGGGATCGGGAAAACGATCCGGTGTGGAAAAGGTTCGAAAAGATTTATCAGCTTTATGATTCTAAAAACAATTTGGGATTTGCGATTGGTAAAGGCGATTTAAAAGGTTCCCCGCCCGAGGCTTCTCATTGCACCCATATAGGCAGGGTTCATCGTAAGAACATTCACGAGTTACTTGAATCTTGGGTTAAAATCAAAGGGGTTAAAGATGAACCCCAAGAAACTTTTGATTCCATTAAACTTCGATGTCTGACAAGCGATGCATTAAAACAAAATCATCCTGTAAAAATCACAAAATCGCTGGAGAGTATTGCCCAACAGCAAATCGATGCTGCTTTAAAAAAGTATGCGGTTCCGTTTACAACAGAACAAAGAGAAGAATATAAAAAAGAATGGTCAGGAAAATTAGGTCAGACCGAAATAAAAGGGGACCTTCGCACATTAAACAATGAAATAACCACCCATGAGAAATACACTCTAAGCAAAGTAATTTTAAACGATGAAAAAGATAGAGTCCTTCCTTTACTTTTAATCCAACCGATTAATAAAAAAACAGGTCGAGTGGTGGTGATGGTTTCCCAAGGTGGGAAAGGCAGTTTACTCGCAAGTCGGGCCGAAGAAATCGCAAACCTGATTTCTATAGGATATTCGGTTTGCCTACCAGATGTTCGTGGCACAGGGGAATTAAAAACTGGACAAAGTCGAGGGCGAAGTTCTAACTCCACCGGAATTTCTGCCTCCTTAATGATGCACGGCGAAACTAAGTTGGCAGGACAATTACACGACCTTAGGTCGATACTTTCCTGGCTGAGGAAAGAACTTCCACAAAATGATTTTATGCTTTGGGGTGACTCCCCTGTTACCGCGATAAATTCAAATAGTAATTTTAATATTCCCCGCGATGATGAAACCGCATTACCCATTCAACCTGAACCAACCGGTGCATTACTAATGGCATTAGGCGCTCTTTATGAAGGCGATGTAAAAGCTATTTATTTAAGGGGCGGGATTGTGTCGTACAAATCGGTGTTAAAAAATTATTTAGTGCAGATCCCGCACGATACAATTGTTCCGGGGATTTTCAACCTGGGCGATTTCGCATTACTACTAAGTGCATTGGAACCAAAGACGATTTTTCTTGATAAAATGGTGGATGGATTCAATCAAGAAGTTTCTGGAGAGGAGCTAAAAAAGATTTTGCAGGAAGGGGTTAAAGGCATCGCATTGCCAAAAACTCTGAACACAAATCCCAGTGGACTTAATCAATTCCTTTCAAAGGATAGAAAAGATTGAACACTTAAAAAATGCATTTGGGATGGCATTTTGTACACTCTCCTGCATTTTAATGCGGATTAATCGTTTCAAACAGGTTTCACCAAGAATTATAATCTTCCTTAATATTTAGTACTAACCCAAAATTATGGTATTCTACATATGGCCTGCCAATGTTATGCCCTTAGAATTAACACACCAAACCTTGGGTTGATTATGTTCTTGAAGAACTTTACGAATGATCATCAGGAAAAGATTTACTTTGTCAGAAAAAGCAAAACTGATTTAAACAGTTACTTAAAGATTAATTCTGTTTCATTTATTAAAATCATCTCGTTTGTTTTACCAACACTTTTCTACTTCTTATTTTCTAATTCAACTGTAAGTGCGGATATTCAAATTAGCCCCGAGCAAGTAACTCTCTCGGGCCCCGAGTCGACCCAACAACTATTAGTAAAACTTATGGAAGGCAAAAGTAACCTTAAAGATATTACCCTGCAGACCAAGTATGAAATCTCTGGGCCTAAGATTATCAAAGTGGATGAGTTTGGCTTAATCGAACCTATTGCTGAAGGAGAAACAATTATTTCCGCCCTTCACGAAGGAATGAAGACAAGCGTTAAGGTTAAAGTAATCGGGTTAAAGAATCCTTCCCCCGTATCTTTTGAAAATCAAATCATTCCCCTTTTAACCAAGGCAGGATGTAACTCAGGGGGGTGCCACGGTAAAGCAGAAGGGCAAAACGGGTTCAAACTAAGTGTGTTTGGCTTCGACCCTTTTGCAGATTACCAATCATTAATAATGGAAGGAAGGGGGAGGCGAGTATTTGCAGCATCTCCAGAAAGCAGTCTTTTAGTTGCCAAAGCATCGGCGCGAATCCCTCACGGTGGGGGCAAAAAAATCACAGAGGGTACCCTGCCCTACAAGCGATTGGTACGCTGGATTTCTGAAGGAATGCATTTTAAAACCGAAGCTATAAGCCCCGTTATCGCTTTAGAAGTTGAACCAACCCAAAATTTACTCGACCCAAAAACCACTCAGCAACTTCGAGTAACTGCTATTAATTCTCGCGGAGAACGCTATTGCGTTACCTCAGAAGCAGAATACGAATCCAACGCTCCTACGATTGCGGGGGTAGACCGTAAGGGTGCGATTCAAGCCGGAGAATACCCCGGCGAAGCGGCTATTCTTGTTCGCTATATGGGCGAAGTTAATGTTTGCAGAATCACCATTCCTAAAAAAGGTGTTGCTTTTAAACGACCTCTAGAAAACAACTTCATCGACCAACATGTTTGGAACAAACTAGAAAAACTTGGTATTGCCCCTAGTGAACTTTGCAACGATTCTACATTTATGCGTAGAGTTTACCTCGATACAATAGGGACACTTCCTACTGCAGAAGAAGCAAGGAAATTTATCGAAAGTAAAGCAGCCGATAAAAGGGCCAAGCTAATTGATCAGTTGCTAGAAAGGCCCGAATATGCAGATTTCTGGGCGATGCAATGGTCAGATTTATTGCGTGTCGACCGCGATGCGATAACTGCTCAAGGGGCAATCGCAATGACGCGCTGGTTGCGCAGGCAGTTTGCAGAAAACCGACCCTACGATGAAATGGTAAAAGAAATCATTCTTGCAGAGGGTAGCACCGCATCGGAAAGCCCTACCGCATTTTACAAAGCACTTACTACCCCTGAAATTATAAGCCGTTCTGTTAGCCAACTGTTTCTAGGGGTTCGGATTGAATGCGCGCAGTGCCATCATCATCCCTCCGAGAAATGGACTCAGGACGATTATTTTGCCCTAGCAGGATTTTTTACAGGAGTTGCGAAAAAGGTTCTTCCTAATGGAACAGAATCGGTGGTGGGTAAATCAGGAAACGATGTAAAGAACCCCCGAACTAACAAGCTAGTACCAACAAGGGCGCTGGGTGAAAAAGAATCCGATAGCACCGAGGTAACCGATAGGCGAAGTTTATTTGCAAACTGGGTTATCAAACCAGACAATGCGTTTCTTTCGCGAGCAATTGCCAACCGTATTTGGGCCCACTATTTAGGCAAGGGTCTTGTAGAGCCTATTGATGATTTTCGTGTGACTAACCCAGCGAGTAATGAGCCATTACTTGAAGAATTAGCCTTGCACTTAAAAAAGAACAAATACGATTTGAAAGCGTACACGAAGACGATTTTAAATTCTCGAACCTACCAGTTAGGATCAGAAACGACTTTAAATGCAAACGATGAGCAGAACTTTTCGCATACGATAAATCGAGCAATGCCTGCAGAAGTATTACTGGATGCGCTCAGCCAGATTACAGGTGTGCCCGAGAAATTTAATGGTTGGCCAGAAGGAGCCCGAGCAATCCAAGTTTGGGATAACAGAATGCCCTCCTACTTTTTAAAACTGTTTGGCAGACCGGTTCGTGCCAGTGTTTGTGAATGCGAACGAAGTAATGAACCAAGCATTGCTCAGGCATTACACTTGATGAATGCGCCAGAAATTGTAGCAAAGATTCATTCAAGAAAAGGAAAAGTCAGGGCGTTAGCCGAATCTAAAAAGCCTGTTCCTGCAATCATCGATGAACTTTATCTTGCCGTGCTTTGCAGATTACCCACAGCTAGAGAGGTGGAAGTTTTGCAAGAATTGTTTAACGAAGAAGGTACGAATTTACGATCTGGAATCGAAGATGCCCTTTGGGCATTACTGAACACCAAGGAGTTTGTGTTTAACCACTAAGTACTATTTCAAGCAATAAAAAGGCAGCTTGAAAGAAACAGTTTACCAAGGAGAGTTAAAATGATGGAACCACAGAAGTTATGGACTTCGTCGTTTTGCGATGGTATTTCGCGAAGGCACGCTTTAAGAATAGGCGCATCGGGCCTCCTAGGTGGGTTATCTCTGCCTGGCTTATTAAAAATGCATGCCACCGCATCTACTGGACAAGAACCCAAGGCGAAGTCTTGTATATTTCTTTACCTACAAGGCGGGCCTTCCACAATAGATATGTGGGATATGAAACCAGATGCACCTGCGGAAATTCGTGGGCCTTATAAACCCATTCGTACCAATGTTACGGGAACTATGGTGGGCGAACATTGCCATCGCAGTGCTAAAATCGCAGATAAATACACGATTCTTAGGTCGCATAGTCATAACGATAACGGCCATACCACGGGTTCTCATTATGTACTAACGGGTTATAAAGCAAACTTTGCGGATGGCGCTAACTCGCGGATTCCTGTGAATGAACTTTACCCATCCATTGGGTCGATTATTTCGCGTGAGTTAGGAACAAGGGGAAGTGTGCCTCCTTATATTAATATGCCACACCCACTAACAGCAGGCGGACCCGGTTTTTACGGGGCAGAACACGCACCTTTTGTCATCGAATCAGATCCAGTTCAACCCGATTTCGAAGTCAAAGACTTACAGGCCGACGAACGACTGAGCGAATCTCGCTACAAACGCAGACAAAGAGCCCTTAAAGGACTTGAAAAAGATTCAGTACAGTCTGGCAAAGCTGGGACTATGGCCACCTATTATGAAAAAGCTAAAGATTTAATTACTTCCCCTGCCGCACGAAAAGCATTCGATTTAAAAAGTGAACCAGAAAAACTTCGCACTGCCTATGGGCATACATCTTTAGGCCAGTGCTCACTTTTAAGTAGAAGGCTTGTTGAAGCTGGATGTCGGTTTGTGGGCGTTGATCACGGAAGCTGGGATACGCATTTTTCTTGTTTCCCAAGTTTAGAAAAAGATCTGATCCCCCACGCAGATCAGGCATTCAGTACTCTAGTAACCGACTTAAGTGATCGAGGATTGCTGGACAGTACCTTAGTAGTAATGATGGGCGAGATGGGCCGAACCCCAAGGATCAATGCCCAAGCAGGTCGAGACCATTGGTCACAGGCCCAAAGCGTTTTGTTTGCCGGTGGAGGGATTAAGCCAGGCATGGTGATTGGCGCAACCGATAAACAAGCCTCCTCACCAACAACAGAACCCTTCGGAGTTGAAGACATTTTGCGAACTGTATTTCATCTGATGGGGATTGATTCCACAAAGATTTATCGGACTCCACTTGGTAGGCCTGTGCCTATTGTTAATGGTGGAAAGTTAATCAAAGAGTTATTTTAAACAATGTTTAAGTTGATAACCTTATGCTAATATCCAACAGATTGTTACGAAGAATATCAATTGCATTAATAGCAATCATCTATTTATGGCCTTTAGAAGCCCAAGGGCAATTGGTTTCATTGGGCGTTGGTTATGCATTGCCTGCTGGTGCGAAGGTAGGCAGTAAAATAGAAGTGAAGTTAGGGGGCCAAGACTGGACCCCAGATACCGAATTTCTTGTCGATGATGCACGAATAAAGTTAGAGTTAATAACGCCCCCAGGCCCCGTGCTTATGCACGAACCACCCTACTGGTTCGATATTAAAAGTTTCAACAGTGACCCCGCTCTACCCCGCGAAGCAACCCTTCGATTTACAATTCCAGCAGATATGCCCAAAGGGCCAATTCGCTGGCGTGTTGCCAACGCTAATGGGGGTGGCAATGGCGGTATATTTATGCTTAGTAATTCAAACGAAGTTATCGAAGACGAAAGCCGTGGAAAAAAGACCCAATTATTATTAGACATCCCGTGTACCGTTTCGGGAAGGCTCAAGCGTATTGAAGAAGTCGACCGCTATCAATTCAAGGCAAAAGTCTCTGGTATGGTATCTCTCGATCTTTTCGCACGAAGGATTGGTTCCGACTTTAATGGTGTGATCGAAATATACGATGATTCTAACAAAAAAATAGCAGAGGCTTTTGATACCGAAGGTACCGACACTTCGCTTTCTTTTTCTATTGAAAAAGATAAATCCTACATCATTGCAATTCGGGATATCGATTATCGAGGCTTTCGCTCTTTCACTTACAGACTTGCTATCGAAACGGGTGCCAAGATTATTACCACCATTCCGGCTGCTGGAAAAAGAGGGCAAAAACAAGTGCTCGAGTTCATCGGGCTTGGAGTTGCTACGGGAAAAGCTAAGATGCAATCCATTAAAAAAGAAGTCAACTTTCCAGCAGACCCCAAGCTTTCTTCTTTTACCTATCGACTAGAAACCCCCACGGGAATCAGCCAAGAATTTAATTTGTTGTTAAGTGATTTTGAAGAAAAAGCTGTTCCCGCAGGACTGATAACAATCCCTTGTGCAATTACGGGGCGCTTAACCGATTCAAGCAAAGTTGCCAGTTATAGCTTCGTTGCCAAGAAGGGCGAGTTTTGGAATATTGCCTGTGATGGCACAAAGGTTGGCTCTTCTCTTGATCTCATCTTTACAATTTTAGGCCCCGACAACAAGCTTATTGCAGCTATGGATGATGTATCACCTAGCACGGATCCTGCCTTTATTTTTTTAGTACCCAACGATGGCGAATACAAGGTTCAGGTTAGAGATGTCTCAGGGAAAAGAAAAAATCTCGATTCGGTTTACAGACTAACCATTGATCGGGCTAAAAGTGGTTTTAAACTTCGTACCTTAGCTGCTGCAAATGTTCCATTAGGAGGAACACTTCCCTTTGCAATTACGATCACACGCGAAGGTAGTTTTAAAGAACCAGTTGGCTTGGTTTTTTCTAATCTACCCGAAGGAGTGACCGTTCCCGCAAGCCTTATAATTCCAGCGAATGCCACCTCTTTAAATGTGATCTTAACTTGTGCTAAAGATGCCCCAACCACGGCTCGATTCATTAAAGTAACGGGAACTGCTAAAGTTGCGGACCAAAATATAATGGCGCTTGCATTCGCCCCCTTAAAAGGTAACCTTGCCGCAGGCGATCAGAACCTCTCTCTTACTTCTAGTATTTTGGTTACAACTACTCTAAAACCGCCATTCAAAGTTAAACCTGTGGTAGCGGATGGCGGGATTCGAGTTCATCGAGGCGCTACCTATCTACCGGAAATAATCATCGAACGCAATGAAGGTTTCAAGGGAGAAATCACTTTGGATATGGCCGGTACGCAACAGAGACATAGGCAAGGGATTCGAGGCCCTACTATGATTGTGGGGCCCGATGTCAAAAAAGTTTCCTATCCCGTTTTTCTTCCCGAATGGCTGGAAACAGCCCGTACTTCCAGAATCGGCTTGGTTGCAATTGCTAAAATCCCAGACCCCAAAGGAAAAATCCGATATGTTCAAGCCGCAATGGAAGGCCAAGTCACGATGTCGATTGAAGGTGCGATGCTTAAGTTATCCCATCCTTCGGAAGAAATCGTTGCAGAGGCAGGAAGTCCGATTGCACTTAATTTAAAGGTAGCGAAGTCGAATAAAATTAAAGAAGCAATTACCTTGGAACTAATCCTTCCTAATGAAATAAAAGGGCTGATAAATTTTGCCCCGCTTGTTTTACCTAGTGATAAAGAAACCTTAAAAGTAATAGCAACTAGCAAAGCTGACAAGCAACTGGAAGGGACTTGGATTTTGACAGCTCGCATAGCAACTAAGTATGAAGGCCACCCTGTAGTTTCGGAATGTGAAATTGAGGTTGAATTTCTACCGGCCTCTTTAAAACAAGCAAAATAAAAGATCAAGCTTTTGCATCTTATCAACGCTACTATCCATAAACTATTACTAGAAATAGTCTTACGACAAAATAATTGCTAGAAACTATTTTGGCAATTTTAAGATTTTCATTTCTCTTTTACCGTTTCTTGACCTAGGTTTAATAAGTGGATAAGCGGAAAACTCCTTTGGACTGTTTAAAGGTTTGTTCTATGCGACAGAATTTAAAAAATTCTAGGTTAAGACTTGGAGCCGTCGCTGTTGAGATGGCTGTTTGTGCACCCTTTCTTTTTTTAATGGTTGTTGGTTTACTAGAACTCTCTCGGATGACCCAGGTTCAGCAAATCTTAACTAATGCTGCCCGTGAAGGTGCAAGACTTGCAGCCCAAGGGTTGATTATTAACTCCACAGGATCAAGCACGCAAATATTTGTAAATTCAGGAACCCCTTCCGTCCAATCTATGGTTAAAGATACGATTGCAAGGGCCGGGTTAACCAATACGAATGTGATTGTAAATTTCCAGACACTGACAGGAACCCCTGTAACGGAACCTTATCTAGCAACCAAAGGGCAACAATTTTTAATTACCGTTACCATTCCCTATGCCGATGTGAACACGATCAATTTTAATTTGTTTAGCCCTAGCTCTCTGACCTCAAAGGCAACTATGGTTTCTCTAGTAGATGATCCTTTTACCATCAACACTTCGCTTCCAACAAACTAGAGGTTTCGATGTTAGCGAATTTGAAAAAATATAAAATGAGTAAAGCTAGAACGGGCGCTGCGATGGTCGAAATGGCTTTTGTTCTAGTCATTTTCCTGATGCTGTTTATGGGGATTATCGAATATGGAAGGTATTATTATTTGGTTCAGATGGCGAACAACGCGGTTAGGGAAGGCGCACGATATTCTGTCGTTCACACAGGGGATGGCACAACAGTCACTCAGGTGACCGATTTAGTTACCACCAAAATGAACGGTACAAATAATATGTTATCGGGGTTTACGGTAACCTTGCAAAATGTAAACACTTCCACAGGTGCGGTTATAACAGGAACAAATTGGAACGATGCCCAGTTTGGATCGGCAATAATGGTAAGGGTTTCGGGTACCTACACCCCTTTAACTCCCGGATTACTTTTTCTGACTTCATCGATTGCATTTTCGGCAACGACAATTATGAATAGCGAAGGAAACTAGAGGTACTTTGCAATGATCATTAAACCATTTACTTCATCAAAACAAGCGAACCTAACTCGAATTGGATCCATCATTCCCTTGCTTGCAGTAAGTATGATGGTTTTAATAGGGATGACCGCGTTAGCTATAGATATAGGGGTAGTAGCCCAAACACAAACGCAAATACAATCCTCTGCGGATGCCTCTGCCCTTTCAGGTGCGCGTTATTTAAATGGCGACACCACAATCGATAACAATAAAGCAGGAGTTCCAGCAGTTGCACTTAGTACCATCCAACAATCGCAAGTGATGGGAAAAACCATCCAAGCAAGTGAATTCAGTTCACAGGTTGGGTACTACAACTACGATTCGAGTCTAGGGAAGTTTCAAGCGATTTTCACGGGTTCTAAACCTGCAAACGAAAATTGGAGCGCTGTAAAAACTAATGTGAACTTTACTCAAGCCAGTTTCTTCGCCAAGATTTTTAACTTCTCTGCTTTCTCTGCAAGCGCTACTTCTACAGCAGTACACCGGCCCAGAGATATCTCCATTATTCTAGATTTTTCTGGTTCAATGCGCTTTAATAGTATTCCCGCTTATCCTACCAGCAGTTCTACAATTACTGGTTCGATGAACCCAGATCAACGCATCCCTCGGTTTGGCCCTTGGTCTGCAATCACCTCATCTATGCAGCGCACAACCCAATATAATGATAGCGCACCTAACAACCACACAATGGCAACTTCGGATGGCCCTCCCATTGTTCAAGATTTTTACTGTAAACAAACTGATGGTTCTTACATCAACGCATTTCATCGACCTCTTTCCACTTATAACTGGCGCACCTCTTCCGACAACTTTGCTTGCCCGGCACCCAACAACTTCGATTTACAGACCGACACCCCAGTCCAATTTACTGGCTCGACTTCCGGAATGGGGGGCGACCGCTGGCCAAAAACTAATGGCTATAACCTTGGGGCAGTACCTAATAACACGGGCACCCCCTGGGCTTCAACCGTGCAGCAATATGTTTTTAACAATACTACGGTTCAATCCAACACCCATAACAAAAATGCTGCTTTTGAAACTGCAGGTTACCCTAGTTTTCAGGGTTTTACCATTGGGCCTGCCTACTACGGAAAAACTTTCTATACCTGGCCACCTGACCCTAGGCCGGCTAACGATTGGCGCCTCAAATTCTTCTTTTACGGCTCCGATAGCGTTACTCCCTGCGATGATAATTCACTGCTTTTCAACACTAGCACTTTTAGGTTTCGTACTGCTAGTACAACAACTTACAAAATAAATTACACTGCTGTAATAAATTGGATCAATTCTGGACCCAAAGTTTTTCCCGATAATCTTCGGGCTGGAAGAGTTCTTTATTACAGTGCAATTCCAACCACAATCCCCTCTTCGGGCGGAACCTTAGATCAAAGATTCTGGCGCGCCTTCATCGACTATGCCATCGGTGCGGGTAATCAGACCGCGGTTCTTTATGGACAAAATACAACCGCCTATGGCACTAACAAAATAACTGCTAAATCTAGCCTTAATACCAATGCTGCTAACCGACCTTATATGCATTACAACGATAACCCCATTCACCCTAGGCTGAATTTCTGGTTTGGGCCACTCTCCATGTTATCGTTTTTATCGGATTATCGGATTGGTAGAAATTGGCTCCCAGGCACGGCTCGTGAATCTGCAACTTGGCAACTTAAGGCAGGGATTCAATCCGCCCTTACCGATATCCAAAAAAATCATCCCAATGATCAGGCTGCACTTATTTATTTCTCTTCATTAAACAATTATAATGTGGCACGCGTTTCTATGGGAAAAGATTTTACAAGAATGAAAAACGCTCTTTTCTACCCTTATTCCTTACTTGATTCACTTAGTGACCCTAATGCAGAAATTCGTCCCTATGGCAATAATTTTAACACATCCTACCTTGGCACCGTTTCTGCCAGTAGCATCGCCAACGGGCAATGGGATAATAGATCCTCTGGAGAAATACCAAACGCAGACGGTGGGACCGATCCTGAAATGGCTTTTATGGTTGCCTATAACGAGTTTAGTAGTGCCCCTGGCTTCAATGGTAGAAAAGGGGCAACTAAAATGATCATTTTTGAAACCGATGGACAGCCTACTAGTTCTTCAGTAGGAACCTTCGAATCTGGCGGTCAATACCTCTCCAAATTTACTGGTATTTCTGATAATAATAGTTCGGGTGCGGATGCCACCGATGCGCTTAACACCCTACAGTATGTTTGTAACCTTACTACTGCCAATCCAAGTGGTTATTCCACAATAAAGAATCCCGCTACGGTTCATAGTATTGCATTTGGTCAATTATTTGAGACAAATTCAACCAGCACAGGAACCGCAGCAGCTATGGACTTTCTCGTAAAATGCCAAATTAAAGGTATGACCTCCCCTTCAAGTGCAACAACGCTAGATAGTGGAAAAATCATCATTGGTAACTACAACGAACGAATTGAAAAAATCCGAAGTGCCTTTGAGCGAGTATTGCAAAGTGGTATACAAATCACCTTGATTGAATAATTGAAACCTAGGTAACTGATGAAGTTGGCATCATCAAAGTTTATTTTGAAAGCTGCTATTTTTTATGATGGATTGTGCTTTAAAATTTGAAAATGTCAGCAAGACTTTTAATGCTGGAAAAAGCAATGAGATTAGGGCTATTGCAAATGTCAGTATTGCTATTCCAGTTGGTGCTACTATTGGAATTGTTGGCCCAAACCGTGCTGGAAAATCTACCTTCCTCAAACTTGCACTTGGATTATTGAAACCAGATCAAGGCTCTGTTTATCGCCTCGATTCTCAGGCCGCCAACCGTTCTACCCTCAAACAAACTGGGGCTGTCCTTGAATTGCCTTTCTTTCCTTCCCATCTTTCACCTAGGCATATTCTTTCTATTCTTGGCTCACTTTCTGGAATATCTCAGGAACAACTACCTAACCTCATTTCAACAGCCTTAAACAAAGTTGGACTTGAAGACCGAGCTAAACAAAGCGTTGGCGAATTTTCGCGCGGTATGACTCAGCGACTTTTAATCGCACAAGCTATTTTAGCTTCTCCTTCTTTATTAGTACTCGATGAACCTTTTGAGGGACTCGATTTCGATGCCTTGCATAAAGTCCGAAACTTGTTAGCTGATTATCGAAATCAGGGGAAGACAATTGTAATCGTGTCACACGATTTAACTGAAATAGAAAATCTTTGCAGCCATATTGCTTTATTCAATAACGGAAAAGTTCTTCGCTATGATTCTACGGATCTTTGGCGCGGTGTAAGCAACCAGCCATTTCTAGAACAAGCTATCATGCGGGCTTGCTTGCAATTAAATCCATCGGGTTTTACATTATGACAAGTGCACAACTCATTCAAATCATTAAAAGCCTTACCGGCGAATCTCTGCGTCAAGCTTTTGCTTCGTGGCTTTTCCCTTTACTTCTTATTTATTGCGGATTAATCATCACTCTTGCTGGAACGATCAGGTTTACAAACATTCCTCTTGCATCAGATTATGAAAGTGCAGAGCGTGCGCCTTTGGAAGAAGCAAAGCGTTTAGGTACCGAAGAGTTAAAAAAAACAGGCGTCCCCTTGATACAGGGTGAAATACAAATCTTATTTGGATCAATTAAAATCCCTTGGGTTAAGTTCCGAGAAAATGCAGTTAACTACTTTGAAACATTGTTGGTGTTTTTCACATCAGATGCGGCGGGGATTATTTTCACTCTAATCTGGACTGCAGGATTCATTCCAGAATTTCTACAAGGCTTTTGGTGGAATATGTTGCGAATTCGCCCTATTTCACTTACCCTCCTTCTTATTACTAAAACAATTGCAATCTTTTTAGTTGTATTAACTTATGCTACAATTCTCATTAGCGGAACTTGGGTCGCACTTGGATTTGCTACGGGTGTGTGGGAAGGCAATTTCCTTTGGGCTATTCCTATTTTATTATTACAGTTTGTTTGCTTCTTTCCTGTTTCAATATTTCTTGGGACTTGGACAAGAAGCACAACAGTTGCGATTTTTGGATCAATAGCATTTTGGTTCATTTGCTGGCTGGTAAATCACGCAAGAATGAACTTGTTTTTAAGCGATGCTTCAAATTCAACCTCAGATTTATCATCTTGGTTCATTCACTTTTCTTATTGGATACTACCTAAACCCATTGATTTCAGCATTTTTCTAAGCGATTTAATGGGTACTATGAAAGAATTCCCTCCCCCACAATCTTGGTCGAATGCTTACGAATTAGGGAAAGTTATTCCTAAATTAAGTATTGTTAGTTCGTTAATTTCAAGTGCAGTGGTGTTTTGGATTGCTTGCATCGAGCTTAATAACCCAAGCAAAGAATGAAGCTGCTTTACTAAGCTAACAATTCTTTAACGGGATTGCCCCAAGGGCAAAGAGCCTGTGGGCGATTGAGTCGATCAATTATTTCTAGCTCATTGGAGATGCCTAAGCATTGATAAATGGTGGAGATGATATCTGCAGGAGTAAGGGGATTAAGGCTAGGATGCGCGCCAATCTTATCACTTGCGCCAAAAGTAAAGCCTTTTTTAAACCCACCCCCCGCCAACATTAAGGAATAACAAAAGTTCCAATGGTCTCGGCCTTCATTAGCATTAACCTTAGGGGTTCTGCCAAAGTCGCCTAAGATTGCGACCAAAGTGCGATCAAGCATACCACGGGCCTGCAAGTCATCAATGAGAGTAGAAGCAGCCATATCAAATTGAGGAAGGAGTTCATTTTTAAGTTTTTTGAAGTTATTGCCGTGCGTATCCCAAGTAGCGTTTGCATCGGGTGCCCAAGAAATACAAGCAAGTCGAGTGCCCGCTTCGATAAGCCTGCGAGCAAGAAGAACACTTTGGCCATAAATATTTCTGCCATAAGCTTCACGAATCTTGTCAGACTCTTGTTCAATTTTAAAAGCTTTTTTAGTTTTTTCAGAAGAAAGAAGATCGAAAGCCTTGGCTTGATAGGTATCTAGGTCATTCAGGAGATTAGAATTAGCTTTTCCAAGGGCATTAATGAGATTACGCCTATTACTCATTCTTAATCCATCTACATCTTGGGAATAAGAAAGTTCAGGCATACCAAAATCATTAGAGTTAGGGTCACGAAGAACAAACATAGGGTCAAGGGATTTGCCTAAGATACCGCCAAAGAATCCTGGTTGGGGCGGTCCACCCGCGCCTTCCTTGGTAATAAATGGCATCGAAACAAAAGGGACAGAAGCTCCGGGGGTTGGCCTAAATCGTGTAAGAACCGAGCCAATAGCTGGTAAATCGGTTGGTTTTGTACCACCGCCCATTTCACCTCGGTCGTGTCCTGTAAGCGAAGTATAAACAGCGGCAGCGTGCGAATTATTGACCGTATGATGCATCGATCGCACCAAAGTTCCTAGATGCATAACTTTAGCAAGACCGGGCAAATGCTCACTTAACATTAACCCAGGAACAGAAGTCGCTGTAGGTTTGAATTCGCCTCGAATTTCTGCAGGGGCATCGGGTTTCATGTCCCACATATCAAGGTGGCTAGAACCGCCATTCAAAAAGATCACAATACAAGAATCAGCCTTGGGATTTGATCCAACTCCCTCACGATTTTTACCAGCTTTTAATAGCGTAGGAAGGTTTAGGCCAGCAAGCCCTGCTGCTCCATATTGCAATATCTGCCTTCGATTTAGATTCATTCCCATCGGCATGTTGCTAACCAGTAGAATAAAATGTTATAAGGATTATGGTCCATGCTTCAACTTAATGCAAGGATAAGATCTTCTAGCTTTAGATTAATAAAGAAGATTAAACCCTCTAACGAGAAAAATAATGCATCATCATAGGCGAGATGCTTTCACCCTGATCGAATTATTAGTCGTTATTGCAATCATTGCAATACTGATAGGGTTTCTACTTCCTGCACTGCAAAAAGTGAGAACGGCAGCCGATAAAATATCTTGCACCAACAACCTAAAACAATTGGGACTTGCATTCCAAAACTATTATTCAACCGAAGATAGTTTACCACCCGGATCGGTCACGATGCCACAACCTCAAGCTTGGCCGATGTTTCTGTTACCTTATATTGAACAGGAAGCGCTTGCTAAAATCTTGCCTAGAACCACGGCGTGGGATGACCCAACGGTTCAGCCTTATGTATCTAAAAACCTACCTATATTTGTTTGTAAAAATGCACCACAAGGAAGGGTTAGCAAGTATTTCAATCTAAGTTTTGGGGTCTGCGATTACACCATCATCTACGATATAGATGCCGGGTTAATTGCGCTTGGCTATTTAAACCCGTGGAACGGCGACCCCCTTGGCCCGATTGGTGAAGACCGGCCCTGCAAGTTCTCGCAAATCACAGATGGATTATCTTCAACGATACTTTTGGGGGAAGTTGCAGGAAGGCCACAATTTTGGAATACAGCAGGGTATACTGGAGAAGAAACTGGTCCCGCTGGTTGGGCCGTCCCTAACTGCTTCATTAACTTGGATGGAGCAAAGGAAGATGGATCAGACCAATATGGACCCTGTGCAGTTAATTGCTACAACAAGCACGAACTCTATGGCTTTCACGACCGAGCTGCTGCTATCCTTTTTTGCGATGGCCATATTTCATTAGTCAAGTATGGAATGAGCATCAAAATACTTGCTGCACTTGTCACACGGAACGGGGGAGAGCCCGATTCAGAACAATAAAATTCTAAGTAGTATAGTCGGCATTTAAGCGCACATATTCATAAGTAAGATCACAAGTCTGAAAAGTACATCTTCCATTTCCAAGATTAAACACCAACTTTAAATTTATATGACGATTATTTTTAAGATAGTCAGAAGCAACTTTAGCATCGAAGTTTAGGGGGGTACCCTCTTTGTATAAAAGCATATCACCCACCCAAAGTGAAAGATTTTTTTCTTCGAAATAGACCCCGGCATAACCAGCAGCGGAAACGACTCGACCCCAGTTCGGATCACCCCCAAAAATTGCTGTTTTAACTAACATACTTTCTGCGACTTCTTTGGCAATTTTCCGCGCTTCTCGGTCATCGCGTAACCCTTCTACATCAATCGTGACCAGATGATTTGCTCCTTCAGCATCAGATGCAATTTCCATCGCTAAGGCGCTACAAACTTCCGTTACAGCAACTTTAAAAGTTTCCCATTCTCCACCTAGCATTTTTCCCGCTCCTGATGCCCCGTTCGCAAGAATTATCAAGCTATCATTCGTACTGGCATGGCCATCTACACTAACGCAGTTAAAAGACTTATCTGTTGCATCTCCAAGTAATAATCCAAGTTCACCGCTAGAAGCTTCGGCATCTGTAAATACAAAAGCAAGCATTGTAGCCATATTTGGCCCAATCATTGCTGCCCCCTTTGCAACGCCAGCAATATTAACATCGACGCCATTGACCCTAATTTTTTTTGTCACCACTTTAATTCTGGTATCTGTGGTAAGAATTGCATGGGCAGCATCGCTCAGAGATATTTTTGAATTAGATAAAACTTCTTTGGTTTGTTTAATCCCAGACTCGATTACATCCATCGGAAGGAGTCGACCTATAATTCCGGTAGAGCAAACGAGGATTTCTTTATCATCGCAGCCAAGAATTTCAGCAGTAAGAGAAGCCATTTTGCGAGCATCTTCCAAGCCTTTTTCCCCAGTACAAGCATTGGCATTACCAGAGCAAACAATAATTCCACGAATCGCTTCAGATGGAAGTTTTTCTTTACAAAGTTGCACTGGTGCAGCCTTTACCTTATTGGTCGTAAAAACTCCTGCAGAAGCAGCAGGAACATCAGAAACGAACAACGCCATATCTTTTCTTAAAGGATCAGGGCGAATACCACTATGAATACCACAAAAACGAAACCCTAAAGGCAACAACCAGCTTTCCATTTTCAAAAGCTCCATCTTTTTTAAATTCTTGTTACTTAACGCTTAAGTGAATAAAATACGGCAGCTTTGCCAAGCTTCAAGGCGCTTTCGTAATCATATCCCAAACAATCGGTCGACTTATGCTTTTCTAAGGCACATCCTAGGTCATATTTGCTGTAAAGAACAACCCAGCGATTATTCAATTTAATTCCTTCAAGCAACGGTGCGACATTCTTGAATTCCGTTTCAGGCCGGCCATCCACCCCTTCCCGCCTGCATCGCAGTTCTCGCAATGCTTCGCCATTTAATTGATGGCTAAAAAGCTCATCGGTCAAAGGTACAGGTTGTAATTTCAACTTCTTTTCTTCCCAGAGTTGCTCCATAAAGGCCCGAAAAGATGTATCGAAAGACTTGGAACCACAGCAAGCATCAGCGAAAAGAATACCCCCTGACTCTAAATTAAAACGAAGTTGATTCATTTGTTGTTTTTGAAAATTAAAGGCACTCCTTCCGTGCATATAAAGAAAACGAAAATCTACAATGTTATCAGAGGCTAATGGTAAGGGGATAGTTTCAAGCGAGACATCAAGCCCCGATTTTTGCACCTCTGACATTAAATTACGCATAGCACGAGGGGCAGGTTGCCAATCTCCTTCGTGTTTAATTTGAGCAACGCGAAGAAAACCTCTACGAACCGAAGTCTTTAAATCACCCCGGAAAATCTCCACCTCGGTCAACCTTGGCTTCGGGGCTTCCAACCCGGTTGCATAAGCTAACACATTGGCACCCAGTTGAAACGCAACCTTGCCTCGACCTGTTTTATGCAAGTCTCCCTCCCAATAACCACTTATTGCCTTGGGGCTGTACATCAGGATAGTCTTACAGCCTTGTTGGATTCCCCAAAGAGGAAAATCACCGGGGGGAACGGGAAACTTCCCACTGGCAATCCAAACTGGGTGTGAATCTGGAAGAGGCACCAAGGGGTTATCAGGGAACATTTCCTTGCACATTTCCCTGAAGTCTGCATCAAACTCGGCCCTGCCACAACAAGCTTCCGCAAAAACAAAACCACCATTACTCAAATACTCTTTAATGATTTCTCTTTCCTTGCCTGCAGGGGCTCGAAGATGACCACTAAAAAAAGTGACAGGCGATTGCAATAGGTCTGCAACCAGATCTTTGATTTGATCATCTTGTTCAGCGGCCCTACTGCGGACATCAAAAATCTGCCAAGCCATTGGCTGACCTTTGAACAATTCTTTAGATGCAAAGTTCACTAAGTTCTTACAATCACTTCGCTTATTATTCCAATCATCACCCCGGTTATATGCCAACTTAGTCATAAGAACAGGCGTTCGCCCTTTAGAAAGAAAGAGCAACGAAAAGCTAGTTGCAACCACGGGCCAATGGTCGAATTGCCGGCCTTCGCCATCCCAACGGCCATCCGCCATCTGAATATTTGTGAAGTATTCGCACCCGAGCCTATACCAATCATGGCCGCCGATAAAGCGGTGTCCGGTAAGTCTACCAACTCTTTCGATACCATAAAGGCCATAGAAAGGGTGCTGGAAAGTAGCGCGTGCTCGTTCAGTAGTAAGTTTGGAAGGGAAGTTATTTGCAACCCATCGAAGCGCTTGTGCTACCGGTCTATTTTCTTCATAAACACCACAGAGTTCAGCAGAACCATCTTCCTTTAGTTTTTGTTTTCCTAAATCAAGGTCGGTTCCAGTGATAAGCAGGTTGCAAAGTCCTGCAGTGGTCATAGTCATAGTGGTAAGTCCACCGCGACCACGATAGGTCCAGCCACCGTCATTGACCTGAGTATCGATGAAGAATTTTTTGACCTCTTCAAGAAGTTTTCGGTCGACATCGATGCCGTATAAAAGTGCCTCGTGAAGCCCAAGCAAAGCGTATTGGGTATTGGAATTATCAGCTGCACCCAAAAGAGCTCTTTCTGAGTAACTCCAACCATCTTTAAGCTTTGCAGTTTTAAGCCAATCAACATTTCGCTGAATGCGGTCACGGTCTTGAGGTTGCTTTGCAAGACAAAAAACCATGGTCTGAAGTCCAACGGTGTAGGTTTGACTGGGGGGAATATTCCGTAAATATTCTAAGCCACGCCTCATCATTTCATCTTCGGGTGGAACACCACAATTTAAAAGGGCCAACATCGCAAGTGAAGACCACCCACCCTTCCGGATGTTACTTTCTGCATCAAGTTCCCAATTCCCATTCCCTTTTTCTTTATCACGCAGGTATTGAATGCCTTTATCGATGGAGATCCGCACCTTATCAACCAGTTTTTCAGGCGCCTGATAAGCGTAAGAGTTAGGCAAGGCCGCAATAAAACCAACTACTATTGCAATAACAAACAAAATACGGGCATTCATATAACTGGCTCCCAAACTTTTAATTACTTACCCTATTGTAACTACAGCGAGATGAATAATAAAAGGAAACCTTTGATTAAGGATATGAAAAAGTAGCCATCCTTAAATAGTTCGGCTATACGGATAATGTTCGCTAGGGGGTGCTTTGCCTAAAGTAAAGCTGAGAAAAACACCCTTGGACTCGATCCGGGTAATACCGGCGTGAGAAACCGGCCAATCGAACCCCTTCGCTTCTTGTTCAAGCTTTCCCTACTGATTTTATTTTTATCTTAACGATTTTGGGACTTACGCAGTTGCCGACCTTGAGCGCCGGGGCCGTATTTCGCATTTCCCCTGGATAGGGGTAGGGAAATCCGGTTGATCCCGGACTCCCCTCCCTCCAAACCGTACGGGCGGTTTTCCCGCATACGGCTTTCCAGTCAGTAGTTGCCTGCGACGGATTGATCGAAACGAAAATGGGCTTCGCGCAGACTATACAGGCCCGCATTCGTAAAGAAGTCATTCGGCCAGCGGTGATTGCGAGGTAAACGCTGCGGGTTGTTCTTCTTCGCGGTCACCTTGCGGGCGGCCGTGAAAAGATTCAGCTCAGCGTAAACTTTGTCAATCAATGCGTGCCATTTGCCTCCTCTCACTTTGTTTTCCAAAAGTGTCGTCAACATTCGGTCCGTCCAGACAATAGGCTGAGCCCACCGGCGGATGGCCGGTGTCTCTCCAGGCGGTGTAGCCGAAAACGGCACTCGTTCTGGTAAAGGAGCTTTCGCTTTACTTGTCATACCTCTGGTCCTTCCGAATCTACTTCCCTGCCCCCCTTCGCTCGCGACGGGTTTGGTTCCCGCCGGTCAACACTACTGTGAAGGCTCTGACTCCTCAGCTGAGCGCGTCACAGGTCTGCGGCACTGCTGAGGTCTCCCTGCTTATCTCGATTGAACTTCTTAACATCCCGCCTCCAACCACCCTACAGCCATTTCGCGACGCTCGGTTTAACACGTTACGGTTTTCATCACCGTCGTCGCCGCCACACAGTCCTGCGGTGTATTTCCGCCGCCAGGAGTTAGGCCTCGTCTGGGACTTAGTGTGTGGTCAGGGGTTCGCCAGTTGCTGACCCGCTCCCCGACAGGCTTGGCTGAATCGAGTTCATTTGTATTACGGGCTGTTCTTTCGTCTACGGTTGCTCTCCACCCTTTCTCTTGAAAACGCAGTTACCATCGACTACAGGGATGTAACGATTTCCCCGATCGGGACTTTCACCCGACTATTCAATCGCCTTCACAGGCGCACGAACGCCAATCTCCCGATTGGCCAGGTTAAATGTGCCAATCAGGAGATTGGCGTTCCCATGATTAGACATCTGTAGGCGGTGTAGCAAACGCGTGTAGGCATCTCGTGTGCAGGGGAAGAATTGCCCGGTGAAATGCTCCTTCTGAGATTCCACGCCGTAGGCAATAAAACCGGATAGATTGGCCGCTCTCCTGACAATCCTTGATAATATCCCGCCAGCGTTGTTCTGATCTGGGATTTCTTCTAATCGACATTGCTTGTTCTCCCTCGAGTTATTGAAAACTCCAAGGCTAGCATGCCTCGCAAGAAGGGTTTTCACCGAACGGTTACCATATTCGTGACTTGTTTGATCTGGCTCGGGCAGCCCCACTTGGCAACTATCGCTCTCATCCGCACCGCCTTCTGGTGAGCCAACCCAATCAGCCGTCCACGGCCCCATCTTCTAGCGCCCGAATGGCGTTCTCCTGCCGGTTAACTTCTTCGTCCCAGTCTTCGTCCCAGTAAATGCCGCTACCCTTGCATCCCTCCGACGGCTTATCGCCGTATCGACCTCCCAGCCGCCTTTCATCTTGTGCCAGCCACACTGCGCGAGTCGCGACAGAAACCACCCCTCGGGGCGCGTCGGTCGAGGTAAGGTCCCTCCAAGCCTGGCGTACGCTGTCGGATACCCCGTCAGCTGCTCCGCCTTTTCGCGCCAGAACAAGGTCAACAACACTGGCGATGGCGTATACCTTGTTCTCGGCATGGGCATCTGGGTCACACCTAGTGTAGTCCCGGTGCACGACTCGGACGCATTTGGCCACGGAGAGATTCTTGGCCCGGGACTCGAAAAATTGGAAAGCGATCACAGCATCAACCCATCGTTGAAGGTCCATAGATTGCTCCAGCCGCCTAACGACCCGCTCACCTGACCGGTGGGCCGAGGTGGCTATGAACTCCAGAAAGCCTACATGCCCAGCCGGTCAAGATGCAACGACTGGTTCGGCCTAAAAACCTAGAATGTACCCGATGTAACCCCTGCCTTCGGTCATAAGCCAGACAGTTTGGAAAGCTTGTAACTTGTTCCTTTCGTGAATGACACGGCCTTGAAGTTCCATCGCCCACCGGACTCTAACCCATTGATGTTGGCGAGT